>Ga0114931_10003002_pt1 | contig 21413 bp, 22 predicted proteins | sample 2SBtaG_FD_89579 | JGI IMG/M metagenome (GOLD analysis project Ga0114931, IMG submission 89579) | Deep subsurface microbial communities from Kolumbo volcano to uncover new lineages of life (NeLLi) - 2SBTROV14_V59a metaG | ecosystem: Environmental > Aquatic > Marine > Volcanic | place: Kolumbo...
AGCTTCTCGCGCGAGACCGAGATGCGGTCGCCCTCGGGCAGGCGCATGACCATGCCGAGCGCGCGCCCGCGCGGAATGATCGTCGCCTTGTGCACCGGGTCGGACGCCGGCGATCTGACCGCGACGATGGCGTGGCCGCTTTCGTGATAGGCGGTGAGCCGGCGTTCCTCGTCGGTCATGACCATCGAGCGGCGCTCGGCGCCCATCATCACCTTGTCCTTGGCGGCCTCGAACTCGGCCATGGTCACGATCCGCTTGCCGAACCGCGCCGCGAGCAGCGCCGCCTCGTTCACCAGGTTGGCGAGATCGGCGCCCGAGAAGCCGGGGGTGCCGCGGGCGATCGTGCGGGCATCGACGTCGGGCGCCAGCGGCACCTTGCGCATATGAACCTTGAGGATCTTCTCGCGGCCCAGGATATCGGGGTTGGGCACCACCACCTGGCGGTCGAAGCGGCCGGGGCGCAGAAGCGCCGGATCGAGCACGTCGGGCCGGTTGGTCGCCGCGATCAGGATGACGCCCTCGTTCGATTCGAAGCCGTCCATCTCGACCAGCAACTGGTTGAGCGTCTGCTCGCGCTCGTCGTTGCCGCCGCCGAGCCCGGCGCCGCGATGGCGGCCGACGGCGTCGATCTCGTCGATGAAGATGATGCAGGGCGCGTTCTTCTTGCCCTGCTCGAACATGTCGCGCACCCGGCTCGCGCCGACGCCGACGAACATCTCGACGAAGTCCGATCCCGAGATGGTGAAGAACGGCACGTTGGCCTCGCCGGCGATGGCGCGGGCGAGCAACGTCTTGCCGGTGCCCGGCGGGCCGACCAGCAGCACGCCCTTCGGGATCTTGCCGCCCAGGCGCTGGAACTTCTGCGGATTCTTGAGGAACTCGACGACCTCCTCGAGCTCCTCCTTGGCCTCGTCGATGCCGGCGACGTCGTCGAAGGTGACGCGGCCGATCTTCTCGGTCAAAAGCTTGGCCCGCGACTTGCCGAAGCCCATGGCCTTGCCGCCGCCCGATTGCATCTGGCGCATAAAGAAGATCCAGACGCCGAAGAACAGCAGCATCGGGAACCAGGAGATCAGCATGCTTAGCAGCGAGGGCGTGCCCGAATCGTCGGGCGCGGCGCTGATGCGCACGCCCCGATCGGTCAGCCTTTGCACCAGGCCGGGATCGTCGGGCGCATAGGTGCCGAACGCGCGGCCGTCGTCGTAATGGCCGGTGATCGTGCTGCCCTTGATGGTGACGTCGGCGACACGGCCCTGATCGACCTGGGAGAGGAAGTCGGAGAACGCGAGAGTCGTCTGCGGACCGCGACTGCCCGGGCTCTGGAACAGGTTGAACAGGGCGATCAGGAGCAGGCCAATGATCACCCAGAGCGCAAGATTGCGGCCGAAATTGTTCAATGAAGAATCCTCTCTGTCCCCGGTCCTTCGCCCGGGTCGCTGCCCGGCCCAACGCCATCGCTGGCCGCCCCCCGACGGGGATCAAGCCTCCGACGAGCCGGCACCTGCGAAACCCCAAGGGTTCCGCCGTAAATCGCGCGCGACGCACGCGGTCTCGCCCGTTTATCCTACCGCTCCGCGCCGGCAAACGCAAAGCACGCCGGCGCAAGCGGGTGCAAGGGCTGGAAAAGCGCCGATAACCGCGCTCGATCGCCGTCCTCGCGCACAAAACCTAGGTGGGGGACCGCGACCGGATCGTCAAGGTCGAAAAACGCCGGCAGGCCGGGCCGAACCGCCGCCGGAATCGGGGTTTGGGCCAAGCCGGGCGCGGCCGCGACGAGTCGCGCCCAGCCCTTCTCCCCGAGGCGGCGAACCGTCACCGGCCGCGCCCCGGCCCCGACGGCGACCGCGAAGCGCCGGTCCCAAAGCGCCGTCTCTCCCGGAGCGAGGGTCAGCGACGCCGAGATCGCCCCGGCCTCGCGGCAAATCAGGAGATGGCCGCGTCGGCGCAGAATGCGGCATCCGACGAGCGTTCGCCCGGCAAGCGGCGGCGGGGCGTCGAGCGCGCGCATGAGCCGCGCGAGCCGCGCCTCGCGCGGTGGGTAGGTCCGCCCGCCGATGCAAAGCAGCACCCGGATCAGCGCCCGGGCCGCGACCGGCTCCGGGGCCGCGCGCAGGCGCTCCGGGTCGATCCAGCAATAGCCCGCGGGATGAAGGGCGACGGCGCGGGCGAGAAAATCGGCCAGCGCCCGGTCTCCCGCCGCGCGAAGGGCGCCGAACGCCGCCGCCGCGCGGGCGAGACGGTCGACGGTCAGGCCGACCGCGTCGCGCGCCGGCGCCAGCGCGCGGAGCCGGACGCGGGCGAAGCGCCGGTCGCGGTTGGAGGGATCGTCGACCCAGGCGAGCCCGCGCGCCCGAAGGGTCGCCTCGAGCCGCGCGCGCGGCACCGACAGCAGCGGCCGCAGGATGCGCAGCCCCCGGCGCTCGATCACCGACGCCATGGCCGCGAGCCCGTCAAGGCCGCTCGCGCGTTCGAGCCGCATGACCAGGGTTTCGGCCTGATCGTCTTGCTGGTGGGCGACCAGAAGATGGAGAACGCCGGCCGCGCGGCACCAATCCGCGAGCAGGCGATAGCGGGCCGCGCGCGCCGCCGCCTGCACGGCGCGGTCCAGCGGACCGCCGGCGCGCGCGAGCACCCGCGCCTCGATCCCCAGCGCCCGGAGCCCCGCGGCGACGCCCCGTGCCTCCTCGGCCGAGTCGGGACGCAGGCCGTGATCGACGATCAGCGCGACGGCCCCGCCTCCCCGGGCGCGCGCCCAGTCGTCGGCGAGGCAGGCGAGCGCGAGGCTGTCGGCCCCGCCCGAGACGGCGACCGCGAGCCGGGGGAGACGCTCGAACGGGCCGAGCGGCGCGAGCAGCGCGGCGAACGCCCGGGCGTCGAGTGGCGCGGCGTCCCGGGATGTGGCGGGCGTGGGCGTTGGCCCGGCGCGCGGATCAGCTACAGCCGGCGCGCTTGCGCTCGCTCGCGGCGCGACGCTTGATCGCCTGCGAGGCCGTGGGGAAGCGGGTATCGAGCTCTTCGAAGGTGACGCAGGCATCCTTCTTCCGATCGAGACGGGCGAGCGACATGGCGAGCTTCAGGAGGTTGTCGGGCGCCTTCACGCTGGCGGGATATTCCTGGTAGCCGCGCGCGAAATAGGTCGCCGCCTGGGCGTAATCGCCGCGCACGTAAAAGGTCTCCGCCAACCAGTAGAAGGCGTTGCCCGCGAGCTTGTGGTCGGCATGGGCCTCGACGAAGGCCTTGAAGGCGCGCTCGGCGTCGGCGTATTCCTCGCTGCGCAGCAAGTCGTAGGCGTATTTGTACTGCTCGTCGGGCGTGCCCGGCGGCAGCGCGGGCGCCGTCAGGGCGGCCGACGTGGCGGGGGCCGCGGGCGGCGTGGCGGCGGCCTGGTTGCCGGCGGTCGTGGCGGGCGCGGGAGTCGCGCCCGCCGGCGGAGCGGCGGCCCGCGCGGCTTGGGCATCGCGCTGGGCCTTCTCGATCTCGGAAAGGCGGAAATCGACGTCGGCGACCAGCTTGTCGAGCCGATCGGCGACTTGGGAGATGTCGTAGGCGACGCGCTCGACCTCGCCGGTCAGCCCGCGCATCTGGTCCTCGATCTCGCTCAGGCGGACCTCGAGTCGCGCGGTGCGCTCGGCATCGCCCGGGCCGGACGCGGCGGGCGCGGCCACGGTCCCGGCGGGCGGCGGGGTCTTGCCGCCGTAGACCACGCTCTGGAGATCGCTCACGTCCTTGCGCAGCGCCTCGAGCCGGTTGAACAGCGCGCGCTGGTCGGTTTCCTGCGCGAACCCGACGCCACCGCCGAAAACCAAGGCGACGGCGACGATCGAAAGAAGATTGCGAAACTGCCTCATGACGTCCCGTCCGACATGTCATCCCGCGCCTCCGGGCGACGCCCCGCGCCCCCGCGCGGCAGGCGGATTGAACCCGCGAATGATGGCCAAACGATGGCGACCCGCCGATCCCGGACAATCACGCGATCGCCGGGCCCGGCGGGCCTGAACATCCCTCGCCGCGCGGGATGGAGGAGACGGCGGCGATGCCGTCCCCGCCGCCCGCGCCGCTAGTTGACGACCGTGACCGCGCGACGGTTTTGCGACCAGGCGGCCTCGTTATGACCGAGCGCGACCGGCCGTTCCTTGCCGTAACTGATGGTCGCGATCCGGTTCGGATCGATGCCCAGCGCGACAAGGAAGTTCTTGGCCGCGGTCGCCCGGCGTTCGCCGAGCGCAAGGTTGTATTCGCGCGTCCCCCGCTCGTCGGCATGGCCTTCGACCGTGACCGTGACCGACGGGTATTTCTTGAGCCACGCCGCCTGCCGCTCCAGCGTCCGCTGCGCCTGAGGCTTGAGAATCGCCTTGTCGAAATCGAAGAAGACGCGGTCGCCGACGTTGAGGACGAGATCCTCCTGGGTGCCGGGCGCCGGTCCGACGGGAGCCGTCGCCGTGCCGCCGGACGGTTGCGTCGTCGGCTGCGACGTGACCGGCGCAGTCGTTACGGCCGCCCCCTGTCCGGACGCGCTCGCGCCGCCCGCGCCGGCAGTGGACGCCGTCTCCTCCGGCGTTGTCTGGCACGCAGCGACCAAGAGCAGCGCCGCGAAAAGGCTGACGAACTTGATTCGCATCGAGTAACTCTCCTCTGCCGGGATCTGTCGGGATGTAATTCTTTGGGATTCGTCTTTGATCGATCTAAAATCGGATGTTCGCCGGCAACGACTGACCGCAACGACCAATTACGCTGACTGATTACGCTGCAATCGCCAATGTAAATCGTCCATGCAGCCGTGAATTCTACCGGACCGTCGCCGGATTCGGACCGGAAATTCGCCTCGCGACTATACTGTGGCCCACCTAGGGAATCAAGGGGGACCACGCCGGGTCGGACCCGTCCACGGGGGTGAGAATTTCGCGTTCGTTATAACCCGTTAGATCGATCGAATAGAGCTTGACCACCCCTTTGCCATCCGGCGCGTTGGGATTTTCTCGGAAGAACATGATCACGCGTCCGTTGGGCGCCCAGGTCGGCCCCTCGACCAGGTAGCCCTCGGACAGAAGCCGCTCGCCGCTGCCGTCGGGACGCATGACGCCGATATAGAATCGGCCTTGAAGAATTTTGGTAAACGCAAGTAAATCGCCGCGCGGCGACCAGACCGGTGTCGCGTAGCGGCCACGGCCGAAGGTGATGCGGTGGGGCGTGCCGCCGTCTGCGCTCATGACGTAGATCTGCTGGCTGCCGCCGCGATCCGAGTTGAAGGTGATCTGGCTGCCGTCGGGTGAATAGGACGGCGAGGTGTCGATCGCCGGATGCCGGGTCAAGCGCCGCACCTCGCGGGTGCGGAGGTCCATGGTGTAGACGTCCGAGTTGCCATCGACCGCGAGGCTCATGACTATCTTGTTGCCGTCGGGCGAGAACCGAGGCGCGAAGGTCATGTTGGGAAAGTCGCCCACCACCTCCTGCTGGCCCGAATCGATGTCGAGGATATAGACCCGCGGCTGGCCGTGGAAATAAGCGAGATAGGTAATCTCCTGGGCGGTCGGCGAGAAGCGCGGGGTGAGCACCAGGTTCGAGCCGTCGGTGAGAAACTTATGATTGGCGCCGTCCTGGTCCATGATCGCGAGCCGCTTGACGCGCCGGTTGGCCGGGCCGGTCTCGGCGATGTAGACGATCCGGGTATCGAAATACCCGTCCTCGCCGGTCAGGCGCTTGTAGATCGCATCGGCGATCTTGTGGGCGATCCGTCGCCAGCTTTCGGCGGGCGCGCGGAAAAGGAACCCGGTCATCTGGGTCTCGGCGAACACGTCCCAGAGCCGGAAAGTCACCTTGAGCCGGCCGTCGCTTTCGCGCTCGACGGTGCCGTTGACCAGCGCCTGGGCGTTGATCTGCCGCCAGTCGCCGAAACGCGGCCGGCGCAGCATCGCCTCGGGCTGCTGGATGAAGGCACGCGGGTCGATCGGCCGGAACAGCCCCGAGCGATCGAGGTCGGCCGAAACCACGCCGGCGATGTCCTCGCCGAGCTGGCGATCGGCCCCGCCGGCCACCAGCCGGGTGACGGCGATCGGCATCGGCTCGACGTTCCCACGGGTGATGTCGATCCGAAGCTGCGCCCAGGCGGATGGGATCGCCGCCGCCAGCATCGCCGCCGCAAGCGCGACGATCGCGAGCGGCGAGACGACGGGACCGCGAAGAACGCGCATAAGAAAAATCATGGTTTTCTTCTAGCCTCGCATTGTTGGACCCGCTTCCTCGGCCACGGCCGACGTCGCGCGTCGTCTATACCGTTATGCCGGCGGCCGGAACAGGAACGTGATCTCGCGCCACTGCTCGTACTTCTCGGGCGGCAGGCTGCGCAAGGGGCTTGCCCGGCGCACGGCGCGCACGGCGCTCTCCGCGATCGCGCGGAAAACCTCCTCGCCGGCGCGCCCGAGCCGCGCCTGGTCGACGATCTCGGCCTTCTTCACCGTTCCGTCGGGATCGAGGAAGATCCGGATCTCGACGCCGATGTCGCCCGCGTCGCGCGCACCCACCGGGACCGACCATTTGTCCTCGACCTGCCGGCGGATGGCGTCGATCACGCTCAGCGACAGGGGTTCGTCGCGCGCCCCGCGCGACACCGGCGCCGGCGCCGGCGTCTGGGCGGCGGCCTTCTTGATCACGTCCTCGGCCTTCTTGTCCTGGGCGCGCTGCTTGGCCGCCAGGTTCTTGAGCAACGAGGAGAACTGCTGCGGCGCCGGCTTCTCGGCCGGCTTGGCCTTGAGCTTCGGCTTGGGCTTGGGCGCGGGCTTGGCCGGCGGCGGCGCGACCTTGGGCTTGGGCTTCGCCTTGGCGATCTTCTTCGGCTTGGGCTTCGGCTTGGGCGCGGGTGGCGGCGGCGGCTTGGGGGCCTCGGCCTTTTCCGGCGTGGGCGGCGGCGGCACGACCTCGACCGCCGGCTCGGGTTCGGGCGCGGGCGTGGGCGGCGGCGCCTCGACGACCGGCTCGGGCACGCGCACCGGCTCGGGCAGCGGCTCGGCCGGCGGCGGCGGGATGTTCGCGACCTCGACCGCCGGCTGCGGCGGCAACTCGACCGGCGCGGGCGTCCCCTCGTGCTTGGGATCGGGTTTCGGCTCGGGCTTGGGCTCGGGCGCGGCGGTCGGCAGGTTGGTCTCGTCGGCGACCGTGTAGAGGGTCACCGGAATCGGCTCCTCGATCGACGCGTCGGGCGAGAACAGCGACGGCACGCCGAAGTAGATCGCGGCCACGACCACGGCATGGAGGATGCTGGACAGGAACGCGCCGCGCCGCACCGCTCACCCCGCCGTCTTTCCCGCTGGCGTCCCCGCCGGCGTCCCTTGGCCATCGAGCCCGCTCCGGGGTTTCGTTCCGGACTTCCCGCTCCGTGGACGCTCGGTGATCAGGGCGACGTTGCGGAAGCCCGCGGCGTTGAGCACGCCCATCACCGCCATCACCTGGCCGTAGGGAATCGCTCGGTCGCCGCGCACGAAGATGCGCGTCTCGGGCCGTTCCATGGTCACCGCGCGAAGCCTGGGAGCGAGGTCATCGAGCGTGATCTCGGTATCCTGAAGGTAGATCTTTCCCTCGGCGTCGATCGACACCGCGATCGGTTCGTCCTCGCCCCGGATCTCGCTCGCCCGGGTCTTGGGCAGATCGACCGGCACGCCGACCGTGAGCAGCGGCGCCGTGATCATGAACACGACCAGCAGCACCAGCATCACGTCGACGAAGGGCGTGACGTTGATCTCGGCCATCAGACGGCGGTGCCGGCCCCGCCGTCGCGTCGAGCGTTGAACGACGGTGGCCATCAGACGACCTCGTCTTCCTCGAGCTGGCGCGAGAGAATCGCCGAGAACTCGGCCGAGAAGGCCTCGAGCCGGCCCTGGTAGCGATCGAGATCCGCCGACAGCTTGTTGTAGCCGATCACCGCCGGAATCGCGGCGACCAGGCCGAGCGCGGTGGCGAACAGGGCCTCGGCGATCCCCGGGGCGACCACCGCGAGCGAGGTGTTCTTGCTCGCCGCGATCGACTGGAACGAGTTCATGATTCCCCAGACGGTGCCGAACAGCCCGACGAAGGGCGCGGTCGAGCCGACGGTCGCGAGAAACACCATATAGCGCTCGAGCACCACGACCTCGCGGTCGAGGGTGAGCTGCATGGCCTGGCCGATGCGCTCCTGAAGGCCGACCACGAGCCCCTTGCCGCTGGCGGCGAGCCCGCGCGACATCGAGCGCCGCCATTCGGCCATCGCGGCGGTGAAGATCGCCGCCATGGGATGGTCGGGCCGCTTGCCGACGCGATCGTAAAGCTCCTCGAGCGAGCCGCCCGACCAGAAGGATTCCTCGAAGTTCTCGGCCTGCTCGCGCAGCCGGCGAAAGCGCATGACCTTCTCGAAGATGATCGTCCACGACCAGAACGAGGCGATGAGAAGGAGCAGCAGGACAGCCTTGACCACCGGGTCGGCCTGTATGAACAACCCCCAGATCGACAAATGCGAGGCATCGACCGATCCGGCGAGGGTGAGGGCTTCGACTGCGTTCTGTTCCATCGGCTACGGTCTCGACTGCGGTTGAACGAAGGATTGCATCTTGGCGCGAAGCGCGCCCGGCAGGCGGACCGGGCGGCCCGCCGGGGTGATGAAGGCGAGGCGGATGTCGAGCCGCGCGAGCTCGGTCTCGCCGCGCCGGACCACCTGCTCGATCTCGGCGCTCGCCCCGCCCACGGCGCGAAGCCGGGTGCGAACCTCGATCGCGTCGTCGAGCCGCGCGGGTCGCAGGTAGTCGATCGCGCAACGGCGCACAGCCCAGACCGCGCCCGTGCGGCGCTGAAGCTCGCCATGCGCGACGCCCAGCAAGCGCATCCATTCGGTCCGCGCGCGCTCGGCGAACTTGAGATAATTGGCGTAATAGACGACCCCGGCGGCGTCGGTGTCCTCGTAGTAGACGCGCAAGGGGAAGACATGCGCTTCGCCGTCCATCCGGCCCGAGGCGCCCGAGACGTCAGTCATCGGCGTCCTCCCCGGCGGCGCCCAGAAGGTCGAGCTGATCGGCGAGCGCGCGCGGCAACGCGAGCCCGAGATGGCGGAAGGTCGCCGGCGTCAGCGCCCGACCAAGCGCGGTGCGCTTGAGAAAACCCTGCTGGATGAGATAGGGCTCGATCACGTCCTCGATCGCGTCGCGCTGCTCGGACAACGCCGCGGCGATGGTCTCGACGCCCACCGGTCCGCCGCCGTAATGCTCGGCGATGCACAGGAGATAGCGCCGGTCCATGGCGTCGAGCCCGCGCCCGTCGACGTCGAGCCGGCGCAGCGCCCGGTCGGCGGCGGCGGCGTCGACCCGCTCGATTCCGGCGACCGCGGCGATGTCGCGAACCCGGCGCAGCAAGCGACCGGCGACCCGTGGCGTGCCCCGGGCGCGACGCGCGATCTCGGCGGCGCCGTCGGCCTCGAGCGTCATGCCGAGAAGCCGCGCGCCCCGGCGGACGATCTCCTCGAGCTCGTCGTCGGCGTAGAAGCCGAGCCGCAGGGGAATGCCGAAACGGTCGCGCAGCGGCGTCGAGATCAACCCCGTGCGGGTGGTTGCGCCGACCAGCGTGAACGGCGGCAAGTCGAGCCGCACCGAACGCGCCGACGGCCCCTCGCCGATGATGAGATCGAGCTGGAAGTCCTCAAGCGCGGGGTAGAGGATCTCCTCGACCGCCGGGTTGAGGCGGTGAATCTCGTCGATGAACAAGACGTCGCGCGCCTCGAGGTTGGTCAGCAGCGCCGCGAGATCGCCGGCCCGCGCCAGCACCGGCCCCGAGGTCGCGCGAAAGCCAACGCCGAGCTCGCGGGCGACGATCTGGGCGAGCGTCGTCTTGCCGAGCCCCGGCGGTCCTACCAGAAGCACATGGTCGAGCGCCTCGCGCCGGCCGCGCGCGGCCTCGACGAACACGCGCAGATTCTCGCGAAGCTGGCGCTGACCGATGAACTCGTCGAGCGTGACCGGGCGCAGGCTCCGCTCGGGCGCGTCGTCGTCGCGGAAGTCGGGCGCGGCGATGCGGTCCTCGCTCATCGCGCGAGCTCGCGCAGGCCGTCGCGGATCAGGGCATCGACCCCGGCGTCGGCGCCCACCCGGCGCGCCGCCGCCGCGACCGCCGAAACCGCCTCGCCACGGCGATAGCCGAGATGGATCAGCGCCGAAACCGCGTCGCCCTCGGCGCCGCCCGCGAGCGCGCCGATCGGTCCGCCGTCGGTCGCGAGCGCAATCTCGGAGGCGGCGTCGCGAAGCTCGGTCACGATCCGTTGCGCGAGCTTGGCGCCGACGCCGTTGGCGCGGCTCACCAGCGCCTTGTCGCCGCTGGCAATGGCGCGGGCGAGCTCGTCGGGACGCAGGACCGTGAGGATCGCGAGCGCGACCCGCGCGCCCACCCCCTGGACGCCCTGAAGGCGGCGGAACCATTCGCGCTCGGCGCCCTCGACGAAGCCGAACAGCTCGAAGCGGTCCTCGCGCACATGGGTCTCGATCAGGAGCTTGACCGGCTCGCCCGGCCCCGGCATCGCGCCCAGCGTGCGACCCGAGCATTGGACCAGATAGCCGACCCCACCGACGTCGACCACCACATGGTCCTCGGCCAGAAGCTCGACCAGCCCGGCGAGGCTCGCGATCACGACGCCGCCTCGGCGTCCGACCAGCGCCGCCGAGTGGCGGCGTGGTGGGCATGGCAGATGGCGACCGCGAGCGCGTCGGCCGCGTCGCTGCCGCTCGGCACGCAGCCGGGAAGCAGGCGGCGCACCATTTCGGCGACCTGGCGCTTGTCGGCATGCCCCGTGCCGACCACCGATTTCTTGACCAGATTGGTCGCGTATTCGCAGACCTCGAGCCCGCGCAACGCCGGCACCAGCAGCACCACCCCGCGCGCCTGGCCGAGACGCAGGGTCGAGGCGGCGTTGCGGTTGACGAAGGTCTCCTCGACCGCGGCCACCTCGGGGTGATGCGCGTCGATCACCGCCTGGAGGCCCTCGTGAAGCTGCATCAGCCGCGCGGCGAGCGGCGCCGAGCCGTCGCTCTTGACCACGCCGTGATCGACGTGGCGCAGCCGGTTGCCGGTCGCCTCGATCACGCCCCAGCCGGTCGTGCGCAGCCCCGGGTCGAGCCCGAGCAGTCTCATGTCGCGCTCATGTCACGCTCGTCGCAAAGGATTCGCGGCCGTCAGGCGCTGAGTTTCTTCATAACGTCGTCGGACACCTCGAAGTTCGCCGAGACCGATTGCACATCGTCCGATTCGTCGAGCAGCTCGAGAAGCTTGAACAGCGACGCCGCCTGCGCCTCGTCGAGCTGGATCGCATTCTGCGGCTTCCAGATGATCCGCGCGCTCTCCGCCGGGCCGAGCCGCTCCTCGAGCGCCTCTCGGACCTCGTTGAGCCGCTCCGGCGCGCAGGTGATCTCGTGGCCGAGCGAGCTCGATTCGCAGTCATCGGCGCCGGCCTCGATCGCCGACTCGATCATCTCCTCGGCGCTCGCCGCCTCGGGCGGATACGAGATCGCGCCCACGTGATCGAACATGAAGGTGACGCTGCCGGTCTCGCCGAGCGAACCGCCAACCTTGGTGAAGGCGGCGCGCACCTCGCCCGCGGTGCGGTTGCGGTTGTCGGTCAACGCCTCGACGATCACGGCGACGCCGCCCGGGCCATATCCCTCGTAGCGGATCTCCTCCCACTCCGCGCCGTCGCCCGCGCCCGCGCCTCGGCTGATGGCGCGCTCGACCGTGTCCTTGGGCATGTTGGCCGCCTTGGCCGCCTGAATGGCGGTGCGCAGGCGCGGGTTCATCGCCGGGTCGGGCAACCCCGAACGCGCGGCAACCGTGAGCTCGCGAATCAATCTGGTGAACAGCTTCGCCCGCTTGGCGTCCTGCGCGCCCTTGCGGTACATGATGTTTTTCCACTGGGAATGACCGGCCATTGTCGGACGCCACCGCTTTTTTTGTGCTGATCGGTATCTTGTGAGAATTGGCCTAATGAATACCACATCCGGTGGTATGCGAAACAAATATCCGTAGCCGAGCAATGTGGCGAGATTTGGGCGGACGAGGCCGGCGTCACCCGCCCCGGTCCGCGCCGTTGGCGCGGTCGCGCGCGATCATTTCGTCGAGGCGCGCGATGCGCTGGTAAAGCCGCCAGCTGCGCGCGAGCAGGTCGCGCAGGCGGTCGGGCATGGCGGGAGCGTTCTCGGCGCCGGCGTCGAGGCAGACCTCGCGCCCGGCGAGGCGGTGGCGCTCCTCGGCGGCGGCCTCGGGGGGAATCTCGCCCGCGTGCACGGCGCGTTGGATCATCAGCCAGGCCATCATGTGAAGAACCCGGGCGGTGATCCGGGTGGTCTCGCGGCTGTGGATCAGGCCGACGATCGGCCGTTCCCAATGGAGGATCGAGGCGCCGGCCATGTAGTCGCGCGTCTCGAGCAGCAGGGCGCTGGCCTCGTCATAGGTCTTCGAGAAGAAGCTGGTCGCCGCCAGCCCGCCGGTCTCGGGGGCCGGGGTCTCTTCGTTCGCCATGGTCCTCGTCCGCTCGCGGGCGGCCCCTCGCCCCCACCCAGCCTCGCACGCAAGTCTTAACGCGGGCTTATACTTATGCGATACACCGGCGCCCTCACAGGACGCGGCGGAGCGCATCCAAGGTCTCGTTGGGGCGTTCGGCCAGGATCATGTGCCCCGCGCCCGGAAGGACCAGAAGCTCGGCCCCCTCAATCGCGGCGGCGAGCTTGCGCGCGCCCTTGAGCGGGGTCATCACGTCGTTTTCGCCGGTGATCAGCGTTGTCGGGCAGCGCAGCCGCGCGGCCGCGTCGAGCCCGCCCTCCCAAGCGGCGCAGGCGGCGAGATCGGCGGCGAGCACCCCAGGGGGGCTGCGCTCCAGCAGGCGCCGCGACGCGCCCAGCACCCAAAGCCCGGCCGCCGGTTGGCCGCCGAGATGGCCGGTCGGACCGTGGCACCAGGCGACCATCAGATCGACCGCCTCGCGGTCGTTGGCCTCGGCGAGCGCCAGCAGGTCGGGATGCACCGGCATCCGGGGCGCGGCGCCGAGAAGCGCCAGCGCCACGACGCGCTCGGGCGCGCGCGCCGCCGCCTCGATCGCGATCGCCGAGCCCATCGAAAAGCCGGCGAGCCGCGCCTTGTCCACGCCGGCGGCGTCGAGCGCGGCGCAAAGCCAGTCGGCCATGGCGTCGATCGAGGCGAGCGGCGGACCGGCGGAGCGGCCGTGACCGGGCAGGTCGAGCGCCAGCACCGCGCGCCCCTCTTGGGCGAACAGGCGCGCCGCCAGCGCCCAGATGCTGTGGTCGAGCCCGGCCCCGTGCAGGAACGCGACCACCGGGCGCGCGGGATCGAACGGCGCGCCGCCGGTGCTCGCGTGAACCCGCCCGCCGTCGACCACGAGATCCATCCCGCTCATCCCCGGGCCGCGGCCTTGAGCGCGCGGTCGAGATCGGCGATCAGGTCTTGGGCGTCCTCGATCCCGATCGAAAGCCGCACCAGATCCTCGCCGACCCCGGCGGCGGCGAGCGCGGCGGCGTCCATCTGCTGGTGGGTCGTGCTCGCCGGGTGAATGACCAGCGAGCGCGCGTCGCCCACGTTGGCGAGATGGGAGAACAGGCCGAGCGCCTCGATGAAGCGCCGGCCCGCCGCGCGCCCGCCGCGAATGCCGAAGCTCAGGATCGCGCCCGCGCCGCGCGGCAGCAGGCGCTTGGCGAGGTCGTGGTCGGGATGGCTTTCGAGCCCCGGATAGGCGACCCAGGCGACGCCTTCGTGGGCTTCGAGGAAAGTCGCGATCGCTTGCGCGTTCTCGACATGGCGCGCCATGCGGAGCGGCAGGGTCTCGACCCCCTGGATCAGGTGGAAGGCGTTGGTCGGGCTCATGCAGGCGCCGAAGTCACGCAGGCCCTCGACCCGGGCGCGCATGACGAAGGCCTCGGGGCCGAACTCGTCGGCGAAATCGAGCCCGTGATAGCCCGCGTAAGGCTCGGTCAGGGTCGGGAACTTGCCCGAGGCCCGCCAGTCGAAGCCCCCGCCGTCGACCAGCACGCCGCCGATGGCGACCCCGTGGCCGCCCAGGAACTTGGTGACCGAATGCATGACGATGTCGGCGCCGAGCTCGATCGGCCGGCACAGCCAGGGCGTGGCGAAGGTGTTGTCGACCAGCAACGGCAAATCGTGGGCATGCGCCACCTCGGCGATCGCCGGCACGTCGAGCACCTCGAGCCCCGGGTTGCCCAGGATCTCGGCGAAGACCAGCCGGGTCTCGGGCCGGATGGCGGCGGCGAAGGCGTCCGGGTCGCGCACGTCGACGAAGCTGGTCTCGATCCCGAAGCGCTGCAGGGTATGGGCGAACAGGTTGTGGCTGCCGCCGTAGATCGAGGCCGAGGAGACGATATGCCCGCCCGCGCCCGTCAGGGTCGCGACCGCGAGATGGAGCGCCGCCTGCCCGCTCGCCGCGCAGACCGCGCCGACGCCGCCTTCGAGCGCGGCGAGGCGCTCCTCGAGCACCGCGACGGTCGGGTTCGAGATGCGGCTGTAGATATGCCCCGCGCGCGCCAGGTTGAACAACGCCGCCGCCTCGTCGACGCCGGGAAAGACGTAGGACGTGGTCTGATAGATGGGCACCGCGCGCGCGCCGGTCTCGGCATCGGGGGCATGCCCCGCATGCACGGTCAAGGTATCGAAGCGGCGGAACTTCGCGCCCGACATGGCGCCCTCCCCATTTGCGCGCGAGCCGCACCGTACACGCGCCGCCGCCGGCCGTCCAGGCCATGGCCGCCGGGACGAACCCAAAAAAAGGGGCCGCCGTTGCAGCGGCCCCAGTTCAACAGGGAGGCTTCAGAAAGTCCGGAGAACACACCAGGGATCAGGGAAATCCCAAGGCGTATGATTGAAGATAGGTCGTGAAACTTAAAATATGGTTAACGGAAAATAACCATGTACATTTTTCGCGCCAAGCGGGAAATGGTCCCGCCGCGCTCATGAATCCATTCACGGACAAGGCGGTATGAAACGGCGAAAGGCGAGGGCGGAAGCGCGGCCATGACGGGCTGGACGGCGCTGGTCATCCTGACGGCGGGGTTCGTGCTGCCGCTTGTCCATGTCGCGGTCTCGCGGCGCGGCGGGCCGTTCCTGCCGCCGCCGGGGGCGCGCTGCCCGATGGGACCGCGAACGGGGTGGATCGTTCTGGTGCTGATGCTGGGGCCGATCGGCTGGCTTCTTTACATGGGCCGCCGTTCCGGGAAGACTCGAGCCCGACGCGAACGGGAAAGGCGAAGCCGATGAACCAGTACGTGCTGATGGCGCGCTTCAACGCCTGGGTCAACGGGCGGGTCTACGACACGGTCGCCCAATTGACCGACGCGGCCTATCGCGAGGACCGGGGAGCATTCTTCGGCTCGATCCACCACACGCTCAACCATCTCCTGGTGGTCGATCGGCTGTGGCGCGGGCGGATCGAGAGCGCCGATCACGGCATCCTGGCGCTCGACCAGATCCTCCACGACGACTTCGAGGCCCTGCGCGCCGCGCGCGAGGCCGAGGATCGGCGCTTCGTCGCGCTGGTCGAGGGCCTCGACGACGCGCGCCTCGCCGCGCCCGTCGCCTACCGGTCGATGATCGGCGACGGCGAGACGGAAACGGTCCGCGCCGAGCATATCCTGCTGACGCTGTTCAACCACCAGACCCACCACCGCGGCCAAGTGCATTGCATGCTGACCCAGGCGGGGCTGGTGACGCCGGCGCTCGATCTCGTGTTCTTCCTCGACGAGCTCGGCCTGAGCCAGGGGGAGCGCTAGGCCGGCGTCCCCTTAGCCCATCATGCCAACGCATGATGCGTTAAGTCGGCGCCAGCCGATTCATTGCAGATTCATCAGGTGCTAGTCGCGGAACACGCCGGCGGCGGCCGAGCGGGCGCGCTCCTTCTTGTCGATCATCGCCTTGGCGCGCGCGATCTCGGCTTCGAGATCGGCGATGTACTCGCCGAGCGCCTCGATCGACATGGCGTCGAGGTCGGGGGGCGCGGGCTTGCGCTTCCGCGCCGCGAGGTCTTCGTCCTCCATCGCGTTCTCCCTGGTCCGGACCCGTCCGATTTGGTGGCTTCGGTAGTATAAGGGCGCGACAAGGGCACGCCCACCCCGCTCAATAGCCGAGCCGGGGCCGCACCCGGTTGCGGAGCGGCCGGCCCGCGAGGTCGCGCGCGAGATTGTCGAACAGCAGATCGAGGGTGAGCGGGATATAGGACTCGACGTCGTCCGACGACACATGGGGCGTGACGATCAGGTTGGGCGTGGTCCAGAGCGGCGACGAGGCGGGCAGCGGCTCGGGCTCGTGGACGTCGAGCACCGCGCCCGCGAGGCTGCCCTCGCGCAGCTTGTCGGCGAGCGCCGCGTGATCGACCACCGCCGCGCGCCCCATGTTGACGAGCCCCGCCGTCGGCTTCATCCGGTCGAGCCGGCGGCGGTCGAACAGGCCCCGCGTCTCGGGCGTGAGCGGCAGGGTGACGAGCACGAAGTCGGCGCGGGCGAGCGCGTCGTCGAGCCCCTCGGGCCCCACGGTCTCGTCGGCGTGACGCGCCGCCCGCCCGTGGCGGCGCACGCCGATGACATGAAGCCCCAGGCGCTTCGCCTGGCGGGCGACCGCGCCGCCCATCCGACCGAGGCCGACGATCACCAGCGTCTTGCCCCGCGCCGGGGTCGAGTAGATCGGGTCGTAGCGCCGCGCGCGCTGGCGGGTGGCGAGCGCCGGGATCGCGTTGTTGAGCATGAGGACCGCCATCAGCCCGAACTCGCCCGCCTTCGGCGCATGCACGCCGCGATTATTGATCAACCTCACCCCCGGCGGCAGCCAGTCGAGCGGCAGGAGATGCTCGACGCCCGCGCCGATGACGTGGATCCAGCGCAGGCGCGGCGCGCGCCGGCCGAGGTCCTCGGTCGGCAAGTCCCAGCCGACGAACACCTCGGCCACGCGCATCGAGCTTTCGAAATTGTCGAGATCCCAGTCGATGACCGGATCGACCCGTGCCGCGATTCGCGGATGACGCGCCGCCGCCTCGGCGTAGCGCTCGGGCGTGATGCGAAACACTTCGTCGCCCGCGCGGTTGTTCTTGATATGAATGCGGATTCGGCGGTTCGGGTCGACTGGACCGGGCATCGGCTCCCTCGGGCTTGCTGATGGCGCGGCGGCATCATAGAGCGGTTTGCGCCCGCCCGTCGCCTGGGGCAAAGTAACGCCGCCCGTCGTCCAACCGGAGAAGGCCCATGACCGATTCGCTTCCCGACACCATGACCGCCGTCGAGATCGCCGCGCCCGGCGGCCCCGAGGCGCTCAAGCCGGTCGAACGGCCGAGGCCCGACCCCGGCCATGGCGAGGTCTTGATCCGGGTCGCCGCCGCCGGGGTCAATCGGCCCGACGTGCTGCAACGCACGGGCGGCTATCCGCCGACGCCGGGCGCCTCGGACATCCCCGGCCTCGAGGTCGCGGGCACGGTGGTCGCGACCGGCCCGGGGGTCGCGGACCACGCGGTCGGCGACCGGGTCTGCGCGCTGGTCTCGGGCGGCGGCTATGCCGAGTTCTGCGCCGCCCCGGCGGTTCAATGCCTGCGCTTCCCCAAGGACTTCGACGCGATCCGGGCCGACGCATTGCCCGAGACCTTTTTCACGGTCTGGACCAACGTCTTCCAGCGCGCGCGCCTCGCGGGCGGCGAGCGGTTCCTGGTTCACGGCGGCTCGAGCGGAATCGGCACCACCGCGATCCAGATCGCCGCGGCGCGCGGCGCGCGGGTATTCGCGACCGCGGGCACGGCCGAGAAATGCGCCGCCTGCGAGCGCCTCGGCGCCGAGCGCGCGATCAACTACCGCGAGGAGGATTTCGTCAAGGTCGTCAAGGAGGCGGGCGGCGGCGAGGGCGTCGACGTGATCCTCGACATGGTCGGCGGCGACTATATCGCCCGCGACGTCAAGGCCCTGCGGACCGGGGGGCGGATCGTGTTCATCGCCTTCCTCGCCGGCTCGCGGGTCGAGATCGACTTCCTGCCCCTGATGCTCAAGCGGGCGACGATCACCGGCTCGACGCTGCGCCCGCGCGGGATCGAGGAGAAGGGCGCGATCGCCGCCGAGCTCGCGGCCGAGGTCTGGCCGCTGCTGGACGCGGGCCGGATCGCGCCGGTGATCGATTCGACCTATCCGCTCGCCGACGCCGCCGAGGCGCACCGGCGCATGGAATCGGGCGGCCATATCGGCAAGATCGTGCTCACGGTCTGACGTCCGCGACCCCCCGAAATCGTTGCGCCGAGCCCCCGATTGCGCCTATACGGGGGAAACCGGACCGCGTCGCGGGCCCGCATGACCGCAAGACCCGCGCAAGACGCGCGCCCGGGGGCGCTCCCCGGGGAATCTCTAGGAGGACAAATGGCGCAGCCTTTGATGCCCAAGGCCACCGCCGTGTGGCTGGTCGACAACACGACCTTGACGTTCGAGCAGATCGCCGATTTCTGCGGCATGCACGTGCTCGAGGTTCAGGCGATCGCCGACGGCGAGGTCGCGAGCGGCCTCGTCGGGCTCGATCCCGTCGCCAACGGCCAGATCGACCGCGAGGACCTCGAGCGCTGCCAGGCCGACCCGAGCGCGCGGCTCAAGATGCGCCAGCCCCGCGAGGTGCCCAAGCCCAAGGGGCGCAAGGCGCGCTACACCCCGGTCTCGAAGCGCGGCGACAAGCCCGACGCGATCGCCTGGCTTCTGCGCAACCACCCCGAGCTCACCGACGGCCAGATCGGCAAGCTCATCGGCACGACCAAGAACACCATCAACGCGGTGCGCGACCGGACCCACTGGAACAGCAGCAACATCAAGGCGCGCGACCCGGTGCTTCTGGGCCTGTGCTCGCAACGGGACCTCAACGCGGCGATCGCCCGCGCCCAGGCCGAGGGCCGCGTTCCGCCCCAGCCCGATCCCGACCCCGCGCCCGAAGTCGCGCCGGAGACCGAGCCCCCCGCCCCCGAGACCAAGGGCCTGGAAAGCGCCTGACGCGCCGCGAAGACCATGCCCCGGGCTCGCCCTTCGACACACTCGGGGCGGGGTCCTCATTCAAGGCGAGGGCCTCATGGCGAGCCCGTGGAACCATAAGAACCGGGGGCTTATTTGGCGTAGCCGACGGCGCCCAGGGCGACGGCGATCTCGTCGAGGATGGCGGGATCGTCGATGGTCGCGGGCATGCGGTAGCTTTCGCCGTCGGCGATCTTCTTCATGGTCCCGCGCAGGATCTTGCCCGAACGCGTCTTGGGCAGGCGCTTGACCACGGTCGCGGTCTTGAACGCGGCCACCGGGCCGATCCGCTCGCGCACCATCGCGACGACCTCGCCGACGATCTCGCCCGGATCGCGATCGACGCCCGCGTTCAGCACCAGGAAGCCGAGCGGCACCTCGCCCTTGAGCGCGTCGGCGACGCCGATCACCGCGCATTCGGCGACCTCGGGGTGCTCGGACAAAACCTCCTCCATCGCGCCGGTCGAAAGCCGGTGGCCGGCAACGTTGATGATGTCGTCGGTGCGGCTCATGATCCAGAGATAGTCGTCCTCGTCGAGATAGCCCGCGTCGGCGGTCTTGTAGTAGCCCGGAAAGTCCTCGAGGTAGGAGGTGACGAAGCCCTCGTCGTTGTTCCACAGCGTCGGCAGGCAACCGGGCGGCAGCGGCAGGCGCACGACGATGGCGCCGATGTCGCCGCGCGCAACCGGCTTGCAGGTTTCGTCCACGATCTCGACCTGGTAGCCGGGCACCGCCTTGGTGGGCGAGCCGTGCTTGATCGGCAGCATGCCGAGCCCGATGCAATTGGCGCCGATTGCCCAGCCGGTTTCGGTCTGCCACCAATGATCGATCACCGGAACGCCGAGATGGCGCTCGGCCCATTGCAGGGTGTCGGGGTCCGACCGCTCGCCCGCCAGGAACAGGGTCCGAAAGCGGCTCAGGTCGTGATCCTTCATGAGCCGGGCCTCGGGGTCCTCGCGCTTGATGGCGCGAAACGCGGTCGGCGCGGTGAACAGGGTCGAGACGCCGTGTTCGGCGATCACCCGCCAGAACGCGCCCGGGTCGGGCGTGCCGACGGGCTTGCCCTCGAACAGGACGGTCGTGCAGCCGTGGAACAGCGGCCCGTAGACGATATAGGAATGCCCCACCACCCAGCCGACGTCCGACGCCGCCCAGTAGACCTCGCCCGGATCGACGCCGTAGACGTTCTGCATCGACCATTTGAGCGCGACGAGATGGCCGCCGTTGTCGCGCACCACGCCCTTGGGCACGCCCGTGGTGCCCGAGGTGTAGAGAATATAGAGCGGATCGGTCGCCGCCACGGGCACGCAGTCGGCGGGCGTGGCGGCGTTCATGGCCTCGTGCCAGTCGATGTCGAAGCCCGGGGTCATCGGCGCGGGCGCGCGCGCGCGCTGGACGATGATGCAATGCTCGGGCTTCGCGGTGGCGAGCTCGATCGCCTTTTCGAGAAGCGGCTTGTAGGCGATCACCCGGTTGACCTCGATCCCGCAGGAGGCCGAGACGACCACCTTGGGCTTGGCGTCGTCGATCCGGGTCGCGAGCTCGTTGGCCGCGAAGCCGCCGAACACGACCGAATGGATCGCGCCGATCCGAGCGCAGGCGAGCATGGCGATCATCGCCTCGGGGATCATCGGCATGTAGATCAGCACCCGGTCGCCCTTGGCCACTCCCTGGGCCGCGAGCACGCCGGCGAAACGCACGACCTCGTCGCGCAGCTCGCGGTAGGTATAGGTTCGCACAACGCCGGTGACCGGGCTGTCGTAGATCAGCGCCGCCTGATCGGCGCGGCCGCCATCCACATGGCGGTCGAGCGCGTTGTGACAGGTGTTCGTGACCGCGCCAGCGAACCATCGGTAGAACGGTTTTCGCGAATCGTCGAGCACCCTGTCCCAGGGCTCGTACCAGTCGATCTCGCGGGCTGCGTCGGCCCAAAAGCCTTCCGGGTCCTCGATCGAACGCGCGTAAACTTCGTCGTACCGACTCGTCATTTTCATCTCCATGTCCGCGTTTCGGTTCGGCCAGATGGCGCCCTTCGCGCGATTCTGCGCGATCCGGGCGGGCAATGAAAGCCCGATCCGCCGCGCCACCGCTGGCCATGGTTGCAATGCGCCGCGGAAGCGGAAAGAATCACGCCAATCCGGATTTTAGACGCGAGAGAGAGACAGGCCGATGAACGGGCTCGACGCAGACCACGTATACGAGGCGGGTCTTGGGCGGTGTGGGGCGAATTACGCGCCCTTGACGCCGTTGAGCTTCCTCGCGCGCGCGGCGGCGGTCTATCCCGAGCGGATCGCCTGCATCCACGGAGACTTGCGCCTGAGCTACGCGGCGCTTTACGCGCGCTGCCGGCGGCTCGCCTCGGCGCTGGCGCGGGCCGGCGTGAGG
>Ga0114931_10003003_pt1 | contig 21412 bp, 34 predicted proteins | sample 2SBtaG_FD_89579 | JGI IMG/M metagenome (GOLD analysis project Ga0114931, IMG submission 89579) | Deep subsurface microbial communities from Kolumbo volcano to uncover new lineages of life (NeLLi) - 2SBTROV14_V59a metaG | ecosystem: Environmental > Aquatic > Marine > Volcanic | place: Kolumbo...
GCGTGGAGATGGTCATGCCGGGAGACAATGTAAAGATGGTCGTGGAGCTGATCCACCCGATCGCGATGGAAGAAGGCTTGCGCTTTGCCATCCGGGAAGGCGGGCGAACGGTCGGCGCCGGTGTCGTCGCTAAAGTGATAGAGTAATTAAATTATGGTAACAACCAATCAACGTATACGCATTCGGCTGAAAGCATTCGATCATCGTTTGATCGATCAATCGGCGCGGGAGATTGTTGACACCGCGAAACGCACCGGCGCGCATGTCAAGGGACCCATTCCCTTGCCGACCAAAAAAGAGCGCTATACCGTGTTGATTTCGCCCCATGTCAATAAAGATGCCCGTGACCAATATGAAATTCGAACCCACAAACGGCTAATGGATATCGTCGATCCGACGGACAAAACCGTCGACGCGCTGATGAAACTGGATCTCGCTGCCGGTGTGGATGTACAAATTAAACTTTATTAAAAGGTTACGACAATGGCATTGGGTGTGGTTGGAAAAAAAATCGGCATGACCCGAATCTTCACCGAAGATCAGGCGTCCATTCCGGTGACCGTGATAGAGGTGGCCGGGAACGGCATTTGCCAACTAAAAACGGCGGAAAATGACGGTTACCGTGCGGTGCAGGTCACCACGGGTGTACGGCGTGCAACGAGGGTAAATAAACCCATGACCGGGCATTTTGCCAAGGCGGAAGTACCTGCTGGACGTCGTTTATGGGAATTTCGTCTGGCTGACGGTGAAGGTGAAGAGCTCGCAGTCAAGCAAGAGCTTGGCGTAAGTATGTTTGAAGCCGGCCAAAAGGTCGATGTCAGCGGGACAACCATTGGTAAGGGTTTTGCCGGGACCGTCAAGCGACACGGTTTTGGCATTGGGGATGCTACTCACGGTAACTCGCTCTCCCACCGTGCACCAGGATCCATCGGGCAAAACCAAACACCCGGCAGAGTTTTTAAAGGTAAAAAAATGGCGGGTCATATGGGTGCCGTGCGACGCACCGTGCAAAACCTGGAGATCGTACGTGTCGATGCCGAGCGTGGATTATTGCTGGTCAAAGGGGCGGTTCCCGGGTCCCGAGGTGGTGATTTGATCGTACGCCCGTCGGTAAAAACGAAAAAGTAAACAGGACAGGATATGAAACTTGATATCGTAGTATCCGGCAACGCTGAAAAATCCGGCCTGGAAGTATCCGACGAAGTTTTCGGTAAAGAATTTAACGAGCCGCTTATTCACCAGGTGTTGACCGCTTACCTGGCGCGCGCACGTGCCGGTACCCATGCCACCAAAACCCGTGCCGCGGTACGTGGTGGCGGTGCAAAACCATGGCGACAGAAGGGTACGGGTAGAGCACGAGCCGGTACCAGCAACAGCCCGATTTGGCGCGGTGGTGGGATGACTTTTGCCAAGCAGCCCCGTGACTACAGTAACAAGGTTAATAAAAAAATGTATCGAGCTGCGTTGCGATCCATCTGGTCCGAACTGATTCGTCAGCAGCGGTTGGTGGTGGTGGATGCCATTGAGTTGGAGCAGCCAAAAACCAAGCAGCTAAAGGTCAAGTTGAAGGACTTGGAAGTCGACAAAGCCCTGATCATTACCAACGAGTTAAAAGAAAACCTTGCCTTGGCCGCGCGTAATGTTCCGCACCTGGCCGTATGCACGGCTGGCGAAGTGTCACCGTATGAACTGGTGGCCTATGACAAAATCGTAATTTTTGCCGAGGCGTTGAAGAAAATTGAGGAACAATTGCAATGAACAAAGAACGCCTGATGAAAATACTGATCGCGCCCCATGTGTCGGAAAAAAGCACCTTGCTTGCCGAGACCGCCCGTCAGTATGTGTTCAGGGTGACATCAAATGCCAACAAAAAAGAAATTAAACGGGCTGTGGAAATGATGTTTGATGTCAAAGTGGACGATGTGCGTACCATCAATGTACGCGGAAAATCCAAACTGTTTCAGGGCCGACCCGGCTCGCGACCGTTTTGGAAAAAAGCCTATGTGACTCTCAGTGAGGGGCACGAAATCGAAATGATGGGCGCGCAATAAACCGGATACCAGGAAGAAGACGATGACGATAGTCAAAGCAAAACCAACATCACCGGGCCGACGATTTGTCGTCAAAGTGCTTACCCCGGAATTGCATAAGGGCAGGCCGGCTAAAGGCCTGTTGGCTAAAGCCAAACGTAACGGTGGTCGCAACAACGCCGGCCGCATTACTGTGCGCCATCGCGGTGGCGGTCACAAACGCCTTTATCGTGTGGTCGATTTCAAACGCGATAAGGATGGCATAGTCGGTACGGTCAAACGTATTGAATACGATCCAAATCGAAGTGCCAACTTGGCGCTAATCAGTTACCGTGACGGTGAATACCGCTATATTCTTGCCTCCAAGGGTATGGCCGTTGGCAATGTCGTGCAGTCGGGAAGCGATGCGGCCATTAAGGCGGGCAACTGCTTGCCGCTGCGTAACATCCCGGTGGGTACGGTTGTCCATTGTGTGGAAATGAAACAGGGTAAAGGTGGTCAATTGGCTCGCAGCGCGGGATGTTCCGTACAATTGGTAGCCCGTGAAGGTATCTACTGCACGTTACGGCTGCGTTCGGGCGAGTTGCGCAAAGTCCACTACGATTGCAAAGCTACGGTGGGTGAAGTCGGTAATTCGGAACACAACCTGCGATCACTGGGCAAAGCCGGTGCCACCCGCTGGCGGGGCAAGCGACCTACGGTTCGTGGCGTTGCCATGAATCCCGTTGACCATCCGCACGGTGGTGGTGAAGGGCGAACCGCCGGGGGTCGACATCCGGTCACACCATGGGGCGTGCCTACCAAGGGCTACAAAACTCGCAGTAACAAACGTACTGACAAATTTATTGTCAGACGACGTAAGTCTAAATAAGGGGAACTGACGTGCCACGTTCGATTAAAAAAGGACCTTACATTGACCAGTCGTTGATGAAAAAGGTGCAGAAAGCAAGCGATGAAAAGAGCCGCAAACCTGTGAAAACGTGGTCGCGGCGCTCCATGATCGCTCCGGAAATGGTTGGTATTACCATCGCCGTTCACAACGGTAAGCAACATGTACCCATTTTGATATCCGAAAATATGGTCGGGCATAAACTGGGTGAATTTGCCGCTACCCGCACCTATCGTGGTCATGTGGCGGATAAGAAATCGAGATAAGGGGTAGGTAAATGCAAGCAATGGCAACCTTTAAAAATGCCCGGATATCGGCACAAAAAATGCGATTGGTCGCCAATCAAGTCCGTGGATTGACCGTTGAGTCAGCCTTGAATGTGCTGAATTTCAGTCCCAAAAAAGGCGCCCAGATGGTGAAAAAGGCCCTTATGTCCGCTCTGGCCAATGCCGAGCATAACGAGGGCGCCGATGTGGATGAATTAACGATTTCGCGAATATTCGTGGACGAAGGTCCCACGTATAAGAGGTATCGTGCTCGCGCCAAAGGCCGGGGTACACGCATTCTAAAACGCACCAGTCATGTCACCGTGACGTTATCAGACGACAGTTAAGGGGTTTTTTATGGGTCAAAAGGTACATCCCACAGGCATACGTCTTGGAATCGTCAAAGACTGGACGTCCAAATGGTACGCCAACAGCAGGCGGTTCGCGGATAATCTAATTTCGGACATCAAGATACGCGAATTTATCCAAGTGCAATTGGCGCAAGCGTCGGTCAGCCGAATTCAAATCGAGCGACCGGCAAAAAATGCCCGCATTACCATTCATACCGCGCGTCCGGGAATCGTGATCGGTAAAAAAGGCGAGGAAATCGAAAAACTGCGACTTAAGATTCAAAAGCAAATCGGTGTACCGGTACATATCAACATCGAGGAAATTCGCAAACCCGAACTGGATGCCCGTTTGGTGGCTGAAAGTGTGGCACAGCAATTGGAACGACGGATTATGTTTCGACGCGCGATGAAGCGAGCGGTGACCAATGCCATGCGACTGGGTGGCCAGGGAATACGCATCAACGTGGCCGGCCGTTTAGGCGGTGCCGAAATCGCACGTACCGAATGGTATCGGGAAGGCCGGGTTCCTTTGCATACGCTGCGGGCGGATATCGATTATGGTTTTGCCGAAGCCAAAACCACTTACGGTATCATCGGCGTTAAGGTGTGGATATTCAAAGGTGAAATCTTCGATATGTCGGAGGTTACCGATAGCTCCTCACAAGAAGCGACGCAAGCGCAGAAACAGTCGTCATAGGAGACACACATGTTACAACCGAAGAGGACCAAGTTCCGAAAGCAGCAGAAAGGGCGCAACCGCGGCCTGGCCACCAGTGGCAACAAAGTCAGCTTTGGTGAATTCGGATTAAAAGCGGTGGAGCGCGGTCGCATTACCGCCCGCCAAATTGAGGCCGCACGGCGTGCCATGACCCGTCATGTGAAACGCGGTGGTAAAATTTGGATACGTATTTTCCCGGACAAACCTATCAGCAAGAAGCCGCTGGAGGTTCGGATGGGTAACGGTAAGGGCAGTGTGGAATATTGGGTGGCGCAAATTCAACCCGGTCGTATGCTCTATGAAATGGAAGGCGTGGCTGAAGACGTGGCCCGCGAGGCGTTCCGGTTGGCGGCCGCAAAACTTCCGGTTAAAACCATTGTCGTGGAAAGGTCGATCATATGAGCAAGGCAGCCGAGTTGCGGGAAAAAACCGTTCAGGAACTGGAGCAGGAGTTGTTTGAGTTGCATAAAGAACAATTTAACCTGCGTATGCAAATGGCAGCCGGCCGGATGGCCGAGCACAGCCAGGTCAAAAAAACCCGTCGCAGCATTGCCCGGGTCAAGACCTTGTTGAAAGAGAAATCAGGACAAGCATCATGAGCGAAGCGAAACGCACCGTACAATTAACCGGCCGTGTCGTCAGTGATAAAATGAATAAAACGATTACCGTATTGGTCGAACGTCGGGTACCCCATCCCGTCTACCTGAAATACGTGCGTCGTTCGACTAAAGTCCATGCTCACGACGAAAACAACGAATGTAAAACTGGGGATTTGGTGCAAATCAGCCAATGTCGACCGCTGTCAAAAAACAAGAGCTGGCGATTGGACAAGGTGCTGGAGCAGGCGATCGACTAATGGGCTTAAATAAATTATCGAATAGTGTTAGAATCATCGGCTTTTCGCTTTCTGGCACAACAGATTTACCGGGAGAACAACGGCCATGATTCAAATGCAATCCGTACTGGACGCGGCGGACAATAGCGGCGCACGCCAGGTGATGTGTATCAAGGTGCTGGGTGGGTCCCGACGACGCTACGCGGGTATCGGCGACATCATTAAAGTTAGCGTGAAAGAGGCCATACCCCGGGGCAAGGTAAAGAAAGGTGAAGTGTACAAGGCGGTTGTGGTGCGAACCAAAAAAGGTATTCGCCGTCCTGACGGTTCTTTGATTCGATTTGACGGGAATGCAGCCGTGTTGTTAAACAACCAGTTGCAACCCATCGGAACCCGGATATTTGGCCCGGTAACCCGTGAGCTGCGCGGCGAACAGTTTATGCGCATCATCTCACTGGCGCCGGAAGTGCTCTAAGCTGAGGGATGACAAATAATGCGTAAAATTCGCAAAGACGATGAAGTGATGGTCATCGCCGGTAAAGATAGAGGTAAAACCGGGCGTATCGTGCGGGTCATACCCGAAAACGACCGGGTAGTCGTCGCCGGCGTGAATGTGGTGAAACGGCATACCAAGGGAAATCCTCAGATGAACAAACCCGGCGGTATTATCGAAAAAGAAATGCCGGTGCATATTTCCAACGTACAGATTGTCAATCCGGGAACTGGAAAACCGGACCGGGTAGGCTTTAAAACCCTGGAGGACGGCCGCAAGGTTCGCGTGCTGAAATCCAATAATGAAGTTCTAGACAGTTAAAGGTTCTGGCCATGGCAAGGTTAAAAAATATATATCGCGAGGAGATCGTGCCCAAGTTGAAGGAACAATTCAACTTTGACTCTGTAATGCAGGTACCCAAGGTATCCTGCATCACCCTCAATATGGGCGTGGGTGACGCGGTGGGTGACAAAAAGGCATTGGAATTCGCCTTGGCCGACATGGCCAAAATTGCCGGTCAAAAGCCCGTGCAAACCCTGGCCCGTAAATCGGTAGCGGGCTTCAAAATCCGTGAAGGCTGGCCGATTGGCTGCAAAGTTACCCTGCGTCGCGATCGCATGTATGAGTTTCTGGACAGGCTTATCAATGTCGCGATCCCCCGGATCCGCGATTTTCGCGGGCTAAGCCCAAAGTCATTTGATGGGCGTGGCAATTACAGTATGGGTGTAAAGGAACAGATCATTTTTCCGGAAATCGATTACGACAAAATCGACAAGATCCGGGGTTTGGATGTCACTATTACGACCACGGCCACGACTAATGAAGAAGGTCGCGCGCTGTTGGCCGCATTTAATTTTCCTTTTAGGAGTTAGTCATGGCTAAAACTTCCATGATCCACCGTGATATTAAACGGAAAAAAATCGTCGCTAAATACGCAAAAAAACGCACGGCGATAAAAGCGATTTTACAAAACCCCCAATCCAGTGACGATGAAATTCTGGAGGCGAGGGAGAAGTTGCAGGCGATGCCGCGTAATGCCAGCGCCACCCGCATTCGTAACCGCTGCCGTTTAACCGGCCGGCCGCGTGGCTACTATCGGAAATTTGGCTTGGCTCGTAACAAATTACGTGAAGCGGCCATGCGCGGTGACATACCCGGTTTGGTCAAGGCAAGTTGGTAAGGAGACACGATAAATGAGTATGACCGATCCCATTGCCGACATGTTGACCCGTATTCGAAACGGGCATAGCGCCCGTAAGGCTCGGGTAAGCATGCCGTCATCGAACGCGAAAAAGTCCATTGCCAAAGTGCTCAAGGACGAAGGTTTTATTAGCGATTTTAACGTGGAAGGTGACAAAAAGCCTGAATTGACCGTCATATTAAAATATTTTGAGGGTTGTCCGGTCATTGCAAGCATCCAAAGGGCCAGCAGTCCCGGGTTGCGGCTATACAAAGGCAAAGATGAGCTGCCAAAAGTGATGTCCGGTATAGGGGTTGCGATCATCTCCACCTCCAAAGGTATTATGTCGGATCGGCAGGCGCGGGCGGAAGGACACGGCGGTGAAGTGCTGTGTTACGTTAGTTAATAGTCAGGATCAACACCATGTCACGAATTGCAAATAAACCGGTACCCATACCTAAAGGTGTGGAAGTTAAAATCAACGCCGGCCATATGACGGTCAAAGGTCCCAAGGGTACATTGGAACACGATGTGCATAAGCTTGTGGCTGTTGAAGAACACGATTCGACGCTGACATTCAAGGCGATGACCGAAGAAAAAGCTTCCAAGGCGCTATCGGGTACAACCCGTGCGGTGGTGAGCAATATGGTGGTCGGGGTCAGTGAAGGTTTCAGCAAAAAGCTGGAGTTGGTTGGTGTCGGTTATCGTGCGCAGGCGAAGGGAAATGCGTTGAGTTTGACCTTGGGTTTTTCCCATCCTGTGGAAGTGCAGATGCCTGAAGGAATTAACGTGGAAACGCCCAGCCAGACGGAAATCCTGGTTTCCGGCACGGACAAACAAGCGGTAGGCCAAGTGGCGGCGAACATCCGTGCTTGGCGTCCGCCGGAGCCTTATAAAGGCAAGGGCGTGCGATACGCCAACGAAATCGTGGTCAGAAAAGAGACCAAGAAAAAATAGTTAAAGGGTACGTTATGGCTTTTAAAAACAAACGTGATGCAAGAATACGCCGGGCGAGGCGCACACGGATTAAAATTCGTCAACTGCAAGTGCCCCGTTTAACGGTATACCGTTCACCCCGGCATATTTATGTACAGTTGATCGACGACAGTAGCAGCAAAGTGTTGGCCGCCGCGTCGACCTTGGATAAAAACCTGCGTGATCAGGTGAAATACACCGGTAACGCTGAAGCGGCCGGTTTGGTGGGCAAGCTCATCGCTGAACGGGCTAAAATTGCGGGCATTGAACGGGTGGCATTCGATCGCTCCGGTTTCCAATACCATGGTCGTATCAAAGCATTGGCAGACGCCGCTCGTGAAAACGGTTTGCAATTTTAAGGAACAGACTCTATGTCATCAGTTGATGTAACACGAAACGAAACAGACGGCTACGTTGAAAAACTGGTTGCGGTACGGCGTGTGGCAAAAGTGGTAAAAGGCGGACGTCAATTCGGATTTTCCGCATTGACAGTGGTCGGTGATACCAACGGCCGGGTGGGATTTGGCCGTGGCAAAGCCCGAGAAGTGCCTGCCGCCATCAAGAAAGCCATGGATAATGCCCGCAAGAATATGTTTGTTATACGTTTAAATGGGGGTACCCTTCAGTATCCCATTACCTCCACCCATGGCGCGGCGAAGGTTTTTATGCAGCCGGCTTCCGAAGGCACCGGTATTATTGCCGGCGGTGCTATGCGGGCTGTATTTGAAGTCCTGGGCGTGCATGATGTTCTGGCTAAATGTATCGGCAGTAACAACCCCATCAACGTGGTCAACGCCACCATCAACGGTTTAAAAGATATGATGGATGCCGATTCCATGGCCGCCAAACGGGGTAAGACCGTGGAAGAAATTTTAGGTAAATAGTCATGGCAAAAAAAAGCGTAAAGACCTTGAAAGTTACGTTGGTGCGTAGTGCGATCCACAAACTGGCCTCGCATAAAGCATGTGTTCGTGGTTTGGGTATTCGACGGATGCATCAAACGGTGGAGATCATGGACAGCCCGGAAAATCGGGGCATGATTGATAAAGTCTCCTACCTGTTAAAAGTGGAGGAAGCATAATGCGGTTGAACACATTGTCACCAGGTGCCGCCAAGCACACACGCAAGCGCCGTGGACGTGGCATTGGATCCACCCTGGGAAAGACCGGTGGGCGCGGGCACAAAGGCCAGCATTCCCGGTCCGGCGGATTTCATAAGGTCGGCTTTGAAGGTGGCCAAATGCCATTGCAACGTCGTTTGCCGAAAGTCGGGTTTCGCTCACGGGTTGGAAAAACGCGTGCCGAGGTTCGCCTACACGAATTGACCAAGGTCAACGCGGAAGTGGTGGATCTTGCAGCCTTGATCGAGGCTGGCATCGTCCCCATTTACACTGAAGTGGCCCGTGTCATAAAAAGTGGCGAACTCACTAAAGCCGTGACCGTCAAAGGCCTTAAAGTAACCGCTGGAGCGCGCGCCGTCATCGAAGAAAAAGGCGGAAAGGTGGAGGACTAAGTGGCAGGAACACGTGCAGGATTAGCGGCGGAGCTGGCGTCCTCCGGACGGTTTAACGAGCTCAAACAACGGCTGTTGTTTGTGCTGGGTGCGTTAATTGTGTATCGGATTGGTTCGTTTATTCCGGTACCGGGCATCAACGCCGCCACGTTCGCGCAATTTTTTGACCAACAGCAGGGCACCATTCTAAGCCTGTTCAATATGTTTTCAGGCGGTGCATTAAAACGTTTTACCGTATTTGCCTTGGGTGTGATGCCTTATATATCGGCGTCCATCATCATGCAGCTGCTGACCGCGGTAATTCCCACCCTGGAGCAATTGAAAAAGGAAGGGGAGTCCGGTCGGCGCAAGATTACCCAATATACCCGATATTTTACGGTTGTATTAGCCACGTTCCAGGCTGGAGGTGTCGCACTGGCTCTGCAACAAACCACGGCGCAAGGTGGGCCGGTGGTAGCCCATCCCGGTATGGGGTTTATTTTCAGCTGCGTGGTTACTCTGGTTTGTGGAACCATGTTTCTCATGTGGCTGGGTGAACAGGTTACCGAGCGAGGTATCGGTAACGGCATCTCGATGATCATTTTTGCCGGTATCGTGGCCGGTCTACCACCGGCTTTGGGCGGTACCTTGTCCATGGTCAATGAAGGTTCGTTGAGCAAAGCCCTGGTGCTGATTCTGATTATCCTGGCTGTTGTCGTAACCGGGTTTGTGGTGTTTATGGAGCGGGGCCAGCGGCGCATTACGATCAATTATGCCAAGCGCCAGCAAGGCAGGCGCGTATACGCTGGCCAATCCAGTTTTCTGCCGCTAAAAGTTAATATGGCAGGGGTTATTCCGCCCATCTTTGCCTCCAGTATTATTTTGTTTCCGTCGACACTGGCCAGTTGGTTTGCCCAGTCGGGTGGGTGGCTAGCGGATATATCGACCACACTGCAGCCGGGTACACCGATTTATACTACAATTTATGCGGTAATGATTGTGTTTTTCTGTTTTTTTTATACCGCGTTAGTGTATAACCCACGCGAGACCGCCGATAATTTGAAACGGTCCGGTGCGTTTATTCAAGGAGTGCGGCCGGGGGAACAAACCGCCAAGTACATTGACCGGGTAATGACTCGGTTAACATTGATCGGTGCTGTTTACATCACCTGGGTCTGTTTGATTCCGGAGTTGCTGATTGTTAATTTTCGCGTACCGTTTTACTTCGGTGGCACATCGTTGTTGATTATCGTTGTCGTAGTCATGGACTTTATGGCTCAACTCCAGGCTCATCTGATGTCCCATCAGTATGAGGGCTTGTTGAAGAAATCCGGGCTTCGATAACACAATAGAGGAAATACCATGAAAGTTAGAGCATCCGTAAAACGACTTTGCCGAAATTGTAAAATCATTCGCCGTAACGGTGTTGTGCGGGTTATTTGCAAAGACGCCAAGCATAAACAGCGCCAAGGCTAATCGAACAGAGCTTGCCAGGCTAAAGCATTGACAACTTTGGGAAAACCGGGTATCGTAGCGCGTTTTTCCACGCATCGGAGAGTACAGTATGGCCCGAATCGCCGGGATTAACATTCCAACGCATAAACACGCGGAAATTGCGTTGACGTCGATTTTCGGCATCGGTCGTACAACGGCCAAGCAGATTCTGACGAGCACGAGAATTCCGCATACCACGAAAATCCGTGATCTGAACGAAGACCAGTTGGACGCCATCCGAGGCGAAATCGCCAAGATTCCTGTGGAAGGCGACTTACGCCGTGAAGTTTCCATGAATATCAAGCGTTTAATGGACTTAGGGTGCTACCGTGGCTTGCGCCATCGGCGTGGTTTGCCGGTACGCGGTCAACGAACGCGAACGAATTCACGGACCCGCAAAGGTCCTCGCAAGCAAATCAAGAAGTAACAGGGTAAAACATGGCACAGCAATCCGGGCGGAAGAAAAAGGTTAAAAAGCAGGTGGTCGATGGTATCGCCCACGTACATGCTTCGTTTAATAACACCATTATCACAATCTCCGATCGTCAGGGAAATGCCCTTTGTTGGGCTACATCCGGCGGGTGCGGGTTTCGCGGATCGCGGAAAAGCACACCGTTTGCCGCTCAGGTTGCCGCTGAAAAAGCCGGCAATGTGGCAAAAGAATTCGGCATGAAAAATCTGGAAGTGTTTGTCAAAGGGCCTGGGCCCGGTCGTGAGTCCGCCGTTCGTGCGCTTAATGCGATCGGTTTCAAAATAACCAATATTGCGGATGTGACGCCGATACCTCACAACGGTTGTCGTCCTCCGAAAAAACGTCGGGTGTAAGCGAATGGCCAGATATATAGGGGCGAAATGCCGACAGTGCCGCCGAGAAGGTGAAAAACTGTTTTTAAAAGGTGAAAAGTGTTTTACTTCTAAATGCGCATTCGAAAAACGAGCATTTCCGCCTGGTCAACATGGTCAACGACGGACTCGTCTTTCGGACTATGCCAAGCAGTTGCGTGAAAAACAGAAGTTACGCCGAATTTACGGTTTACTGGAAGGTCAATTCCGTGGCTATTATGAAAAAGCCGATCGGCGTCGTGGTGCTACCGGTGAAAACCTTTTGAAGTTGCTGGAAGGTCGTTTGGATAACGTGGTTTACCGGATGGGATTTGCAGTATCGCGCGGTGAAGCCAGGCAGTTGGTGCGTCACAAAGCTATTGAAGTCAATGGCCGAAAGGTGACGATACCCTCTTACCAGGTCAAGCCCAACGATGTGGTGAAAGTATGCGAAGGATCCAAATCACAACTTCGTATCAGCACGGCAATGGAATTCGCGCAACAGCGCGGCGTCTCAGATTGGTTGGACGTCGATTCCGGCGACAAGCAGGGTGTTTTCAAGACTTCGCCGGAACGTTCTGATCTTTCGGCCGATATTAATGAACATCTTATTGTTGAACTTTACTCCAAGTAAGCTTTGGCACACAGAGGAGATCTAGCTACATGCTGAGTTCAGTCACTGAACTTTTAAAACCTCGGATTGTAGACGTCAACATGATTAACGAGCGCCAGGCGAAGGTTAGCTTGGAGCCACTGGAACGTGGTTTTGGTCATACGTTGGGCAATGCTTTACGTCGTATCCTGTTATCGTCGATTCCAGGCGCCGCCGTGGTAAAAGCGGAAATTGAAGGCGTATTGCATGAATACACCACTATTGAAGGTGTGCATGAAGACGTGATTGATATTCTTTTGAATCTAAAGGGTATTGCCGTTGTTATGCACGGAAAGCAGGAAGTGGTTCTGCAGTTGGAGAAAAATGGCCCGGGTGTGGTGACAGCAGGCGATATTGATCTGCCCCACGATGTGGACATTATCAATCCAGATCATATTCTCGCGCACTTAAGCGACGAGGGTAAGATCAAAATGGAGATTACCGTGGCTTTGGGCCGTGGTTATCAACCGGTGACAACCAGGGTTCAGCCCGATGCGGAAAAAATTATCGGTGCTCTGCAACTGGATGCATCATTCAGCCCGATTCGCCGGGTTACCTATAACGTGGAACGCGCCCGTGTGGAGCAACGTACGGATTTGGACAAATTGGTTATCGAGATTGAAACCAACGGCACCATTCATCCGGAAGAAGCCATTCGAAAATCCGCGCGTATACTGCAGGAACAATTGTCTGTTTTCGTTGACCTGGAAGAGAAAGAAGCCGAACCGGAAAGTGATGAAGAAACCGAAATCGATCCGATTTTGTTGCGTCCGGTTGACGATTTGGAATTGACAGTACGCTCGGCAAACTGTTTGAAAGCTGAAAATATTTATTATATCGGTGATTTGATTCAGCGCACCGAAGTGGAATTGCTGAAAACGCCTAACCTTGGCAAGAAATCGCTCACGGAAATCAAAGATGTGTTGGCGGACCACGGTTTGGCATTGGGAATGCGTCTTGAAAATTGGCCACCACCAAATTTGAAAGATAAGCAAAAAGAATCGTTAACGACTTAAGTGTGAGATAAGCCATGCGGCACCAACTATCCGGACGAAAACTCAATCGCACCAGTTCGCATCGAAAGGCGATGTTGCGCAATATGACAAACTCCTTGTTTCGTCATGAAATCATTCGCACAACATTACCCAAAGCCAAGGAATTGCGGCGTTGCGCGGAGCCGTTAATCACCATTGCAAAGCGAGAGGACTCCGTGTCCAAACGTCGTTTGGCTTTTTCTCGTATGCGCGACCGCGACATGGTGACCAAGTTATTCAACGAATTGGGCCCTCGCTATAGAGAACGGCCGGGAGGATATACCCGAATTCTAAAATGTGGTTTTCGAGCCGGTGATAACGCACCGATGGCCATCATTGAGCTGGTTGACCGTCTGGTTGTTGAGGACGGCGATACCGAATAGTACCGGGCATCGATGGGTTAGTGCAGGCTAATCCACCACCCTTGTGATGTATTATGCTGGTACTTTTTACAGACTTCGGATATTCCGGACCCTATATGTGGGAAATGCGCGCCCAACTGGCCGTACTTGCCCCCGGGGTTCCGGTCATTGAGCTATTCGCCGATGTTCCTTCCTATCAAACCGGTGCAGGCAGTTTTTTACTGGCAGCCTACAACCGATCCTTTCCCAATGATAGCGTGTTTGTGTGTGTCGTGGATCCCGGCGTAGGTGATGAGACACGCAGGCCGGTTGTCTTGAAAACTGGCGCACATTGGTATGTTGGGCCTGAAAACGGCTTATTGGATGTGGTGGCCCGGAACGAATCCGTGGCTGCTTATTGGGAAATCCTTTGGCGTCCCACGCAATTATCCGACTCCTTTCACGGCAGGGACTTGTTTGCCCCGGTCGCGGCACGAATCGCCAACGGTGATATGCTGACCGGTGGCGATTTTAAACAGCGCGATTACCCCTTGGCAATGGCCGACATTGCGCGAGAAAGTTATGAAATTATTTACATAGATCACTTCGGTAATCTTGTAACTGGTATTTGTGCCGACGACTTTTCCGCCGACAATATTGTTAAACTCAATGGGCAGGTCGTGGTTTATGCCAGGACTTTCTCATCTGTGCCGAAAGGCGAGTGTTTTTGGTATAAAAACGCCAGTGGGCTTATCGAAATTGCAGTTAGTCAAGGTGATGCCAGGCAGCGGTTAAAAGCCGGCGTGGGTGATGTAATATCGTTGCTGGCGTAGCTACGACTACTGTCAATGAAGAATCTGACGACCGGCCCTTTTTTGCGCCTCGACGGTCTTGAAAAACCTGTTACCAGAGCTCTCACCCGCTTATACTCGTGGCGGGTAGTATTAAGTCACAAACCCTCACAAAAATATAGAGTGTATGTTCGCCGGCATTGCAATACTTTACCCTTATTTTCGAGACGATCCTCAGGTGATTGAATGTGTTTCGATGATTTGCCATTGTAATTGTGTACCGGGAGTCTACTGATCTTTTTTTCAGCAGTTGGATGTAAACTGCCCGGGTCACTTGTTGAGGCTGTTTTAAGGAATACCCATGAACGATAACTCCAGTAATCGGTTGAGTCCAGTATTTTTCTACGGGTTGTATATGGATCCGGCTATATTGAAACAAAAGAATGTGCAACCCAGAAATCCCAGAAAAGTTGAATTACCCGGCTATGAACTATGCTTCGGACCCAAGGTGAGTTTGTTGCGAGTCGACGGTAAATACGCGTACGGGATGGTTTACGACCTAAACCATGATGAACTTCACCGGTTGTATGAAGGCTCGGGAGTTGACGGCTATGTGTCCGAGGCGGTGTTGGTAAAAAATAACACGTGCGAAAGTATTTCCGCTTTATGTCGATTACTGCTTGAACCGCCAGTAAATTGTCACGCCAACCCGGACTATGCCGCGTCGTTGGAAAAAACCATGCGTAAGCTAGGGTTACCGATGTGCATAGTCCAATCGTAAGACAACCCGCTGGGTGGTTATGTGGAGCCCGAAGACTAACGTAACGTAGTCGTTTTGTCTTGTGCACGATTCATGGGTGAGCCGTGTTATGGAAAAATGGGTTCGGATATTGTGTCTTGTTACGTGTATAACGACTGCCGGTTGGACTTGCCACACCGATTCAAACCATGGAAGCGAACTAATGTATTGTCTCAGATAAAACGCACATTTAGACGAGATAGACTTGATGGTTGCCTAAAAAAAAAATCTATCTCGCCCTCCGGGAAGCCACTCAAGGTGCGATGCGTTCCAGACCTTGGAAAGGTGGCCACCATTCCAGGCAGTCTGCGCCTTGCAACTTGAGTGGCTTTCTCAATGCACGTTTTATAGGAGACACTACACTAGCTGGGTGATCACTATGATAATATTGAACGGGTGAAGTTTGCCGGCCATATTTCTGATAAAAAAATTTCGTAACTACTCAGCCGTTTTGGTGCCAGCGGTCCTTGTAGGGCGGGTTAGCGATAGCGTAACCCGCCTTGGGTTGAAAACCGTTGTTCATGTATAGCGCCTCAGCAGGGCTGAATAGTTACAAAATTTCTTTATGTGTTGATGCCGTTCTCTACGGTAAGCATGAAGGCTCAACCGGACGTCGCCACAGTTGGACCGGTCTTAATCGATTGAAATTTTAAAAACCTCCGACTATAGCAAATTAATTATGCCGTATCAATAGTCTGATTAGACGATTGCCAATGTTTTTGCTGTCATCTAAAGTAGGTCCAACAATAACGACAACGACAGCACTAACAATAAAAACACGCGGGCAAAACGACGCGTAGAAGTATTCGAGTACTAACCCGGCACGGCGGTGCCGGGTTTTTTATTCAAGCGATTGCGGTTGATTGACAGACTAAGCCGGTTGACGCCTTCGCAACATCTCCAGTTCCTGCAACAATTTTTCGTATCGATCCAAGGATTGAACAACGGCGATGCCGCGTCCACGTTGAGTAATCAGGGCCGGTCGATTGGACTCAGCCACACGTCTTAGAACCCGACCCGGATTGGCCTTAAGATCTGATAAGGGAATAACATCCTGCGAAAAATGTATACTCATTTTTAGTCTCCTTTTACGTACTGTTTTTCTTATGATTCAATACGCTAAACAGCATATCGCAATTGGGCGGTCAAGGGTAGTGGTTATTAGTGGTAAATAATTGTGGTTTCAATTTATCTAAAAGTGTGTATCTCAACGTTTATGACGCATTTAACGCCGGACGGCTACTAGTCAGACATTTTTTTAAATAGTGGCCAGTGTAGGACTTTCTTTCCCGGGCTATGGATTCGGGCGGACCTTGGGCGATGATTTGCCCGCCTTTGTCACCGCCTTCCGGCCCCAAGTCAATAATCCAATCCGCGCATTTGATAACATCCAGATTGTGTTCGATGACAACAATGGTGTTGCCGTGCTCGCGTAATTGCATCAGCACCTGCAGTAGCTGCGCAACATCGTGAAAATGCAGGCCTGTGGTGGGTTCGTCTAAAATATAAAGGGTTTTTCCAGTGTCCCTTTTGGAGAGTTCCTTGGCCAGTTTAACCCGTTGTGCTTCACCGCCCGACAACGTTGTTGCGCTTTGACCAAGGCGGATATAACTTAATCCCACTTCCACAAGAGTCTGTAGTTTCCGTTTAAGTGCCGGAACTGCGGAAAAAAACGACAGCGCTTCTTCCACGGTCATGTCCAGTACCTCGAATATGTTTTTTCACTTGTATAAAATGGTCAGTGTTTCCCGGTTATAACGTTGGCCGTGACAAATATCGCAGGGCACATAAATATCGGGCAAAAAGTGCATTTCCACTTTGATCAGACCGTCCCCCTGGCAAGCTTCGCAACGGCCGCCTTTGACATTAAAGCTGAATCTGCCGGGTGTATAGCCCCGCGAGCGGGACTCTTGGGTACCTGCAAACAGTTCGCGGATGGGAGTAAACAGGCCGGTATAGGTTGCCGGATTGGAGCGCGGTGTGCGGCCAATTGGGCTTTGATCGATGTCAATGACCTTGTCCAGCAACTGCAGATTTTCAATATCGCCGAATGGTGCGGGTTGTTGTTTGCTGCCCATCAACTGGCGTGCCGCCAGTCGATAAAGTGTATCGTTGACTAGGGTTGATTTTCCCGAGCCGCTGACACCGGTGATACAGGTAAACAAACCGGTGGGAAGTTCCAGGGTCACGTTTTTTAAGTTATTGCCGTGCGCATTGTGCAGCCGGAGCCATTTATCGGCGGCAGGTTGCAGGCGTTTTTCTGGTGCATGAATAGTTAATGTTCCGCTGAGGTATTGTCCGGTGAGTGAGGTAGGGCAGTCCATGATATCGTCGGGCTTGCCTTGGGTGACAATCTCGCCCCCATGCACACCGGCGCCGGGACCGATATCCACCACATAGTCGGCGGACCGAATAGCGTCTTCATCGTGTTCGACCACGATAACCGTGTTGCCAAGATCGCGTAAATAGTTAAGCGTATTAAGCAGACGTTGATTGTCCCGCTGATGCAGTCCGATCGACGGCTCATCCAACACATACATGACGCCCACCAGGCCGGCTCCGATTTGACTCGCCAGCCGAATACGTTGGGATTCCCCGCCGGACAGACTGTCGGCACTGCGGTCCAAGGTCAGGTATTCCAAGCCCACATTGATCAAAAACTGCAGTCGTTGTTCAATCTCGAGAAGGATTTTGTCGGCGATTTCGCGCTTTTTACCACGCAAGTTTAGATCCTTAAACCATTGGTGTGCACCGTCGATGGGTAGGGCCGTGATTTGAGGGAGATTGTGCCGCTGTATCAGCACATGTCTGGCGGCTTCATTCAGGCGGTTTCCCTGGCATTCGGGGCATTGACGCGTATTGATAAACTTGCTTAATTCTTCACGCACCAAGGTGGACTCGGTGTCCCTGTAACGCCGCTCCATATTGGGGATAATGCCTTCGAAGCGGTGGGTTCGGCTGACTTGGTGACCACGATCACTATAGTAGTGAAATTCAATTTCCTCTTCGCCGCTGCCATAGAGAATTAATTGGGTCACGGTTTGCGGTAAGTGGGCATAGGGCGTGTCAATGTCGAACTTATAGTGCTCGGACAGTCCGTTTAGCATGCTGAAGTAATAGGCATTACGCCGGTCCCAGCCGCGGATTGCGCCGGAGGAAAGGCTAAGTTCGGGATCAAGAATTATGCGCTGTGGGTCAAAAAACTGCTTGATGCCCAGACCATCGCAGTTGGGACAAGCCCCCGCCGGGTTATTGAAGGAGAATGATCGCGGTTCCAGTTCGCCGATGCTGTAGCCGCATTGTGGACAGGCATACAGGCTGGAGAACACCAAATCCGGCTTCGATGTGTCATCCATGCTCGACACATAAGCGACCCCGTCACTTAGTCGCAAGGCGGTTTCGAAGGATTCGGCCAGTCGCAGCCCCAGATCGTTACGAACACGAAATCGGTCCACCACCACATCAATGCGATGTTTTCGGTTTTTGTCCAGCGCCGGTTTTGGGTTAAGCTCAACAATTTCCCCGTTAATCCGGGCGCGAATAAATCCTTGCCGCGACAAATCGTCGAGGAGTTGCTGATGCTCTCCTTTACGATTGCTTACGATCGGTGCCAGCAGCATCAATCGCTCTCCCGCTTCCATGGCGGTTACTTTATCCACCATTTGGCTGATGGTTTGAGCATGCAGCGTCATGCCGTGAGTGGGGCAGGTCGGCTCACCGACCCTGGCAAACAGTAAACGCAGGTAATCATAAATTTCCGTTACCGTACCTACGGTGGAGCGGGGATTGTGCGATGTGGTTTTTTGTTCGATGGATATGGCCGGAGACAGTCCCTCAATATGATCCACGTCGGGTTTTTCCATCATAGACAAAAACTGGCGCGCATAGGCGGATAGGGACTCCACATAGCGCCGCTGGCCTTCGGCGTAGATGGTATCGAATGCCAGCGAGGATTTTCCGGAACCCGACAAGCCGGTAATCACAATGAGCCGGTTGCGGGGTAGTTCAAGATTAATGTTCTTTAAATTATGGGTGCGTGCACCCCTTATACGAATGACTTCCATCGTTATTTCCGGACCTGCTGCGAACCTGGTAATATACGACGATTTAGCTGTTGCCCGCAAAGGTATTTAATGATGCAAGAAGTAGGCATGAATAACGAGGAACGGCGTGCCGCCACGTCTTTGTCCGGTTTGTACGCATTGCGTATGCTCGGTTTGTTTATGATAATTCCGGTGTTTCCTTTTTACGCCAAACAGTTGCCGGACTATACGCCGGCGCTGATGGGGTTGGCCATCGGTATTTACGGGCTGACGCAAGCGATTATGCAGATCCCGATGGGTATCATGTCCGACCGTTGGGGCCGTAAGCGCATTATTGCCATCGGTTTCTTTTTATTTGCGGCGGGCAGCCTCCTGGCAGCCAGTGCCGACAGTCTTATGACAATCGTGCTCGGCCGTGCGTTACAGGGCGCGGGAGCCGTGGCGGCGGTTCTCATGGCCTTGGCGGCTGATTTAAGCCGGGAAGAGCAACGTACCAAGGTCATGGGCACCATCGGCGCCAGTATCGGCTTGTCGTTTGCCTTCTCGATGGTGCTTGGTCCGCTGTTGGATGCCTGGATCGGCGTTCCCGGTTTGTTTTTTCTCACCTCCGTATTGGCTGTGATTGGCATAATCGTGTTGAAATTTTGGGTTCCAGAACCAAAAAAAACCCGTTTTCACCGCGATGCCGAGCCCAACCGTCAGGATTTACGTGTCATTTTAAAAGACTTCGAGGTTTTGAGGCTAAATGCTGGAATCTTTATCCTGCATTTTGTGCTGACCGCTACGTTTGTCGTTTTACCGTTGGCCATTGACGAGGCGGGAATCGATAAAGCCTATCATTGGGCAGTTTATTTGCCGGTCATTGTGTTGGCTCTGGTATTGATGTTTCCCTTTATTATCCTGGCTGAAAAACGGCGCCGCATGAAACAGGTCTTTTTGTCAGCCATAGCGACCCTGGTTATTTGTTTGGGTGGGTTTGCGTTTTCTCACCAACATTTGACTTCACTGATGCTGTTTTTACTGTTATTTTTTACAGCCTTTAATTTGCTGGAAGCCAGTTTGCCCTCGCTGCTGGTAAAAACCGTCGCCGCTGATAAAAAAGGCAGTGCCATGGGCGTGTATTCCACCGCGCAGTTTATCGGCACTTTTCTGGGTGGTTGGACGGGTGGTCATGTATTTGGACTATGGGGAATCAGTGGCGTATTTATGTGCGGATTTATCATGCTGATAGTGTGGTTGATCCTCGCGGCGCCGATGAAAAATCCCCGTTATCTGAGTAACTACATGATTCATATCGGCGTTGTCAATGAACAGAGGGCCAGGGAACTGGTCACTAAAATCACCGCTGTTCGTGGTGTGGCAGAAGCAATTATTGAGGCGGAAGAGGGTGTAGCTTATCTAAAAGTCGACAGGCACGCCTTGGACACCGCCGCATTAGGTGAGTTTTCTGTGGTGGAAGCGTAAACTATGGCTTTCGCCCATAAGATGGAGAGCAAGAAATGGCACGAGGTATAAATAAAGTTATTTTGATCGGTAACTTAGGGCGGGATCCTGAGGTACGTTATACACCCAACGGTACCGCTGTCGCCAATGTTTCGCTGGCCACCAGTGATTCGTGGAAGGACAAACAAACCGGTGAGATGCAGGATCGTACTGAATGGCATCGGGTGGTGTTTTTCTCCCGCCTTGCGGAAATTGTGTCTGAATATCTAAAAAAAGGTTCGAAAATTTATGTGGAAGGCCGCCTGCAAACCAAGAAATGGCAGGATCAAAACGGCAATGACCGCTACACTACCGAGATTGTAGCCAATGAAATGCAAATGCTGGATTCCCGTGGAGAAGGTGGTGGATTCCAGGGTATGAATACCGGTTCCCAATCGGCGCCGCGTAACAGCGGTCCGGTCGATCAAGGACCGCCACCCGGGCAGAATGAATTCGATGATGATATACCGTTTTAGGAGATACTTGATACTAGAAAAGTAAATTATTTATGTTAAGTAGTTAATATTTAATAAGTTATTATGATAATGTTAATAAGAAATTGTAAAATATAATTTGACTTCGAGTTAGTTATTAGATACTTTGATTTTATGTAAAGAATAGAGTCTCTAGCCTGAGTTTCCTAGTTATTTCCCAATAATTATCTATTTTCACATTTTTTTTACTTCTAATGCCAACGCAACCGACTATGAAGTTCGGAATATTTAGC
>Ga0114931_10003004_pt1 | contig 21411 bp, 19 predicted proteins | sample 2SBtaG_FD_89579 | JGI IMG/M metagenome (GOLD analysis project Ga0114931, IMG submission 89579) | Deep subsurface microbial communities from Kolumbo volcano to uncover new lineages of life (NeLLi) - 2SBTROV14_V59a metaG | ecosystem: Environmental > Aquatic > Marine > Volcanic | place: Kolumbo...
GCGGAAAATCTGATTCTGTTGAAAACCTTGAGCAGACTGGGAAGAGATCGAGGCGAATATGCGATTCGCGAGAAAGTCGTTCGATTGCTGATGCGCAATACCAGGCGTCAGTTCGGGTTTCAATTCGGAAAAAAAGGACATCGCCCTCAATTGGTCGCGATTGGTCGATGGGAAGCATGGCTGCGGAAAGCATTTCCCGTCGAATACGAAACCCGGTTTTCCTCATCCTCGTCGGACTCGAAGAGAATCGAGACTTGGCTCGTACAATCTCGTGGGAAGACAGGAAACATCTTGCGCGGAAAAATTCTTTTCGAAAAACAAGCCTGTGCAGAGTGTCACGGACGTAGACGGGCATTAGGCCCCGATCTCGCGGGGGTCTCAAACCGCTTCTCTCGTAAGGATCTGCTCACTGCCATTCTCGATCCTAACCGTGACGTATCTCCCCGTTACCAGACGACATCCATCGTCACCGATGAAGGGAAGATCTACAGCGGACTCGTCATTTACGAATCGGTCGACGGTGTGACGCTGCGAGATTCTTCTCAGCGAACGATTCGTATCGAGGCCAATAATATCGAGACAAAAAAAATATCTTCACAATCGCTCATGCCCGAAGGTTTACTCAAAGACTGCTCGAATCAAGATATTCTGGACCTGTTTGCGTATTTGAAAACGCTGCGGAAGTAAACATTACATCGCAATTGTTGTTTCCAACATGTCTCAATCGCTTTATGATACCGCACTATGGAAACAACCACCCCTAAAGCGATTCGAAAAAAATGCAATTCCCTCGATGGGAAGCAATGGATTAAAAAATTCCATCAGCGTCTGGAGCGACCTGAAAAAAACACCGGAAGAAATACAGTTGAAGCACCCGGCCATGTTTCCACAAATGCTGGCCGAACGATTGATCGACACGTTTTTACAACCGGAAGGGGAATTGGTGTTCGACCCATTCGCCGGCAGTGGAACGACGATGTTGGCAGCACAAGCGAAAAATGTTCGAGGGGTCGGACTGGAACTTTCGCCGGAATTTGTTGAGATCTCTCGAACAAGAATTTCGCAACGGTCCGAAAAAAACGACTGCGATTTCAACTCCGAAATTCATCGTCTGCAAGCAGCGAACATGGAAGAAGTTCTCGCAGAGGAATCCGTCGATCTTTGTATCACATCGCCACCCTATTGGAACATTCTCAACCAGAGACGCACCGCCGACTTCAAAAAAACTAGACATTACGGCAACCTTACCGGCGACCTGGGAACGATCGAAGACTATACCGAATTTTTAAGTGTGCTTTGCGATGTGTTCGAGAAAGTCTACCGGATTCTCAAACCGTCCTGTTTCTGCTGCATCGTGGTGATGGATTTGCGCAAGAAGAGCCTTTTCTATCCGTTGCATTCCGATTTAGCCACGCGATTGCAGAAAATTGGTTACAAATGGGACGATCTGGTTGTCTGGAATCGACAAGCCGATTACAACAACCTGCGCCCGCTGGGATACCCGTCTGTTTTTCGCATCAATAAAGTTCACGAATATATTTTGCTGATGCAAAAGCCGGGTTAAGATTCTCCGATTTCTTCATCCATTTGCATTGTGAGATTCCGCTGTTGTTCAGTTTGAAAAACAGAACACTTTTCTGTCAGGAATTGTGGCGTTCACATCACTGAGAAATAGTTATCGACGGCAAAGTCGAAACCAGCGGGCGACATGTATTTCGCTTGTCTTTTGTAAATGCAGAAGTTTCTGACTTGCAGCAGTAAGTCTCTGGGATGGCAGGCACGGAATGGACGACCGGCTTCCAGATAATGTTTTTTTATTAAGTATTCGACCGACTTCCAATCGAGTTCGAATCCCATCTTAGGCGACATAATTTCGAAGAGTTCACGAAATTGTTCTTCCGTGGGATCGGGAACATGAATTTTATAGGGAATTCGTCGCAGAAACGCATCGTCGACCAGGTCTTTCGGTTCGAGATTCGTCGAAAAGATAATCAATTGGTCGAAGGGAACCTGAACTTTTTTTCCGCTGGGCAGGTTTAAGAAATCGTACCGTTTTTCCAAGGGGACAATCCAGCGATTCAGCAGAACGTCCACTGGCATGGTTTGTCGACCGAAGTCGTCAATCACCAAAGTCCCGCAGTTACTCTTGAGTTGCAGCGGAGCTTCACAAATCTTGGTTTGAGGATTTTGTGTGACTTCCAACTCGTCCATCGTCAATTCCCCGCCGGCAACAACCGTCGGTCGCATAATTTTGACCCAACGCGCATCGACACCGGAAAGATCGAAAATACCCTCGTAGCTCGGTTCTTCGACCAACTGATGGATACCCGGGTCGTAAAGTCGAATTAAATCGCCGTCCATTCCCAACACACGGGGAATCCAAATCGTCGTCCCAAATGCCTGAGTGATACGTTCGGCGATACTCGTTTTTCCATTCCCCGGATCTCCATAAAGAAACATGCCTCGACCGGAATTGATGGCAGGACCAAGTTTTTCCAGCATTTCGTGGCTTAAGACCAGATCCGAGAACGCTTCGCGCAACTCCTGTTCGGTGGCTTCCTGTTTGGAGATACTCTGTAATTCCATTGCTTCCAGATAATCTGCAATCGAGACCGGAGCCGATCCAAAAAAGCTACACTCGTTCGAGTAACGCCTTGCTCGTTCCTTTCCCGTTTCGGTGATCGCAAAGATGTAGTCGCCCATCTCGGCGGTCCCTTTGAACATCACAAGCTGCTCCTGCTTTAACTGCTTGAGAATAGGATCGATCATGTGGAAGGGAAGCTTGATGAGAGAGCAAATACTACGACCGGAATCGGAACCTTTCGAATGCAGATATTTTAAGATCAGCCGTTCGACTTCTTCGAGAGTGAGCGATGTCTGCTCGAGCGTGTCGGGTTCTTTCGGTCGGAAATCTTCGTTCTCAAACTCGCTGCTTCCGTCGAGAAGAGTATTCACCCGATTGAACAACTGGCTGAGTTTCGACGGACCTTGTGGCGGCTCCGTATCGTCGGATACTTCTTCCTCTTCTGCTTCGCTGTCTTCTGTGTCGAGATTCAAACTTTTCGTGAGCGATTTCATCAATTCTTCGGGATCGATCTCTTCAGTCTCTTCCTGGAGATCGTCATCGTCGGTCAATTCGTGATCGTCGTTCGATGCGTCAGACTTTTCGTCGTTCGACGTATTGCTTAGAAAATCCAAATCGAGACCGTCCAGAACTTCCTCCGTCGATTCCATCTCTGCTATCGGAGGTGTCGATGGAATCTGCGCACATTGCAGTTCTGCAAGAATCTCGGTAGGGGATGGTTTCTTTTCTTCCGTGGTCATGGTGGTTCTGATGCTGCGCCTTCCTCAAAACGTTTTGTCTTACCAGGTTCGATAATCAGGCTGTAAAATGTCTCTGTTGATTTTTTTCTTCGTCGGGAAAATCCATTGAAAACTAGATCATTGAAGCGTTTTGGTCAAACGAGAACTGAAAACAACACTGGAACTGCTGCGAATAAGTTGTAGGACATCCCAAACGATGAATAATCGGGAAAACCGTTATTTGGTCTTCCATCTGTCTGGAAGCAGCGCAGGGAACTCCATTTGGCAAGGCGATCTTGTTCGAGATGACCGTGAAATCGGATGAGATGAAATATAATAGCTCGGAACGACTCTCACAGCGGATGGGAACTGAAATACTTTCATTTTGATTAAAAGTAATTTCTCTTGAAACCTTCAAAATACAGAGAAACGGTATAACCGATTCGATTCGACCTTCACGAACCGTCTTCTGCTCTTTGATTTGCACTCTCGTTTTCAAAGATTACAATGCTCACCGTGTCTCGGCGTCACGACGACCGATCGAATCGGTCATTTCAAATCGGTCATCTCGAATTGGAGTCATCGAGCGATGGAAGCTCCCTTGGCAGTCATCCTGGCTGCCGGAAAAAGCAAACGGATGAAATCGGACTTGCCCAAGGTTGTCCACCAACTTTGCGGGCAGATGGTGATCGAGTATGTTCTGCAAGCCGTGCGTGAAGCCGGTGCCAAACGACTGATTATTGTCGTCGGACACGAAGCAGACCGCGTGAAGTCTTTACTGAAGGATCATGAAGATCTGGAGTTTGTTCTTCAGAACGAGCAATTGGGCACAGGTCACGCTGTGATGATGGCGAGAGATCTGCTCATCGATCATCGAGGTTCGGTTTTCCTGTTGGCTGGAGATACTCCACTTGTGAGGACGTCATCGCTCTCGGAAATATTGAAAACACAAACAAAGCAAAATGCCGCAGCGGTGATTGGCACTGCGATTACAGAAGCAAACGAAGGTCTCGGTCGTATCGTTCGCACCACCGCAGGCAGCTTTCAAGCCATTATCGAGCACCGGGACGCCACCGATGAGCAGCGAAAAATCCAGGAAATCAATACCGGGTGCTTCGTGTTCGACGGTCCGGCCCTTCTTCACGGACTCGACAAAATTCGGCCTGAGAACGATCAGGGGGAATACTATCTGACTGATGTACCGCGAAAATTGTTGGAAGAAGGCGAGACAGTCGTCGCCAATCCCTGCTTCGCCATCGAGGAAGCCATGGGAATTAACACGCGCGAACAACTCGCCGATGTGCATTGTGTGATACAGCAAGAGGTCATGACACGCCTGATGTCTGAAGGAGTTTCCATCGTCTCTCCCGAGCAGACCTACATCGATCCAAGAGCAGAAATCGAAGCCGACACTGTCATCTATCCGTTCTCATCAATTTCTGGGTGTGTCAAAATCGGAAAAAATTGCAAAATTGGACCGCACGCTGTCATTCAGGGGCCAGTATCGCTGGAACCGGGAACTGAGATCGATTCCTTCGTCACAGTTCCCTCAACAACGAAGCCGGATTCGTAAACCCCATATATTGATCTGGGATGAGTTGTTTTTCGGGAACTTCAAATGGAAAAACAGGCTTTCGTTTAACCCACGACAGAAAATTTTTGCGGGGAAGATTGTGGTTTCGCCATCACGTTCGGCTCACGGGTATTTCGATAACTTCGGTATTGCTTCTCGACATCGCTTTCTTCCTTCATCATCCATTCGACGAGTCTCTTCAATTGTGCTCTGATTGAATTCGAAGAGAAGTGAGTATGCCGGTAAGACGTACCGACTTCGTTTTGCCAGCCGAGGGTGTGACGATAGAACTCGGCTGGGAAATAAAGCTCTCGGTCTCCCATCGCAAAGCAGGATCGCAACATTTCTGCAATCAACAAATCGAGCGATTCTGGAATAGCCTCGGGAGCAAGAAAAAACGCCTGGCAATCGACACGACCGAACGAGCAATAATTATAGACACCGGCATACGGCTTTTCATTCAGGAATAAGACGTGCGTATCAGCGATTCCATGACGGAAGGCGAGTTCGTGAAGAGAAGAAAGCATGTTTTTCTCATTGTCACGGCAAGATTGATTTTTTCGCAACTTTGATTTTACGAAGGAAACCCTCTTCATATTGGAAAGCGCTTTGGTGATTTCGCCATGAGCGACCTCGTCCTGGTTCGAGCTTCTATGCGCGCTGAAGCGGTTGTAAGTCAAGATGCCTTTCGTGGAGACCATTTTCTCTGCTTCGTCAAACCGCTGGCGAACTTCCTGCGGAAGTCGGTACCAGTACTCACCCCAGTCCATCGCCATCGATACTTTACCACACAGTTGATTCAACGCGCGACTCGGTTTCATTCCGCGACTGGTCATGGCGTTCATCATGCGGTTTTTATCGCTGCCATCAACATCAACATGATGCAACTCGATACTGTTCCAGTCGTGTTGAGATTCCTGTAGATGCTTAATGACCGTGGCGGTTGTTGTGGACGGATAAGCCCCCAAAGGTCCGAAGTGCATTCCCTGGGAATCGAGAGGGTAGGTCAGCGTTCGATATTTCAATAGACCTTTTCTTTTCACTCGAACGACAAACGGTACCAGTCCGGCAGGCTTCCCTTCCAGATTGACCACCAACACGCGAAATTTTTCAATCTCAGGGTTGTCACGGCAAAATGATTCGAACCAATGATAGGTTTGGAAAAATGTACGGTTCTCCGTTTTCAGCCAGAGATCCTGCCAAAGCAGACGGATCTTTGCGAGTTGATCCCAATTGTCGAATTCGGCGACGGTCAACATAAGAAACTCCAGGCTGAAAGAGTGAGTGTCACTCTCAGAGAGTCGCAATTCGTGTTCCATTCGGATATGGCTAAAAAATCCGCAGAGAACTGCTCTCTCCATGATGCCAAAAAACAACGTCGAGGAATTTCTGAATCAATCCTGGGTTCGAAAATAGACAAAAATGATAAGAAATCACCCGTATAAAACATCGTTTCGATTCCTTTTTCCAGACTCGTGCAGGTTATCATGCAAGGTTCCCTTTAGGGAAACACGCTGGAATTTTCTTGAGAAATCCGATTCCAGTGCGATTTCTCGACTCTCTCCGCCTCAACACGTTGAGAAACCTCCGATGGTTTCTTACGATCATGTCTTGCGTCTTTGAGACAAGAAAACAAAGCCGATTGTCCATCTGACCTTAGAACGACTCCCTACGATGACTCTGGTGATTTCCCAAAAAGTTTCTTCGCTGATTCCTATCGAAGTGGATATGCTTCCCTGGGACGATCTTTCCACCATGAAGCTGTCGGAAGTAAGCCGTGCTCTCGTTCAACACGGGAATCGTCAGGTTGAGTTTGGCGAATGCTTCGAGATAAAAAAAAACGAATCTACGGAATGGAAGTTTCTGTGGGAAGGAGATTGTTCGCGTGTCAAAGGAATCGGAAGTCGAATGTCCCAAGGAACGATCCAAGTGGAAGGAGACGCTGGGATGCACTTGGGAGTGCAGATGTCGGGGGGATCGATCACCGTCAACGGAAATGCGGCTGACTGGGTCGGTGCTGAAATGAAAGGCGGCAGCATCCATGTGCGAGGCAATGCCGGACATCTTGTGGGAGCGGCGTATCGTGGAGGACGGCGAGGAATGACTGGAGGAGAGATTGTCGTCGATGGAAACGTCGGAAACGAAGTCGGTCATACGATGAGGCGGGGGACCATTGTCGTCGGAGGAACATGCGGTGACGCCGTTGGTTTCAACATGATCGCCGGTTCGATTCTTTTGTGTGGCGGAAGCGGGATTCGGCCGGGAGCCGGAATGAAGCGAGGATCGATCGTTTTTCTTGATGGAAACTCGGTCGCGCTGTTGTCAACTTTTCGGCATGCCTGTCGCTATCGACCTTCTTTTTTCGGGTTTATGATTTCATCGCTCTCCCAGTATGGAATTTCGTTTCCTGACGATGTCGCAAGTTGTTTCTTCGATCGCTACAACGGCGATTTTCTGGAGTTGGGACAGGGCGAAATTCTTGTGCGCGTTTCCTGACCGTTCATCGACGTTCTTTGGCAGTATTCTTTCTGAAGCATCATTTCCGAGACATCCATGTCGCACAACATTGCCCATCGTATGAGCCGGATGGCACAGCTCATTCCCGATCAACGGGCTGTTGTGTTTCCACACAAACGTGACCGGAAAGGAAATTATTCGTATTCACAGCTCACGTTTCGAGAACTCGACGAAAATAGCGACCGACTGGCGAGAGGGCTGAACCGCATGGGGATTACCCGGGGGACGAGGTTAGTGCTGATGGTCAAGCCGGGTTTGGAATTTATAACACTCACATTTGCGATTTTCAAAACCGGCGCAGTGATTGTGTTGATCGATCCTGGCATGGGTCCGCGGAATGTCTTTCGCTGTCTGGAATCGATCAAACCGGAAGGATTTGTAGCAATTCCCATCGTTCAAGCGATGAGAATTCTGAAAAAACGGTCGTACCCAAATGCGCAATGGAATGTCACTATTGGAAGACGATGGTTCTGGGGGGGAGAAACGTATTCTTCGTTGTTGAGACTGGGAGAAGAAGAACGGTCTTTGCCCGATGTTTCCGCGGACGACCCGGCTGCGATTATTTTTACCAGCGGCAGCACGGGGCCGGCAAAAGGAGTTCTTTACGAACACGGAATGTTCAACGCGCAAGTCGATCTTTTGGGAGGGTTCTACGGAATCGAACAAGGAGAAATCGATCTCTCCGGGTTTCCGTTGTTTGCCTTGTTCAACTCGGCGTTGGGTGTCACGACGGTCATTCCGGACATGGATGCCACAAAGCCCGCTTCCGTCGATCCCAAAAATATCGTTCGAATCATACGGGATCAGAAAGCGACACAAGCATTTGGTTCACCCGCGTTATGGAATCGGGTGGGAAAATATTGCAAAGAGAAAGAATTGCGACTTCCCACACTCAAGCGTGTTCTTTCTGCCGGTGCACCGGTTCCTCTGCATGTACTGAAGAGTATGCGAGCGACATTTTCCAATCCCGAGACCGATATTCACACTCCCTACGGAGCAACAGAATCGTTACCGGTCTGCTCGATTTCGGGGAGAAGAGTTCTCGAAGAAACCGCACAGCAATCGCGAACCGGTGCGGGAACCTGCGTGGGAAAACCGTTTCCGCAAGTGCAAGTCAAAGTTGTGGAAATCACAGAAGGCCCGATCGAAAATTTGGCCGATGTGAAAATTCTTCCCACGGGGAAAATTGGGGAGATCATCGTGCAAGGTCCGTCCACGACTAAGGAATACTATCTTAATCCCCTGGCGACACAGATTGCCAAAATTAAAGACGACAGTCGATTCTGGCATCGCATGGGGGATGTGGGTTATTTCGATTCCATTGGTGATTTATGGTTTTGCGGCAGAAAGTCACACATTGTCGAGACCGAGCGTGGCGTGATGTTTACAATCCCCTGCGAGGCAATCTTCAACGAACATTCTCTGGTTTTTCGCACGGCACTGGTGGGTGTCGGAGAGAAACCCAACCAAATCCCTGTGATGATTGTAGAACCAGAGCCAGGGGAATTTCCGCAGAACTCCGAATCGATGAACGACCTGTGCAATGAACTGCTGGCAATGGGAAAGCAAAGCTCACTCACACAACACATCGAAACGATTCTGGTTCGTCCTTCATTACCTGTCGATGTCCGGCATAATGTAAAAATATCGCGAGAGAAATTATCCGTTTGGGCTGAAGATCGACTGGCATCATAATTGGTTCGGTCCAAAGTTCTTTTTGCGAACCTTGACTCCAGAATAAAGGAATTCATGAAAGCACTCGTGACAGGTGGTGGTGGGTTCCTCGGCTTATACATTGTCGAGCAACTTCTGCAACGGAACGACGATGTCCGTGTATTTTGCCGGGGTCACCACCCTCTTCTTGAAAAACTGGGGGTCGAAATTGCTCGTGGCGATATCCGCGACAAAAGCGCAGTCATGAATGCCTGCCGAGGTTGCGACGTCGTTTTTCATGTCGCCGCGATTCCCGGAATCTGGGGGTCGTGGCAGGAGTATCACAGCATCAACACTCTGGGAACGGAAAATGTGATTGAAGGATGCCGACAAAACGGAGTCTCGAAACTGATCTATACAAGCTCGCCCAGCGTTGTTTTTAGCGGAAACGAACATCTCGATGCCGACGAGTCGCTCCCTTACCCCGATCGTTTTCTCTGTCACTATTCCCACAGCAAAGCATTGGCGGAGCAAAGTGTGCTTGGGGCGAACGGCGAAAAGAATTTTGCCAGTTGTGCTCTTCGTCCTCATCTCATCTGGGGTCCGCGCGATCATCACCTGATTCCTAAATTGATTGCACGCGCCAAAGCCGGGAAATTGATGCGTGTCGGCGACGGCGAGAATTTGGTTTCGATCTCTTATGTCGAGAACGTGGCGTCCGCCCATCTTCAAGTAGCGGAAGTTCTCTTGCAAGAATCTCGCGTCGCGGGAAAAGTGTATTTCATCAACGAACCGGAACCTGTCAATCTTTGGAATTGGATTGACGAAATACTGCAATTAGCAGGATTGTCACAAGTTTCAAAAAACATCTCTGCAAAAACGGCCTACAAGGTGGGGGCTTTGATGGAAATGTTTTCCAAGCTCTTCCTCATCAAATCTGAGCCTCGGATGACGCGATTTCTGGCGTTGCAACTAAGCAAGTCGCACACCTACAGCGTGAAAGCTGCAGAACGTGATTTCTACCGACCGAAATACTCGTTCGAAGAAGGAATGCAACGCCTGGCAATGGAACTCCGGACGTCTTAGCAAGACCGATCGTTGTCTTATCGTTTCGATGAGACTTCCAGAATACTTGCAGACGGAGTCGAACGGTCGAGATAGAAGGGACGCTTGTTCGATTTAATCGTTTCGTTTCCTGCAAGGTCCTGGACTTTCATGCGGAAGTAAACTTTCGTCAGATTCAGTGAGCTGATATTCCATTGGTATTGGCCGGTGTCGGCGATGCCATCTTCGATGAGGACCCAAGGGCCATTCGCTTTTTCTGCATAATAAAGCGAGACTGGAACGGTTGCCAAACGATCGTCGCTAATTCTCCAATTGATGAGAACTTTGTGAGGAATCGGTTCTCCAACGGTTTTAAGAACGAGACTTGAAATCAGCGGTGGCGTTCGATCGACCGTGACGGAGAGATCGGGTTCTTCACCGGGTTCTGGCGGAGAGAGTCCCATGCCTGCTCGACTTGTCACACGCAAAGCGAATCCATACGTTCCCTGTCGGGGTAGCGTGACCTGAAACGGACTTTTTCGATCCGGATCTGAACCGTAGCGATACCATTTTTTTCCGTGATTTTCCGTCACATAGAGATCGACGCGATTCACCCCTGAGGAACCCAGGTGATCCACGCGATATTTGATCTCGAATTTTCGAGAGTTGATATAGGAGGCTCGGGCTGCAGAACCAAGGGGAAACGCGGAATTCTTCGCTGGAATTTTACGGTGGCGAATTGGAGAGGGTGCCGAAAACGACCGCCGACTGTCACGAAGTTTTTTCTTCCACACAGGGTCGATCAGTGATGTTTTCGGACGGATATCGGCCCGTTGAGTGGGTTGAGAACGTCGCCGATTCACCAATATGTCGGTTCGTTTTGCGGACACGTTCGTTTGGGAAAATTTCTGTCGTATTTGTTTCCCGTCGCGAGTTGTACGGGGAAAAACGACCGGCAGCGATTTGTTCGGATGAGATTTTTTTGCAATCGGCTGGTTGAAATCCGGAATTCTCGGCTTGGGAACAAAACCGTCTGCCGAAGTCATCTGGAAGAGTTGAACCTTCGAACGTTTATTCTTCGCAAGATCTGAGACACTTCCTCTCACATAAAGGTCTTTTCCATGAGAGACCAACCACGAAATCGATCCTTCTTTCCGATGTGTCGTCGTCAGAGACGACCATTTTCCCAACTTCGAACTCCGATATTCGAATCGCAAGGTTTTCACATCCAAAAAGTCATCCGAGGCAGTCCAATGAAGTTCGACTTTTCCCGGTTCCAACTGTTGGATTCGGAAATCCAATCTTGGAAGTTTGGTATCGACAATGACTTTCAATCCGGGATCCCGTACCGACCTTGCCGGAACTAAAGTATTTTGTTGAACGACAGTGCGGACTGCAAACCAGTATTCTCCATCCTTTTTGGTTTTGAAGACGAATTTCTTTTCCGAGGGAAGAACACTTGCGATCATTGTCCATTGTTGACCGCGATCGTACGAGACATAAAGACGAACCGATTTTGCACCCATTCGGTTCATTTCCTGGGCGTCGTATCGGAATGGTATGCGAAATCTGCGGTGTTTTGTGTGGATCGGTGCTGTTCTAATGGGTTGACTAGCAACTGCTTGGCCAACACTCACCAAACCGGAAATCAAAAGGATGATTGTCGTTCTCATTGTCATTCCGAATTATTCAGAGTCAGGCAACATTCGGCAACAATTTTAGCGGGATTGCCAGGTGATCCACGTTCGCAGCGATTCCGCGCACAAATTGCATCGAAACCGATACAGAATCGAGTATAGGTTATTCCAACGGAATGACTTGAGCCAGATTGCAAGCGTTAGGAAAGATAGGGGAGATGTATTGAATATAACAAGGTTGGTCGCACCCAAGAATCAAAAAAACACGCCTTAAAGTATGTTCTGCACTTTTTGAACGAATTTTTCGGCGTGTCCTCGGACGGCATCCCAATCGCCGTTCAGTACGGCTGTCTTCTGAATTAAAGAACTTCCGACACCCACCGCACAGGCTCCCGCTTGCAGAAATTCTGTCATATTTTCAAGGTCGATTCCCCCGGTGGGAAGAAGTGCTATTTGTGGAAACGGCCCTTTGAGGGTTTTGAGATATTCTGGACCCCCGATGCTGGCGGGAAACAGTTTCACGATTCTCGCACCGGCTTCGAAGGCAGTGCCGATTTCAGTCGGCGTCATCGCCCCCGGTACGATCAGCGTTTCGAGTTTGAGACAGGCATGAATGGTTTCGAGATCGACGACAGGCGAAACGACAAATTTTGCACCAGCTTTCACGACCGCTTCTGCCGTTTCGGGATCGAGTACGGTTCCTGCTCCCAGGAGAATTTTAGGGCCGATTCTCTTATCGACCGCAGCAATCGTCTCCAAAGCCTTTGGCACCGTCATGGTGATTTCGATGATACGAATTCCACTTTCGTAAAGAGCATCGCAAAGGGGAACCAGTTCTTCGCTACGATCGGACCTGAGAATAGCCACGAGTCGATGCTCTCGAATTTTTTGTTCGGAATCTTCAAGTGACATCGCGATTGAAAAACTGCACGGGAGGAGGCTCTTACTTGGTGGCGGAAAATTTTTCAGCGTATTCGAGAACCCATAAGTCGATCATATCCTTAAAGGAATTAAGATCGGTCTGGGAAAGAAATTGATAATGATTGCGATTGAGTGCTTCCTTGTTTCGTATTGTGCCGCGTGCCACCAATTCGACAATATTTGCGGAACTGTAAGGTCTGATGACCATTCGCAGGCGGCTGAAGTGGTTTTCGTTTCGTCCGCTGCGAAAATCGTCTCGACTGATAACCGCTCCCCATCCGTCTTCGTCGACAACGGTTTCAAAATCGAAACCGGGAAAATGTTCCGAGAGTTTTTTCAAACACCCGTCGATATGTTCGGAGAGTTCGATGCGACACTTCGAATGCTGAGACTTCAATTCCTCTTCGGAGAGAGTTCGTTCATTCTGTTTTCGGGATAGTTCATCGCGAGAACGTTTCCCGCGATCGATTGCTTTTTCGAGACGTTTTTCGAAGTCCATAAAGTTTCCGGTATTCACAGTCCTGTTATGTCGGAATGTTTGCAAAATTGCATTTTATAAAATACACACACCATCCTTCAATGAAGGAGCCAATTTTCCTTGCAGGCATCTTTCAAAAACATACGCGATTCACTCTTCGCGGGTTTCCTCCCGTGGTATAATGGCGGCTCGAGTTTCAGTATTGTATTTCTTCAAAAAAGATCACTTCTTAATACTCTGTGTTATGAATAAAAAAACTAAAAAGCAACTGGAAGTCGCCAGGCAGAAGCTGAAAAAGCTTCACGGGTTGTTGACCGCTGCAAAACAGCAGACCGACGAACCCAGGGAAATCGAGGACTTGAAATCTCAAATCCAGGAAGTCGAAAACCAAATCGAGACGATCAAAGCATCTGCGTAAGGATCGTTCGATATTATAAAAAATTCGCATACCTCTCAGGAATTTCTTAACGCTCGTGTCCGATTTTCCACCGACGATTGTCGTCGTCCATCCGAAAGAACGCCGCAGCAAATGCAGTGTGCAACACTTAAGAGAAACCTCCGGTTTCGAGTTTCGCAACTATCCCGGTCGGGACGAACCGCCGGTCTGCGAAAAGTACGTTCGGCTGGGTTTAGAAGGCCCCTGCCTCTCGAAAGACGATCACTCCAAGGGTTTGCTTCTTCTCGATGGAACCTGGCGGTGGGTCGAGCGAATGCAGAAAGATTACCAGCAGATTCCAGAGCGCTCGCTTCCTGCTGTGAAGACCGCCTATCCACGAGTCTCGAAAACTTTTCACGATCCCGAGGAAGGTCTGGCAACGATTGAGGCTCTCTATGTCGTCTATCATATTCTTGGACGAACAACCGAGAACCTATTGAACGAATATCGCTGGGCCGAAGATTTTTTCGCTCTCAACCAAAAATTGTTCGATCGACTTGGGTAGCATGGGTTATTAAGAACATGAAGCGACATTCGCAGACATCGAGAATCAGCAGAGTTGTTCCAACGACGAGAACAGGGACTGGAGATGTTGCGTTTGAGATTATTTCTTTCTCCGAGAGGGCGATTGGGGATAAGACGCTTTGTTCTGTTGCTTTGTCCCACCCGCTTGGCTCACGCGATTTCCGGTCTTCGAGCGATTACCGCTGACTTTGCGAATTCCGTATGACACATTTTTCAGCATATTATCGACCCTTGCGTTCTCCTTTAATCCCTCAAAGACCTTGGCAACTCCTGCCTGGATTTTTCGTTCGTTGACCATGTCGTAAAGTTCATCCCAGACTTCAGATATTTCCGTCACAACCGGAGTGGTTCGACCTTCGCAAAGTAGGATAATGTACCGCGGTCCTAGGGTAATGATGGGAGAGACTTCCCCTTTGCGTAAATTGAAAGAAGCATCTTCAATCGTTTTGTTTCCGCCGAATTTTCGAATCGGAGGGATGCTCCCCCCCATCGCTCTGCTGGTCGGCTCGATGGACCATTTCTGGGCGATGCGTGAGAAATCCTGCGGCCTCTTCACCACCATCTCATGAACACTTCTGGCTCTTCTGAGATTGTCCAACATGATCATTTTCGCTTCGACCCGTACTCCGTATTCTCGGATGAACGCTTTATCCATTTCGTCTTGAGTTGGTTTGTGAATTTTTTTTCCAGCTATTTTTTTCATAGCCAGCATGGGCCAGACAATATCTCGCCGATATTGCACAGGAGACAAACCACGTTCGTCGCGCATCACACTGTACCAGTTTTGGGGATCGAGATTGAAACGCTTCGCGATTCGAATCACTTCCTGGTCGATTTCGGCTCTGGTGACGGTAATGCCGTTGCTCTCGCAGGATTGTTGGATGATGGTTCGATTGATGATGTTGTCCAGAACTTCCAGTCCATGGCGTTGCATACATTCGATGGCGACATCCTGCCAACGAATTAAAGATCCATTGACTCTTGCCAGTGTCTGATCGTTACGAGATCCCGAGGTGCGATTGTTCCGTACATCGCCGTCTCGATCGGTTTGACCGGCATCTCCTCTTTGAGCCTGAATCACTTGGAACAAAATAGCTCCTGAGATCACGATCAACAAAGTACCGCCGATGGTAAATTTCAACTTCGTTCGCTTGCGGCTACGAATTTGAATTTCTTTCTGAGCTTCTTCGAGTTCCGAGATGGGAATTTCCATCGTTCGATCCGGCAGAGAATGCATTTGTTCGCTCATGGCTACGAATTCCATTTCGTTTACAGTGGGGAAAATCCGAAGTGATTTGAGAGGACTGACAGAAGAGGCTGCGGACTATAGGGTGAATGTAAAAATGGGTCAACCCGTGTTTTTAAGCGACTTTCCCTCTCGATAATCAGCAAGCTCACTAAGATTCCACGAATCGATTGAGCAGTCAAAAAAGCGGAGCATTGACTCTGGCTCGGTTTGAATTCGAACCTGCCATCCTGGCCTCATTCCGCCTCGGCAGACGCACAGGCAAATTCCAGGCGGGTACAGACTTGTCCGGCGACAGAAACTTTTGCGGTCATAAAATATGCGTTTGCCAGTTGTTCTATCAATTGTGCAGAAATTCGCATCGTATCGCCTGGCTTGATCATTTTACGAAATTTGACGTTTTTCACTCGGGTGACAACCGGGATTTTTCCTTCAACAAGGCTGCCGTTTTTGGCGATGAAAATCGCTCCGGTTTGAAAGGCCGCTTCGCATTGCAGTACCCCGGGGAAAACGGGATGCTTGGGAAAATGCCCTTTGAAAATATCCAATGCAGGGTCGAGAAACTTAGTCGCCAGAATCGAGGATTCGTCAAGTTCCACGACTTCATCCACCCACAAAAATGGTTCACGATGAGGGATGAGTCGCTTAATCTCTTCAGTCGTCAGCATCTGAAGATTCCTTTCCAGAGATGAGTGGCGATGTCAGTCCGCGAAAGATGCCACGACGTAAGACATTGTTGCGGTCCGTAAATTGTTCCATCTCTTTTGGTTCCGTTTCCAACGGTGTCACAATCTGATGATAAGCGGCATCGAGAGCGTCGGCATAATAAACAAGCAATGCTTCCGGCGTATGGGGAGCAATGGGTGAACCCCATTCGGGAAGATTCTGATGCGAGATCACGATATGTTCCAACCGCAGAAGAGTTTCGGGATTGAATTCGTCGATTTCTTTCGCTTTGTCGCGGACCAAATCTCGACCGAGAAGGATATGTCCCACGAGGCGGCCTTGGGGAGTGTAATCCGAACCCTGAGGGTGACCATCGAGTTCGATTAACTTTCCGATGTCGTGTAGAATTGCGCCAGCCACCACGAGAGATTTCGACAATGGCGGATGAATCTCCGGATAATAATTGTCGTACTTCTCAGAAAAAAAGACGGCGTTACGAGTGACCGAGAGCGTGTGCTCCAACAATCCTCCCCGGTAGGCATGATGATAACGAGAAGCGGCGGGCATCTTTTTAAATTCTTTTTCGTGTTCCGTCAGAATGGATGTGACCAGTTTTTGAAGTGGTGTTTCGACGATTTTTTCGTCGACCAGCTCCATCAACTCGGCGAACATCTTCTCGACATCGAACCGGGTGGAAAGAAGAAAGTCCGCAGGATGGAATCCGTCTGAGTGGTCGCTTTCTTTCACCGGACGAATCACATCGATTTCAATTTGCGGTCCGTATTGGGTCTCTTCGAAGGTACAACGAATCTTGTAGAATTCGCTTGTTTTCCAGTCCAATTCGCAGGAATCGAAAAAAGGAGTATCCTGCCAAATCATGCAGGTGACTTGTTTTTCCGAATCGCGAAACGTCGTGCGATAGTACGGTTTACCATCCCGCGTCGTTCCCTTTTCTTTGGAAGATAATTGAGCGAAACAGTCTGCAGTCTGGCCCGGCTTGAATTGTGAGATTTTGGAAAGCGGAATCTCGGAGTTCATCGTCTGTCTCCATGCGTTTGCAGGCTGTCATTCTTAAAGAATTCATGGGAGAAGTCACGTTACAATCTACAGATTACTCTTCAGAAAATCAGCAATTGCCCAGTTTGTGAATAAAAAAATGTCATACTTCGGCCAAGTGGCAGCCGGATTCGGAAGAATAGGGAAAACCGACGTTTTGACATCAAAGCATCTGGTTTTTGGAGATTCAATGATCAATAAAGGGACACCACCTACGTAGTGAAGTGCGATAAAAAACACATCAATGTCCAATTACAGGTGACTTCTGCGGAGAAAAAATATGCCAGACTCGAAAGTTCCCCCTCTTTTTTCTCGCAAGAAGTGCTATAATTCCTGAAACACTTCTGGGGTACCGTCGTTTTCCCAGTTCATCATTTGCGTAGGAGATTTCGATTCGATGTCAGTCACTTTAACCGAAAAAGCTGCAAACGAAATTAAACGAGCCATGAGCGATGGGAAAATGCCCGAAGATACCTGCCTGCGGATTGGTATCACCAGCGGAGGGTGCAGCGGATTTCAATACAGTCTTGGATTCGATAGTCAAATCGACGAACAAAAAGATCAGCTCAAAGAACAGCATGGTTTGAAAGTTGCAGTCGATAAGAAAAGCTCGCTCTACCTCGACGGCACGACGATCGACTACTACGATGGTCTCGAAAAACGAGGTTTTACTTTCGATAACCCCAACGCCGTTAAAAGTTGCGGTTGCGGCAGCAGTTTTTCTGCCTGATGGGCATGGCGGTATTGACCGTCGAATACGGCATTCGAATGGGGGACTTTATCTGTCGAAGATATTTCGGCAGATCCTAGTTTTAACGCCTCGATGAATTTTTGGGCTAGCTCGAAGTCAAACCGTTCTCGCAGGGTTTCGGTACGAATTTTCTCGCAGGTTGTGTGCAAAAAGTCGGTGTTGGAAAGACGGTAGGCCATCGACTGGTTTTGGGTGGTTTCTTCTGCGCTGCGTGAAACGAACCGAGCCGTCAATGCGAGTAACCGCGAACTATTGCTGAATGAGCAAGACAATTCCCCCTTGGGAAAACCGGTTCCGTTCTCTCGTTCGTGATGTTCCCCCACCATCTTCAAAACCGCAACCGGGCAATTGGAGACCCCGGAAAGCATCGCCACAGAATAGCGCGGATGCTGTTCGAAAATCTCGGATGTGGACTGCTCGATTTCACGACTCGATAGTCGATAAATTTTTTCCAGCGATAGCAAACCGATGTCCTGCATGATTGCTGAAATCAGCATCTCTTCGATTTCATAATCTCGAAATCGAAACTCCGGGACGAGATATAACAGCAGGAACGCCGTTTGAATTCCCTGCCCATAAACCTGCGGTTCGGATTGCCATTCCAAAGTCGGCAGAAAATCTTCATAACCTATTGCCGGATGCAGCACCGGAGCGATATCGTTTCGAAAATGGGAAAAGTCGAGACGAATATCTTTCACCAACTGTTTGAGAAACGAGTTGGTCATGCTTTTGACACAAAACAACTCTTTCACCAATCGGTGCATTTGGGAAGAGTGATCGATTATTTTCCGAGCGATATCTGCCTGGAATGCGATCTTACTCGACAAGTCGTTCGTCACTTCCAGAAGCTTCGCGATCTCGCAGGGTGGTGTAAGATTCTCGTCGCTTCGGTCGAACTTTGTTAATGCCTCGTGAATTTCACCGAATCGATGCGGAAGTTTCTCCAGGAAATTTTCGAGCGATTTCTCCTGGCTTCGGTGAGGAAAGAGCGTTTCAACAGCGTTCTGGAGCAATTTCGTTTGCCGTGCGTACTCCCGCCAGTTTCGCTGCATTGCGGGCAACCAGTCATTTCGCTGCGAAAGAGCGATCGAACCTTCTGTTGCTTTGGAGTCTGCGATTCGATTCGTAGTACGAAAACTCAGTTGAAAATTCGGCGAGGGATGGAACGCCATTTCGAATGCCCTCGTGAAGGAAATAGACGAGTGCCCGACAAGAGCCTCGTTGTCGTCAAGCGGCAAATCGAGAGCTTTGGGATTGCCCCGCCGTTTGTTCCAGCGATGCCAGATGAGAGATCAAAGTTCCCAAATGATTCGAGAGTAACCTTTGCGACTCGAGTAAATCCGAAAATGCAGATGTGTAGACGACATCTCTGTCAGAGATCAACGAAACACGTTTCTCGAGTTGCGTCACATGCTCGCAAAGTTTGTTGGTAATTTGGACGAATTCCTCGACGGTTTCATTGTGGTGAGTCTCCAGTTCTGCATGGTGACGTTCCCGATCCGTTGTTCTCGACTCGACCTCGGCTGCCAGTGCTTCAAGTCCTTCCTGTTTTCGTTCTTCGTGTTCTTCGACGAGATTCATATCTGCTTCGAGAAGATCGACCAGTTCTTCTGCAGAAAGATCGGCAAGGTCGAATTCCACTTCGTTGTCGCTCGTCTTTGCTGCCGAATCCTCGAACGGCATCTCGCTGTTTGACGGAACAAATTCCTGCCGATATTCCAGTTGGAAAGGTCCAATTTCTATCAGATCGCCGTTGGATAATCGATGCGATTGAACTGCCACTCCGTTGACCATTAAAATTGGAATCGATTCGATCGATTCGATTGTACTCACGCCCTGACCGAATTTGATGATGCAAAACAAAGCAGGAATGTCAGCGCCACCCAGTCGAAGGTCGCATCCTTCACCTGCGCCGATGAGGAATTCGCTTGACCGAATCTCTCGTTTGGGATGTTTGGTTTTTCCGCGCGAGATCACGAAGTATCTCTGCCCTGTCTCAAGGCCACCCTCGATGACGTTGCGATTTTCTTCTTGTAACTGAATAGACGATGTATTGACCATCGCGCGATGCCTCCCGCAAAAAGCGCATGATGAACCGGGTATTTAGTTGTGATTTCGTCATGAAAGCGTCCTCACCATGAGAGAATCGTGGAATAACATTGCGCGCAAATGGAACACCGAACTTTGGTTACTTCATCGAAGAGTTCGAGTTTGAGGGTCAGGCAAATTCGTACGTCTTCGGTAGCTCCTTCCGCGTGAAGATCGAGAGAATAGCGCAACCGTAACGGTCGGGAAGGCATTTTGTCCAAGCGAGAGATTCCGATTCGAATTCCAGACCAGTCCAGCTAGGTTGAATCGCGGGACGAATGAAATCTTTTTTTAGCTCGACATCCAACCGATGAGCAAGTAGCAACATGCTCCCAGTATTGCCCCCAGAGGAAGTGTCAGTACCCATGCTCCCAGAATTTTGCCGATCATTCCGGCATGACCTTGCTTGGTGACTGTTCCTATGCCAAACAAAGAACCGCAACTCACATGAGTTGTGGAAACCGGCATTCCCAATCTGCTGGCACCGATAACGATGACTCCGGTAATCATATTTGCGGTAAAACCCTGGCCGTGATTCATCGACGTGATTTTGTGGCTCATCGTTTCCGCGACTTTTCTGGCACTCACGATTCCTCCCACAGCCATGACCACCCCGACGAGCGCAATGCAACCGAAATTCCCCAACTGCGGTGCCAAAAGCAACAAGGCCGCAATTTTTGGTGTATCGTTCAACCCGCGCGCATAGCTGACGATTCCCCCAGAGAGAAAGTGAAATCGATCCAGAATTGAGGCGGCTTGGAGACCCAGGACTCGTCCGCGATATTGGTTACGACAAGTCACCGTAGTTCCTACCTGCACCGTCAACTGTTCTGCGCGAACAAGTGCTGCGGAATGATCCAGCAATGGAACCGTTTCGATGGTTTCGTTCCCGACGCAGAGGCAGGTTTCTTCTGTCACTCCCATCCGACGGCGTGTCAATTTGAGAATAGGATACAGCACAGAAGTTGCAGCAATTGCCAATACCGGGCTGATCAGCAACGGCGTAAAATACTTTCCTCCCAGTTGAGAAAAATCGACCGAAGAACTCGCTGCAAGCCCTGCCCCCACCAACGCTCCGACAAGAGAATGCGTCGTAGAAATCGGCATCCCTAGACGTGTGGCGAGAAGCACCGTGAAACCCGCTCCCAAGGCGACGGCCGCACCGTAATTCGGACTCGCCACCAGACTTTGTTCCACCAACCCTTTACCGGTGAAGGATTTCAAAAGTTCTCCAGCGAGAAAAAAAGCAGTCAGAGATCCTAAAAAAGTTGTCACGGTGGCCCAAGTCAGCGTTCGCCGATAATTTGAAGTGCCGCTGCCGAATAAAGTAGCCACCCCTTTGAAGTTGTCATTCGCTCCGTTCGCATAGGCCAGGCAAAGAACTGCCACCAGGATAATCGCAAGTGTCATCGAATTAGAGTTCCTCCGAATTGGTGCTCATCGAATTTCAATCTTTCATTCTTAGGATATTAAGAATTTAATCTACCGACTTCTGTGATTCATCTCACAGATCAAGC
>Ga0114931_10003005_pt1 | contig 21407 bp, 19 predicted proteins | sample 2SBtaG_FD_89579 | JGI IMG/M metagenome (GOLD analysis project Ga0114931, IMG submission 89579) | Deep subsurface microbial communities from Kolumbo volcano to uncover new lineages of life (NeLLi) - 2SBTROV14_V59a metaG | ecosystem: Environmental > Aquatic > Marine > Volcanic | place: Kolumbo...
AGGGCGTCGGCCGCGAGGTAACCGAATGCCATTGCTCTCAGTGCCGCAAACAATCCGGTCATCGCTACGCGAGCACCGGCGCCAAGTTGGCCGACATCGTGATCGAAGGTGCCGCCAATATCACCTGGTACCGGGCCTCACCCGATGCCGAGCGCGGTTTCTGTTCGCGGTGCGGTTCTCACCTCTTCTGGAAGCCGTCCGATCAGGCGTATATCGGGATTCTCGCCGCCTCTCTCGACGAGCCGAGCGGGCTCCGACTGGCGAAGCACATCTTCGTCGAGGACAAGGGTGATTACTACGAGATCACCGACGGCCTGCCGCAGTTCGCCGGCTACGACAGGCCCCTCACGTCTGAATAGGGACGATCCGTCGGATTTCCCGGGTCGGGATATGGTCGCAACGCCGTGAATCGATCCCCTGATGTGGCCGCGCTACCAAGATTCGCCCGGTGATCGGCGAGGAAGCCTCGGCCAGTCGAAACCGCTCAGGCGACTTGGGGGCCGGGGCGGGCCGCCGCCTCGGCCATGATCCACGAGCGGAAGGCCTGAACCTTGGGCAGGGCGCAGCGCGGATTGGGGCACACCAGGTAATAGGCGAACTGCCCGGGAAGGCTGAGCGCGAACGGCCGCACCAGCCGCCCCGCGGCGAGATCGTCGGCCACCAGCACGTGGCTGACGAGGGCAACGCCGAAGCCCCCCACCGCCGCCTGCGCCGCCATGCTCTCATCACTGAAACGCGGCCCACGGGTCGAATCCACGTCCTCGACCCCGGCCGCCAGCAGCCACATCCGCCAGTTCGGCGCCACGTCCTTGTCGCGCTGCCAATCGACGTGGAGAAGGGTGTGGTGGCGAAGCTCCGCAGGGGTCGCGAGCGGGGTCTCGCAGGCACACAGCGCCGGGCTGCACACCGGAAACGCCTCATCGGCGAACAACCGCGCGACCTGCAAGCCGGGATAGTGCCCTCGGCCATAGCGGATGGCGACGTCGGCCTCGCCGCCTTCGAGGTCGACCGTGCGGTCGGATGCGTCGATGCGGACCTCGAACTCGGGGTGGGCGAGGCGGAACCGTTCCAGCCGCGGCACCAGCCACCGCGCCGCGAACGCGATCACCGTGGTGACCGTCAGCGTCGTGTCGGCCTCTGCCTCATGCACCTTGGCGACCGCGCCGGCCAGCGCATCGAAGCCATCGCGAAGCCCGGGCAGCAGGCGTTGCCCGGCGTCGGTCAGCAGAAGCGACCGGTGGCGGCGGCGAAACAACGGCGCGCCGAGGCGCGCCTCGAGCGCCCGCACCTGATGGCTGACCGCCGCCGGCGTGACGCTCAGCTCGTCGGCCGCCTTGGCGATGCTGAGGTGGCGGGCGGCGGCCTCGAAGGCGCGGAGCGCGTTCAACGGTGGCAGTCGTCGGGCCATGGCATCTATTTAGAAAATGTATCGCGAACGCTGAAGAAACGTCGTTTGTCGTTATCAAATAGGCGCCGTATCTATGGCGTCAAGACGGATGCAACGCCGAACCGCGCGTTGAAATTCCTAAACTATAGAAAGATAAGAGGTTGCCATGAACCCGTTCCTCCACGTCTCCCTCGCCAATCCCCCCACCGACCCGGCGGCGCAGGCCGGGCGCGGCGACGCGCACCCACTCAGCATCGCCGCCCACCGTGCGATCAAGGCTGCCGACGGCGTGGGCGCGCTGATCGCCGGCGCCGCTGCGGCGCTCCGCCGTCGGCGCGATCGGCGCCGGGCCATCGCCGAGCTCTCCCGGCTCGACGAGCGGCTGCTCGCCGACATCGGCATCTCGCGGGCCGAGATCGTGAAGGTCGTCGACGACATCGGCCGCCGGCGCGGCCACCGCGAGCCTCCCCCGCCGCCGGCGCGGGTGAGCGGTGCCGCCACGGCGATCCCTTATTCCGCCGCCTGCCCCGCCAACGACAACGACCGGACCCTCGCGGCCTGACATCGACCTCGATCGAAGGCACGCCAAAATTGCCTCGGTTCACCCCCCACGGCCCCGCCGACGCGCGGGGCCGGAACCGAGATGGCGCCGGTCTCAGCGGCGGGTGAACTGGCGGTCGCCCCAGAGGTTGGACCAGGTCTCGTCGTCGATCTCGCCGACCTTGTCCTCGAGCCGGGCCATGTCGCGGGCCACCGCGGGGCGGGCGGCGACGGTCGCGAACCAGCGGGCGAGCTCGGGGAAGTTCTCGAGCCGCTGACCCTGGCGTTCATGGAGCCTGATCCAGGGGAACACCGCCATGTCGGCGATCGAGTAGTCGCCGGCGAGGTATTCCCGCCCGGCGAGGCGGCGGTCGAGGACGCCGTAGATGCGCCCGGCCTCGCCGGTGTAGCGCTGGATGGCGTAAGGGATGCGCTCGCGGGCATAGGCGCGGAAGTGATGGGCCTGGCCGAGCATCGGCCCGACCGATCCCATCTGGAACATCAGCCATTCCAGCACCTCGGTGCGCGCCCGAGGCTCGGCGGGTAGGAAGCGGCCGGTCTTGTCGGCCAGATAGATCAGGATGGCGCCCGATTCAAAGACCGAGATCGGCGCGGCGCCGGGCCCCTCGTGATCGACGATGGCCGGGATCTTGTTGTTGGGGCTGATGGCGAGGAAGTCGGGCGCGAACTGATCGCCCCGGGCGATGTCGATCCAGTGGACGCGGTACTCGAGCCCGGTCTCCTCGAGCATGATGTGGATCTTCTGGCCGTTCGGCGTCGCCGCCGAGTAGAGGTCGATCATGGTGTTCGCCCTTCCCCTGTTCAGCCGCCGAGCTTGCGCCGCAGGATGTCGTTGACCACGCCCGGGTTGGCCTGGCCCCGGGTCGCCTTCATGACCTGGCCGACGAACCAGCCGACGACCTTGGGGTTCTTCCGATACTGGGCCACCTGGCCGGGGTTGGCGGCGATGATCTCGTCGGCGATCGCCTCGATCGCGCCCGCGTCCGAGACCTGCTCGAGCCCCTTGGCGGCGACGATCGCGCGTGCTCCGTGGCCCGATTCGAACATCTCGGCGAAGACGTCCTTGGCGATCCGGCCCGAGATCGTCCCCTCGCCGAGGAGGTCGAGAAGCTCGCCGAGCGCCCCGGCCGAGACCGGGCTTTCGCCGATCGCCTTGCCGGCCTTGTTGAGGAGCCCGAAGAGCTCGCTGATCACCCAGTTGGCCGCCGCCTTGGCATCGCGCCCGCGGGCCACGGCCTCGAAGTAATCGGCGCTCTCGCGCTCGGCCACCAGGATCCCGGCGTCGTAAGCCGAGAGCCCGTAGTCGGCCATGAAGCGCGCCTTCTTGGCGTCGGGAAGCTCGGGCAGGGTGGCCTTGATGGCGGCCACCCAGTCAGGATCGAGCCTGAGCGGCAGGAGATCGGGATCGGGGAAGTAGCGGTAGTCGTGCGCCTCCTCCTTGGAGCGCATCGATCGGGTCTCGCCGCGAGCGGAATCGAACAGCCGGGTCTCTTGGACGATCCGCCCGCCGTCCTCGAGCACTGCGACTTGACGCGCCGCCTCGAAGTCGATCGCCCGCATCACGAAGCGGACCGAGTTCACGTTCTTGATCTCGGTCCGGGTGCCCAGAGGCTCACCCGGGCGGCGGACCGAGACGTTGGCGTCGCAGCGCAGCGATCCCTCCTGCATGTTGCCGTCGCATGTCCCGATATAGCGCAGGATCGAGCGCAGCTTGCGGATATAGGCGCCGGCCTCCTCGGAGGCCCGCATGTCGGGCTCGGAGACGATCTCCATCAAGGCGATGCCGGACCGGTTGAGATCGACATGGGTGGTGGTGTCGTCGCGATCGTGAAGGCTCTTGCCGGCGTCCTGCTCGAGGTGGAGCCGGGTGACCCCGACCGCGCGGCTCGCCCCGTCGGCGAGGTCGAGATGGATGGTGCCCGTGCCGACGATGGGCTGGCTGTACTGGGAAATCTGATAGCCCTGGGGAAGGTCGGGGTAGAAGTAGTTCTTGCGGTCGAACACCGAGAACAAGTTGATCTCGGCCTCGAGCGCGAGCCCGGTGCGCACCGCCTGCTCGACGCAGGTGCGGTTGATCACCGGCAGCATCCCCGGCATCGCCGCATCGACCAGGCTGACCTGGCTGTTGGGCTCGGCGCCGAAGGCGGTCGAGGCGCCCGAGAACAGCTTGGCGCGCGAGATCACCTGGGCGTGGACCTCGAGCCCGATCACCATCTCCCACGGACCGCTGCGACCTTCGATCATCTCTCCTCCCGGGGCTCGAGCCGCGGCCACTGTCTGAGCCGGCGCACCGCCTCGGCCATGTCCTCGGTGGCGCCGGCGAACGAGAAGCGGACATAACGGTGGCCGCGCTCGGGGTCGAAGTCCACCCCCGGGGTCGCGGCGATCCCGGTCTCGTCCAGCATCTGGCGGCAGAAGGTCCGCGAATCGTCGGTCAGGTGGGCCACCTCGGCATAGATATAGAACGCACCGTCGGCCGGCGCGAGCCGGTCGAGCCCGAGCCCCGGCAGGGCGTCCAGGAGAAGCGCCCGGTTGCGGCCATAGCGGGCGACATTGGCCGCGAGCTCGGGCTCGCAGTCGAAGGCCGCGAGCGCCGCCGCCTGGGACAGCGCCGAGGGCGAGATGAAGAGGTTCTGGGTCAGGCATTCGACCGAGCGCGCGAGGTCGTCGGGGACCACCATCCAGCCCAGCCGCCAGCCGGTCATCGAGAAGTACTTGGAGAACGAGTTCACGACCACGGCCTCGGCCTCGAAGGCGGCCGCGGTCGCGGCCTCGCGGCCGAAGGTGATGCCGTGGTAGATCTCGTCCGAGACCAGGCGGATGCCGCGCTCGGCGCAATGGCGAGCCAGGCCCGCGAGCTCGTCGGGCGCGAGCATGGTCCCGGCGGGGTTCGAGGGGCTGGCGACGATCAACCCCTCGACCGGCGGATCGAGCGCGTCGAGAAGCGCCGGGGTCGGCTGGAAGCGGGTCTCGGGCCCGGTCGGCAGCGGCACCGCTTCGAGCCCGAGCGCCGCCACCGTGTGGCGGTAGGCGGGGTAGGCCGGAAGCGCCAGCGCCACCCGATCGCCGGGGTCGAAGGCGGCGAGAAAGGCGAGGATGAAGGCCCCCGAGGCGCCCATGGTGACGACAACCCGCTCGGCCGGAAGGTGGACGTCATAGCGCCGCGCATAGTGCCCGGCGATGGCCTCGCGCAAGCCCGCAACGCCGAGGGCATCGGTGTAGCCGAGGACGTCCGCCTCGAGCGCCCGCCGGGCCGCCGCGATCACCGGCGCAGGCGCCGCGGTCGACGGCTGCCCGACCTCGAGGTGGATGACGTCGCCCTTGGCCGCGTCGCGCATCGCCGCTGCACGCATCACCTCCATCACCAGGAAGGGCGGGATCGCCCCCCGCCGGGCCACCTTGAGCGTCATCGTCAGCGCTCCTCGGTGGTCGCCGCCGCCGCCATGCCATAGCTGCGGGGGTCGCTGGCGGCGGTGCAGCTTCCGGCCCTGGGCGCGAACCCCTCGGGGCAATGGATCGCATCGATCTTGTCGATCGCCGGCACCGTGACCACGCCCTGGCCGCCCAGTGGTGCCAATTGCGAATCCGGCACGGTCGCCTCGGCATAGGCCCGCACCGGGCTCCGCCCCGGCACCAGGCGCGGCTCGGCGAGGGCCGCCTCGAGCGGGCGCTTGGCGAGCCGGAGGTCGGCGAGGACCTGCGCCAGCGCGACCGGCGCCGCCGAGCCCGACGCGCTCGTCGCCGCGGTGATGAGGGCGTGGTTGTTGTGGTCGATCAGCATCGCCGGGCTCGCCGCCGGCGTCCCGCCCACGGCGGCGAGGAAGATCCCGCTGCCCGGCACTACCCGGCCGATCCCGAAGGGACGCCCCAGGGTCACCGAGCACGCCACCGCCGAGCCGTCCGCATCGACCGCCGCGAAGCCGGCACCGGGCCCGGCGAGCCCTGCCGGGTCGCCGACGGCCACGTCCTTGGCCGCGGCGAGCACCAGCCCGGCGCGCTCTTCCGGGTCGGCCCGGCCGTAGCCGGCGTCGTCGAGGGCGATCCAGGTCCGAAGCGCGGCCTGACCCGCAGGGGACGGCACGGCGTGAAGGCGGAGGAAGGCCGTCCGCACCCAGGCGGTCTTGCGCCAGGCCGGCTGATAGCCACGGAGATCGTCGAGGGTGAGCGGCAGCCCGATATCGGCGGCCGCGCCGGCGAGCTCGCGCCCCAGATCGCCGCCGTAGAGCCGGCCGGGCCCGAGGGTCCGCAGCCGGGTGAGAACGGCGGCGAGGTCGAGCTGAAGCAGTCGGTCGCCCTCGGCCAAAGGCGTGCCGTCGGGGCGGGCGAAGAGACGGGCGGTCGCGGCGTCGGCGAAGAGGCTCGCCGGGGCCGCGGCAAGCGCCCGGGCCAACGCCCGAGAAACCGGATGGCCGAGCCGCGCGAGCTGCTCGCCCGGCGCCAGCAGCCGCGACCACTCAAGACGCCCATAGCGGGCCTGGAGCGCGAACAGCGCCCGCGCCGCCCCGGGCACGGCGACAGCACCCCCGCTCGCCGCCACGGGGTGAAAGTCGAGCGCCTCGGTCCGATCCTTCTCGGCGTCGTAGACCAGACAGGCACCGCCGGCGCCGAGCGAGGCGGCAGAAGGGTAGGTCACCGCGAGGGTGAAGTAGGCGGCGACGGCAGCGTCGGCGGCGTCACCCCCGGTGGCGAGGACATCGCGGTCGACCAGGGCAGCGCGCGGCTCGTCGGCGACCACGAGCCCGCGATAGTTGCCCGCGATCCCGAGCGCCCGCAACGCGCCCTCGCTCGCGCAGCCGGCGAGCCCCGCGGCGAGGACGAAGATGATCGCGGCCAGCGTCGATTGACGCCGCCGCCATGCATGCCTACCTTCAGCGAAAGGGCTGACCATGCATTTCATCGGCGCGCGCTTCACCCGCCTCCTTACGACCATCGGCTTCGTGGCTTCCGTCGCCCTCGCCGGCCCAGCGGCGGCGGCGCGGCTGTCGTTCATCCGCGATGCGGAGGTGGAAAGTATCATCCACGGCTATGCCGCGCCACTGTTCACCGCTGCCGGCCTCGACCCCGCTGCGGTCCACCTCTACCTGGTCAACGACCGCCGGCTCAACGCCTTCGTCGCCGGGGGGATGAACCTGTTCATCAACACCGGCCTTCTGGTCGCGGCCCAGTCGGCCAATCAGGTGATCGGGGTGATCGCCCATGAGACCGGTCACATCCACGAAGGCCATCTCGCCCGCACCCCGGACGAGCTGCGCGGCGCCAGCGTCGCCAGCATCCTCGCCACCATCCTCGCCGCCGCCGCCGCGGTCGCCGGCGGGGGCGCCGGGGCGGCGGCGATCATCGCAGGCGGCCGTGGCCTCGCCGTGCAGACCTACCTCTCCCATTCCCGCGGCCAGGAAGAGGCCGCCGATCAGTATGCGGCCGTGGTCCTCGACCTTACCCATCAGTCGAGCCGCGGGTTGATGGAGTTTCTCCAGACCCTGGCGCGGAGGGACCCGTTGGCCGCGGCCAATCAGAGCCCCTATCTGCGCACCCATCCTCTGACCGTCAACCGGATATCCTTCCTCGAACACCACGTCGCCACCTCGCCCTATTCGGACCTGAAGGAGCCGCCCGAGGTCATCCGCACCTTCGCCCGCATGCAGGCCAAGCTGCACGGGTTCCTCGATGAACCGCGCGATGTCTTTCGCCTCTACCCAGCCGACGACACCTCGGTAGCGGCGCGCTACGCTCGCTGCATCGCCCACTTCCGCAGGGCCGAGTTGGCACCGGCGCTCGCCGGGATCGATTCTTTGATCGCCGAGGCCCCCGACGACCCCTACTTCCACGAGCTCAAGGGCCAGTTCCTGTTCGAGAACGGTCGCATCGCCAAGGCGGTGGTCTCCTATCGCCGGGCGAGCGAGCTTCTTCCCGACGAGCCCCTGATCCAGATCGGCTTGGCTCAGGCGCTGGTCGAGACCGGCGATACATCGGTCCTCGACGAGGCCGGCAAGCACCTTGACGCGGCGCTCCGGCGCGAACCCGACAACGCGCGGGCGTGGCGGCTGCTGGCGGTCGTCCACGGGCGCAAGGGGGAGTTCGGCCTGTCGGCGCTGGCGAGCGCCGAGTTCTCCCTCGCGGTCGGCCGTTTCGACGATGCCATCTCGTTCGCCAAGCAGGCGCAAGACCGCCTGCCGTTCGGGGCGCCGGGGCGGCTGCGGGCCGAGGACATCGAGCAGGCGGCCAAGCGGGCAGCGCACCGCGGCGACGAGGGCTGAGGCAGCGCCCCGCGATCGGAGGCTCGAGCACGCCGCCGACGTTGGCGCGCGCCGGCGACCGACCGAGGTCGTGGGCGCAAGGGATGCGGTCCGCATTGCCCTCGCCGTTGCGGCATAGCATCGGCGTAGAGGGTCTCGATGGCGTCGCGAGTGGGTCCCCATGACCCGTCCTCGCGGCGCGGTTTCACCCCTACCCTCCCCGTCCCCATCGAGGGGCGAGGCGTTTTGGCCATGCCGGCGCTCGGGCGGTGAGACCGCGCGCGCCGCTGGTCGCCGGCGGGGCGCCTCCTATCGGTCTCGAGGGTGAGGCGCCTGGACAGTGGCTTGCTGCCGTCGCCGCCCCGTGTATAGTCCGCCCGGGCGCGCTCGGCGACCCTCCTGATTCCGTTCCCCACAAGCGAAAGGGCGAGCCGTGGCGGTTGCAAGCATGACCGGGTTCGCCCGCGCGGCAGGGCGCGACGAGGCGCTCGCCTGGTGGTGGGAGGTCAAGAGCGTCAACGGCCGCGGCCTCGACGTGCGCTGCCGGCTGCCGGCGGGCTTCGCCGCCCTCGAGGCGGCGGCGCGGGCGGCGGTGGCGGCCCGCTTCGCCCGCGGCAACGTCACCTTGAGCCTCCAGATCGAAAGCTCCGGCGGCGCCCGCCTCGCGGTCAACCGCCGCGCCCTCGACCAGCTCGCGGGGCTGGTCCGGGCGCTCGGTGGCGAGCCCCGGCTCGACACCCTGCTCACCGTGCGCGGGGTCGTCGAGCCCGCCGAGGAGACGCCCTCCGAGGCCATCCGCAGCGAGCGCGAGGCCCGACTTCTCGCCGGCCTCGAGGAAAGCCTGGACGCGCTCGCCGCCGCCCGCCGCGAAGAGGGCCGGCGGCTCGCCCGGGTTCTCGACGACCAGCTTAGCCAGATCGCCGATCTCGCCCGGGCTGCGGCCGAGGCCGCGGCGGCCCAGCCCCGGGCGATCCGCGAGCGCCTGCACGACAAGGTCGCGGCCTTGCTCGCCGCCGCGCCTGCGCTTTCCGAGGACCGCCTGGCGCAGGAGGTCGCGCTTCTTCTCGCCAAGGCCGACGTGAGCGAGGAGATCGACCGGCTCGCCGCGCACATCGCCGCGGCGCGCGAGCTCCTGGCCGGCGACGGCCCGATCGGCCGCCGCCTCGACTTCCTCACCCAGGAGCTCAACCGCGAGGCCAATACGCTGTGCGCCAAGGCGGCCGAGCTCGACCTCACCCGCGTCGGCCTCGAGCTCAAGGCGGTGATCGAGCAGTTCCGTGAGCAGGTCCAGAACATCGAGTGAGGCCGCCTCGGGCATCGGCCGCCGCGGGGTAATGCTGGTGCTGTCGTCGCCCTCGGGCGCCGGCAAGACGACCATCGCCCGGGCACTGATCGCCGCCGAGGCGACGCTCGCGCTCTCGGTCTCGGTGACCACGCGACCCCGGCGCCCCGGCGAGCGCGACGGCGCCGATTACGTCTTTGTCGATCGACCGACCTTCGAGCGGATGGTCGCCGAGGGCGCCTTTCTCGAGCACGCGACCGTCTTCGGCAACCTCTACGGAACCCCGCGGGCGCCGGTCGAGGCCCGCCTCGCCCAGGGCCTCGACGTGCTCTTCGACGTCGACTGGCAGGGCACCCAGCAGCTTGCCGAGCGCGCCCGCGCCGACCTCGTCAGCGTCTTCATCCTGCCGCCCTCGATGGCCGAGCTCGAGCGCCGGCTGCGCGCCCGCGCCCAGGACGCCGACGCGGTGGTCGCGGCGCGGATGGCGCGGGCCGCCGACGAGATGAGCCACTGGGCCGAGTATGACTATGTGATCGTCAACCGCGATCTCGAAGAGAGCGTCGCCAACGTCCGCGCCATCCTCCACGCCGAGCGCCTGCGCCGGCCGCGCCAGATCGGGCTCGCCGGCTTCGTCACCAGGCTGCTCGGGCGCTGAGCGGGGCGTCCGCACGGGCGATGGCGCCCGCGGCCGGGGCCTCGGGGCCGAGGGCACGGACCAAGAGCCGCCGGGTCTCGACTGCGACGGGCATGACCAGGCCGAAGGGGGCCGCGGCGGTGAAGCCGAAGCGGGCGAAGAAGTCGGGCTCGCCGACCGCGATCACCAGGTCATGACCCGCCCCGGCCGCCGCCGCCAGGCTCTCGCGCACCAGGGCGCTGGCGATGCCGGCGCCGCGCCAGCCAGGGGCCACCGCCAGCGGCCCGAGGAGCAGCGCCGGCCCGCCGCCGGCGACGATCGGCCAGTAGCGCACCGTGCCGACGAGGGTTCGGGCGCGGGCGACCCGGCACAGCCCCGCGACCGGCGCCAGCCCTTGACGCAGGTAATAAGAGGGGCGGGCCCAGCGCTCGGGCCCGAAGGCGGTATCGAGGAGCTCTTCGACGGCGGGGCCCTCTTCGGGCCGCTCGATGGCGATAGTGATCATGGTACGACGACGCGGGTGGTTGCGGGACCCGGGGGCCGCCCGCCTCACGTCGATCAGCCTTGAACGAAAGCTAGCTCGGGCGTCAGCCGGCGGCACCCCGGTGGAGAAGCACCGGATGGTCTCGTCGTCGTCGCTGGCCGCGCAGGGTCGTCATCGCCCGTCCGCTCCGCTCACGCCCCGATGGGGCCGCGAGTGCGAGCTTTACCCCGCCCCGCCGGGGCTGGCAACCGGCTTCTTGGCCATCGCCCGCCAGGCCCGGGCCAGGGCGCAGAAGCCTTCGACCGGGATCGTCTCGGCGCGCGCCGTCGGGGCGATGCCGGCGGCGGCGCAGAGCGCTTGCGGATCGACCCCGAGCGCCCGCAGGCTGCCCCGCAGCATCTTGCGGCGCTGGCCGAAGGCGGCCTTCAGCACGGCCGCCAGCGCCTCGGGCTCGGCCGGGGCCAGCGGTTCGGGCCGCGGGGTCAGGCGGACCAGGGTCGAGGTCACCTTGGGCGGGGGTGTGAAGGCCCGCGGTGGGATATCGAACAGCCGCTCGACCCGGCAGCGCCATTGGGCGAGAACGGCGAGGCGGCCATAGTCCTTGCCCCCGGGGGTCGCGGTCAGGCGCTGAGCGACCTCGCGCTGGAACATCAGGGTCAGCGAGACCACGGCCTCGATGTGGTCGAGCCAACCGATGAGAAGCGGGGTGGCGACGTTGTAGGGCAGGTTGGCGACGATCTTGCGTGGCGGCGGGGCCAGCTCGTGGACATCGATCGCCAGGGCATCGCCGGCCACCACCTCGAGGCGGCCGGGGAAGGCGGCGGCGAGCTCGCCGAGCGCAGCGACGCAGCGCTCATCGCGCTCGACGGCGACGACGCGCCGCGCCCCGCGGGCGAGCAGTGCCCGGGTCAGGCCGCCCGGCCCGGCGCCGACCTCGATCACCGAGACGCGTCCGAGGTCGCCGGCGGCCCGGGCGATGCGGTCGAGAAGCCGGGGGTCGAGCAGGAAGTTCTGGCCCAGCGACTTGCGCGGCCTCAGGCCATGGCGATTGATGACCTCGCGAAGCGGCGGCAGCCACGGCGGCGGCTCAGCCACGCCCGGCGCGGCGCCGGGCCATCTCGCCGGCCAGCGTCAGCGCCGCGAGCAGGCTCTCCTCGCGGGCGGCCCCGGTGCCGGCGATCTCGAAGGCGGTACCGTGATCGGGCGAGGTCCGGACGAAGGGCAGCCCGAGCGTGATGTTGACGCCGCGGTCGAAGTCGATGGTCTTGATCGGGATCAGCGCCTGGTCGTGGTACATGCACAGGGTCGCGTCATAGAGCGCCCGGGCGCGGGCGTGAAACAGGGTGTCGGCCGGCATCGGCCCGGTGACGGTGATGCCGCCGGCCTTGAGCCGGGCCACCGCAGGGGCGATGATCTCGCCCTCCTCCGAGCCCAGGGCGCCGCCCTCGCCCGCGTGGGGGTTGAGGCCGGCGACCGCGAGCCTCGGCTCGACGATGCCGAGGTCGCGCCTGAGCGCCGCGGCCACGATCTCGCCGCAGGCGACGATGGCCTCGGTCGAGAGGGTCGCGACGGCGGTGGCCAGCGGCAGATGCACGGTGACCGGCACGACCCGCAGCCCGGGGCAGACCAGCATCATCACCGGCCGGCTCTGCCGCCCGACCAGCGCGGCCAGGTACTCGGTATGGCCGGGGTGGGGAAAGCCGGCCTGGTAGAGGCACTTCTTGTGGATCGGGTTGGTCACCACCGCCGCCGCCCGGCCCTCGCCGGCGAGCCGCACGGCACGGTCGATCGCCGACAGCACGGCCGGGGCGTTGGCCGGGTCGGGACACCCCGGCTCGACCGCTCGTGGCAGGGTCTCGGGCAGAACCGGGAGGGCCTCGCCGAACACCGCCGAGGCGACCTCGGGGGCGTCGATGGGGGCCACGGGGACGTCGACGTCGATGCGCTGCGCCAGCGCCCGCAGGCGATCGGGGTTGTCGATGACGAAGAAGGGGTCGAGGCCCTCGCGCCGGCGCGCCCAAGCCTTGAGCACGATGTCACCGCCGATGCCGGCGGGCTCGCCCATGGTCACCGCGAGCGGCAGCGCGGCGGCCGCCATCAGATGCGAACGTCCACGAAGGCCTCGCGCCTGAGGTCGCGCAGGTACTGGCGCGAAGCCCTCTCGAAACGGCGAGCCATCAGCATCTTGGTCACGTCGTCGCGGCTGGGCAGAGGCGCCTTCGCTTCGTCGCGCTTGCACACCACCAGAAGGCGGATTCCGTCGGCCGTCTCGATCGGTGCACTGACCCGACCCACGGGAAGCGGCGCGACGACGCGCTTGATGGCGTTGGGCAGATCGCCCAGGCGAACCGTCCCGAGGTCGCCGGCCGTCGCCGCATCGATCCGGGCGGCAGCGGCGGCCACGGTATCGCAGCCGGTGATCGCCGCGGCGACGGCGCCCATCCGCTTGCGCGCGCCGGCGCGCGCTTCCGCCGAGGCCCCGGCGGCGAGTGGCAGGAACACCTGCTTGAGCCCGACCCGGGTCTGGTCGGGGTTGGCGGCGAGGCGGCGGCGGCGGTCGTTCACCCGGACCACGAGGTAGCCGCCGTTGACCCGAATGGGATCCGAGACCGCCCCCGGCGCCAGGCGCTGGATTACCGGCGCGATCTCTTCCCCGACCTCGTCGGCGAGCACCCAGCCGAGGTTGCCGCCCGACGTCGCGGTGGTCGAGGCCGAGAACTCCCGCGCCAGCGCGGCGAAGTCGGCACCGCCCCTGATCTGGGCCACGAGTTGGGCGGCGTTGCGCCGCACCTGCTCATCGGCATTGGGGTCGTCGGCGACCAGGAAGATCTCCGAGACCAGGTACTCGGTCTTCCCGGCACTGGCCTGGATGCGGGCCATCTCCGCGTCGACCTCGTCGTCACCGACGCGGAGCTGGGTGCCCATCCGGCGTCTGATCAGCTTGGTCCAGGCGATCTGGGCCTTGAACTGCTGCAAGACGGTGTCGGGGTCGAGCCCGCGGGCGCGCAGGTACTTCTTGAAGTCGCCATGGGGGATTCGATTGCGGCTCTCGATCTGGGCGACCGCCTCGCCGACCTCGGCGGCGCTGACCGTCACGTTGTTGCGCGCCGCCTCTTGCAGGCGCAGGCGCTCGTTGATCAGGGCCCTGAGCGCCTGAGGTGCGAGCCGACGGCGTAACTCGGCGCTCGGCTGGAGGCCCGAGGCGAACATGACGAACTTGATCCGTTGGACCAGATCGTAGATCGAGACGATCTCGTCGTTGACCACCGCGGCGATGCGCTCGACCTCTTGCGCTCGCGCCGAGCCCGTTACGGCGACGACGAGGAGGACGAGGGCCAGGACCGGCCCCGCCAGTGGCTTTCGGCCATCGTTGCGTTTCAACCCGATCCTCATCGCAGGGGAAATATAGCAACTTTCACCCGGCCACAAACCATAGCGCCACTCAGCCAAGATGCTTGAACTGAACCTGGACCTTGAACGTGAACTCCTTGGCAACGTCGCGGTCGACGGTGAAATCACGATCTACCGTGGTCCGGACCAGGAAGCACTCGTCCTCATAGGTGAGGCCGGCGCCGGTGGTGACGGTGCCCGCGCCGGTAAGGTCCTGGCGGTTGTGGGCGACCAGGGTCCAGTTGTCGCTGAGAGCGGCGCTGACGGTGGTGCTGATCTCCTCGCGCTGGCCGAGGTCGGGTTCGCCGGGCGGCGGGTCGTCGAGCGAGAGGTAGTTGACGGAGAACTGCAGCCACCACGGTCCGAAACCGGCGACGACCTCGTTGCGGCGAATCGTGAAGTTGGATTGATCGAAGCGGAAGCGGTAGGAGAGGTCGAAGTAAGACGACGGCACCACGTCGACCCGCCCGACGATGTCGGAGAAGTTGTCGGCGAGCCCGCTTCCCCGAGTGAAGGTCGCGTCATTGCGCAGGCGATAGCTCTGGCCGATGAAGGTGGCGACGTGACCACCCCCCGGCCCGTAGACGCCATAGCGCAGGCCATAGGCGGCGCGGAAACCGCCTTCGACCCGGTCGAGGCCGGGAAAGCGGTCGGCGCTGAGGAAGTTGGTGTCGTTGAGCTCGAAGTCCTGGCTGTCCTCGTTGGGCACGTCGTCGGGGTTGCCGCCGTTGGGGCTATAGGCGATCAGGGCGACCGGCTCGATCACCTGGCGCAGTGCACCGCTATCGCTGATCCAGGGGTATCGCCAGGCGAGCGAGGCCTGAGGCACGACCCGCCCGGTGAGGCCGCTCGACTGTGGCGCGGTTGGGTCGAGGGGGTCGGCCACGTCGTTGACCAGGTAAAGGTCGCCGCGGAGGCTCGCCTTGAAGGTGAAAAGATCGCCGAGCGGGCTGACGAACGGCCGCTGCCAAGCCCCGGTCAACGACAGCCGCCGACTGTCGGTGCCTTCGGTGCGCCCCAGCACCAGCAGGTCGCCGTCGACGCTGAGGCGCCCGCCCAAGCGATCGGTCGGGCCGACGAGGGCGTACTCGACGGCGGGCAGGATGTAGGGCGTCGCCCCCTGGCTGTCCTCGGCGGCCAGCCCCTGGAAGGTGTAGGCGTTGATGGCGGCGTAGTTGCGCCCCTGGAAGTCCTCGGCGAACAGCCGCGACGTCAGGGTGTCGGCAGAGCTGAATTCATAGCGCCTGAGGTAGGTATCGTCGGTCGCCCGGGCGATGTCGAAGCCCCAGTGCACCTGGTCCGAGATGTCGAAGCGCCCGGTGCCGAAGATATGGCCGCGGGTCTCCTTCCCCGGCGCCGGATTGCCGTTCGAGTCGCGCGCGTCGGGACGGGTGATGCTACCCGAGAAGCTGAAGGAACCCTTGGGGGTGCGCTCACGGTACTCACCGGTCAACACGACGCCCTCATCGGTGGTGAAGATCGGGGCGAAGGTGAAATCGCGATAGGGTGCAAGATTGAAGAAGTAGGGAACCGTGAACGTCATCCCGAGGTTGTTGGTGCTGGAAAAGCTCGGGGTCAGGAAACCGCTCTTGCGCTTCACCGAGGGATCGGGGGAGCTGAAGTAGGGGGTGTAGGCGACGGGGATGCCGAAGAACTCGAGAAAGGCATCGCGATACTCGATCTCCTTGCGGCGCTGGTCGTGGGTTACCCGCACCGCCTTGATTTGCCAAAGAGGCGCCCGGTCAGGGTGCTGGGCACAGATCTTGCAGGGCGAGAAGACCGCCTTCTCCAACTCGGTGCGCACGCCGCCGACGCGCCGGCCGCTGGCCGCGGCCAGGCGCGAGGTGCCGCCGAGACGGATCCGGATGTTGCGGAGGAAGCCCTCGGTCAGGTCGTCGGCGAGCCTGGCCTCGGTCGCGAACAGGACCTCGCCCGAGGGTTCGCGCAGGACCACGTTGCCGCGGGCCTCGGCGACCCCGCTCGACTGGTCGTAGGTGACCTCGTCGGCGAGCAGGATGCGCTCGCCCTGGGCGATCTCGACATGGCCCTTGGCGGTGATGACGCCGGCCTCCTGATCATAGCGCACCACATCGGCCCGCAAGACCAGGGGGGTGGTCTTCTGCTGGGCGCCGGCGACGGTGCCGCCGAGGGTGGCGACCGCCAGCACCAGAAGCGCCGGGACGACGCCCTTCATCCGTCTTCGAGATGGAACAGCATGGCGAGACCGAGGAGGGTGGACACGCCAGCCGGGGTCCACGCCGCCAAGGCCACCGGGATGCTGGCCGAGCGGCCGAGCGCGAGCAGCATGTCGGTCATGAAGTAGAGGAGGAAGCCGGCGGTCAATCCGAACAACACCAGAACCCCAGTGCCGCCACGACGGGTCAGGCGCAAGGAGAAGGTCGCGGCGATCAGCACCATGGCCAACAGCAGCACCGGTGTCGCCAGCATCGACTGCCAGTAGAGACGGTGGTTGCGGGCCGAGAAGCCCGCTTTTTCCAGAGTCCGGATGAAACTCGGCAGGTCCCAGAAAGAGAGCGTCTCGGGCGAGGCGAAGCTTTCCTGGATGCGCGCGAGCGTGAGGCCGGTCTCGAGCCGATAGTGCGGCAGGAAGACGCTGCGCTCGTCGGGAACGCTGATCAGGGCGTCCTCGAGCTCCCAGTAGCCGGCCTTGAGCTTGGCCGTTCGGGCGTCGATTCGGCGGCTGAAGCGATCGGCGCCCTTGTAAAGGAAGATGATGACGTCATCGAGCGTCATGTCCTTGGCCGCGACCCGCTCGGCGTGGACGACCACCTGGCCGTCGCGCCCGTCCTCGCGCAGCCACAGCCCCGAGGACGGCACCGCCAGCAGGGTCGAGCGACCGCGCAGGTACTTGGCCTCGAGCTGCTCGTAACGCCAGGTGGTGGCCGAGGCCAGAGGGGTGAAGACGGCGACCGTGAAGGCTCCGATCAAGAGCGCGAGCGCCATCCCCGGCAGAAGGAACTGCCACACCGAGACCCCAGCCGCTCGTGCCACCACCAGCTCGTGGGTCCGGGTCAGGCGGGTAAGCGTGAGGATGCCGCCGAAGAGCACCGCGAAGGGAATGATCTTGAGCGCCATGTGGGGAACCCGCAGCAGCGCGAGCTGGATCATGATCCCGGCGGTCGCCGCCGGGTGCCCCGAGGCCCGCCGCAGGAGCTCTACCGTGTCGATGATCGTCACCAGCACCAGAAGCAGGGCGAGGACGGCGACGATACCGACCAGGAATTGTCGCGTGATGTAGACCGAAAGCGTGGACGACAGCCGCATCAGCCGGCCCCGGCAACGATCGTGGCAGGCTCGCCGCTCATGCCGAGCCGGTGAGCATGCGGGCGAGCCTCAGTGGTCGGGCAGGGCCGCGGTAACGGCCCAGAACGACCAGAGCGATTCCACCCATCAGGGCCACGTTGAGGTACATCAACGGCACCGCCGCCAGGCTCACCACGGCCAGGTTGGCGGTGGCGATGGCGAGCGCCTGGAAGACGACGGCGACCACGGCGCCGACGATCACCCGCCCGAGCCGGCCGCGACGGTCGAACTCGCCGGCGAGCATGGCGGCGACGCCGATCAAGGCGAACACCAGGGCGTAAAGCGGCGAGACCAGCCGTTTGTGACCGGCGGCGATCAACCGAGCGACATTGTTCTGGTCATCGGGGGAATTCGACGGGTGGAACAGCTCGGGAAGAAAGCGCTCGCGGGGCTCGCGCCAGCGCTTGGTGGCGGCGGTGCCGATGGTGGAGAGGTCGATGCCGTACTCGTCGAAGTAGAGGATGCCGAGGCGCCGGCCGTTTTCCTCCAGTTCCTGACGGGCGCCGTTGACCAGCACCAGCCGCGGCCCGGCGGTGGTCGAGACGAGGGCGCCGTTCTGGGCCATCATGGTGACGGGGCGCGCGGGGTCGCGGGCGTCGTGGACCAGGATGCCGGTGATCTCGCCGTTGGGCCGGCGCGCCCGCACGTAGACGGTCAGCCCCTTGGCGAGCGCGTTGAAGGTCCCTTCCTGCAACAGAAGATGGGAGAAGTCGCTGCGCAGCGCTGCCTGGCGCTCCTTGAAGGTTCCGAACCCCGCCGGCATCAGATAGAGCGTGATGGCATAGCAGACCGCCGCCGTGAGGCCGGCGAGGATCAGTGCCGGGCGGACCAGCGCCAGGTTGCTCAGCCCGGCCGCGCGCATGACCACGATCTCGCTCTCCGCGGTCAGCCGGTGATAGGTATAGACGACGGCGCAGAACAACGCGATCGGCAGGATCACGACCAGGAAGGTCGGAACCAGGAGAACCGTCAGGTAGAAGAAGGTGAGGAAGGACAGCCCCCGGTTGACGATCAGATCGATGAAGCGCAGCGATTGCGACAGCCACACCACCCCGACCAGCCCGAAGGTGACGAACGCCATCATCCAGGTAAGCTGGATCAGCACGTAGCGCGTGAGGCCCCGCATCGACCGTCCTGTTGCAACCCCCGGCGGCGGCGCGAGCTTAGCCGAAGCGGGCCTCGCAATCCAAGCCGCCTGCGATCAGGCGCCGGCGCCGGCGAGAACGAGCGCCAGCCCTTCGGCGAAGGGGCGCGGCCGCACCCCCAGGCGGGCGACCATCGGGGCCACGTCGAAGGCCTTGTCCTCGCCGCTCCGCAGGACCTCGGCCGCCGCCACCGGCGGCGCCAGGCCCAGGGTCTCGGCGGCCCGTAGCGCCGTCGCCAGCATCGCCACCGGCACCGGCACGAGCAGTGGTCGGCGGCCGAGCGCGCGGGCGCAAAGCGTCACCATCTCGCGATAGGGGATGGCCTCGGGGCCGGCGAGGACGATCGGCGGGCCCGGCGCCTCGGGGCGCACGACCGCGGCGGCGAAGGCGGCGACCGCGTCGTCGACGAAGATCGGCTGCACGCTGTGACGGCCACCGTCGGGAAGCGGCAGCACGGGGAAGCGGCGGATCAGGCCGAGGAGCCGGTTGACGGTGCGGTCCTCGGGGGCGCCGTAGACCAGGCTCGGATGCAGCATCACGCCGTCGATCCCGGCGGCAAGGAAGGCGCGCTCGCCGGCGCGCACGGCCTCGGCCGCGGGATCGGGCAGGCGCGAGAAGACCCGGGTCGAGCCGGTGACGACCAGGCGCTCGAGCCGCGGCGGCAGGCACTCGAGAAGCGCCGGGATATAGCGGGCGTGGGCCAGCGAGACCACGCGCTCGGCGTCCTCGAGCGCAAGCGTCACCGTCGGCGGGTGGTCGAGGTCGGCGAGGCGGGCGCTGGCCCGGCGGTCGAGGGTCTCGAGCCGCTCGGGGTCGCGACCGATGGCGACGACCCGGTGGCCGTCGTCGCACAGCCGCGCGACCAATGGCCGTCCGGTCTTGCCGGTGGCCCCGAGCACCGCCACGATGGCGCCGCTGTGGCCTTTCATTCCGTCCTCCATGGGCTAAAGTGCGCCCTCGTCACCCGCTTCGGTCCATAGATCAGGGAGCCCGCCATGCGTATCGCCTTCACGGGCAAGCCGCCGGCCCGCCTCGACGCCATCGTCGTCGCCGCCACCCGCCCCCGCCGCCTGGCTGCCGCCGGCCGCGACCTCGATGCCCGCAGCGGCGGCGCCATCGCCCGGGCGATGGCCGCCGGGCGCTTCACCGGCGACGCCGAGCAGATCCTCGACATCGCCGCGCCCGCGGGCGTCGACGTGGCCCGCATCGTCGTCGTCGGGCTCGGTACCAGGCGGGCCATCACCGACCTCGCGGTAGAGACCATGGGCGGTGCCGTCGTCGGGCACCTCAACCGGGTGGGCGCCAAGTCCGCGGCCATCGTCGTCGAGGCCTGGGCCGACGAGAAGCCGGCGGCGGTCGCCCGGCGCGCCGCCAAGGTCGCCTTCGGGGCGCGCCTCGGAAGCTATCGCTTCGACAAGTACAAGACCAAGCAAAAGCCCACCGACAAGCCCACGCTCGAGCGCATCGCCGTCGTCACCCCGCGCCTCGCCGCCGCCAAGGCCGCCTTCGCCCGCCTCGACAAGCTCGCCGACGGGGTCTTCTTCACCCGCGACCTGGTCTCCGAGCCGGCCAACGTCATCTACCCCGAAAGCCTCGCCGCCCGGGCCGACATGCTGTCCAGCGTCGGGGTCGACGTCGAGGAACTCGGCAAGGGCGAGATCGAGGCCGTGGGCATGGGCGCGCTTCTCGGGGTCGCGCAAGGGAGCGCTCGCGAACCCCGGGTGGTGGTCATGCAGTGGAACGGCTCGCCCAAGGGGATCGAGGACCCGCCGGTCGCCTTCGTCGGCAAGGGCGTCACCTTCGACACCGGCGGCATCTCGATCAAGCCCTCAGGTGGGATGGAGGACATGAAGTGGGACATGGCCGGCTCGGCGGTGGTGATCGGCCTGATGAAGGCGCTGGCGGGGCGCGACGCGCCGGTCAACGCGGTCGGCGTGATCGGCCTGGTCGAGAACATGCCCTCGGGCACCGCCCAGCGGCCCGGCGACGTGGTCCGCTCGATGTCGGGCCAGACCATCGAGGTGATCAACACCGACGCCGAGGGCCGGCTGGTGCTGGCGGACGCGCTGTGGTACTGCCAGACCCGCTTCAAGCCGCGGGCGATGATCGACCTGGCGACCCTGACCGGGGCCATCATCGTTTCCCTCGGCTCGTACAAGGCGGGCCTGTTCGCCAACAACGACGCCCTCGCCCGCCACCTCGCCGCCGCCGGCGAGGGGGTCGGCGAGGCGCTGTGGCGGATGCCGCTGGGCAAGCGCTACGACAAGGACATAAATTCCGACATCGCCGACATGAAGAACGTCGGCAAGAACCGCGAGGCCGGCAGCATCGCCGGGGCCGTCTTCCTCCAGCGCTTCGTCGGGCGGACGCCGTGGGCGCACCTCGACATCGCCGGGGTGACCTGGTCGAAGAGCGCGAGCCCCACCGTGCCCAAGGGCGGCACCGGCTTCGGGGTTCGCCTGCTCGACCGCCTGGTCGCCGATCACTTCGAGCGCTGATGCGCGGGCGATGGCCGAGGTCGGCTTCTACCACCTGACCCGGGCGCCGCTCGAGCGCGCCCTCCCGCGCCTTCTCGAGAAGGCGCGCGAGGCCGGCTACCGGGCCCTGGTGGTGGCGGCCTCGGAAGAGCGCGTGGCGGCGCTGGATGCCCTGTTATGGACCTACGACCCGGCCTCCTTCCTCGCCCACGGGACCTAGCGCGACGGCGAGCGCCAGCCGATCCTGCTCTCCACCCGCTTCGAGAACGCCAATGAAGCCAGCCTTCTGATCTGCACCGAGGGTGTCGCTCCGCCGCCGGCGCTTACCGGCTTCACCCGCGCGCTCGACCTCTTCGACGGCAACGAGACGGGCGCGGTCGAGGCCGCCCGCGAGCGCTGGCGCGGCTACGCGCAGGCCGGCCACGCCGTGACCTATTGGCAGCAGACCGAGGCCGGCGGCTGGGCAAAAAAAGCTTAAAAAAACGGGGTC
>Ga0114931_10003006_pt1 | contig 21407 bp, 23 predicted proteins | sample 2SBtaG_FD_89579 | JGI IMG/M metagenome (GOLD analysis project Ga0114931, IMG submission 89579) | Deep subsurface microbial communities from Kolumbo volcano to uncover new lineages of life (NeLLi) - 2SBTROV14_V59a metaG | ecosystem: Environmental > Aquatic > Marine > Volcanic | place: Kolumbo...
CCGACGCCGTCCGACGCGCCGTGGCCCTCGCCAGGCGCAAGGCCGAGGCCGTTTGTGCTCGCCACAGTGGCGCGCTCGTGCTCGGTGGCGATCAGGTCGTCACGCAGGGCACGGCGATCTGGGGCAAGCCACTCGACCCGGAGGATCACTTCGCGCGGCTGGTCGGCATGCGGGGGCGCGCCCACGACCTCGTGACCGCCTGGGCGTTGCTCGGCCCGGGGGTCGAGCGCACCGGTCACGAGGTGACGCGCCTGTGGGTGCGCGCCGACCTCACCGACGCGGAGCTCCGCGCCTACGTCGCGACCGGGGAGGGGAGCGGCTGCGCCGGCGGCTACACGATCGAGGGGCGGGGGGCCTTCCTGTTCGAGCGGATCGACGGCGACTGGTTCAACATCCTGGGGTTGCCCCTTCTCCCCGTCCTCGGGGCGCTCCGGGAGCTGGGGTGGCGCTTCGGGGAGGGCCGATGAGCGAGCCGACCGACGATCTCGCGGCCGTCGTGGCGGGGCTGCGCGCGGCGCTGGAGCACGCCGCCCTGCGCGGCGCAAGCGGAGAGGCCCCCGACGCCCCCCTGCCCGATCCGGTGCATCCCGTCGCCGAGACGGCCCCGGTGCCCGCCGCCCCGCCCGCGGCCGAGGGCCCCCCCGCGCCCGCGGCGGGTGGCGGCGCGTGGGCCAGCCTCGCCCGGGAGGCCCGGGCGAGCGCCGAGGAGGCGTCCGAGGTCGGTGTGCAGGGCCTGCGGCGCATCCGGGAAGATCTCGGCGACTGCCGGCGGTGCGGCCTGTGCGCGGGCCGCACGAAGATCGTGTTCGGCGTGGGCGACGCGGAGGCCGATCTGGTCGTGATCGGCGAGGCCCCAGGCTTCAACGAGGACCGGCGGGGCGAGCCCTTCGTGGGGCCCGCCGGCGAGATGCTCGACCGGATGCTCGAGAACGTCCTCGGGCTGGCCCGGAGCGAGGTCTACATCGCGAACATCGTCAAGTGCCGCCCGCAGGAGAACCGGAACCCCCTGCCCGACGAGGTGGAGGCCTGCCTCCCGTTCCTCCGGCGCCAGATCCGCGCCCTTCGGCCGCGGCTGATGCTGGTGCTCGGCTCGGTGGCCCTGCGCTCCCTGTTCGGCCCCCGCGAGGGCATCACCCGGGCGCGCGGGATCTGGAAGGAGTACGACGGGATCCCCGTGATGCCGACCTTTCACCCGGCCTACCTCCTGAGGCGCCCCGAGGACAAGCGCAAGGTCTTCGATGACCTGCTCGCGCTGAAAGCGAGGTACGACGCGCTGCACGGACGGAGGCTCCGATGAGGTGGCGCGCGCTTCCGGTCTCGTTGGCCCTGGTGCTGTCGGCTTGCGCCGGTCGGAACGGCGAGGCCTACGTCTACTCCGGGCAGACGGTGAACTGTCTGCTCGACGACGACCTGCCCGCGCGGGCGTGGTCCGTGCACGTCACCGCGGACCACCTGGACGAGCGCAGCGGACCCCTGTGGTGCACGTTGCGCATGGACACCTCCGCGGTCGCCGACGACATCTCCCCCTGGCACGACATCTGGGTCGACCTGTGGCTGCAGGGCACCGACATGAGCGAGCAGCACCTGTTCTTCCAGGGGCCGGGCAGCCAGGCGGTCTCCATGGTGGAGCGCTACCCGGTGGACTGCGCGCAGGGCGAGCCCTGTGAGTGGGACTTTCAGTACTCGGCCGAGCGGCGGGCGGGGACGGCGACGCGGGCGAGTCCCGTCGTGCTCTCGATCAACCTGCAAGCGGTGGTGGCGTTGGGAGACGCGAAGGGGGCGCCGAAGGATCCGACGATCCACGTGTCGGTCGACGAGATGAGCACCGACACGGGGATGCCGTAGCGCCGCGCGTTCCGGGGCGCCGCCCCTAGCAGGGCTCGGTCCGGCTTTCTCCCGAGACCTGCTAGGGCAGATCGTCGGCCGTGAGGAGCGGATCCAACGAGCACGCCCCCTCGTCCCCCGACTGCACCGTCCCCGCGTCCCCGCCCGCCCACGTGTTCTGCCCGTCCGCGTTCCAGCAGTGCCCGAAGATCACGCGCGAGTCGTCGGCGCGCCACACGTACCCGTCCGCCCGTCCGCCGTGGTCTCCCAGACCCGCGACCGCGAGGCCGGGGAGGGTGGCGCCGTCCGCCGTCACCTGGAACAGGTCGGTCCAGGACACGATCTGGTCGCCCTGTACGGCCCAGTAGCGGTCCGGGTCGGTGGCGAGCGTGTCGGGCAGGTGCATCGCCTGCACGCTGTACTCGGCCCCGGTCCAGGTGTACTGCAGGTCGACCACGCCGGGGATCGCGGTGCCGAGGAGGGCGCCGAGATCGTCGAGGCGCCAGCGGACCTGGCCTGCGTCGCTCGACTCGTGGCGGCCCGTCGCGAGCTCCACCCAGGGGCCGATCCGGCTGATGGCGCCGTCGATGGTCCAGGTGTACGCCCCCGACGGCTCCCGGACCACGGTGCCCCGCACCCACCACTCGAAGGTGCCCTGCTGGGTGGGCACCAGCACCGGGACCCGGTCCCAGGTGCGGTAGGTGTCGCCCCGCTCGTCGGGGGCGGCGGACACGAGCGCCTCACTACAGGCGTCCATCGGCCCGAGCAGGTTCTGCAGGTCGGTGGCGGCGCGCTCGGCCCCCGCGAGCAGGGGGTCGTCGCCCTCGGGGCCATCGAGGAATGCCTGGGGCGGGGCGAAGCGCGCGGAGGTGGGCAGCGCGTCGAGGTAGGCCGCCTCGGCGTAGAACAGGCTGTTCGAGATCGGCGCGCCGCACCCGGCGAGCGCCATCAGCAGCGGGATCGTACGCATCAGAACCGGTACCCCAGCGAGAGGAGGGGCTCGCCGTAGACCGGCATCGGGTGCCCGTCCCAGCGCACCGGCAGCAGGAGCAGGTTCCAGGTGAGGTCGACGTCGACTCGCCCGTAGTGGAGCCCGAACCAGGCATTCAGCCCCGGCGCCACGCTGGTGGAGCCCTGGGGAGGCAGGCTCTCGGTCTGGAAGGTGCGCGTGAAGTGCACCAGCTCCACGCGCCCGCCGATGCCGCCGCGGACCACCGACGCGCTGCCCGTGGCGTAGCCGGCGACGGCGCCCGCCGAGTAGGAGCGCACCGCGACCTTCTCGGCGCCGACGAGGTCGAACACGACCGTGCCCGTCCCGGCGCCGGTCAGCAGGTCGAAGCCCCAGTATGGACCCTTGAAGGGCTGGAGCCACCGAGCCTGGACCCCCGCGACGGCGTGGGTCGGGATGTACTGGGTCGCCCAGACGCTGTTCTGTCCGAAGCCGCGCGCCCCCACCATCGCCTGCAGGTCGAGACGCGGCATGGTGGCCCTGCGCACCTGGTGCTGCAGGGCACCGCGGGCCTCGGTGTCCGCCCACGCCATGGTAAAGAAGTCCACCGGCGCCACGTGCGCGGTCTCCCCCGCGGCCAGGGTGTACTGCGCCTCGTCCACCCATCCCGGCATCCGGTGGTGCACGTAGTAGGTGCCCGCAGGCAGGGCGAGACGCGTGGCCTGGCGCCCCTCGACCTCCGCCACGTAGCGCTTGCGCGACGCGTCCCACACGGCGTACGCCCCGTCCAGGTTCCCGTCGAAGACCAGCGCCGACTGGCTCTTCACCAGGGTCGTCAACACGACGTCGCCGGCGCCGGACAGGTCGTAGTCGAAGGACGGAGTCTGGGTCCCCGGCGCGTTGCGCGTGTTGAAGGCGGTCTCGCCGTGGACGTAGCTGTAGGCCTCGGTCAGGCTGACCTCGCCGTCCCCGTTCTCGTCCGCCGCGCCCAGCAAACCCGAGTGAAGGTAATAGGTGAAGAAGCCACCACCAAGCTCGTCGGATTCCTGGGAAAACTCGGATGCGGCAGAAGAGGTCAGGAAGGCGGTGCCGTGGGCGGAGGAGGCGTCGAGTGCGAAGGCGTGGGATGGACCCCGGGTCCCGCCCTTCTCGCGGATGGCGGCGCCGGACTGGCACGCGTCGAGGAGGGCGACGCGCACGTCGGCGCCGGTGTCCTTCAACCACTGGCGCAGGTCGGCGTGGGGGAGCGGCGTCGTGCCCAGCTCCAGGGCCTGGTCGTCGCCGTGGCCCGAGTAGTAGAAGACGAGCAGCGTGCGCCGCCCGTTCTCCTTCGCGAGTCGGAAGCGCTCCCGGGCTCCGGCCAGCGCCTTCTCGACGTCGCGGCGCGGCCGGTCGAGGAGCAGGGTGGCGTCCCGGGGGTCGACGTCGCCGTAGGTGACGAACAGGTCGCGCATCTTCTGCGCGTCCGAGGTGGCGAAGAGCAGCTTCTCGGTGCCCGGCGCGCCGAGATCGTCGCCGACGAAGATCCCCACGCGCAGGGGGTCCGCGGCGTGGGCGACCCCGGCCCACAGGACGCAGAGCAGCAGCAGGAGCCTCACTTCTTCTCCACCGGGGCCGCATCCCCGTGCTGGGCGTGGGCCCGCTGCTCGAGACCGGCGGCCCCGCCCGCGTTCCACGCGGCGAGGGCGCCGGCGCGGGCCTGGGCGGGGTCTGTGTCGAAGAGCGCCACGAAGACCTCCGGGCCGGGGGCTCCGTCCAGGGTCACCGTGAGCGGCAGCGCGACGTCGGCGTCGCCGGCCGGCAGCGGCGGCTCCGTCTCGCCCGCCTGGGGGTAGAAGACGGTGGCGGTGCCCGTGCCGTCCACGCTGAGCAGCACCAACTGCTCGTGGCCGGCCGGGTTCACCCGGAACCCGACCACGTCGCCCTGACCCAGCGCCTGCCCTTCGTAGGGGACCAGCGTCCCGCCCTGCAGGCGGTAGACAAGCAGGGCCGCGTCGCCCTTGATCCGCACCCCGAGGGGGGTTCGTGCGGTCTCACTCGGCTCGTGGATCCGACGTGGGAGCATCACCAGCAGCGCCAGGGCCGCGACGAGGATCGGGATCAGCCACCGCAGGCGAAACGGCCGGTTGGCCGGAGGGGGCACGCTGGGCGGCTCGCCCGCGACCGAGGAGGCGCGGTGACGGAGCACCTCGGCGTCGAAGAGCGCGACCTGCTCGCGCGCGGCCTCGAGCCCGTCGAGGTACGCGCGGCCCTCGGGGTGCTCGGCGAGCCAGCGCTCGATCGCGGCGCGCTCGGCGCCGTCGAGCTCTTCGGTCGCGTAACGGGCGAGCTGCAGGCGGCTGGGACGATCGCCGTCGTTCTGGGGGAAGGGGAGGCTCATGGGGGGCTCCAGGGCAGGTGTCCGAGCAGGGCGAGCAGGAGGACGCCTGCCACCGCGCCCGCGACCCCCAGCACGCGCCGTGCCCGCTCGATGAAGGTCCGGATCCGCTTTCGCACCGTCGGGACACTGATCCCCACGAGCTCCGCCACCTCCTGGCGCGTGCAGTCGTCGAAGTAGGTGTAGACGACGCACTGGCGGGTCTGCTCGTCGGTCTCGGTCAACAGGCGCCGGACGAGGTCGTCGTCCAGACCGGCCGTGGCGGGTCGCTCGATCCCGTCGCCGGCGATGTCCTGCCGGTGGACCTGCAGCTTGTTCCGCCGGCCCTTGCGGTTGCGGATCGTGTTCAGGCAATGGTTGGTGGAGATGCGGTACATCCAGGTCAGCGGGCTCGACTCCTCGCGAAACCGCTCCCCGTGCTGGAGGACCTTGGCGAAGGTCTCCTGGGTCGCGTCGTGCGCGTCCTCCTCGTTGCCGAGGATGGACAGGCACCGGCGGTACACCACGTGGGCGTATCGGTCGTACAGCTCCGCGAGCTCGGTGTCGGTCAGGGTCATCGTGGCCCGTCTCGGGGTCCGCAAGTTGGACCCGCGACCTCCGTCCGGCAGAAACACCTTCTGGGACCACAGGGAGTATAGCTGCGTGGCAGGCGGGTTTCGGGCGCGATAGCGAGGGGCCGTGCGCACCACCGAAGGAAAGCCCACCCTGCAGGTCATCGCGCTCGGCGATCGCGAGCTCGCCGACGCGATGGCGGCGGCGTTGTCCGCCGAGGCCCTGCCCGACCGGTTCACCCACGGGTTCCACACCTACCCGGCGGGCCTGCACCCGGACGCCGCGGCCGGGCTCCTCGCCCTGTTCCCGGGCGACGCGGTGGCCGATCCCTTCTGCGGGGGCGGCACGGTGCTCGTCGAGGGGCGCGCGGCGGGCCGTGCCACGCTGGGCGTCGACCTCAACCCGATCGCGGTCCGCGTGGCCCGCACCCGCACCGCGACCCCCGACGACGCGTTGCTCACCCGGTTCCGCTCCGCGGCGCGCAAGCTCACCGAGGCGGCCCGCAAGGCGCGCGACCTGCCCCCGCCGGCGATCCTCGAGCCGGTACGGGCCTGGTACGCCGAGCACGCCCTGTGGGAGTTGGAGTCCCTCCGCCGGGGCGTCGCCGAGGCCGATCCGAGCGTGCGCCCGTGGCTCGAGGCCGTGCTCTCCTCGATCCTCGTCAAGGTGTCCTGGCGCGAGTCCGACACCTCCTCGCGCCGCAAGAAGCACCGTCGCCCGCCCGGGACGACCGCGGTGCTGTTCCACAAGAAGGTGCGGGAGCTGGCGCGGAACATGGCCGCGCTCCGGGATGCGGTGCCCGAAGGCACCCCCGAGGCGGTGGTCTGGCAGGGGGACGCACGGCGCCTGCACGTCGACCGCCCCGTGCCGCTCGTGCTCACCTCGCCGCCCTACCCGGGCACCTACGACTACCTGCCGATGCAGCACCTGCGCAGGGTGTGGCTCGGCGACCCGCGGCTGGACGACGCCGGCGAGGTCGGCGCCCGCCGCGACTGGCGCCGGGGCGCGCGCAAGGCGCTGGCGGCCTGGAACCGCGACACGGCAGCGTGGACGCGCGCGGCCGCCGAGTCGCTCGCCACCGGGGGCCATCTCGTGGTCGTCATCGGCGATGGGCTCACCCCCGCCGGAGAGGTCGACACCAGTGAGCCCACCGAGGCCGCCGCCACCTCCGCCGGCCTGCGTCCCGTCGCGCGCGCCAGCCTCGCCCGCCCCGACCACGCCCGCGGCACCGCTCGCTGGGAGCACGTCTTCGCGTTTCGCAAGCCCTGAGGCCACAGGACGCCCCCCGGAAGGAGGGGAGGTTCCCGCCGGGGGGCGTCGGTGGAATCCGGTGACCCGGAACTAGATGGCGCCGGCGACCGGCATGCCGTAGGTCGACTCCACGGCCTGCGGAACGGGCACGAGGCCGAACAGGGGGTGGTAGGGGAGGGCGGCGGACACGGTGAGCACCTGCGCGCCCGGCTGGCCGTCGATACGCGCGTCCAGGGACAGGCCGGTGGCCCCACCGCGTCGGGCCAGGCCCTCGTGGACCGCGAGGCGAGCCACGTCGAGGGGACCGGGCGACCAGTCGCACGGCCGGATCGCGGCGGTCCGTACCGCGTCGTGCACCGCGCTCGACAGGGCGACGGTCCGGTAGGCGTAGCGCGCGTACTCGACCGTCGTCGCGAGCGCGATCAGCACCAGCGGGACGGTGAGCACGAGCAGCAGCGCGCTCGCACGGGGTCGAGGCGGGGTCACCCGCTTCGCGTCCGACATGCCTGGACTCCTGGACTATTTGCAGTATGACTCGTTCGAAGACACGATGCAGAAAATTTTTCGTCGCCCTTCTTACATCGCCTGCCGCGTCAGCTCATTCCTGGTCGTACAGCCGGAGGACGACCTGCGCGGACACGTGACCAGGCGAGGGGATCATGCCGAGGAGCGGGTCGTAGGGCAGCGACGCCGACACGACGAGCAGCTGGTCGGGAGCGGTCCCGTCGATGGTCGCGCGGATCGCGGCCTGTCCGGTGTAGCCCTTCTCTTTCAGAGCATCCTGGATGCGCGTCTGGGCCGCCTCGACGGGGCCGGGCGACTCGTGCTGCGGGCGGAGAATCGCCTCTCGACCGGCCTCGCGGACGATCTGGGTGAGGTCGACCTCCTGCTGGAAGAAGTTGCCGTACTCGACGATCCCGGCGCCGATCGACAGGAACACCGGCAGGACCATGGCGAACTCGATGGCGGAGTTGGCGCGGCGCGAGCGGCGCGAGCGGGTCATCAGTACACCAGGTTCATGTCGGTATAGGTGATGTTCGACGCCACACCGCCGCCGACGTTGCTGTCGACGTGGTAGGGGTGGATGGTGTCGAGCTTCATCCGGATGCCCTTGCCGCTGCCGTGGGCATCCACGTCGTAGATCACGCCCCAGGTGAACCCGACGACGGGGGCATCCTGGTTGAACTGGGTCGCGGAGCCGCACTCGCCACCGGCCGGGTGGAACACGACCACGGGACCCTCGATGACGCTGCCGTAGTGGTGGACGGTGCTCGTCCCCCGGTCGGGGCCGGTGCCGTCCATGGGCGGCGGCTCGGGGCCCCACTTGACGGGATCCCACGACTGGTCGGAGTGCTCGAGCATGTCGTCGACCTTCGCGAGGACGGTGCTGATCTCGCCGTTGTTCAGGTAGACCGTCATGTCGACCGTCGCCGGGGCCTGGGCGCACTGGCCGGCGAGCTGCTCCTTGACGCCGCTGGCGTTGGGGTTGCCGACCAGCGAGGCCCACCCGGCATTGTCGTCCTGGGCCGAGGACATCTTCAGGGCGTAGCTGTCGATGGAATCGGTGTGGAGGTAGCAGTCCGGCACCGCGATGGGCAGGAAGCACGGCGTCTTGCCGGCGCCGGGACGCTGGAGGTTGCGGCCCAGCGAGTGCGCCTCGGTGTCGAGGAACATCTTGCCGAAGGCCGCGCCCGCGAAGATCGACGGGAGGTTGGTGACGTCGACGTGGACGTAGACGGCGTTGACGCGGGAGGGGTCGGTGGTGGCCCAGAAGTGCTCGTCGCCGGCGTCGTAGTGCCCGAGCACGACGTCGTCCGAGGTGAGCTGGAGCGGGTTGCCCAGCACCTGGTTGCGGCCGGCGACGGTGATCGCCATCTCCTGCGCCTTGGCCATCCCGGCGCTGGTGCCGTCGAGGTAGCCGACCCCGGCGAGGCTCGCCGCGTCCACGCCGCTCTGCACCTGGACGTGGGCGTACTCGAGGACCCCGATGTCGACGGCGAGGGCGGCGAACCCGAGCACCGGCATCAGGGCGAGGAGGGTCACGACCGCGTTACCGCGGCGCGACCTGGCGGACTCTCGTTTCTCCCTCCCCATCGTCGACTCCCTGCTTACTGCGGCTGGTCTTCGAGGCGCATCGCCGAGGTGGCGACGAGCTTCGTGGGGACGTAGGAACGGAGGCCCATGAGCGGCTCGTGCGGGAGCGCGACGCCGACATCCAGCATCTCGTTGGGCGACTGGCCGTTCACCTGGATGGAGAGGTCGACCTGGCCCTGGTACCCGAGGGCGTTCAGGCGGGCGACGATCTCGTCCTCGGCGACCTGCTGGGGGGTCCGGTGGGCGGACTGCGGCGTCGTGACGGCAATGCGGGTCGCCTCTTGTACGAGTCCGTCCAGCGCCACCTCGCGGTGGAAGTACCACCCGTACTCGACGATGCTTCCCATGAGGCCGACGAGGACCGGCAGGATCAGGGCGAACTCGATGGCGTTGGCGCCGCGGCGGAGATGGCGTCGGTTGAGCATGGGACCTCCCAAACCCATGCTATGCGCCCGTCGGAGCGTTGAAAAAGTTTCGGAGCCCACTGTAAGGGACACGACAGATGTCGGAGGATGTCAGGGGCTCACTCCTCGCCGTCCCACTCGTCGTATTCGTGGTACTTCCACGCTTTTCCACGCACCCTGTCGGCTGGGTACTTTCGCTCCGCGCGAGACAGCTTCTCTTTCACGGCCCGCCCGAGGTCGATCCCTGCCCGATCGCAGAGGTTCAGCAGGGTGATGAGCACGTCCGCCGCCTCGTCGGCCACCTTGGGAACCCGGGCGGGGTGCGGCGGCTGGGGGCCCTCGTCCTCGGACCACAGGTAGAGCTCCAGCAGCTCCCCCGCCTCCACGCTGACCGCCATCGCCAGGTTGCGGGGGGAGTGAAAGCGGCCCCAGTCCCGCGCGTCGGAGAAGGCGCGCACCCGTGCGGTGAGCTCGGCGAGGGTAGGGGAGTCGGCCATCGGAGCCTCCGTCAGCCCTGGTAGGTCTCGACCTGGTCGATGCGCGACAGCACCCAGTCGAAGTGGCCGGTGGTGATCTTGGTGCCGCAGTACCCGCACACGCCCGCGGCGCTCACCTTGTCCAGGGGCGCGCCGCAGCTCGGGCAGTGCTGGGCGTCCTTGCTGGTGCCGCCGCCGCTGCCGGATGCTCGGAGGAAGGTCCAGTACTCGCTGAACCGCCGCGCGACCTTCGCGTTGCCCCCGATCACCTTGCTGTCGGCGTCCTCGACCCAGTCCTTCATCGAGGCCCACAGGCGCACGGTGATCGCCTCGTACCAGGCGTCCTGCTGGACGCGGACGAACACGATCCGCTGCAGGTCGATGTCGTCCAGGCGGTTGTGCAGCCCGCCGGCCGCGTACTGCTCCATGTAGAACCGGAGGTTCTGGTACATCGGGTCGGTGCACCAGGGCCGCGCGCGGCTCCACTCGCCGTCGGACCACGCCTGCTGGAGCCCGACGAACACCTCGCGGACGTGGTTCTCGAAGGCGGGCATCTCGAAGTCCGGGTGCCGGGCGGCAAAGCGCTTGAAGGCCGTGGCCAGGTCGCCGGCCGTGCGCGTCGGCGGGCACACGCTAGGCTCATCGCCGCCCGCGAAGAATCCCACCTCGGGCGGCTGGAACTCGCGGTGCACGAGCAACGACATGTCCGTGGCCTGCCACTGGAGCTGGCCCTTGGTGATCGGGGTGCCGCACTGGGTGCACCGACCCATGGTGTCGGTCTCGATGGCCGCGCCGCAGCTCGGGCAGCCCAGGCGGAGCATGTCCTCCGGCTTCAGGGAGGTCGCCCCCGCCTTGCGGCGGAAGCCCCACCGCTCCTCGAAGTACATGCGCCGCTCCCCGCCGTCGGCGAGGTGCTCGAGGCGGCTACCGAGGATCAGCACCTTCAGGATCGTCCGGTCGGTGCGGACGGTGACCTGCTCCACGCGCAGGCCGCCGTGCACCACCTGCTCGATGGACTTCACGTGGGCGAGGGCGGAGGACAGGTCGTTTCGGGCCCCCTCGCTCACGAAGGGGACGAGCGGGTCCCACTCGCCCGTGCCCACCGCCTCGAGGGCCCGACGCTGCACCAGCTCCAGGAACTCCTGCAGCACCGGCATCGAGAAGCCGTGATCGGACTCCTCCAGCGCGTCGAGGCCACGCGTCGGCCGGGGCACGGAGGGCGGAGGTGCGGCGGCGGCCTCGTCCCGGGCCCGGTGCACGCGGTGGGAGCGGCTCGGGCGGTCCATCACGAAGCGCGCGCCGAGCACGAGCAGGAAGATGATCGTCAGCGGGATCCCGACCGCCGGGTACTCGATGCACAGGCGGATCAGGAAGTAGATGATCAGCCCGATGTTGTCGCCGCCGCCGCCACCGCCGTGGTAGCTGCCGCCACCACCGTGGCTGCCGGTGCCGAAGCTCTGGCCGCCGCCCACCCGGGCGAAGGCGTCCGCACCCCACATCGCGAGGGCCACCACGAGCAGGGCGGGGAGGATCCACTTCAGGTGCTTCGCGAAGGAACGCTTCACGGGCGGATCCTCGGAGCGTCGGAGAGCTCGAGCCGGTTCGGGTCGTCGCGCGGCGGCACGTGGCGGGCCAGCACCTCGCCGAGGCGCTCGAGGGCGCCGAGGAACTGGTCGAGGTCGTCTCCGGGGAGGTCGCGTGTGACCTTCGCCCACTCGCCGGGGGGGACCCGGCCCTCGATGCCCACGTCCGGGACCACCACCACGCGGCCCTCGAGCCCGCTGAGGTACACGAGGACCCCGGTGTGCTGGGGGGTCGCGTGCACGCCCTCGCCGGTGAACTCCTCGCGGGCGGCGCGCTCCACCTGGCGCTCGCGGCGATCGTGCTTCGTGAGCAGGCGCAGGGTGTGAGGCCCGTCGAGGAGCCAGGCCTACAGGGCCCAGCAGCCCGTGCACTCGACGAGCACTGCCCACGGCGGCACCGTGTAGGGGACGTAGAGCATCACCGCCAGCAGGAGCAGGGTGATCGCGCTCGCCCCGGCGAAGGCCGCGTCCCGGTAGGAGCCGGACCGCCCGGCGGCGACCACCACCACCTCGGCGTCGGTGCACTCCTCGAGGGTTCGCACGGCCTCCTCGACGACCTGGTTGAACCAACGATCGGTATGGATCACGCGTGTCCTCCCGCCGCCGTACCGATATCCCGACGATCGGCCGTCAGACCGTGACGAGTCGGAAGGGCTCGGTGCGGCGGAACCCCACATTCTCATAGACCCGGACCGCTGGCGTGTTTGCCTCGTTCACGTGCAGCGTCACCCGGGGATGGTGGTCGAGCAGGTGTTGGCACAGGGCGCGGACGCCCTCGGTGGCGAGGCCCTGCCCGCGCCGGGCGTGGGGCACCCAGGTGCCCCCGATCTGCGCGCCCTCCGCGAGGGCCGTCCCGATGTTGATCTGGAAGACGAGCCGCCCGTCGCGCTCGATCACCCAGGTGCGCCCGGTGCGGACCCGCTCGCGGACGACCCGCTCGTGCAGCGCCGGGTACTCCCGGTGCGGGTTGCGGCCGAGATCCTCGTGCTCCATCAGCCCGGAGGCGTGCGCGATCTCGCGCCACTCGGACAGCCGTGCCTTGCGGAATCCGGGGGCCGGCGGGCCCGGTGGGCGCTCGGCCAGCACGTACAGGCGCTGGTCGTAGAACCGATCCGGCTCGACCTCCCCCGCGGTCCACGCGTCCCACAGCGCGTCGCTGGCAGCGCGGGGGCCGACGAGCATCGCCGGATCGAAGCGGTCGCGCAGGACGCGGCCGATGGCGGCGGCGTCGTCGGGATCCGGGCACCAGGGGACGACGAGGCGATCCGGGACGAGCAGGACCACGCCCCGCACCTCGTCCCCCTCGACGACGCCGTACCAGTGCGCGCGATCGAGCGAGTGGGCCCGCACGAAGCCGAGGAGGAACAGGTTCACGTCGACGTCGTCGCCCAGCCGGCGCTCGACGGCTCCTTCCCAGCCGTGGGTCAGGCGTTGGACGGTGGTCACGCAACCCCCCGAGGTGCACGGATGCTACCGCAAGGACGTCGTGGTAAGTGCTGGGACCCTGGCTGCGAGGGAGGCCTCCGGTACGCATCGACAGCGAGACCCGTATCTCCCACCCGCCCCGCGTGGTCTTCGAGGTGTACCGCGATCGCCTCCCCGAGGTGGTCCCGTACCTCGACGACATCCGCGAGATCCGGGTCGAGGAGCGGGACGAGGACGACGGGGTCGTCCGCCTGCACAACGTGTGGTCCAGCGACCGCGACATCCCGCGCTTCGCCCGCGCCGTGGTCCGTCCCGATCAGCTGAAGTGGGACGATCGCGCCGCGTGGCACGAGGAGGGCTTGTACAGCGACTGGGTGATCGCGACCCGCGTGTTCACCGACGCCGTGCGCTGCGAGGGGCGCACCGAGATCCTCGAAGACGGCTCGGGTGGCACCAAGGTGCGCCTGGACGGCGTGTTCGAGGTCGACCTCGCCACGGTGCCGGGGGTGCCCGGCTTCGTGGGCAAGCGGATCGCGCCGCAGCTGGAGAAGTTCATCGTCTCGCTGATCACGCCGAACCTCGAGCGCACCACCCTCGCCATCGGGCGCTTCCTCGACGAGCAGGGCTGATGGATCGGACGACCCCCAAGGCGACCTCCGTGGTGCAGAGCGGCGAGCCCGACGACTTCGCCATCGGCACCGGTTTCTGGGACGAGCGGGACTGGGGCGGCACCGCGCGGCTGGTCGTCTCGGTGCCGCCCGAGCGCCTCGCCGAGGTGCACCACGCGCTTCTCGGCGTCCTCGGAAGCCCCCTCGGCGTGCTCTACCGCCAGCTCGTCGACCGTCGGGAGCCACGGCCCGAGGGCGCGCCCTCCCGGGACTTCGTCGCGCTGGAGATCGGCCCCTCGCGCGTGATGAGCGGCCTGGCATCGGCCGCCGACCTCGTCTACCACGACGCACGCCATGAGCTGTGGGTTCGGGGCCCGCACGCCGATCAGGTGGTGCTCGACGCCGACGGCCTGCTGTATTGCTACCCCGACGATCCGGCCTTCCGGGACGTCCTCGCCGCCGCCGGCATCCCCGAGGAGAAGGTCGAGGCGATGAGCACCCGGGACTACGTGAAGCACTGGTTCCACGCCGAGTGCGACGCCCAGGAGGACGCGCTGATCGCGGGGCTGGAGCTCACCGAGGTCGCCCCGCAGCGCCACGGCTGACGCGACTCACGCGGCGAAGCGGCTCGTGTCGCCCGCCTGCCAGGCGCGGAGGTCGTCGAAGAACCGGCGCACGCGCGCCTCGGCCTGCTCGACGGTGTCGCTGTGCCAGATCGCCTGGCGCAGCACGTGGCCGTGTTCCACGCCCTCGGTGAAGTAGCGGGCGATCTTCTTCATCCGGCCCAGCGCGCCGAGGTCGTTGCGGCACCGGGTGCGGATCGCCTGGTAGTAGCCGAGGAGCACGCGCTCGCGGTCGTCCGGGGTGATCTCGGGTGCGGGGCGGCCCTCGAGGGCGGCCTCGATCGCCCGGAAGACCCACGGGTCGCGGATCGCGCCGCGACCGATGGTCAGGCCTGCCGCGCCCGTGGCACGCAGGGTCTCCAGCGCCGAGGGCACGTCGATCACGTCGCCGTTCGCCAGCACCGGGATGTCGACCCGGTCCACGACGGCCGCGATCCGGCGCAGGTCGCGAACCCCCCCGTACTTCTCGGCGCGGGTGCGCCAGTGCACGGTGACGGCGTCGACGCCTTCCTCCTGGCACATCCAGGCGATCTCGGTGGCGTTCAGGTGCTCCGGGTCCCAGCCGGCGCGCATCTTCACCGTGAAGGGCACGCTGACCGCGGCGCGCATCGCGACGACGATCGCCCGCGCCAGCTCCGGCTCGCGCACGAGTGCCGACCCGCCCGAGTGTGCGCACACCTTCTTCGAGGGGCAGCCCATGTTCAGATCGACGATGTCGGCGCCGAGGTCCCGAGCGATTCGCGCGCCCTCTGCCAGGGTGTCCGGGTCGCGCCCGTAGACCTGGATCGCGAGGGGGCGCTCGTCCTCGTCGAACTGCACCATGTCGAGCACGCGCGGGATGTCGTCGCGCAAGCCGCGCGCCGGCACGAACTCGGTCACCGTCAGGCCGCACCCGCCCACCTGCCGGATCAGCCGGCGGAAGGTCGTGTCGGTCACGCCCTCCATCGGGGCGAGGACGAGGTTCGGAGTGATAGTGACGGAGCCGATGCGCATGGCCGGGCAGCTAACACGAGGCGCGGTCAGCTGAACCACGCGATGGCGACACCCACGAGCAGCCCCCCTCCGACGGCGAGGACGAAGAGCAGCAGGCCGATGATCAACACCCACGGGAGCGGGCGGCGCGCCGGGGGCGGCGCTGGGGTCATGTCCCCAGCCGGGACGGCGCGCTGGGTGGTGGCGCTCGAGTCGGCGCGCGCCGCCACCGGTGGTGGCTCGTCGACTCGCGGCGCCGCCAGCGTCGGGTCGGTGACCGCCTCGCGGGGCTCGGGGGCCGGCTGGGGCGGGAGGGTCGGCGCGGTCTCGGCCGGGGCGGCGGGCGCGCTGGCGGCCGCGGTCTCGAGCAGGTCGCGGGGGAGGTATCCGCCGGGCTCGGTGGCCTCGTCGTCGGCATCGAGGTCGGGGGAGCCGGGCACCGCCGCGTCGTCGTCCCCGTCGTCCTGGTCGAAGAACGCCTCGAGGGTGTCGGCGTGGTCTCCCGTCTCCGTCCATCCCTGCGGCGTCTCCTCCCAGAGCACGCCGTCGCGCTCGGCCTTCAACCGCAGCTTGTCGGGGACCTCGCCTTCGTAGAAGGGGACGTCGTCCCAGGTCGTGCCGGTGTCGAGGACGTGGACCGGCACACCGGCGAGATCGGTCTCGGGGGTGCGGTCGAGGACCGCCGTCCAGGTGTCCCCGCGCTGCGCGACGAAGCGGCGGAGGTCGGCCCCCCGCGCGCGCTCCGCGAGACCCTGGAAGGTCACCGCGACCTCGTGGGCGTCGGGGCGCGCGTCCGGGTCGAAGGCGATCATCCGGAGCAGGACGTTGCGCAGGGCCAGCTCGTCCTGCTCGGAGCCCAGCCCCAGGTTCACGAGCCGCGCCACCACCTCGGCGAGGTACCGGTAATGGGCGGGGTTGTGGGACTGCAGTCGGCGTAGCCAGCGGCCGCGGAACAGCTCCGTCGCGAGGATCCCGAGGGAGTAGACGTCGGCGGGCGCGCCACCCCGCTTGCCCTCCCGGCGCCCCGGCGACATGTACTTGATGATCCCCTTCTTGAGGGCGCCGGCGCGGGCAGCCCGCCCGGCCAGGGTCGTGAATCCGGTGCCGAAGTCGAGGACGTACAGGTCGCCCGAGCGGTCGATCATCACGTTGCTCGGGCGGAGGTCGCGGTGCACCCGCCCGAGGGGGGCACTCCCGCCGGGGGGGATCTCGTGCTGAGCGACGTCGAGCGCCTCGGCGATCCCCAGCACGATCTCGCAGCGCGCGCGGGTGGGAAGCACCACGCTCTGCGCCCGGAGGATCTCCGCCAGGTCCAGGAGATCGATGCCGTCCACGTAGGGCGACACGAGCGCCACGAGATCCCCCACGCGCGCCACGTCTTGCACGCAGACGATCCTCGGGTGCCCGAGCGCGGCGAGCTCCCGGGTAGCGTCGCGAAGCCGAAGGAGCCGATCGACGTCACCTTTGGTCCGCTGGCGCAGGACCTTCACCGAGACGAAGTCGCCCTTCGCGCCACCTTGGCGTCCAGCGATGAAGGTCACGCTCAGGGGTCCGCTCGCGATCTCCCGCAGCAACCGGATGCGGGGTGGCGATGCGGAGCCTTGCGTCAATGCTGCCTCCGAACGCGGTCCCTTGGCCCCTCGGGGCATCGGTCCACCACCCTATCACGGGCTCCGGCAGGGGGTCTCGCGGGTTGATTTTGGCAGCCCGCGTGTGGCAATAACTACCTGTTCGCGAACCGGGCGCGCACGTGTGCCCCGGCAGGGGAGACTGCATGACGAAGTACCGGATCGTTGCGCTGGCGCTGGTCGGCGCCTCCATGCTGGCCTGTTTCGGCGGTGGCGAGGTCAAGACCGACGCGGCCGAAGCGCAGCTTGAGTCGGGCGATCTCGCTGGCGCCCAGTCCACCTACGATGGCCTGGCCAAGGATCACCCCGACGCGGTCAACGTCGCCGTGGGCGAGGCCTACATGCAGATGTTGGCCGGCCAGTACGACGCCGCCGACAAGACGCTCCAGTCCGTCGAGGACAAGGCGGGCGACGCCGTCGGCGAGATCAAGTTGCGCCGCGCGCTGGTCGCGCTGCGCTCGGGCAACCTCGATGACGTGAAGAAGTACGGCAAGGAGTCGGGGCTCCCGGCGGGCCAGGTGATGGCCGCCGAGGTGCACCTCGCCGACGCCGAGGTCGACGACGCGATCACGCTGCTCAAGGAGGCCAAGTCCGACCCGGGCGATGTGGGCTCGACGGCCCAGACCTACCTGACGATGCTCGAGAGCGGTGATGCGCTCCAGGCCGGACTCGCCGAGGCCACCGCCCTGTGGGCGGTCGGTCAGCGCGGGGTGGCCTGCGAGGTCGCCGAGGAGATCGTCAAGGCCCTGCCGGACAACGGCGACAAGGGGGAGCAACTCCTCCTGTGGGCCGGCCGCGCGGTCACCTCCGGGCGTTCCGGCATCGCCACGAGCCTCCTCGACGAGCTCGACCTCGTCGGCGCACCCCAGGGCCAGGAGTGGCGCGTCCAGGCCACCCGCGGGCTGGTGTTCATCGCCGAGGGCCAGAACGACGAGGGCATCGCCCGCTTCAAGGCACTCGACGCCGCCATCGATGCCGGATTCGCCCCATGGCAGGGCGTGGCGGACGCCACGGCCACCGCCGCGGCGCTCACCCAGGACAAGCCCACCGCGCGGGCCCTCCTGCAGGGCTCGGAAGGCGTACCCGCCGCCAGGGGTCTGTACGCTGCCGGAGCCGGCAAGCTGGCGCGCAACGCCGCCCCGAACGACAGCGTCTTCGCCTCGTTCCTGGAGAACAAGTGACGCGGGGTCTCCCACACCCCCCGCCCGAGGAGTCCCATCGCATGCCCCGCATCTCCCCCACCCTCGCCCTGGCGGTGCTCGGCCTCGCCGCAGGCGGCGTGGCGTTTGCCAGCGGATGGGCGGACTTCGAGAGTGCGTTCCCGGCCTTTCCGTGCAACGACGGCTGGACGGCCTGCTACCAGAACGGCGAGCGGCTGACCCCGGACATGCGGCCGGGGCCGAGCGGCATGCTGCTGCCGGCCAATGCCCGCCTCGACTGGTTCGACCTGAAGCCCACGGACGCGTTCTCGCCCTTCAGCACCGTCGCACCCTATCCGGCAGGGGGCGGCCCCGCGGTGGCCCAGGCCGATCAGGAGCCGGCGCCCGAGCCGCCTCCGCCACCCGCACCGGCGCCCCGGTACGAGGAGCCGGCCCCGTCGGCCCCCGCGCCCCGGTACGAGGAGCCGGCGCCGGCGCCGGCGCCCGCGCCGCGCCCCGCCCCGTCGGGTGGGTCCAGCTCCATGGTGCGGCCCGCGCCCTCGCCCCAGCCGAGTGGCATGACCCGTCCCGCCCCGGCGCCCGCGCCGTCCACGATGACCCGTCCGGCGCCGTCGTTGGCCGAGGCGAGCGGTGGAAGCCCGGCGAGCTGTGACAACCTGGTCGGTCTCGAGCCGATGGCGATGATGGGGCGACTCACCGACGAGCAGATCGCCTGCCTCGAGGCGTCTCTCGCCGCCGCCGACAAGCAGACCGACAAGGACAAGATCTCCCGCGTGCTCATGGCGAACGCCTGGTCCAAGGGGGACTTCCGGAGTTGGGAGGCGCTCGTGAAGCGCCACCTCGAGGAGATCGACCAGTCCGATCCCGACCTGTGCTACAAGTACGCTCTCTACCTCTCCAAGAAGGGTCCGGGGCGCGCCTGGGGCGTGATCAAGTGGGCCGACACCGCGCTGGAGAACCGGAGCCAGTGGGTGGGCGCGACCTACAAGTCGCGCGTGTACAACCTGTACAAGCTGCGCGCGTCGGCGGCCGAGGACCTGTGGAAGGCCGCCGAGGAGAAGCACGCCGCCGCTCCGACCGACGACACCAAGAAGGCGGTCGAGGACGCTCGCGGCCAGACCAAGACCTTCGCCCGCGAGTGGTACGAGTACGCGAAGTCGGCGGGCAAGGACACCACCAAGGCCCTGCAGCTGTGCATCTCGGCGGCTGGTACGGCCGAGTTCTGCGAGGGGGCCTGATGGGTCTTCGGCGCGTGACGTGGGGGCTGGGTCTGCTGGGGCTGCTCGTCGTGGGCGGCGGCTGGGCCGGCTGCAGCGGGTCGAGCCAGGCGCCCCAGAAGGCGGTGGCGCCGAGCAGCAATTACCCCGATGCGCTCCTCGACAAGTCCTGGCCGATCGCCATGGCCGACGACGAGGCGCGCGCCCCTTACGAGGCCGCGAGCGGGTGGAGCGCCCTGGTGGCGCACCGCGATCTCAAGGGGTGCGTAGCCGACCTGGGCCCAGGCGGGGGGAGCGGCGCCGCGCGCTGCCACCTCGACGCCGCGGCCATGTACAAGCAGGCGGCGATGCTCTACGCCAACTCGATCGTCGGCGCCTGGGGCACGATGGCGGACGACACCGACCCGAAGGACGGCGCCCACCTGCTGACGGTCGCCTACATCCTGCGGGATGACCTGATCGACGCCAAGCAGCAGGACGCGCGCTTCGGAGAGCCCAAGCCCGACGACCCGGTGGCCGCCTGGCACGCGCCCTGGCGGTCCTGGCTCGTGGCCGGGGCCAAGTGGCCGCCGGACCTGTCGTCCCTACCGATCAAGCTTCCTCCGATCGATCCGGCGACCTGGCCGACGGTCGCGGGGCAGACACCCGACTACACCCTGTACACGCAGACCGACGATCCCCGGCCGATCAAGGTCGAGGACCTGTCCGAGGTGGTCGCGCTCGCCCTGTGGCACGAGAAGGCGGCGCGCGCCGCGGCCCAGGACGACTCGCCGCTGCCCCTGTACGAGGTGCAGTACCGCTTCCCGATCGAGGGGCCGGTCGCCTCCAAGGCCACGCTCCCAATGGACTATGTCTTCGGGTCCGACTACCTCGTGGCCGCCGACGCCTCCTTCCTCGCCGACCTGCTCGGATCGGGCGGTGCGGGCGCCGTGGACACCTGGAAGGACAAGAGCCTGCTCGCCGCGATCGCAGCCGCATCTCGCGTCGATGGGAAGATCGACCCCGAGAAGGTCGTTGATCTCGCGTCGGAGACGCGGAGACTGACCCTGGCGAAGCTCAAGGACAAGGCCGGTGGCAACACCGAGGGGTTCCACCGCACCTTTGCGGACATCGCCCGCGTGGCGGTGCTGCGGGGCGTGGCCCTGGTGGCCGAAGTCGAGGGCAACCACGAGAAGAGTGGCCGCCTGCGCATCCTCGCGCTCGAAGGCAGCGACCAGGAATGGACCGCCGAGCCGGCCGCCCTCTTGTCGATGGCTGCATGGGATGCCGGCAACGAGTATCCTGTGCGCGCCACCGATACCCTTCACAACCTGATTCGACGTTTCCCCACTCTGGAACCCGCTCGCTTCGGTGTCGACGTGCTTGCCTTGCGCGTGAGCCGCCGTCGCGGGGGCGGGCTCCCAGGACAGTAGGAGAGCCCACAACATGAGTCGCGTTCGCCATCTGCTCGTAGCGACGGGTCTGATCGGCTCGGTGCTCCTCACGGGCTCGACCGTTTCGTACTACGAAGAGTCGCTTCCGACCTCGATGAACCCCCTGTTCGCCCGGACGATGGTCGACCATCGCTCCGACGAGTTGGTGTTCGACCGGCTGTTCTACCGTTCGGCGATCACCAACGAGGTGAAGAGTCAGCTGGTCGACCGCTTCGAGGTGCTGAACAGCGGTCAGAAGCTCAAGGTCTACATCAAGCCCGGCGTCAAGTGGCACGACGGGCAGGAGTTGACGCCCGAGGACATCTGCTTCACGGTCGACGCCATGCTCGATCCGCGGACGCCGTCGCCGGTGGCCAAGGAGTACCGCGAGTACCTCAAGGGCTGCGATGCCAACAACAAGGAGGGCAGCGCCACCATCGAGTTCACGAAGATCTACCACAATCCTCGTGATCGCGTCTCCTTCGCGGTTATTCCGAAGCACGCCTTCGACACCACCGCGATCAGCCCCGACCTCGACTTCTCGCACCGGCCCCTGGGGACCGGCCCGATGAGGGCGTCCATGGGCACCAAGGCGGTGCGCTTCCAGGCCGTGCCCAACGTGCAGCACCACGCGAACATCGAGGTGCTGAGCATGGCGCCGGGCGGCGATCCCTTCGTCCAGATCCGAACCTTGCTCGCCGCGGGCGTGCACGGCGTAATCACGGTGCCCCCGCCGCTCCGGCCCGAGGTCGCGGCCTCCGACGACGTCGCGCTCAAGACCTACGACCTGCGCACCTGGTGGTTCCTCGCGGTGAACACCCACCACGGTGCCTTGCAGGACCAGAAGGTGCG
>Ga0114931_10003007_pt1 | contig 21405 bp, 20 predicted proteins | sample 2SBtaG_FD_89579 | JGI IMG/M metagenome (GOLD analysis project Ga0114931, IMG submission 89579) | Deep subsurface microbial communities from Kolumbo volcano to uncover new lineages of life (NeLLi) - 2SBTROV14_V59a metaG | ecosystem: Environmental > Aquatic > Marine > Volcanic | place: Kolumbo...
GTAATATTTGTTGAGTTTAAAATTAAAATATCATTTGGGTATTTATCATAAAAAACACTAAAATTAAAGTTTTTCTGATTACTTAAATTCGATAGGGGATATTTTTGAATAAAACCAATTTTGTTTGTTCCATCTAATAGGTAAGTCTGCTCAATATTTGTAAAATTGAAGTTTACCATCTCATTATTTACATGAATGATGGAATTTGCTCCTGTTTCAACGTGTGTATATAAAATATCTCCCGCGTTATATCCTGCACTATATGTGTATGTGCCTCCTATAGGTAGAACAACAACATTTCCTGAGAAATTAAGAGTCATTGAGTTTAATAAATCATTATTCCTAAAAACAACAGAAGAACCAACTGCAACATTTACATCAACAATAGAATTATTCAATAAAATTATCTTTGATTGCGAAACAACATCTTTTCGTCCTGCAAAATTCCCATTTGCATACAATTCAACTTGTGTTCCTGATGAGGCTTGCCCTGTTATGTCAACTGTTCCGGAAGGAAAAGAAGAAGTTGTGAAACTAAAATCTGGATATACGGCAAAAGAAAAACTCACAAAATTAATCAAAACAAAAAAGAATACAAAAAGCTTATTTTTTATCTGCGTCATTACTATGCAAATCTCTAAAATTGCTTTTATTAGCCTTTTGATTTACTTGTAAGGAATAAATTTAAAGTAAATTCTTTAATGAACTAAAATTGCCACTAATAATAACATATTTTGAGGAAAGCTTTATCAACTAAAAAGTTCTTCTATTATTATGTTTATGCCAAATATTCCTCGAAGAAAAATATACGAAACTTTACTCGAATACGAAGACACTTTAATTGAGATGCAAATTATGCTTCACACAGAAGAGAATTTTAAAAAATTTTCAGAACAATTTAATCAAGAAGGTATAAAAAAATTAAGAGAGAGCTATAGAAAAATAAAAGGTTTGTTAATAATGTTCTTAAATAATAAAAAATTCTCAACTAAAGAAAAATTTGAAAAAGAATTAAACCAACTTCTCACTGAAGAGAAAAAATCAAATTGGAAAATATTCAAGAATAGAAATTTCCCTGTGAAATTTAAGTATCTAAGTTATAAATTAGATAATATATTTAAAAATACAACAAAAATTGACTCACACAAACATGGCAAAGAACTCTTTAAAATTTTTGATGCTTTCAATCATTTCATACCTAAAATTTTAGAATTAAGAAGAGATAAAATGAAATAAAAAAGTTTATAATATTGCAAAATGGGATTTCTCTCCAAGATTTAATTTGGACTTTTTTCCTTCAATAAGTACTTGTTTTCCAATAAGAGATTCTTTAAGAATTGTATTTTTTATCTCACTTTGATAACTCACAACACTATCTTTTACAATTGAATTTTTAATTACCACTTCTGAGCCAATAGAAGCATAAGGGCCTATAATACAATTTTCAATCTTCGCACTTTTTGCAATATATGAGGGGGGGAGAATCAAAGAAGTACCTCGTATTATTTGTTTGTTTGAAGACTTTTTTTTAAGAAAATACCTATTTGCATTAAGTAGAACTTCGGGCCTTCCACAATCAAACCACTCTTCAACGCAAACAGATTTTATACTTTTGTCTTTTGTTTTTATGTATGAATTAATTACTTGTACTGTTCTATACTCTCCTTTTTCGGTAATGCCTTTTTCATAAAACGAATTCAATTGCTTTTTGACATGTAAAAGAGACTTGAAGTAATATGCTCCTATTATTGCTAAATTAGATTTTGGAATAATAGGTTTCTCTTCTACTTCATATATCTCTCTTGTTGAATCAATATCAACAACACCATAGTTTGAAGGATTGTCAACTTTTTTTGTGAATATCAGTGCATCTGCATCTTTGTTGTTTTTAATCCCCTTTCTAATATCAAAATCAATAAGCGTGTCAGCACCATATATTATGAATATGTCTTCCTCTTTTTTTATTTTTTCAAGTGCAAGCCTAACTGCAGAACCGTCTCCATCTCTTTTTGTCTGCTCAACATATGAACAATTTAATTTGGGATGAAATTTAGACACATAGTCTTTTATTGATTTCTTTTTATATCCTACAACAAATATTATCTCCGAGGGGTTTAGTTTTATACTTTCAAGAATTACATATTCTACAATGGGAATTCCTGCAACCTCCATTAGTGGTTTTGGAACTGTGTTTGTATGGGGTTTTAACCTCGAACCTATTCCAGCAAGAGGTATTATTATTTTCATATCAAAATAAAAAGTCGGTGAGTTTATAAATTCTTCTTAATAATTACTCATTTAGTGTGAAAATCTTTATAGAGAAAGAAAATAAAACAATAGAAATTTTAATTAAAACTCCAACAACAATAAAAAAAATTTTAAGAGAACATAAAATTCCGCTTGAATCGGTAATCTTAGTTAAAAATGACAAAATATGTTTTGAAGATGAAAATGTTTGTAATAATGATGAAATTAAACTCCTTAGTGTAGTTTCTGGAGGGTAAGTTTTATCTTTAGAGTTAATACTTTTTTTTTTAAAAACAAATTTCTAAGATATTATATGTTATTTGGGAAGAAAAAGGAGGAGGAAGACAATAAGCAAGTAAATGCTGTAAAAGAAAATTCCTCTCAAGAATCTAATTTGACAAATACACAACAAAATCCAACTCCTTCTTCAGAACCAATAAATCAAACACAATCTAGTTTTGTAAATCCTTTCTCAACAGAGGAAAAAACTAATACTCCTCTTAATTCTACTCCTGAGTTATCAAATCAAGCCCCTTTGGAAAACTCAAGTCTAGCCTCTTCTCAAATCAATATGCCTTCATTTACAAACCAAGAAGAGCGTAGTAATTTTAATAGAGAAGAGATTCTTGAAATGATTAATGAGACTGTTGAAAAAGTAATTGAAGAGAGGTGGGAGAGTCTAGTTAATAATGTAGAGAAAATTTCAAAATGGAGGGAGAAAAAAGATGAAGAATTAACCATGCTTAAAGAAGATTTAGTCTCTATAAAAGAAAGTTTTGAAAAGCTTGAAAAAAAATTATTTAATAAAATTAATGATTATGATAGAAACATATTAGATGTTAATTCTGAAATTAAAGCTTTAGAAAAAGTCTTTCAAAAAATTACACCAACACTAATTAATAATGTGAATGAACTCTCTAGAATTGCAAAAGATTTCAAACCCGGTTCCAAAGCAGAGGCACTAGATTTAGATGAGGAGGAAAACCAAACAAATCAACCTACCCAAACAGATTAAATTTCTTTTTTTCACTAATCCCTTTTTCTTTAATTTGAAAATAAACTTTTTTTGATGGTTTGTGTTTATGTTTTTTTATTTTAAGTCTTGGTTTTCCATTTTCAAAATCCATATCAATAATCATTTTACACCAATATTCCAATATATTTCCTCCTACCATCTTTGATTCTTTTGTGTCAAAATCTCTATACATTTGATTAGTTACAATAATTGGAATTTCTAAATTCATGGAGATTTCTCTTAAGATTCTAAGCTGTTCTGCTAATGCTTGGTTTATTTTAAAAGGCATGTCTGCTAATTTAAGTCTATAGAGCATGACTAATGAATCGACTATTATTAAACCGACTTTGTTGTTTTTTGTTGTCTGTTTTATGAGAGTCTCAAGTATTTTTTGTTGTTCATCAAAATCTTTAGGTTTAAATACAATCAAATTTTTAAGATCAACTGAATTATTGATTTGTTTTACTCTCTCTAGAGAAAATCCAGATTCTGTGTCTATAAAATAAACTTTTTTGTTGTTGTTTAGTGTTTCAATCATGTATTGAAAACAGAGGGTTGTTTTACCAATTCCAGGTGGGCCATAAAAACAATGAATTGTCTCTTTTTCAAGATGCAAAAGACAAAAATTATTTTCCATATTTAATAAGATAATTCTTTTGTTATAATCTCTTCTATCAATTAATTGAAAAAAATAAAATAATTATACAAATACCGTCATACTTATTAACAATTTGAATATAAAATAAAAAAAAATTGTCCAAAAAAGAAAACTCGAAAAAAATCCAAGAAAAAATACAATCATCATTAAACCGATAAATATATCAAAAAAACTTAATATGTCCCCTGAGGTTATAGCAAAAAAACTTCCTTTCATTAATGGAAACAAGACACCACACATTATATAGAAAAATGAAAAATAATCATGAAATATTACTGAGAGTAGAGCATATAAATCCATTAAAATTAATACTATAAACATATTTTAAACAATTAAATTATATTTATAAGTTAATGGGAGAATAACTTTATAAAAGATATATTTCTAAATTATATTATGAAACCGATGAGTGATTCTTGGCCTCTTTATTTTGCAGAAATGGTTCATACCCAAAACAAAGAACATCATGTTGGAATAGTTACTCTTTGGGCAAAAAAAGAGATATATATGAAGCGAATTGATAAATCATTGTATAATACAATTGGACAACTATATTCTAGAGAAGAGGGATTAAGTATGCTTGTTAGAAACCTTCTTGCTAACAAAAATATTACTGATTTAGTTATGGTGGGTGTTGATTTGAACAATTGCGCTTGCGCCCTAAGAGATTTTTTTGAAAAAGGAGTTGATGATGATAATAAAGTTTTTTGTGAACATGAATCGAGACTTGATGAAAATATTCCTAAAGAAGCAATTGAAAAAGTTAGAAAAAATGTTAAATTTCATGATTTGATGGGCGAAAAAGACCCTGAAAAATTAAATAAATATATTCGCGATATTTCAAAAAAAGAACCGTATGGAGATTGGGAAGAATTTCCTTTGCCTGAAGTTAAAGTTCCGGATATTTTCCCTTCAGACCATAGTGTTTACAAAGTCAGTGCTGGGTTTGTTGGTGAAGCTTGGTATAATATTCTTAAATTGATTAACAAATTTGGCATTGAAAAAAAATCACAATATGGCGAAAATCAAAAAGAATTAATTTGTTTAACTTCGGTTATTACAAAAGAAGATCCTGACGACCCTAAATGGTTTGATTATTTTCAATTTACAAAAGAAGAACTTGAAAATTACTTCCCACAAGTAATCTCAGATAAAGGTGTTGAGGGAATGTCCTATACATACGGGACGAGACTTAGAAATCACAAAGGAATAGATCAAGTACAACGAATGATTGATGTGTTAAAAAAAGAGAACTATTCAAGACGTGCTATTGCTTTTACATGGAATGTTGAAGAGGATTATAACAATCCTAAGAGTCCGTGTTTGGATTTAGTTCATGCTCTTGTTCAAGAGGGTAAATTGTATATGACATGTTATATTAGAAGTAATGATATGTTTGATGCCTGGCCAAGAAATGCCTTTGCACTAAGAAAGCTTCAAAAGATGATAACACAAGAAATTGGTTTAACTATGGGTAACTTAATTATTATTTCAAATTCTGCTCATTACTATGCCCGTTCTTATAATAAAGTAGCAGAGATTTTAGAAAAACCTCTTAAAAAAGTTTCATGGAATCAAGATTTGTATGGGACTATTGCAATAAAAGTCATTGATAATAAAATTCATATGACACATATGAGTCCAAGTGGAAGTAAGCTAGAGGAATTTGAAGCAAGAACAGCTAATGAAGCATACAAAATGATTGCAGAAAAAGTTAAAATATCTGAAATTTCACATGCCATGGATGTTGGTGCTCAGTTGAAAAAAGCTGAAATCTCTATTCAATTGGGAATAGAATTTATTCAAGACAAAGCATTAGAGATTAAAAATCCAGTACATAAATTACAAGGTTTTGTTGATTAAGGATAAATATCATATTTATTTTGAAAAATGTCTCGATGTATTTGAACTTTTTTTTAAGAGAAATAATAAAAAATAATTTTTTAATTTATTTATGTTTCTTGAAATTGCAATAGTTGTTCTCTTAGGAATCGTTGCAGGAACGTTCACAGGCCTTATCCCTGGAATTCATATTAACCTTATTAGCACATTTTTGCTTTCTTCAGTTTCTTATTTTTTAGAAATCTTCTCTTTGACTCAAATTTTTGTTTTCATAGTATCAATGAGTATCACACACACTTTTGTGGATTTTATTCCATCTATTATTTTTGGTGTTCCTAATTCGGATACTGCTTTGAGTGTTCTTCCAGCACATAAACTTGCAATAGAAGGAAAAGCAAAACTCGCAATTTATTTAAGCTCTTTGGGGAGTTTATATGGTATTTTTGTTTGTGTGTTTATGATGCCTATTATGTTTTTGTTTTTAGATGTTGTGTATGTTTCAATTAAAAACTTTATTTCATATTTTTTGATTTTTACTTTATTTTTTTTGATTTTAATTGAGAGAGATGTTAAAGCAAAATTGGCTGCATTTGTAATTTTGATTTTCTCAGGAGGAGTTGGAGTTTTAATTTTAAATTCTTTTTTAATTAAAAACCCCTTATTTTTACTTTTTACAGGATTATTTGGAATTTCTAATTTGTTGTTTTCTGTAAAAAACAATGAAAATAAGTTTCCAAAACAAATAAAACAAAAAATAAAACATTCAATTTCAAAAAGGAGCATCTTGTCTGGGTTAGGATTGAGTGGGACTGCTGCAACACTCTGCTCTATTTTCCCCGGACTTGGAAACGCTCAAGCAGGCGTTCTATCAACTTTTTTTATGAAAGAAAAATCAACTCAATTAATGATTTTAATGTTTAGTGCAATTAATACGATCAATTTTGGAGTGAGTATTTTCACATTCTATTTAATTGAGAGAACTAGAAATGGAAGTGTATATGTTTTATCACAAATTTTAGATAAAATTACTTTTAATCAAATTGTGTTGTATTTAGGCCTGCTTCTTTTAGTTGGTTTTTTGGCTTTTTTTTTAACAATTTTTTTAGGAAAAATCGTTTTAAATGAAGTTCAGAAAATTAATATTAAATTGATGAATATCTCTCTAATAATTATTCTATATGTGTTTGGATTTTATTTTAGTGGAGTTTATGGCCTTATTGTACTACATATGTGTGCGATGCTGGGGTTATTTGCTCTTCTTTTAGGAGTTAGTAGATATCATTTGATGGGTGTTCTAATTGTCCCTGTTCTGTTTAATTTGTTTTAATTTAAATTCCTTATTCCCCTTTCCAATTTATTATTGGTTTTATATGTTTTAATATTTTTACTGATTTTTTTTGCTTATCCATTACATCATATATATTTTTATATGCTTGGGGTGCCTCATCAATTGTTTTTTCATTAACTGTACCTACAATTCCTTTCATTTCCCTTTCAAAATCTTCTTTTTTAATCTCTTTTCTTGCTTGTGTTCTACTAAGAACTCTACCCGCACCATGAGATGAAGATTCTAAAAATTCTTTATTTCCAAGCCCCTCTACAAGAAAAGAACCTTCTTTCATATTTGCAGGGATTACACCTCTTTCACCTTTTTTAGCGGGTGTTGCACCTTTTCTATGTATGTAATTGTCATTTTCAAGTATTGCATGATTATGATTCTTATTAACCCACAATCCAAAGTCTAAAGTTTCATCTTTTAGCACTTCTTTTAACACATCTCTTATTTTATATGCAATTTCGAGTCTATTTAAAAGTGCAAATTCTAATCCAAAATCTAAAACATTCAAATATTCTTTTCCTGTTTCTGAAGAAACTTTAATTGGGTATGTGTTTTCGTATTCTTTTATTTTTTTAGATGCCTCTTTCATATAATAAGTTGCAATTGTGTGACCAACGCCTCTTGAACCACTATGAATTATAAGCCAAAGTGAATCATTATTATTTTCTTCTTTTCCTAATTCTATAAAATGATTTCCAGAACCAAGTGAACCAAGAGGAGACAGAGCTTTGTTTCTTAGGTATCTGTAGATTTCTTCTTTGTGTTCTTTTTCTGTGAATTTTTGGAGTAGTTTTTTAAATTCAATTTTGGTTTTCATAGAGATTTCTTTAATATGATTAACTCTTCCTTTTCCCATTGGCACTTTCATATTAACTTGTCTATAAATTTCTTCTTTATTGATTTGAATTTTTTGAATAATTCCTTTTTTTTTGAATTCTAATGCAATCATTCCACAACCAATATCATATCCTACCCAAGAAGGCACCACATAATCTGTAGTTACTAGTACCGCACCAATTGGCGCTACATATCCACAATGTGCATCTGGCATTAGAGCTGCTTTTTTAATAAATTTTTGACTACAACAACTATCAAATTGCTCCTTTGTTTTCTCATCTAAATCTAGAGCAAAATTCGTGATTATTTTTTTCATTAAGTGTGGTTAATTGATTAGAATTAATAAGATTATTTGTTTAGTACAGGTATTTGGGGCAAATCAATTGCTGGAATTATTTTTTGATCATAGAAAACATCTTAAAAAAGATGTCCACAGTTTAACAATAATATATCCCCAAATTTTGGAAACTAAGCCGGACCTGTGAATCTCTATGGTTTTGTTTCTTTAAAAACTTAACTTTTTCTTTCTCTATAAGAAGCCCATCTATTTAAAAAATAATTCATTTTTACTTTCGTATATATCAAAAATTAAAAATTTTTGGAACAGAGAAAATAAGTTCCTTACTTTCTCATGAATCTTCGTAATAATGAGAAATCGTCCATCGACTCTTTTGCTAATTGTTTATAAAACTGATATATTATCATAACCATAAGTAAAATTCCAGTCCCAGAAGTAAGGGCTGTTAGAAGGTTTGCTGTTGATGCTAAAAGGCCAACCCCAACACCTCCCATTATAGTTAATGGTAAGATGTATCTGTCTAGTATTCTTTCTATTATTCTCTCATCTTTTCTAAACCCTGGAATTTGGAGCCCTGAGTTTATAATCTGCTTGGCTTGTGATCTTGAGTCAAGCCCTGCTGTTTGAACCCAAAAGTAAGCAAAAAGCGTTGATCCGATTATTAAATACATTGTGTAGGACAAAATATGTGGCCACACGGAAAGAGTAAAAAAGTTGTATAGATTTGACCACAGATCTACATATTGAATCCAACTAACAAAACCAGACACAGGTGTTGAGCCTTGAAATTGCCCAAAAATATTTTCTTAAATGAAACGAACAAATGCACTTGAATCTGCTTTTTCTGCAATATTTTGAAGGAGCCTTGACCATAATTTCAAGTTTGCTCCTAGGGCAGAAATCAATATCACAGGTATAACTCCTGAATAAAAAAAATTAAGTGGCCATCTTATAGATTGCCCTCTTACTCTTCCAAAAGAAAGAGGGATTTCAACATTAACAGATTGAAAAAAAACAATTAAAAAAAATAACATTACGGTTATACCCACTGGCCCAACAACTGCTGTAAAGAACGTTTGTGGTTCTCCAACAGAAAGATAGTATAAACCCGCAAAAAACTTTCCTACAGTTGGTTCAGAACCCCCAAAACCCCAACCTAAAGTTCCTGCCTGGGTAAATGGAGAAAATAGTTTCAAAAATACTGCTTGTCCAATTCCTGCTGCAATAAATAACGAAACTCCAGAACCAAAACCCCATTTTTTGACAATTTCGTCCATAAATAGGACAATAAACCCTCCCAACGCCATTTGCAACGAGACAACCCAGAAAAGCTCCGGCTTGGCGGCACTAACTGCCCCAAAAGAAACATAAACAATTGATTCAAGTATAATAAACGCCATTACCATCAATTTTAAAGTTCCATTATAAATAAACTTTCCATCTTCTGTTGACAAATCAAATTTAACAACTCCTGCACCTTTAAGAAGTTGTAAAACAATTGATCCCGTTACAATTGGTCCAATACCAAGTGTTAATAGCTTTCCAATTTTTGCTCCTAAGAGAAGTTCTAGTGTTTTGAAGTATTCTGCTTGTGTACTTTCAACACCATATAATGGAATTGCAGCTAAAAATAAAAACAACAATAAAATGGTAAATGTCCATAAAAGCCTTTTTTTAAGAGTCTGTTTGTGACCTGGAGCTCTTACTTCAGGAAGAAAAGTTAGAATCTTTCTATATGTTGACATAATTTAAGAGAAACTATTTTGTTTAAAAAGGTTTTGGGAGAATTCTATCTGATAATTAAAAATTAATTGTTTGATGTATTTGAAATAGTAATGTTGTTAAGTCTTTTTTTCCACTTTCTATTAAAGACCAATGAGGCCAGTGAAAAGCAGCACCTCCATATTTAACGAAATCTCTAACTTTTTCATAATTATCATCTATTAATATTGAATTTCTTTGAGCACAAAGATGTTTTTCTCTTGTAAGTATTAACGGAGTTTCAGGAAGATGTTTATTTACCCAATAAGACTTTCCACAATTAGCATTTGCTACCCTTTTAGGATTTCTATGTATATTTCCGCCAGAGGATAGTATTGCAACTTTCCCATATCTCTTCATTTCTTCAAATAATTTTTGAGTCCAATAAAAAGGTTCTAAACCTAACCAAAAATCTATTCCTTCATCTTCAATAAGTTGATTAATTTGTGGAAATAGCTCTTCAAGTTTTTTTCCTTTTACTATTTCAGGAACAACTAATTCTTCTTTAAATCCTAGTAATTTTATTGCACTTCTCTCCCAATTAGCTACAACACCATCTAAATCTATAAAGACTCTATAAGGAATAAATTTTGTTTCTTCTCTTGCAGGGTATAGTGTTTTTGCTTCCATGATATTCTATGGAGTTAAATTTATATATATTTAATTTCTATAACTTATATAATATATATAAAATGGAAAGAAAACTAGTAAAACAAGGTGCAGGAGCTTTAACTCTAACTCTTCCAGCAAATTGGATTAAAAAAAATAATTTAACCCAGGAAGATGTTGTCTTTATTAAAGAAAGTAAAAATCAATTAATATTATGTAATAATTCTAGTATAAATGAAAAAGAAACCAAAATTGACATTAAAAATTTAGAGAAAGGCTATGCTTTTCATCTTGTAACTGGAAAATATATTGAAGGTTATGATAAGATAATTTTAGAACACAATAATTTAGAACTTTCACAAAAAATTGGGAAAAGTTTTTTAGGAATGGTTATCGAAGAACACACAGATAAACATTTAATTATGAGAGATATAATTAAAATTCCTAGTGATAATTTTGTTGAAATTTTTAAAAGAAGTTGTCAGATATTAATTCAACAAGTAAGGCTTCTAAAAAAATTTTCCGAAGGAAATGCAACCTTTGAACAAGTTAAAAAAGAAGAAAGATTGTTAGATTCTAATCTTTTTTATTGTTTGAGATATATTAACAAATACGAAAAAATAGAAAATTCATATAAATATTTTTTATTAACTACAACTATGGAAAGTGTTGGAGATTTAATTTCAGAGATAGGAGAATATTTGAAAAAAGAGAAAATAACTTTAAAAGAAAAAGAGATTTTAGAACTAATTGTTGAAACTGTAGAAAAATATGTGCTTTATTTATTTCAAAATAACATGAAAAAAATGTATGAAACATTAAAAATTAAAAATAGAAATTTCTATCAAAAAAGTTTTGTTGGTGGTGTAGCACTAGCAATTAGAGAGGCACTTTACAATTATATTGGATATTTAGTTCCTAAAAAAGAATAATTATTTTTCTTTTTTAACTACTTCTTTTACTTCTGCAATTTCTTCAGAAACACCGACCAATTCTACCTTTCCACCTGTAGATTCAATTTGAGCTTTTGATGCTTGTGAGATTTGTTCACAAATTACATGTATTTTTTTAGTGAATTTGCCTCTTCCTACAATTTTTTCATATTTTGTTTTAGTTAAATCTAATATAAAATTTGTTTTATCTTTTGCAATAAGTCCTTTCTCAACCATTAATTCGAAGTTTTCTTCAATTTCTCTTAGAGACAATGTCTTTGTAGATTTCTTGTTTAGCTTTGTAAAGCCTTTTTTTCCAAAATACTTTTTTTTTGATAATTCTTTTTTTACTGTGGAGACCTTAATCCCTCTTCTTGCAGAAATTTTATTTAAAATCTTTGATGCTCCAGCAAGTAGCCCGGCTTTTTGTGTGTCTCCTCTTGCTCCTGTTCCTGAAAGTCCAACACCTCCTCTACTTCCTGCTCCTCTGTGTTTCTTCTTATGACCCCAACCGTGAGAGTTTGTTCCCCTCATTTTTTTCACTTTAGAATTCTTTTTACTAAACATAATATGAGGAAACTAAAATTGTTTTATAAAGATTATTGTGTATTCCTCTCTATTTTTGAGCTCTTTTTGTTCTTTTTAGGTAATTATTTACTTTACTTCTAGTGAAAATTTTTGCGTCTCTTCCAAAGAAATACCTATTTAACACCCTTGCTACATAAACTGCATTAACCTCTTTTTCTCTTTTTTTTGAAAATAACCTCTCACACACAGGTCCTGCCTCTTCCCAGTTTATTCTATGTCTCCCTATTCTTCCCTCTCTTCTTAAGTCATCTAATTTGCTTGAAATTGCACCCTGTTCTTTATTTGAGCCTTCAATAATTAAATAAATCTGTTTTGGTCCTAATCCTTTCTCATATAAACGAATCAACTCAAGTTCATCATCAACTGGCCAACGGTTAGCGCCAGTAATAGCATGTAATCTGTCTTCTAACCTTTGATTTTTTTTTCTTGTTAAAAGGACTTCATCAGGATTCTTGTTCGCATTCTCAATAATTCCTTGTAGAAATTCTCCTTTTCTAGTCTTAAAGCCAAAATATGCACCTGTAAGTGCTCTTCGAACAACATTCTCTCCCTTTCTTCGTAAATATTCATCAAGTTTACACATACCTGCTGCAATTGTAGAATATGAATCTCCTCTTTCAAAGGATTTCCAACAATCAGAAAACTTACTAATAATATATATTGCAACAGCTTCATTTTTTGGGGGAGAAACATATTTTCTTTGTGACATTACTTTTATAAAAAATCAATTTGTTTTTTAAAATTTTTACTTTGTGTCTCTTTCAAATAGCAATAGATTTTTTTATAAATCTAGTTCATACTATAGACATGTTAAAAGCATTTTATGGTAAAAATTCTCTTGATTCAATTTTTTATCCTAATTCTATTGCAATTGTTGGCGCTTCTAGTGACAAGGATAAAATTGGGGGCTATATTTGCTCTGAGCTTCTTAAAATAAGTAAATGGAAAGTTTTTCCTGTGAATTTCAAGTGGAAAACCATTCAAGGGAAAAAGGCGTATACTAATGTTGGTGAAATTGGGAGAGTTCCAGATTTAGCAGTTATTGCAATTCCTAGAGAACCTGCAATTAAAGCAATTGAACAGTGTGCTCAAGTTGGCATTAAAAATGTTATAGTTATAACTGCCGGTTTCAAAGAAACAGGTGAAGAAGGAAAGAAATTAGAGGAATATATTAAAAAAATTATTGTTGAAAATAATATGAATCTTATTGGTCCTAATTGTTTGGGTATATTAAACCCAGAAATTGGACTTAATTGTTCTTTTGCAAAAGATATTCCCAAATCTGGCGATGTTGCTCTTATTTCACAAAGTGGTGCCGTAATTGATGGAATTATTGATTGGTCTTTTAAACATAATATTGGGTTTTCAAAAATAGTTAGTCTTGGAAACATGGCTGGAATTGATGAACTCTCAATTTTAAAATATTTAAAAGAAGATAAGAAAACCTCTGCAATTGTGTTCTACATGGAAACATTAGAAAAGGGAAAGGAATTTGCAAAGGTTCTAAATGAAATTTCAAAAGTCAAACCTGTAATTATTATAAAACCTGGAAAATCAAAAAATGCTAAAGTGGCAATTGGTTCTCACACTGGAAGTCTTGCACAAGATTCGATACTTGTTGAAACTCTAATCAAAGAAAATAATGGTATTTTAGTTAGTTCTTTAAACGAATTATTCAATGTTTTAGTTGGTTTAAAATCTAAAAAAAGCGAGGGGAAAAAGACAGTTATAGTTACCAATGCCGGCGGGCCTGGTGTTATTTCAACAGATGCAATTGATAGGAGTGAATTTGAATTACTGAAAATGACTGATGAGAGAAAAAAAGCCTTTTCTTTTTTGCCAAAAGAGGCTTCTTTAAACAATCCTATTGATTTACTTGGAGATGCAAAATCTGATAGATATGGACAAACATTAGAACTACTTGTACAAGATAGTAAAATTGATAATATCTTTGTACTTTTAACTCCACAAATTATGACAGATTCTTTAGAGATTGCTAAAAAATTAGTAGAGATTGCTAAAAAATCTAAAAAATGTGTTTTCTCTTGTTTTGTTGGAGATAAGGAAATAAAACAGGCCATTGAATTTTTTGATGAGAACAATTTTTCTAATTTTCAAACTCCAAATGAAGCAATTGTTGCTATGAATTATTTACATAAGTATCGTAATTTCAATTATGAGAGAATTCATAACAATTACCCTTTTGATAAAGAAAAAATTTCTAATCTAAATGAAATTATTAAAAAAAAGGAAGGACTTTTGGACTTATCATTAACAAGAAAAATTTTGGATTGTTTAGCGATTTATCTTCCAAGTAAACAATTATTAAATGCTAAAACTCAAATAGAAAATGTACATCTAAAAGAAAATAAAAGATATGTCTTAAAAGCAAATTCTAAAAAATTGATACATAAAAAAGAGTTTAAAGCAGTTGAATTAGGAATTGATTGCAAAAATTATAAGGACAAAATATCTGACATGTTTGATAATTTGAAAAATTTAGATGATTTGACTTTAAGTTTAGAAGAAGAATTCAAAGGAACAGAGGTTATTGTTGGTTTAAAATCAGATGAAACATTAGGAAATTTCATTATGTTTGGTTTGGGAGGAACATATGTTAGCATATTCAAAGATATTCATTTTAAAGCCTGTCCACTTACTAAGAACTGTGCCGAAGAGCTGGTAAAAAGGTCCAAAGCCTATGAATTATTAAAAGGATTTAGAGATTTAAAACCTGTTCATTTGGATCTATTGTATGAAACGCTAGTTAGAATGTCTTATCTTCAAAAATTGTTCCCTTCAATAAAGGAAGTAGATTTGAATCCCATTATATGTAATGACAAAGGAATTTATTTAGTTGATGTTAAATTATTGGTTTGATTAAAATTTCCAGATCATTAATAAAAAAACAAGTGTTACTCCAAAAAATATAAAATACAGAGAATTGTTCTTTATTTTCTGTTGTGAGGAAGTGAAATTTTCAGTTTTATTTTCAATTGGTTGTTTTGTTATTTTCTCAGAGTCTTTTTGAAGAGAATTGAATGAATTAAGAGTTGATGTGTTATATGTTTGAGTTTCTTCTATTCTTGTGGAGTTCAATGTTAAATTTATTTTTTCGCTTTGATTTTTAGATAAATTAAATAAAATTGATTTAGAATAAAATGTTTTTATTTTCTGTGGTTTATATTTACAAAGCAATTTTAGTTCTATTGTGTTCATTTCTTTGAATCTTTCATCAAGTAAGGTTTTATTAATTTTAAGCACTCTGGTAGAGGTTTTTAGAACTGAGGTATTTATTGTATTTGAAATTCTTGTTTTCTTATGTAAAATGTAACATAAAATACTGTTGTTTTCTATGTTTGTTGATATGTTAAATTTTGTTTCATTATTTGATGTTTCTAAAATTTCAATATTAAATTGTTGTGTTTCTTCTTTTGAATTTGTGTTTTCTGTATTAGATTTTTCTTTTGTATCTAATAAAAAAAACTCTAGACTTTTATTGAGTCCTAACCCTTCAACATAGAGTTCGTTTTTTTCTTCTAGAGAACTTAATGTTATTTTGGTTTTTAAAGTTGTGAATTTTTCTAATTCAAATGACATTAGCATAACTGAATTCAGATAGAGATATGTCGTTCTTTTGTTCGTTTCTCCTCTGTGGATTTCTAACTCAACTTTTTTATTTCCATTTAATATTTCATCTTCGTTTAATATTTTTATGGATGAATTTTTTGATTTTTCTTTAGCAATTTCTTTTGTGTTTGTCTTGTCTGTGTCATTATTAAAAAAACTAACAATTTTCTCTTGATGTTTAGTACAATTGTTATATGTTAAATCTGCCTTAATGCTGTAGATTTCAGTTTTTTCATTTGGAGTATATGTTTTTTCTTTTGTGTTTGTAGTGTTTATTTTTGCTTTTTTTATTTCTCCTGCGTAATTTTCAACCCAATACTCGATTGTGTAGTTTGTTGCTGTTGTTTGAAATGAAAATTTTATTTGGTTTTCATAAATCTCTTTTGCTAAAATGTTGAATTGTTCATTACATTCTGGTATTTCTTGATTTGTATTTTTGAGTTGAGTGTCATTTATTTTGTCATCTTTAGTATCTGCTATCAAACAAGGGGATTTTTTCTGAATTATATATTTCTCCTCTTCTTTAATATAGTTTAAAGATTCATTTGTTTTAAAATTAAATTTCTGAGTCGAATTGTATACTATTGATTTATTCTTGTATCTAATTTGAAAACTTTCTCCTTCATTTTTTAACCCTCCATATGAAAACTGAGTTTTGTCAGTTAGATATATTGTACAGTTCAGATTTTTATTCTTATATTTGTCTTTAAATTTGCTTCCTGTGATTAGTAACAATGATGAATTTGTTTTTTTCTGATAAAGTGTTGCCGTATTGTTTTTTAACAAACCACCCTCATCAAATATTATAAAATTTTCTGGAAGAGATTCGTTCCATTCTAATTCTACAAATTCTTCATTATCAAAATTTATCTCAGTAATATATGAAGAATTGACTCTATTTAATACACATAAAAAGAGAATTAAATAAAGAATTTTCTTCATTTAATATATAATCTTGTTTCTATTAAATATGTTGTTTGAAATGTTTATCCTATTCTTTGTTCTTTGGATAAAAACTAAATTTTTTCTAAAATTCTAAGTCCTTCAAACATCTTTTTCTCTTCATTTTTTCCTGCAAATATCTGAAAACCGATTGGAATTTCTTCATCTGACTCTTTAATTAAATCTTTTGAAACAACACCTGCACAAATCCCTGCCAAATTTGCTGGAATAGTAAATGCGTCATACGCATACATTTCTTCTGGAGATAATTCTTCGTCAATAAAATTTGGAAGTCTGTGTGTTACTGGTGTAAATATGAAATCTACTTTATTAAACGCCTTTTCAAATTCTTTAGCAATTGTTTTTTTAACATTCAAAGCCTTCTTGTAGTATGCTCCATCAAATTCTGATCTAGATATTTCCTTTCCTCCAAAAATTCTCCTTAAAACTTCTGCACCTGAATTTTCTTCAATTTTCTTTCCATATTTTATGGAATCAAATTTCCTTGTTCCGGAGAAAAATTCAGTATAAACTATTGGATAATACGCCTGTACAGACAAATCAATATGTTTTATACTCAATTCTACGATTTCATGATCTTCTTTTTTTAATTTTTCAATTTTTTTATTGTATAAATCCTTAATTCTTTTGTCCTCTATAAAGTCTTCAAATTCTCTTATAATGCCAATAACATGCTTTGTTTTAGTGTTTGAAAGAGTATAGTCTTCTACTTTTGTTGAAAGTGTAGTTGGGTCATTTGGTGACTCTCCCGAGATATTTTTCAAAACAAGTGCTGAAGTATACAACTCGGCACTTAATGGACCGATTTGGTCTAGACTCATTGAAAGATCAACTAATCCATACCTTGAAACTCGCCCATAGCTGGGTTTGATTCCTATAATTCCGCAATGAGATGCAGGATTTCTAATACTTCCTCCTGTATCAGTTCCAAGGGCAACATCACAAAATTCTGCGGCGATTGCTGCGGCGGGAGCACTAGAAGAACCTCCTGGAACTCTTTTAGGTGCTTTAGGGTTGATTGTAGGCTTAAATGCACTATTTTGCCCACTAGAACCGCTTGCAAATTCATCATTATTTAAAACTCCAAGTATTATCCCTCCCTGTTCTTTAATTTTTACTATTACATCCGCATCAAATGTTCCTTTATAGTTTTCAAGGGTTTTAGATGCACATGAGATTGTTAAACCTTTAACTGATATGTTAGATTTCACCATAAAAACAAGACCATATAACTCTTTCTTTGAGTTATTTTCTCTGTTATTATCGAGGTCTTTTGCTTCATTTAGAGCATTATTATTTATTTCTAATACGATGTTATATTCTTTATTTTTTTCTTTAATTTTTGATAAAAAATATTCTACATTTTCTGTACATGTTAGACTTCCTGATTTTAATTTTTTAATTTTTTCTTTTATGTCACTATGTGTTTTCATATTTAAATAATAGATTATGTGTACTAATATTTAAAGTTTAGTTTTCGTTGTATTACATAATATTAATGTTTAAATATGTTTTTTAGGAAATAGACATAAGTTAAATTGCTTTTAAAAAGAAAAATAAGGCTTAAATTTTTTAGAAAATGTTAGAAAAAATATATTTATTCTTATTTTGTGATTTTAGCTTCATTTTTTAATAAAAACCAAAATAAAGAGAGTTCTGGTGATTCCTAGTTAAAACTTGAGTTTATTTACTAAGAAAAATAAATATTTCTCTTTAATTTACTTAAAAAAACATATTTATTTATGTCTATTTAAATCCATTTAAAAATATTCTTTGTTTGTAATAAATAAATATATAAAAAATTGTATCTTATTTAAAATATGACTTTGTTCTTATACCAAATTGATAGAAATGAACAAGAAGATTTTATTGAAATTACGCGTTATTTTGTAGATGAAAATCAAAAAACTATTAAAAAAACAAATAAAATACAGTACCAAGTATACCTTAGAAAGGAAGATATTAGACTATTAGAATTGAAAAAAGAAGAGTTTCAAATTTCAGGAAATACCTTTCATAATAAGGAAGAGGAAGAAGTAATGTCGTTGTCTTTTAACAACCGCACATCATATAAAAATGCACTTCAAACTATAAAAGAAGAGAAGGGTGTTGTATATGAGCTAGATCTGCCATTTGAACATCGTTTTCTTATCGAAAATCCAACAAAAAATACTTTTTTGCCTCTTAAATTCCTTTCTATTGATATTGAAACAATAATTCTTGATGAAAATATAAATATTGTCTCTTTAAGTACCCATTCTCCTTCATCAGTTAAAGAAAATATTGTGTATATAAATACAGAATACCTCTCAGAAGAGGTAGAGCAGAAGATTAATACAAAAACAAATTCAAATTTTAAGATTATAAAAACAAAAAATGAAAAAGAATTACTTGAAAAGTTTCAAGAGCAAATGTTTAGCTTCAAACCTCAACTAATTTTAGGATGGAATGTTATTGACTTTGATTTTAAAATTATAAAGGAGAGGATGGATCATTATAAAATTAATTTTAGTTTCTCAACTTATGAAGAAGAGTTCAAGCTAAGAATCAATAGTGATTTTTTTAAAGACAGTACTCTTACAGGCCCAGGTATCTTGTTTTTTGATGTTATTAGTCTACTTAGAACCAATTTCATTGCTTTTGAAGATTATAAGTTAAATACTGTTGCAAAAAAAGTTCTAGGAGAAGAAAAAATCGAATTAGACAAAGAAAGTAACCCTGATAATAAAATTGAACAAATTAAAAAAATGTATTTTGAAAATCCAAACAGGCTTATTGAATATAATTTTAAGGATTCTCTGCTAACTAGTGAGATTGTTAACAAATTAAAACTTATTGAATTGATGCAACAACGCTCAATTATAACTAAAACGCCCCTCTCTAAAGTTAAATCGCCAATTGCAAGTCTTGATATTATGTACCTAGAAGAACTTCACGCAATAAATTATGTGGCAGATTCAAATTTCTCTTTCTCTGACACTTCTCCTATTGAAGGGGCATATGTTTTAACACCTCACAGAGGGTTTTATGAAAATGTTTTTGTTTTTGACTTTAAATCCTTATATCCGTCTATTATTATGACATTTAATATTGATCCCTTCACTTACTCTAAAAAGGGTGAAATTGAAGCTCCAAATGAGGCTAAATTTACTAAAAAGGAAGGAATTCTTCCAAAAATAATAAAGGGATTATACTTAGAAAGAGATATTGCAAAAAAAGAGAACAATAAAACTAAAAGTTTTGCCATAAAAACTACAATGAATTCATTTTATGGGGCTGTAGCTTCTCCAAAATGTAGATTTTACAACAAAAATGTTGGGGAGGCAATTACTTCTTTTGGAAGAGACATTATACAAAAAGCAAAAAAGTTTGTTGAGGAAGAAGGACATCAAGCAATTTATGGGGATACAGATAGTATTTTTGTTAAGTTAAAAAACAATGAAAAGGAGAACCCAGTAGACAATAAGAAAATAGGGATAAAATTTGAAAATAAGTTAAATCAATATTTTGAAGCTTGGATTAAGAAAGAATTTAAACAAAAAAATTATTTAAATATTGAATTAGAAAAAATTTTTTCTCATTTTTTCATCGCCTCAAAAAAAAGATATGTAGGATATGATGAAATGTCAAAAAAAACTATTTTCGTCGGAATGGAAGCGGTTAGGGGGGATTGGACTGTTCTTGCAAAGAATTTTCAAAAAGAATTAATAAAACTAATTTTTTCTAAAAAGACTAAAACTGAGATTGAAAAATTTATTTTGAAATATGTTATAGATCTAAATTCAGGTAAATATGATGATTTGCTTGTTTATAAAAAAAAAATAACTAAAGATCTAAGCAAATATACAAAAACAACACCACCCCATGTTAAAGCTGCAAGAGAAATTGAGAACTTCAAAGGAAGAACGGTATATTACGTAATGACCAAGGATGGACCAAAACATATTTCTTTAGTGTATAAAGATACTAAACTAGATTATGAACATTACATAAATAAACAGCTTGCGGGAGTTAGTGATGATATTTTAGAGAGTGTTGGAATAGATTTTAAGGATTTACTCTATAAAAGAAAACAAAAAGGATTAGAAGAATTTTTTTGAAGCTAAAAATAAATTATAAATTATTATGTATTGTAGGTTTTTTAAGCCACGTCTAAAAGTTTTTTAAGAATTATTGAATTGATTATTGAAAACAAAATATATGTTCCTAACCAACCAAAATGTGTTAATCCAAAAACATTAAAAAACTCTCCAAGATGACTATAATATTTTCTTATAAATGAAAAAACTAAAATCATCGGCAAAAGAGTAAATAACATTATTTTTGGATTCATTGTGTATTTCATGTTCTCTAAATTTTTCTTCATTATTTCTTTTTGTAACATTTGAGCTTTTTTAGGGTCTTTTCTCATAACTTTTTTCATTTTTGCCTGTAGTTCCTTCATTTCTTTTCTAAGTGCTTTTATAGCAACTTGATCCGAGAGATATTTGTTTGTCAAAGTCATAAATAAGGAAACTAATACTGTTATCAAGTATATATCAATCGTTGGAGAAGAAGAAATAGGTACTGTATGACCTAATATCGTAGAAATTGTCTGATTTGTTTGATTAATCATTTATTGTGTTGATTTAGAAGTCTTTATAAAATTTATTTTACTCTTTATAGTATGAGATTTTCAAGACAAAA
>Ga0114931_10003008_pt1 | contig 21402 bp, 21 predicted proteins | sample 2SBtaG_FD_89579 | JGI IMG/M metagenome (GOLD analysis project Ga0114931, IMG submission 89579) | Deep subsurface microbial communities from Kolumbo volcano to uncover new lineages of life (NeLLi) - 2SBTROV14_V59a metaG | ecosystem: Environmental > Aquatic > Marine > Volcanic | place: Kolumbo...
AAGCCTGTAGATGTTGCTGACTGACTCCATGATGGGTCCCGAGCAACCATGTTTTCAGATTCGAGAAAGTGATGTGAATCATCGGAAGGGGGCATCAGTCTTTTTGTCGTCGCCATCGAGCACTATGGGCGCGTGCACGTATCCCAACTTTGCCCGCCCCGCGTGGCTGTTCCTTCCATCGGTGCGCACCACGGCTCCTTTGACCACGTTTTCCGGCACAAACCTCGTGAGCGTCTTGGCGCTGCGGTTGGGTGCCAGGCGCAGGCGCAATCTCCCAGCGTACAGGGCTTTCTTAGGTTTCTTGCCATCGGCGTCAAGCGCCCAAGAACGAACCTCGACGGCCCCAACAACGATCGCTTTGTGATGGACCCCGCAGCCTTCGCCCTTGGTGCGACCGCCCACAAATGTCTCATCCACTTCGATTGGATACTGCGCGTCAATGGCGTCACGTTCCGGGCGCACCATGCCAGCGCGAAGCTTGTGCAGAATCTGAAAGGCGGTCTCGTAGCGCAATCCCAGCTGCCGTTGAAACTGCACTGCCGACATCCCAGGGGTTTGCGTCGTCACCAAGTAAGCCCCCCAGAACCATGTAGACCGCGGCGTATGGCTCTGTTGCATCACGGTGCCAGCCGTAAGCGAGATATTGGAATGGCAAGCGCGGCACCGCAATACGACCCTCCTTCGCTTGGCAAAACGGTACGGCTCACTAACCTTCCCGCACTGGGAACACACAAATCCCTCCGTTCACCATAGGTGCTCAAGGTCCCTTGCATCTGCCACGGCATCCGGGAATACCCGCGAAATTCTGAGAGCGTCGTCGGGAAACCACGGGAATCCATGGCCGAAATTTAGCATCAGAATACCTCATTGGCAACAAACCGGATAGACAAGGAATTGACTTTTCATTCGTGGGGGTGAGACAAATTCGTGGAGAGGAACAAATCAATCCTTTTTAATGCAGGTCAATCTTGGAACTCAGTGCGAAAATACTTTGGCCATTATTCCCATTATTGCTCTTGGTTGTGGTGGTGTGCTTAACATGGGCCATGGTACATGTGGTACACCAGAGGCCCGGGCGACTGGCGGTGTGGATTCAAGCTGGAGCGTTGATTTTTTATTTGTTAGCTGCGGCTTCGGCTGTGGCTAGCGAAAACGGGGCGATGTCGGTAAATGTCCATCGACCGTTTTCTCTTCTCACGCAAGTCTTTATCGTCGGGGCTATGTATCGTGTATGGGGGCAACACCAGCGCATTCTGTTGTTGTTGAATGCTGTGGCCTGGGCAGCGATTTTAGCGGATACGGCCCTTCACTATTTGTTAGTCAAATAAACAGTACACCCCAAAACGCATGGTCCGGCAAGCTTGATGATCAGAGAGTGATATGAGAGGAAAATTTAGACCTGTTTGAGTCCACAGGCGCGAGCGATACCGTCACGATACTGAAGCCACAGTTGCAACCCCTCTTCTAGGCGCTCAAGAACAAGAGCCTGTTGGTCGCTGGCTATGGCCTCTTTCACGATTAAATCGTAAACGATTCGTCGATTACCGGGTTCAATCATTTCGCGGGCGCGTACAAGGTCCATGTGTTCTGGGTTGAGACCATGATAGACAACCAGCGGGTGTTTGGCGACGATGTCTTCGATTTCGGATTTGGATTTTTTTTGATCTTGGTTAAAGACTTCTTCACGATCATTGGCTGATCCTTCAACCAGGAGGGTCAAGATCGCCGCGCCGACAATCCAATCCTCATTTTGACACATGGCATCGAGCCATTCGCGGAACGCAAAGCTCCGTGAGAGCAATTCTACATCGCGAAATTCCGCACGAGGATAACCGAGGCCCAGCATCATTTGTAAAAACAGTTCCTGGTGGGGTTTGCCAAGAGAGAGCCCGCCCGTTTCTTCCTCGTAGATGGTGGCCGCGAGTTGGCGACGCATTTGCCAGGGTGGGTTCTTGCCAAGGAGTCGTCCGAGCAAAACGGAAAAGTCGCGGATGTACACCGCATACTCTTGACGGAAATGGATGTTGAGTTGCGATTTGGTCACGGTGCTTCCGTTAAAGTACGGAGTCGACCAATGCCCTTTGCGGCTGACAACGTCAAATAGGCGTTCGCGAAACTGATCAGCCGAGAGCTTCCAAATCATAAAAATCCGTCAGGTTCTTTCAATGAATCGTATCTGGTAATGCATGGTGAGGAAGAGTAAGTCTTTATCGGATTAATATCGCTTTTGCTTAATTGGGCAATATTTGCATTTCATAGAATCTCAAAACTACAATGCCAAAATCAATCATAGCATACTTGGGGGAAAATCAACATGGCCAGGGACCCGATAAATCTTGGAAATCCTGACGAAATTCTGACTTTTTTAGCGGATATCTCACTGAAAGGTGAAGGGCTTAATACTGACAGTTTAATGGAATATGTTTTGGATGAAGGATTTACGGAGCCGACATATTTGAGTGCCAAGGGGGAAGATCCCGATGCCTATTTTAAAGGGGAGCCCAATGCCTGGGGGGTGTACCAAATCCGAGAATGGAAGCGTGTGCTCATTATCAGCGGTGGGGGTGTGAGAGGGCGGCGCGCGCAGATTACGGAAACTCCTTAGTCTGGCAGCCATTTATCCTACAATGGGGGCCTGTTGAATATTTCATGCTCAGGACCCATAAATGCGCTAGGGAGGCCGACTCAACATCAGTGAGAGGGAATGTTCAAAAAAGCCTGCCCTCGCGGAGGCGGGGGTCCGTCCAGTCCTGTCCTGAGCAGAGTCGAAGGAAAGGCCGCAGCCAGTTTGGCGCGCAGAGCGTACTCTCAGTACGTGAGCACGGCAAAATGGAGAGAACGCCGCTGGCGGCTTTTTTCAACATTTCCAATGGGGATGCCCGTGGGTGTTGTCGCCGCGAAGTAGGGTTTAACCCTATGGAAAATAGGTCTGAGGTTGATGGTTAAACAGGAGTCTTGGAAGACGAATTTAGCGGGGTAGGAAAACCGCTATTTGTAATACCACCCACCAACCAGGATGCCTTCCTCGAAATAGAGGTATCGGTGCTGAACTGAGCCAGCGTCAATCCAATCTTCATAGACCCATTCCTCTCGGCGAACGCCACGATCAGTATAGGTGACATTCATTTGATAGGGGGATCCCCAAGCCGCAATGGCCTGGTCGCGAGTCATGCCGGCGACGACCTCTTTCTCTTGAATATGCTGCTCAAAGGTCGGGTCTAGGATTGAAGGCAACAATCCCCATCCGATCATGAAAATGGCAAAAGTGCCTAAGAGGGAATACAGGAGAATACGAATGGGTTTCCTGCGGATAAACGGAAGCTTGGGGGTATTGGCCGAGTCCAGTTCGGGCTCTGATTCAGAGAGGGGTTTCGTATACGGCATAGCTGTTTCTGAGAGAGCGTTGTTTGGTACCATGAGGATAATTGCTCACTCTATCAGTGTGCAATTCAGGCCGTCAATGTGGAGTAACCATGTTTCTGGAAGTTGAGAGTAGCCTAAATTTCGAAGGTTCGATTTTTCTTCGATTTAAAGAAATTGAACCAGCGAAGCCGCTATTGCAGGTGAAACTGTATGAGCAGTCGCCTCGAGGTGAATGGTGTGATGTGATTGGTTGGACCGATAATGAATCTGATGCTCAATGTCCGGTGTTCGCTCAGCCCGTGGAAGATTCTGGAGCGGGATTCGCCTATCTTGTATTTGGAGGAATATGCGGGATTCGGTTAAAGCCGGCAGGTGTCAAAGAGGCATGGTCTGTGGAAAGTCCCAACCAGTGGGGAGAGTCCCACTTGCTATTATCCGACCTGAATGACCTCAAGTTTGCGGTGTAACGAGATACGAAAGACAAGATACGAGCGAGGTTTTTTCAGTCCGCGTATACCGGGACAGGAATTAATTTGATTTTCTTTTGAGCTTCAGGAGGGCGTTGGGCAAATTCCAAGGAATAAGGATTCAACTGAGGTTCGTGGGTGTGGCGTCGAGTCTCTCGGATCAACGGGAGGCTTTGAACTGTGAATTCCAGTCGATCAATTAAAGACTGGCTGGTGATATAGTCCGGGAGGCCCTTCAGGGCAAAGAGTTGATATGCGAGCGACCAATCCCAGTTTTCCTTATTACGTTCCTTGACCAAAATGGTGGCCTCTGGTGAGGGAGGGCCTTTAAAAATTAGCACCCAAAGATTTGACCGAAACACTGGTGCGTTCGGGAGGGTGGGTGGCTTAAATTCCTTGACTAAGTTTGGAATGGCTTGAATTTGTACCGGAGGGGTAAATTCAACTTCGACCCGCTTCACATATAAGGTGGGAAAGTCTTTTTGTTCACGGAGGTCTGGAGTATAGACAAACGAATATCGCACCTGAATGCCGTTGCGATCGTATGTGTACACATCTTCTCCATTTTCTGGAGAGACTAACTTGCTGAAGTATTTATCCCAATCCTTGGGGGAGTAATAACTGAAGATTCGTAAGGCGGCCTTCCGGGAACGGATGGCATGAGGAGTGCCAAGTTTTTCGTGCAATTCGGTTTTTGTAAGACCGAGATAGCCATCTTCAAAAAAAGCTTTGGCGTGGACATGCGGTACGGAGGATAGGATGACCAATCCTGCCAGGATCATTGAACAGAGGCGTGGGGATTTTGAAACAGCCATGTGTATGGGTAGGCGATTTTTCAATCTATTTGCTTTATCATATTCCCTCATCTCAAAAGACGTCAAGGAAGATGTCGCTGTAACGAGTGCCTTTCCCGCAACAATATTATTATTCCGATCTCGGTTTTGACCCTTGTTCGGCTGGCTCGGTATAGTCTGGGATTCTTCTTATGGTTTTTAGGTGAGAACGTGTCATAGGAAAAATAATGAGGTCCATGTTTAAAATCGCGGCGCCTTTGGGCTTCCAGGAAATCAGTGTGCCCATGTGGGAGCTAATTGTTAGCGAAAGAGGATTGTGTGAAAGATTCAACTAGTCGGCTTCAAGAACTTATTCAGCAACGAATTGTGGTATTGGACGGCGCCATGGGCACCATGATCCAGCGGCACAAATTGGAAGAGTCTGACTTTCGGGGAAAACAGTTTGCCAGTCATTCTTGTGATGTAAAAGGCAATAACGATTTGTTGGCGATCACCCAACCAGACCTGATTGCCTCGATTCATCAAGAATATTTGAAAGCCGGGGCAGACATTATTGAAACGAATACATTCAACTCCAATTCCATTTCCATGGCCGATTACAAGATGGAACACTTGGCCTATGACCTTAATGTGGCCGGAGCGAAGGCCGCAAGAAAAGCCGTAGAGTCGGTTATGGCCCAAGACCCTTCCCGGCCTAAATATGTGGCCGGTGCTCTTGGACCCACCAACCGTACGGCTTGCATGTCGCCGGATGTGAATGATCCCGCGTTCCGGGCCGTGACCTTTGCGCAGTTGCGTGAAGCCTATTATGAGCAAGTCCGTGGCCTGATGGATGGCGGGGTTGACCTCCTGCTGGTTGAAACCATTTTCGATACCCTCAACTCCAAGGCCGCGTTTTTTGCTATTGATCAATACCGCCAAGAACATGAGGTGCGGATACCCGTGATGGCCTCCGTGACGATTACTGATCAAAGCGGGCGCACGCTGTCAGGCCAAACCATCGAAGCGTTTTGGAATTCTATTGCCGATGCTCATCCGTTTAGTGTGGGGATCAATTGTGCTCTCGGGGCGAAACAAATGCGGCCCTATATTCAGGAGCTGTTAAAGCTCGCGCCCACTTATATCAGTTGTTATCCAAACGCCGGGTTGCCCAATGCCTTTGGCGGATTTGATGAGACTCCTGAGCGAATGGGCGAGGACCTGCGCGATTTTGCCAGCAATGGCTGGGTGAATATTGTAGGTGGATGCTGCGGAAGCACGCCGGAGCACATTCATGCCATTGCTAAGGCTGTCAGTGACCTAAAGCCACATGCCGTGGTTCCGACCGACCATGTTACGCGGTTGAGTGGCTTGGAACCATTGGCCATTCGACCTGAGTTGAATTTTATCAATATTGGGGAGCGAACCAATGTCACCGGCTCGCCGAAATTTGCCAAGTTAATTCTCAATGGCCAATTCGAAGAAGCCCTGTCTGTTGCTCGTCAACAAGTAGACGGGGGCGCACAGATTATTGACGTCAACATGGACGAAGGCATGCTGGATTCTGAAAAAGCCATGGTGCATTTTTTGAATCTCATTGCCTCGGAGCCGGACATCTGTCGTGTGCCGATTATGATTGATAGTTCGAAGTGGTCGGTCATTGAGGCCGGGCTCCAATGCGTCCAAGGTAAAGGCGTGGTCAATTCCATTAGTCTGAAAGAAGGCGAGGACAAGTTTAAAGAACAAGCTCAGATCGTTAAACGCTATGGCGCTGCCGTCGTGGTGATGGCATTCGACGAAGCAGGGCAGGCGGATACCACCGAACGGAAAGTCGAAATTTGTACCAGAGCATATAACATCTTAACCAAAGATGTGGGGTTTCCTCCGCAGGATATTATTTTCGATCCAAATATTTTGACGGTCGCCACCGGGATCGACGAGCACAACAACTATGCTGTGAATTTTATGGAGGCCACTCGGCAAATCAAAGCGACCTTGCCGTATTGTAAAGTGAGCGGTGGCTTGAGCAATATTTCCTTTTCGTTTCGCGGTAACAATGTGGTGCGTGAGGCCATGCATACCGCATTTTTGTATCACGCCATCAAGGCCGGTCTCGATATGGCTATCGTCAATGCCGGCCAGTTGGGCGTGTACGAAGAAATTCCCAAAGATCTCCTTGTGCTTGTTGAAGATGTGTTGTTGAACCGAAGGCCCGATGCGACCGAACGGCTTGTCACGTTTGCTGAAACCGTGAAGCAACAAGGCAAAGTGGTGGTCAAAGACGATGCTTGGAGAAAAGGATCGGTGGAGGAGCGCCTTTCTCATGCGTTAGTCAAAGGGATTGTGGAATATATCGATGAAGACGTGGAAGAAGCACGGCAGAAGTTTGATAAGCCTTTGAAAGTGATTGAAGGGCCTTTGATGGCCGGAATGAATATCGTGGGGGAATTATTCGGGGCTGGGAAAATGTTTTTGCCTCAAGTGGTGAAGAGCGCGCGGGTGATGAAAAAAGCCGTCGCGTATTTGTTGCCATTCATGGATAAGGAAAAGGAAGCCTCAGGACGTGGAGCCCAAGGGAAGGTGCTGATGGCCACGGTCAAAGGCGATGTTCACGATATTGGAAAAAATATCGTCGGCGTCGTGCTGGGGTGTAACAACTATGAAGTGATCGATCTTGGGGTGATGGTGCCTTGCGATAAGATTTTAAAAACAGCCAAGGAAGAAAAGGTCGATATGATCGGTTTGAGTGGTTTGATTACACCGTCTTTGGATGAAATGGTGCACAACGCAAAAGAGATGGCTCGGGAAGGATTTGATATTCCGCTGCTTATCGGAGGGGCGACAACCAGTAAGGCCCATACTGCCGTCAAAATTGCCCCAGGTTATCAAGAGCCTGTCGTGCATGTCTTGGATGCTTCGCTGGCCGTAAATGTCGTACGGCAATTGTTAAGCGAAGAAGAAAAGCCCGTGTTCGTCGAAAAGGTTCGGCAGCAACAAGCGTCGTCCCGTGATGCCTATGAGGGTAAGAAAACCATGAAGAAGTTGCTGTCGCTAGAGGAAGCCCGAAAGCGTCGAGTAGCAATCGATTGGCAAACGTCGGACATTCCTAAGCCGAGTTTTCTTGGATTGCGGGTGATTGACAATCAACCATTGGAAGAGTTGGTTCCGTTGATCGATTGGTCGCCCTTCTTTCATACGTGGGAACTGAAGGGGCGATACCCAAAGATTTTTGACGATCCAACAGTTGGAAGCAAGGCGAAAGAACTGTTTGACGATGCGCAGGGTTTACTCAAAAACATTATAGATAAGAAATTACTGACCGCCAAAGCTGTGTATGGATTTTTCCCAGCTAATAGTGTGGAAGACGATATTGAGGTCTATCAGGAAGAGTCACGATCAGAAGTGCTCACAACGTTTCATACGCTCCGTCAGCAATTAGAAAAACCCAAAGGTGATTCCAATTATGCCCTTGCGGATTTTGTCGCACCCAAATCAACAGGACTAGCCGATTATATTGGTGGTTTTGCCGTGACGGCAGGAATTGGCCTCGAAGCCATCTGTGAGCGATTTGAAAAAGATCATGATGATTATAATTCGATCATGGCTAAAGCTCTGGCTGATCGTTTGGCCGAGGCCTTTGCCGAATGGCTTCATCGTGAAGCGCGAAAAGAATGGGGCTATGGCCAGAAGGAAGATTTTTCGAATGAAGAGTTAATCCGGGAACGCTATCGGGGAATTCGTCCAGCCCCCGGCTATCCGGCATGTCCGGATCATACGGAAAAGGGCATCTTGTTTAATCTTCTGAATGCTGAACAGTCTACTGGTATTCAATTGACCGAAACGTTTGCGATGTTTCCTGCTGCTTCTGTGAGCGGGTTGTATTTTGCTCATCCACAAGCCAAATATTTCGCTGTTGGGAAGATAGATCAAGATCAACTAAAAGATTACGCTGGTCGAAAGCAGATGGATCTTACCGCCGTTGAGCGTTGGCTATCGCCGAATTTATTGTCTTAAAGGAAAGAACAAGACGAGGGTGGTTTTTTAGTAGGAAATATTCCCGTGATGTCGGGAGTTATCTGGGGATGTTAGGAACTGAGCACCATCGCTTCTTGGGCAGGTTCCTGGAACATCGTGTCGATGCTGACGGCTTTCAACGCATCGGTGATCCAAGCATGTCGTTCTTGAGCCCAGGCATTGAAGGCTTGCGTGTCTTGGAACATCAGATCCCAGGCTTTGACGCCGTCAAGGAGCAAGAGTTGGTGAGGTTTATTTTTCCCGGGAAAGTAGACGATCAGGACCGCCGAGTTTCCCATCACGCTGATATCCGTGAACATATGGATCATGGATTCTTTGGGGAGGTAAACTGAGCGAGAGGCGGCTTCGACAATCGGGCCATACACACGGTGAAGAAATTGTTGGATGGCTTCATACGGTGATTTGGATTCATGAAGCTGAGTGTTGGGTGCTTCTCCAATAAGGTTGGATGTCAAGTACTCAGTGGCTTCCCAGCTGGGCATTGTGCCTGAATGCACCAGAGAATCCATAAGATAGGCCAACCAATTTCGTTCAGTGATATGAGTAGACTTCGTCATCCTTCGCTCCTTAGGCACATTTTTCGGGTCAATTCGTTGTTGACTTGAGTTTCTTTAATTTTGATGGTGTCTTGGTAAATTCAGGCGGGGTTGATCCTGAGTACTCATTTCTAAACACGAACTTTTATTCTACCTCACACCTTTACAACTGTCAATGGATTAACTCCTTATTTTTCACAGGCTTAGCCACCTTGACCAGCCTTTTTCTTGAGGCATAGAATAATAGGGGATGTGCTTAATCTTTTGAGATATCAAAGGTTTCTAAAATATCACCATGGGAAATTCTGATTTTCTTTCCTAGAGAACTGTCTTGATAAAGGATTGTCATGAGGATTGATTATAATAAAGGTGGGTTGTTGAGTTCTGAGCTGATTCAACTTCGTCGAAAAGAATCGAATGCGGGAGCTGGCCCCAAAAAGAAGGTCATGTTGGTATTTCCTCCAGATTGGTACCCCTCCGAGCCTTACCTCAGTCTTCCAACATTAACGGCGTTTCTACGGAGGGCAGGTCATGAGGTGGTTCAGCAAGACGTCAATTTAGAAATGTACGATTGGTTTTTTAGCGCCGATTTCCTCAAGCGTGTCCTCAAACGTGTTCCTCAACAACTGGATCGTCTTAAGCGAATTGGTCGAGACCGTGGTCTGACTGATGCCGAAACTGAGCTTCAAATGGCGTTGTGTGAATGCACGCGTTCACGCATTGCGGAGCTGAGTGACCAAGCTGAGAAAGCCAAGGCGATCGTTCGGTCTCCAGAGTTTTATGAGGCTGAAAAACTCGAATGGGCGATTAATATTTTCCGGGAAGTCACGTCAACGATTTCCCTGGTTTACTCTCCCGCACGCATTTGCATGCCTCCCATGGAAACCGACCTCTCCTATAAAATTTTCATGTCCTCAGAAGTCCTCGCAGCGGTCGAAGACACGCAAGTCAATGTGTATCGGGATGTGTTTGAACATATCTTGAAACCAGCCATTCTTGAAGAAAACCCCGATATTATTGGGCTCTCTATTGTCCTTCGCCAGCAGTTGTTTTCGACCATGACCTTCTGTGCCATGATCAAGGAAGCATTCCCTGATATTCATATCACCATCGGTGGCAATACGGTGACACGATTACGTGATGTATTGCCCAATACCCCAAAGTTATTTGAACTCTTTGATACCGCGATTGTCTATGAAGGTGAAACGGCATTCCTTCAATTGATTGAAGCTGTGGGAACAGATCGCGATTTTAATGAAATTCCGAATCTTCTTTGGCGAGACGAAACGGGGATTCATACTTCCCCCGTGACTTCATCCGAGAGTATGTCGGATTTGCCGCCCCCGGATTTTGACGGGCTTCCCCTCGAAAAATATTTTGTGCCAGAACCGATCCTTCCCTATCTTGCCACTCGTGGGTGTTATTGGGGGCGATGCGAGTTCTGTGACCATGGTGAGGGGTACACTGCTGGATATCGCACTAAGAAGATTCAGGAGGTCATCGACGAAGTTCGATTGCTCCGAGATAAATATCATACCCGCATGTTCCATTTTACGGATGAATCCTATCCGCCAGCCTTGTTCCGCAAACTCACCCATGCGTTGAAGGAAGAACAAATGGGCATTGCCTGGACCACGCATATCCGGTTCGAAAAAAGTTTATTGGATGATGAAGTCTGGCAGGACGCCGAGGATTCAGGCTGCAAATTTCTCCATTTCGGATATGAATCTGGCAGCGAGCGTGTGTTGAAGCTCATGGATAAGGCCACGACCACAGACGTGATTCAACGAAGCATGGAATTGTCCTCCAAACATGGGGTGTGGAATCATGTCATGGGCTTCTTTGGGTTTCCTGGCGAACGTTACGAAGATGCCAAGTTCTCCATGCAATTTTTGGAAGACAATAAAGAACACGTTCATTCCATTGGGTTTGGGACGTTTGATTTGAGTAAGCATACCCCTGTGGCTCAGAATGCTGAAAAGTGGGGAGTGACCTATTATGCCAACCCTGAATGGGACTTGGCGCTAGATTATTACTTTACCGTGAAAGATGGGTTAGGCATTGAAGATGCCGAGCGAGTGTTTGAAGAGTTTGAACAGAATCACTATGCCGGGTGGGATTTGAAAATTTTCATTCGTGAGTACGTGTTTCTCTACGTGGCTCATTTTGGTACGAATAAACTTCCTGCCCTTCAATTTCGAATCACTTCAGATGAAAAGGGCCAAGAATTGGCGAAAGTCTAAACACCATGTCCTCTTCCATCATACATATTGACACAAAAAGTGTGAAGCCGAAGAGCGGTCGGAAGTTAAAGACCATGCTGCTCTTTCCACCGGAATGGGTTCCGACGGCTCCCTATTTGGCCTTGCCCAGTCTGACAGCAGTGTTACGTGAGAATGGCCATGAAGTCATTCAGCGAGACATCAATATCGAAATGTACGAGCTGTTCTTTAGCGACATGTTTCTGATCTGGGTGAATGCGCGAATGGCTCAGCAACTTCGGGATCTCAAGGCCAAAGAATCTAGCGGGAGGGGGTCGGAGAAAGAAATGGACCAAAAGGCCTGCCTAGAAGAAGCCCTGTCATTTGATGTAATGGAGTTAGCCGCAAATGCCGAGGAGGCCAAGCGCATCAACCGAAGCGAAGATTTTTATGACGCAAACAAACTTGAATGGGCCTTGAATGTGTTTCGTGATGTGATGCGGTACATTTCCGCTGCGTATTATCCGGCGTCGCTCGTCTACTATCCCATGGAAAGTCATTTGGGGTATCGACCTGGTGTTTCCAGTGAAGTGTTGAAATGCTTGGACGATCCTCAGGTCAATGTCTATCGGGATGTCTGTCAGCAGTTGGTGCTGCCTTCGATTGCCAAGGAGCGTCCTGAGGTCGTGGGCATATCCATAGGGACAAAAATGCAGCTTATCGCGGGTTTGACCTTTGGGAAAATGATCAAGGAGGCCTATCCTGACATTCACGTGACCGTTGGAGGGAATGTTATTACTCGATTGCAAGAAGACCTGGCCAAACAGGAGCCATTTTTTACTGAAGTCTTTGATACGGCCATTATGTATGAAGGTGAACATGCACTCCTGTGGCTGCTCGAAGCCTTGGTCGGTGATCGCGAATGGTCTGCTGTTCCGAATCTCATGTACAGAGAACAGGGTCATGTTCGGATCAATCCTGAAATTTATACGGAAAAGACGACCAGCCTTCCTTTGCCGGATTTTGAAGGGTTCCCGCTGGATTCCTATTTTGTGCCAACGCGTATTCTTCCCTACTTAGCGACTCGGGGATGTTACTGGGGGAAATGTACGTTTTGCGACCATGGTCAAGGGTACTTTGATCAATATCGTGGCAAGCCTGCCCACGATGTGGTGCGCGAAGTCAGCATGCTGAAAGAGAAATACCACGCCGATCATTTTCTCTTTGCTGATGAATCTTATCCCCCAGCCCTCTTTAAAAAAGTTTCGCAATTACTGGTTGATGAAAATGTCGACATCAAGTGGACGACCTTGATTCGTTTTGAAGAGACCCTCCAAGACCCTGAAATTTGGAAATTGGCAGCAAAGTCTGGCTGCAAGACCCTTTACTATGGCATGGAGTCGGCCAATGAGCGCGTGTTGGAACTCATGGATAAACATGCCCGAAAAAGTGTCATCGAAAATAATTTGAGAGAAGCGGCGAATGTCGGTATCTGGAATCATGTGATGGCGTTTTATGGATTTCCCGGTGAAACCAAAGAAGAAGCCGAGGACACCCGGCAGTTCTTACTCAGCAACAAATCGAGCATTCATTCTGTCGAGCTGTTTTACTTCGTGGCCTATCGGCATACCCCCATGGTCAGGAATCCGGATAAGTTTGGCATTACGATTCATAAGCAGTATGAATACGATATGCCCCTTGATTATTATTACACGCTGAATGAGCCAGGTGGGGTGAGCTGTTTGGATGCGATGCAGATGTGTGAAGAATTTTATCAAAATGATTTTGAGCCATGGGCTGTGCGGATCAATGCTCGAGAACAAATCTTTCTCTATATCTCAAAGTTTGGTACGAGTAAACTTCCACAAATATACGCGACTCAGCATAGTCCTGCCCAAGCCCAACCTGATATGGTTGCAGGGTTAATCACGTGGCCTGTTGCCAAAGCTGATCCTGAGGGTGGGAAAGATGGAGAGCCAGGAATGGCGAGGGTAGTCAGTCACTCAGCTCAATAGGGGTGCTGGCTCATGATCTGCCAGCAATGGCCTCAGTCTTTCGACTGATCTCCTTCTGGCTGAATGATTTTGAGGGAAATTACGGGAAATATATATCAGTCTGTGGAAGGAGCCATATTGTTTTCCGACCAGTCCTTTAAGATCTGATACGCCGTCCGGACTTCCTTCGTCATGGCCTCCCCTTTTTTGTACATCTTCATATATTTGGATGGGTTATTGGTCATGTTGGCATATCGGTGAGGATGCCAGGTTAAAAGCAGATCTTGGTAGCGTTGATAAAGTGCGGTTTGAGAGAAGGGTTGCGTCAGGCCAAATAAAGTCAATGCTTGAGTGATAGGGTCCTGAATCGGGCGTTCAGAATTTTCGCTTTCAGGGGGCATGGAACTCATAGCCTAGAGGTTTCGTGAATAATGTTCAGCAGTCTGGCAAACCGATCTTCTAGGTGTCAACGAATGGATTATAGGGCCAATGCTAAGCCGGCTTTTCAAACATTGATAGGAAATACCTGATATGGGACGTGAAATTCCAGTCCTGGAACCAACTCTTGTTCTTCAAGGTAAAGGCTATCGAGAGGTCCTTAAGCGCGAAATGGATGCGGGGAAAATTCCACTGAGCCTTGGGAAGAAATGCCCGGTTGAATGTGACTTTTGTTATGAACTAGATCATTCCTACCGCGAGACTCAAGACCCACCCAAAACATCCCAGGATGACTGGGAGTTTATTCTCAACTACATTAATGCGAAGCCAACCGACCCTATGCAGTTTTGGTGTTTGGGTGGCAATGAATATATGGAATGGACGGATTTATTTCTCCACCCTAAAGGTATGGAATGGGTTGAGGATTTTCTCAAATTTACGGATAAAAACATCACATTCTTCACCGTAGGTTTTGTACATGTTCCAAAGATCCATCAACTTGTAGCCCAATACCCAGGACGTATTAATTTTGAATTGTCGGTGATCACTTTGAGCAAATATCGACAACAATTGATGCCCCATGCGCCGTCAGAAAGACATCTGATGAAGGTGCTCGATGGTCCGGCGGTCTCCTCAGCCAATTTCTATTCCTTTGATGAACATACCATGGCGAAAGATGCCGAAACGATTTCCCGCATCAATCAGAATTGTATCTTGTGGATGGGATGTTTAACTCCGGTTCGTGGACTGAAGAATGATACGGCTATACTCATGCGCCAAGGGCAAAAATATCTTGCGACCGAAGCCGAACGGATTTATGATGCAGGTTTGCCAAATGCCACAACCATTCATACAGAAGCGTATGTAACAGCGTTTCTCAATCGAAAGCGAATCGTGAGAGCGTATGATTCGCTAGAACTGGAGAAAAAAGATACGGTCGTCATGGCTGGAAGTGTGTATAAGGTTTTGAATATGTATCGAAGGAAGCGTTCGCGTTTTCTCCATGTACCCAACGCGATGCTGGGGGGCGATTCTGATTGTACGGTTCTTCTGACCTTTGATGATATTCGGCAACGATTGACGAATGAAAAGCATATCCACATTCCCAAAAGTGTGATGCAATCTGGTCGTGGGGAAAATATGGATATTATGGGGGTGACACTGGAGGAGTTTATTCAGAAAACAGGCGTCAAGGTAAAGGTCCTCCATAAGGTCAATACGAAATTTGCTAACACGCAACTGTATCGAAATGGTACGCTGAGGAATTTTGTCGAAGATTATGTCAGGAACCCACTTGCCTCGAGTTATGAAGCCTTGCCTTTAACGGCCTAACGTGTTTTACTACCCGCCTGTTTTCTCAGTACATTCATGCCGGCCATGGATAGAAACCTTTTATGAACTGATATATCTAATTCCAGTATTTGTTATTCATAAAATCAATCGATGGCAACTCCAACCAGGTGCTTGCAATTTTATAAGGCCGACGTATTTGCGGAGGAACCTTTTGGTGGAAATCCCGTGGCGGTCATTCCCGATGCGGAAGATTTAACCGATCGGGAGTTTCAGCAAATTGCTCGGGAAATGAATCTCTCGGAAACTGTATTCGTGGTTCCACCCACTGACCCTGCCGCTGTTGTCAAACTCCGCATTTTTACACCGACCCAAGAAATTCCCTTTGCCGGGCATCCGGTGATTGGTACATTTTTCGTTCTGAGTTTGTTGGAAAAGTTTCCTTTGCAGGAATCGGTGACCCGGGTTCTGTTTGAATGCAATATTGGTCTGTTTCCTGTTGAATTATGGGTAACGAATGGCCAGGTAGAGCAGGTGATCATGTCTCAACCTGCTCCCCAATTTTTAGGGGCGGTGGATGGAATTCAAGATTTGTATGAGATCAGCCAAGCGCTTGGGTTAAATAAAACCCATATAGCCGATACGCGACTCCCCATTGAAATTACCTCAACCGGATTGCCGGTGGCCATTGTGCCTGTTCGGACTCTGACAGCAGTGAAGTCGATTCAAGTTGACCTGACCGGAATCAAAACTGTCTGTGACCGTCTTGGTGTGAATGGTATCATGGTCTTTACTCCTATGACCGTTGAAGCTTGGGCTAACGTCCATACGCGTATGTTTGCCGCGCCCATTGGAATTATCGAAGATCCGGCAACAGGCAGTGCGAGCGGAGCCCTTGGAGCCTACTTAGTGAAGAACGGGGTGGTTGATGTCGGTCCGACAACAGAAATATTTTCGGAACAAGGATATGAAATCGATCGACCTTCCAGGATTCTGATCCAAGTCTTCTCAGACGATGACATGATTCAAAAAATTAAAGTCGGTGGACAGGTTGTGTTGGTGGCTGATGGAAAGCTTCGCTTTTAATAGGGGCAGGTCATGAGCTCGACGATGAAGGCTGTAACGTTTCATGAGCATGGCGGTCCAGAGAAACTGATCTACGAAGATGTTCCCCTTCCTCACGTTGGCCCCGACGAGATTTTGATCCGGGTCAAAGCTTGTGCGCTCAATCACTTAGACATTTGGATTCGACAAGGAATTCCCAACTACACGATTTCGCTCCCGCATATTTCAGGCTGTGACCTGAGCGGCGTGATCGAAAGTGTCGGCACGGCCTACTCAGGTCATCTAGAGCCGGGGCAATCCGTTTTGGCGAATCCGGGGATGAGCTGTGGGAATTGTGATGAATGTTTGACGGGGAAGGAAAACCGCTGTGCCCATTTTCAGATTCTTGGGGCGCAAAGAAACGGCGGCTATGCCGAATACGTGAATGTGCCGGCTCTCAATGTTTTGCCGCTGCCAGAGAACCTGACATTTGAACAGGCCGCGGCTTTTCCGTTGGTGTCCATCACGGCTTGGCATATGGTGAAGACCTTAGCCGACGTGCAACCTGGTGAGTCTGTTCTGGTCATGGGGGGAGGGAGTGGCGTTGGAAGTATGGCCATTCAAATGGCTGATTTGTTAGGCGCACGAGTGTTCAGTACGGTAGGCACGGAAGATAAAAAGGCAAAGGCGAAAATGTTAGGAGCCGATGAAGTCATCGACCATTCCTCCGAAAATCTGTCGGAGCGAGTCGCAGCCCTCACCCATGGCCATGGAGTGGATGTGGTGATTGAACATATTGGTCAAGAAGTTTGGGACCATTGCATGAAATCGCTTTCGCGAGGTGGGCGTCTGGTGACCTGTGGGGCGACTTCCGGCGGGTCCAACCAATTCGATGTTCGCTATCTGTATTCGCGACAACTGACCATCATGGGTTCGTACATGGGTACTCGTGATGAGCTATTGGAAACAAGCAGACTTATTGAGACCGATAAGTTGCGGCCTGTTGTTGATTCAATTTTTCCACTAAAAGAAGCGCGTGCCGCACAAGAACATATGTTAGCCAGGAAGTTTTTCGGAAAGATTGTATTAAAGGTCGATCAGGCCGGCTAACTCAAGGAAATGATTTTTGAATTTGTCGCAGGCCAGCTAGAGTCGAAGGAAAATTACTTCTGCATTTCCCCAACGATGTGAGGAAGTTCAGGAATGATCAAAGCTTCCATGGCTAAGCGTACAGCCCCGCTCGAACCGGGAATCGAGAAAATGACCTTTCCCTGATAGAGTCCGGCAGTTGCCCGGCTCAGAATTGCGGGTGATCCGATGTCCTTGTAGGAGAGATACCTGAAAATCTCTCCAAACCCTACAAGCCGTTTTTCCAATAATCCGTCAACGGCTTCAAACGTTGAGTCACGTTGAGAAATACCCGTTCCTCCATTGATGATAATGGCCCCCAGTGCTGCGTTCTTTCCTAGTTCCTGAACCAGTTGCTGAACGTCGGCAGGCTCATCTTTGACGACGTGGTAGGCATCAACACCATGCCCTTCCTTGGCAAGGAACTCTCGTATGAGCTGTCCGCTTTTGTCTGTCTCAGGAGTCCGGGTATCGCTACAGGTGATAATGCCGCAGCTTATGGATGCCGGCCCACGAGCTTTATGCTCAGCCGGGGCCGTGGATCCGTGCTGATGGGCAGGCTCATGTGAATGGGAGCTGTGTTGACTAGCCATGATGATGTTCGACGATCGTGTGTGGAACGTTAGCTCCATACTGTATCAGGGTTTAATTGAGCCACCGGCGTTCCCTTCTTGATATGCTCGTCGAGAATTAACGCCACATGTTCCTCCTTCACTTGTGAGTACCATGTGCCGTCCGGATACACGACGACCGTGGGACCTTGTTCGCAGGGACCTAAGCAAGAGCTTCCCGAGACTAGGACTTCACCGGGTTGGACCCCACGTTCCATGAGCCCCATGTTCAGCGCCATTAAAAGGTTTTGTGATCCTGCTGATCCACAGGAAGGTTTCGGATGGCCTGGCGGGCGTGTATTGGTGCAGACCAGAATATGATACTTGGGTTTTGGCATCATCACTCCTTTCGAGGGTGATTGAATGGTGGTTGTTCGATGACGCGGCTCGAATATGAATGAGGCTGGCGTCGTCAGGCCAGAAGGAAGCGTTCAATGGTTTGACGAAAATTATTGGCTAGCGAGGGCGGAAGAGGTCCCACATTTCCTTACATTCTTCTGGTAATTTCCAATGCTCTATCCCTTTGGCCACAAAGTCTAAATAATGGTCTTTCGGTTTGAATTTCCCAATGGCATGGGCCACATGAGTCGTGACTAATTCTTGTTTGTCGTCCTCAGTGAAGACATTGGCCTCCAAGTGGCGGTATGACTCCGGAGGAACTTCTCCGTCAAATTGATCCAAAATTTTTACATCTTCGTCGGTGAGTTCAAATACCACACCCCAGACGCGTTCTCCTGGTGAAGGCAGAGCGCTCGCCAATCCACATCGCCATTGAGAAGAAAAGCGAGGGAAGCCGATAGTGTGATCAGGGAGGTAGGCATTAAACAAAAACTTGTGCTCAGGAGCTCGTCTTTTTAACTGGGAAGGATTGAGATTATCACCATAAATAAAGAATCGCATGTGCAGTCAGCCTCATTTCCGGTAAGGACCATTAACAAACTCTCATTTTTATCACAATGGCTTGGCGGCTTGTCAAGGTGAGAAGCTAAGTATTCGGGAACGTGCTTTCACGACTCTTTGCCGTGAATGTGATGGTTGTAGATTAAATGGTGTGTGGGAGAGGCAAGCTTGAATTTTAGAAATATGCGCAGGGCTGAGGTTAAGATTTTTGACGGAGAAATCCCAAAATTTTATCTAACCCTATTTGAAGGATATTTTCACCTGTTTGGTGGGCTTTATTTTCTTTGGCATGTCGGTCCGCCCAATCCAAAGCAACGGGAAGAGGGATGAGGCGGGCCGGTCCTTTGGTCAATTCAGCCCACATGAGGCTCAACACGGTCACGATGCGAAAGGGAACCGGTAAGGGAGTCACAGGATTTTTGGCCAAATCCTGGCACAATTCGCTAGGGGAGGTGACCAAGAGTTCTCGGCAAGCCGCAGGGCGAAATTCATAAATACTGCACACTTCATTTTCCAGAAAGAAACATGGTAATCGTTGGGCATAATAGGCTTGATTGATTGGTTCCATGTCCTCGTCCGACAACTGAGTTCGGGTTTCAGAGAGTTGTACAAGTTTTCCAAATAGCCCTGTTTCTTCTAACTTGTTTTTGGTTGCGGCAAGACGACTGAAAATTTGATCTTGTTGATGCGCTGGAAGTTGGTCGATCATGTACTTTAGTGCGAACGCCTCGGGCGGGGAAACGGGTACTAGCGGTCGGCAACAGGCAGCACATCCTTTTTGGCAGGAAATCGGTTTCCCGGCCAATCGCTGTTTTTCTTCTTCAAGGGAGAGAGCTTGTTCGCCCAGAGAACGCATGAGGGGGACAATATCCGACACGGGAATAAAACTCGTCGGCACCGAAATCTCAGCTTGGAGTTCACCAGAAGAGGTTTGAAGCGAGAGGCGATAAGTTTCTTGTTGTTTTGACGTACTCATGGATGAGGGTGAGTTAGAAAATTTCTGAAACTATGATGACACCATAGTGAAAAAATCCCTGCCTAGGCAAGGAGGTGATTGATCAAGTAGCTGGTGTATTCATTTCGAGATGGTGCAAGTCTAAAATAATCCTCATTTTACAAGGGAGTTTGGAAGGGTAGGTAGGAAAGAACGATGGTTGAATTATTAACTTTCGCGGGGACGAAGGTGGAGTTCTTCTCGTTTTAAATCAATGTCGACGTGATAGTGTTTTAAAAAACTCATCCCTAATAATCCGTCTTCAAATCCGTCTGTCATCCCCTTACCAAAAGAGGCTCGAACTTTATTCTGTTCGGCTTCTCCAATTCTTACAGACTCCAATATTGTAATGAATTGTTGTGTAGGACCATTGGCCGTATGATAGGAAGCTGCGATTGTGCCTGACTCTCTGAGGCCTAATTCATAGGCTACGGCAGCGGTTAACATAATGTCAGTAGCCCCGGTATCCACGAGAAGTGTCACAGTCTGATAGTCGTTTATTTCTACTTCGACAAAAAGATGGTTACCTGATCGAACCGCCGGAATAACTATTTCATCATCAAGTAGTGGCTCTGCAACTTTTTGAGAAGGGTTGGTTCCAAGGAGTACGTCTAAAAGACTGGTACGTTCGAGTTCATCACGAATAACTTCACGAACAACTTCTGCCGTTTGGGGATTTTCGATTTCCTTTCCAATTGAAAAGAGGCCAAACCCAAAAATAGCTGTAATGCCAGAGATCCCGATGGCGATGCCGATGACGATTCCACTAAAAGATGATATTCGCATAGGATTCTACTTGAAGAAACGGCAATAGAGGAAAACTTAAAATCGTTAATTTCTAGACTATGTATCGGTCTGATTGCTTGGTGGGGTTAATAAGAGAGTAGAGATATAAAAAGAACGAGGATAACGCGAAGAAATGAGTGGCAATGGCCTGTTGCATCAAATTAGAAATCAAATCAACATGGTGTCACTCTTGCTACCGTTTGTCAGTTTGGCTTATCCTTCCCTTTATGGCTGACACAATTTTTCAGAAAATCCTTAATGGCGAGATTCCGTGTCATAAGGTGTACGAGGATGATTACGTGCTCGCTTTTTTGGATATCAATCCTGTCTCCAAAGGTCATACCTTGGTTGTTCCCAAAGAGCCCGCGGAAACCTTGGATCAATTGTCGGATGAATCTTCGGCAGCTATTGGGCGAGTGCTCCCGCGTTTGTGTCGAGCAATCCTGAAGGCGACCGGGGCGAAGAACTATAATATTCTTCAAAATAACGGTGCTCCAGCTCACCAAGCCGTATTTCATGTCCATTTTCACATCATTCCTAAAGAAGAGAATGGTGTTGGGCTTGGCATTGGTTGGAAACCCACAGCCCTGAACTCTGGTGCAGACCTGGCTCATTCAATTTCCTCGTGCTTGGAAAATTAGTCCCACCTTCCTTGTAAAAAATTTTTTCGGTTCCCGATTTTTAATATTGCAAATTACTTGCAACTATTGACTCGGAGTGATTGGGCTGGTAGGGTTCGATCGTCACTATGAAAAGTCTTCGGTCAGCAATCTTTTCCACTCGTTCTCAAGGCATTATCGCGGCTACGGTCGTCCTCCTTTTTCTTTGCCTTCTTCCTTTTG
>Ga0114931_10003009_pt1 | contig 21402 bp, 17 predicted proteins | sample 2SBtaG_FD_89579 | JGI IMG/M metagenome (GOLD analysis project Ga0114931, IMG submission 89579) | Deep subsurface microbial communities from Kolumbo volcano to uncover new lineages of life (NeLLi) - 2SBTROV14_V59a metaG | ecosystem: Environmental > Aquatic > Marine > Volcanic | place: Kolumbo...
AGCTTGCCGGGGTTGCGGGAGTCTGCTAGGAGTCTGTCGGACTTAGATGGTTTGAGCGAGGGGATCGAGGTTTGAGCCAAAATTTTCATCAGTGGGAGGAGTTTGTGGGCACACAAGTGACGAAAACGAAGGGAAATTTGGGCCGAATCCTCGTTTTCCGCAGTCAATCAAGGTAAGTCCGACAGACTCCTAGATCAGATTCATGAGGCAATTGCTTGGGTTTTTCATTGGGCTGACGTGTTTACTTGCGGGGACGGCCTACTCCGCGACGGCCAGGCGCCCCAATCTGGTTTTTATTCTCACGGATAACCAGGGCGCCTGGACGCTGGGCTGCTACGGAAACAAGGACATCCGGACGCCCCATATTGACAGGATGGCGTCCCAGGGGATGCTCTTCGAGCGTGCCTTGAGCAGTAACCCGGTTTGTTCACCGACGCGGGCGACTTTCCTGACTGGTTTGATTCCATCCCAACACGGCGTCCATTCCTTTCTCGACGGGAAATATATGATCGGTCCGGAGGCCTATTATACGCTGAAAGAATTTGATACTCTTCCGGAAATCCTGCATTCGGAGGGGTACACCTGTGGTCTGGTTGGGAAATGGCACCTCGGAGCCAACCTGACCCCTCAGGATGGGTTTTCCTACTGGATCACCATGAAAAACGGGGGGACCAGTAATCTCTATACCGATCCAATTATTGAAAATGGCGAAATCAAACCGTCTCCAAAGTATATGACCGATCTCTGGACGGAACATGGAGTCAAATTCATCGAGCAGAATAAAGACAGCGATCAACCATTTTTTTTGTATCTCGCCTACAACGGCCCCTACTGTCTGGGTCCGCTTCTGTTGCGTCCCGCCCAAAATCGCCATGCGGAATATTATGCCGACAAATACCTGCCCTCTTTCCCGCGGGACACAATCCACCCCTGGCAATTCAACAATAAAGCTTATCATAACAATATCGTAAGCATTCGCCGGGTGGCCGCGGAGGTGAGTGGCGTGGACGACGGCGTGGGCACCATTCTGGAAACTCTCAAGAAGTACGGATTGGACGAGAACACTCTCGTCGTCTATGCCTCAGATCAGGGTTGGATGGGTGGCCAGAACGGCTTTTTTGGAATGGGTGATCATACCCGGCCCATTGGAGCACACGATATGATGATGCAAATACCGCTTATTTTTCGCCAGCCGGGTTCCATTCCGCCCGGCAAAAGCCATGCCCTGGTGAGCAACTACGATTTTTTCCCCAGTGTTCTGGATTACATGGGTCTGGCAAATCGTATCCCGACCAAACCAAAACTGGCGGGTCGCAGTTTTGCTCCCATCCTCAAAGGAAAAGCGATGAATTGGGAGACAAAGATGGCCTACGAGATGGAAAGCTGCCGCTCTTTCCGAACGGAAGACTGGAAAATCGTATTGCGAAAATCCCCCGCCGGACCTTCTGAACTCTATGATATGAAAAATGATCCACACGAACGATTCAACCTCTTTGGTCAACCGGATCTGGCGGCAATCCAAGGCGAAATGGAAAAGAAACTCAAGGCCTTCTTCGATGAATACGCCGATCCCAAATACGACATCTGGCATGGCGGTGTATCCAAGGCCAGGAGGTTGGTGCCAAATGAAACTGACAGAAAATAATCGGTTTCAGTCAGCCCATGCGATGCCCCCGCGGTCAGTTTTTACCGCAGTTTGATCAGGCAATCAGATCCGTCACCACATGGGCCGGATTGACGCCGGTGAGACGTTGGTCGAGCCCCTGAAAAGGATAGTTCAGGCGCTCGTGATCGAAGCCCAGCAAATGCAAAACGGTGGCGTGCAGGTCGCGAACGTGAACCGGATTCTCCACCACATTGAAACCGAAATCATCGCTCGCTCCGTAACTGAACCCACCCTTGACGCCACCTCCGGCCATCCACATGCTGAAGGCGTTGGGATGATGATCACGCCCGTCGTTACTACCCTGCACCATTGGGGTGCGCCCAAACTCGCCCCCCCAGATGATCAGAGTGTCTTCGAGCATTCCCCGCTGTTTGAGATCCCTGATCAGGGCCGCGCAGGCCTGCTCGGTGTCTCTACAGTTTTTCTCCAGTCCCTTGGTGAGATTGCCGTGTTGATCCCATGATTCGTGAAAAAGCTCCACGAAACGCACCCCGCGTTCCACCATGCGTCGGGCCAGCAGGCAGTTATTGGCGAAAGATGCTTCTCCCGGTTTGGCCCCATACAGCTCCAGAATATGTTTCGGTTCACCCGCCAGATTCATCAGTTCCGGAGCACTGCTCTGCATGCGGAACGCCATTTCAAACGACTTGATTCTGGTGGTGATTTCGGGATCGCCCACCGCCTTTTGATGCAGTTGATTCAGCCCGTTGACCGCGTCGATGGAATCACGCTGAAGTCGTTCGTCCACTCCGGATGGGTTCGACAAAAAAAGCACCGGATCACCCGTGCTGCGGAAGCTGACTCCCTGATAGACCGTGGGGAGGAAACCGCTGCCCCAGTTGGCATTGCCTCCACTGGGGCCCTTCTGTCCGGAGCTGAGAACCACAAAGGCCGGCAGGTCGCGGGTCTCACTTCCCAAACCATAGACCGTCCAGGCGCCCATGCTGGGTTTGCCGAGTTGCTGGTTGCCCGTGCTCATCAAAACCTGGGCCGGAGCATGGTTGAAAGCGTCGGTCTTCATCGATTTGATCACCGTAATCTCGTCGGCCACGGTGGCCATATTCGGCAGAATTTCTGACATCTCAATGCCGGACTCCCCATGTTTGGCGAATGTAAACTTTGGCCCGAGCAAGGCGGAATTGGGATCGATGAAGGCTGAGCGATATCCCTTGAGTAAATCAGTCGGCGGAAGGGTTCCGTCGTACTTGGTCAGCATCGGTTTGTTGTCGAACATCTCCAGATGACTCGGCCCGCCGCCCATGAAAAGGTATATGACATTTTTTGCCCGAGCCGGAAAATGGGGACGCTTGACCACCAGAGGATCCACCGGACCGGCCGATACGGAAGATGACTTCGCCAGACCGGAGTCCGCCAGGAGATGAGTCATGGCGATCGATCCGAGGCCGACTCCGCAATCTTTCAAGAACCAGCGACGGGACAAGGCGGCGGCCGCCCGAGGCCCGGGGATCGGAGGATTCATTGAAAAATTCATGGGAAAAACGGGTTTGAGATGAAGTAAAAATGGAAGGAGGGAAGTCGGGGAGCTACTCTTTGGTGATCGTCTCATCCAGATTCAAAACGACGCGACTGACGACCGTCCACGCACCGAGTTGGGCGGCCGTGATACCGTCGGGTTGATGAGGAATCGGCGGGGCTTTACCGTCCGGACCGGCGGGAGGAGTCAGCACTTTTTCGGGATCAAGCTCGCCATTTTCAAATCGGGCGGTCTGCTCTGCCAACAGTTTCAGGAGAAGGGCGGATTCCGCCGCACCAGGACGGCGGGCGACGCAACGGCGAAAGAGATAGGTGAGGCGCTCGGCATCAGACTTCCCGCCCCGGGCCACCGTCGTCCGGGCCAGAGCCTGGGCCGATTCGACGAAGAGAGATTCGTTGAGGGTGGCCAATGCCTGCAGAGGGGTATTCGACCGTGCCCTTCTGACAGTGGCGATCCGTCCGCTGGGCGCATCGAAGGCCTGAAGAACCGGATAGGGAACCGAGCGAAACCGGAAAGTGTAGATGGCCCGCCGGTATTTCTCCGGCCCGGTGTCGTAGTCCCAGTTTTTCGGACCGTAACTGGCGGGCCGCTCAAAGAGAAACGCCGGGGCCGGTGGATAAACACTGGGTCCGCCGACTTCCGGATTGAGCAGACCGCTGGCCGCCAGAAAAATGTCACGCACGATTTCCGCATCCACCCGGAAGCGCGGGCCGCGTGCCAGCAGGCGGTTTTCCGGATCCCGAGTCTCCAGCGCGGCGCTGGCGACAGAAGATTGGCGGTAGGTTGCCGATTGCGTGATCAGACGGTGAATGTGCTTGAGTGACCAACCGCTGTCCATCAGTTCCACCGCCAACCAGTCGAGCAAATCGGGATGCGAAGGGCTCGCCCCGGATGATCCCAGATCATCTGTAGTGGCCACAATCCCGGTTCCAAAATAGCTTTGCCAGATCCGGTTGACGATGGCGCGGGCCGCCGTGGGGGATTGCCTGTCCACCAGCCAGCGGGCAAAGGCCAGCCTTCCGGTCCCAACGCCCGGTGACGGGGGGTGAAGAAAAGAGGGCAAACCCGGCGTGACGAGCTCGGCAGGTTGCAGAAAGTCACCGCGCTTCAGCAGGTGAGTCTGCCGCGGCCTCTTCATTTCCTGATAAACAAATTGAGTCGTCCCCTCAGGATGCTGGCTCCACAGAGCCTCGATTTCGTCGTTGGCCGTCTTCCATTCCGGCACGGTGGTTCGCCAGTAGCCGAACACCTTTTCGCTTTGTTGCGGTGTTCTTTTTCCCTGGGGAATATTCTCGACAATTTCCCTTACATCGATCGGCAGAGGATCGGCAACGACCTCCTTTCCGGTGATGGAAATCCGGAAGCACCCGAGGTTCATGGTCTGGTTGTCATCGCTGTTCCAACCACCCTGACGCTGCACCAAAGTGATGGTCAGTCTGGTCCCGCCGGGAAAGGCGACGTTCTGGTCCGTTACGAAAACGGCTTTTCGGGCTCGGTTACGGCGTTCTGGCCCGGCATCGGCGCCCCATCCGGTTTTGTTGTCACCGTCGATGGCGTATTCCACCGGACCGGTGAATCCGGCACTTTCACCGTCGCGCTTGTCGAGGTAGGGAGCCTTTAGTTTGGTGCGTTTATTGCCGTAATCAGCGGTGGCGCGAACGAACTTAGCACTGACCTTCTGCTTGGGATCGCGGATGCTCTCCGCTTTGACCTGAAACTCGCTCAGGGAAAATCGACCCAGCAACCCGCGACCGGGACCGCCGCCGGGCAGGTTGGGATGGTTGAGCATTTCGATTTGAAACGAGCGAATCTCCGGCAGGTCCGTTGTCGTGTCGAAGGGGGCCGTGAGCTTCGTTGGCGCATATCCCTGGGCCAGATAGGAGCCGTTTTCCTGTTCGAAATAACGCTGGCCGTTGTTGCCGGAACTGTTTTTCAACTTCAACACGGTCCACTCCGGCTGGTTGGACTTCACTGATTGTTCCCATTCCTCCATCCGTGCCATCCAATCCGCCCGCTGATTTTTCAACGAGCTTTCGATCCGGGAAATTTTCCCGGACAAGGCGGCCCACTTTTGGAGGTTCTTTTTCGTGTAAACCATGGGCTGGGCTTCGTAGGAATTGTTCAGATAAGAAAGCAGGCGGTAGTAATCCTCCTGGGAGAGAGGGTCATACTTGTGGTTGTGGCATTGGGCACATTGCAGGGTGAATCCCAGCACCGCTTTTCCGATGGCGTCCATACGGTCAAACATCGCCGCCATCCTGAACTCCTCCGGGTCGATCCCGCCTTCTTCGTTGAGCATGGAGTTGCGCAAAAATCCCGTGGCGACCACGTCATCCTGGTTTGCCTTCGGCAACAGATCTCCGGCGATCTGGTCGATCACAAACTGATCGTAAGGCATATCTTGATTGAGAGCATTGATCACCCAATCGCGGTAAAACCAGACTTCACGAGGTTTGTCCTTTTCGTACCCGTCGGAATCAGCGTATCGAGCTGCGTCCAGCCAGATGCGTCCCCAGCGTTCGCCGTAATGCTTCGATCCGAGCAAGCGGTCGATCTGTCTGTTCCAGGCGGAAGATGTTTTGTCGGCGAGAAAGGCATCGATTTCCTCGGGTGTCGGCGGCAGGCCGATCAGGTCGAGACTGAGTCGCCGAAGCAGGGTCGCGCGGTCCGCCTCCGGCGAGGGGCTCAGGCCCTCGTGATCGAGCCGGTTAAAGATGAAGTTGTCGATGGGATTGTTCACCCGGGCGGCGGCCCCGTCGGGGCTCTTGTCATCGGCGGTCGCCAGCCGCGGCGGTTTGGGACGCAGCGGCGGCTCGAATGCCCAGTGTTTTCCCCAAGTGGCCCCCTGGCTGATCCAGCGCCGGATCAGGTCGATCTGTTCCGGCGTGACCTTCTTCCCCGAATCCGACGGCGGCATCCGGTCGTCGGCGTCCCTGGCGGTGAGGCGGGCGATGATTTCGCTGTTTCCGGGCTTTCCCGCCACCACGGGATGGCGCTTTGCCCGGCCTCGGGCCCTCAAGGCGCCTTCCCGAATATCCAGTCGCAAATGCGCTTTCCGGTTTTTCTCGTCGGGACCGTGGCAGTGAAAACAATTCGAGGACAGAATGGGCCGGATATCGCGGCTGAAACTGACGGGTTTCTCCGCAACCGGGTCTGGGGCCGCGGCACTTGCGACTCCCCCCATGCCCAGCGAAGCAAGGGCGGCAGACAAACTGACCAGTCTCATCATCTCAGCAGCAGTTTACTTTTCCCTGCACCAACAGGAAACTGAAAGTTCCGCCGCATTCACGCGACAAATGAGCCGCCCTGGTCGTCCCTCCCGGTTCTTTCAAGTGAGGTGTGCCCCCTGCGTTTCAACATAAGTCGCGTAGAGCGAGGTGCTGGCCACCATGAACAGCCGGTTCCTTTTTTTCCCTCCGAAACAAACATTGGCGCAAATCTCGGGCAACAGGATCTGGCCGATTCGATCCCCCTTTTCGGGCTCAAAAATATGAACGCCGTCATAGCCGTCGCCAACCCAGCCAGCGGCGGCCCAGATATTTCCGTCTTTGTCGGCGCGGATGCCGTCGGCGCCACCGCTCATGTCGCCGAATCTCATGGAGCAAAAGTCACGGCCGTTTTCCAGTTTGGTTCCGTTCCCGGCAACATCCCAGACACGAATCATCTTGTCTCCGCCATCCCTCGGAGTTCCGGTGTCGGAAACGTATAGCTTTTTGTAATCGGGTGAAAAACAAAGTCCGTTCGGCTTGTTGATTTCATCCGTGGCTTTGGAAATGCCACCGGTTTTGACATCGATTCGGTAAACAGCTTCCTTGAGCTGAAGAGGACCTTTGTTGCCCTCATAGTTCACCATGCTGCCGTAACCTGGATCCGTGAACCAGACGGCTCCGTCGTCCGGATGAACCACCACGTCATTGGGCGCGTTAAATGGTTTGCCCTCGAATTCCGCTGCCAACACCGTGACGGAGCCGTCCTGTTCATAGCGGACCACCTTCCGCGTACCGTGCTGGCAACTCACCTGTCGACCCTGCCAGTCAAACGTGTTGCCGTTGCTGTTCCCGGAGGGATGGCGAAAGATGGAGACCTGCCCGTTGTCCTCGATCCAGCGGAGTTGAACGTCATTAGGAATGTCTGACCAGAGCAGGTAGCGGCCCACCCCACTCCAGGCTGGTCCCTCGGCCCACAGCATATTGGAAGAATGATAGAGGCGTTGAATCGGTGCATTGCCGAGTTTGTATTTCTCAAATCGCTCGTCTAGCACGATGATGTCCGGGTCCGGAAAACGAGTCGGGATCACGCCGGTCCAGTCGCGGGGAACCGCTTTTCTGTCCTGAGCCATAAGCCCCTGACGAGCGGCCAGAGTGGCCATCACCGCGGCGCCTGCCCGGGTGAAAAAGCGGCGTCGACTGCCTCGGTCGGCAGTAAAGAGTTCCAGTTCGGAAGCCAGACTGTCTTCGACCTCGGGATCAATGGAGGGATAGAAGGATGCATCTTTCATGGGAAAGATTGTAGGGAATCGCCTGAACTGTGCCAGTTCAAAATTGCGGAACCGTCGTTGCCTCAGAGAACCCGTTCCCGGACAGGACCACGGAATCGCGGGTGTTTCCCGCTACTCTGTTCACTCTGCCTTATTTTTCCGGATGTTGGCGTCCCATCAACCAGAGGCTTGGAAAGTGAAACGGCAACCTTTCCGATCTGGCTACCGCGAGGAACCATGAAGGCACACCGGAACGATCCGCCAACTCGTTCCCCATACACCGGAGTCCCGAAAAAGGGAAACCCCTACCAGTAATCCGGTAGACCCGGCAGGGTTTCAGCCAATATTTCGTGGATTCTCTTCCTCTCGGCACTGCCCAGGTAGGCATAATCCGGGTTGGCTGCCGCGTCCGTTAAAATTCCATGCAGCTTCTTAAAAAATACCGCCTTGAACTCTTCCGGCAGAAAGGTGAAGGCATCGGAATAAATCAGGTAACTGCAACGATATTTGAATAATCGCTCATACAAACGCAGATCCTTCAGGGAGCGCCCCTCACTGTCCTTCTTTCGGTTTGCCTGAAAGGCTTTCTGAAATTCCAGCGAGCCCTCAATTCCTTCTTCCGGCAGATTCAATTCTTTGGCAAAGAGCATCTCCTTCAGCACCCCGTCAGCAAGGTTCTCAATGATGCGTTCATTTGTTTCCGTAAGCGGGGCATCTTCCGATTCGCCGAATGCTTTTTGCATTTCCCGCTGGCGATGGAGGGTTTGTTGAGTGATCAAATTCGCCTGAATCAACGCATTGTGAACTCCGACCTGATGCTCGAGAATCATCAGGGCCACCACATCGCTTTTACCACCATTGAGATAAGGATTGGGATTAAAAAACTTTTTCAAGTCCTTCACCGGTTCGTCCGACATCGGATCCAGAGAAACTTCCCTTGTGTTGTCATCTGTTTCACGGGCCAGCGAATTCCCCATGTTTTTGTGGTTCTCGACTTCTCCGGTGACATACCAGCCTCCCCAGCGGTGTTCAATGGGGCTGTCCTGTCTGGTATGATAGGTGCCGGCATGAAAAATGGGTTGCCCCGTTGCGCCGGGGAACACGGAACGGACCATCAGACCCGGGAAATTTCGATTGGACGATCCGGCGTGACAATCGAGACAGGAGGCTTCTCGGGTAATGGTCGGTGATTCCCCCTCTTTTCTCTCTATCAAGTGAACCAAATGAAACACGACACCCAGCCTGGGATCGAGGGTCGCCACCTCAAAGTGCCCGCCCTGAACCCATCCAATGTAAGCGTTGTCTGAAAAATAAATCGCTCTTGGCGTGTCCGGAGAAATGCGGCTGTTCTGTTGGCTGGTTTTGGAAAACACCAGCACCTGTGACTCACTCGGCACCTTCATGAGATCGAGGAACCGGTGAACCAATTCCTTGTCGTTTTCGCCAGTCAACAGTTTTTCCCCGCTTGCAATTCGATCAAAGAGTCGCGTTAAAGGCGTGTTCGGCTTGGTTTCGGAGTAGAAGATGGGTGCATTCTCATAAGAAGGATCGAAGGCCGAAACCGACTCAAGTTGAAGAGAAGAAAACAACAGGCTGATTGCCGGAATCAGGACATGGAATCTGGTTTTCATAGGTGATCGATAACGATATTGAGATGAGATTTCAAAAAACCGGGAGAGGAAACAAAATCCGTCAGGGTGTATTGATCCAGTACTCCGAGAAATGCGCTTTGTGCTTCATGCAGGACGCGCTTGAGCACGCACATATCCTTGATGGGACAGGTGTTGCGGACCTCGTCAAAACATTCCACCAGATGAAGGGATTCCGTCTTTCGGACCAGTTCTCCTATTTTGATTTTTTCGGGAAGGCGAGCCAATTCAAATCCTCCATTGCGGCCCCTTTGAGTTCGAACGTAGCCGAGTCTCGCGAGGTTATTGACCACTTTGACGAGATGATTTTGCGATACTCGGTAGGCTGCGGCCACCTCTGGAACCGTAGAGAGGCCCCCCGGTTTCGACGCAGCAAAGATCAGCGCGCGCAGAGAATAATCTGTGAACTGGCTTAGCTCCATTAGTTTACTTAAACTTGCATGTAACATGCATATTATGCCTCTGAAAATCAAGAATCCCACCACTGCGGGATTGCGCTATCCCCCGGCCGCCGAAGCGGGGTGGCTTGAAGCGCTTCGATCACAAATCCCCGCGCTTGATTCGGGTGCATAAAACCTGCTGATTTCCTCCCACCGCGCTGATGACACATTCCCCAGCCTGGTGATTTGCCAACATTTCACAGCCCGCCACCACACTCCAGGCAGATGAAGCGGCCATGCTGTCGCCGAGAATTTGTTTGAGATGAATCCGTCGACCCGGCCAGTCGGACCATGCGGCCTTTTCGCCGTCCGACGTCGGGCCGAATTGGTGACAACCGTCGATGAGGACAGCTTCAGGAGAAGCATTTCCCAACTGAGCGCGGGCTTTGCGTATGGCAGTTTCCCGATCCCCTTTTCCGCCTCCTGGAAAAAATGGATCCGTGACTGCCGCCAGCTCGATCTCTGGTGCGGGCGATTTTTCCAGATAGACAGCGGCAGAACCTTCGCTTGTCACCACGTCGCGGTCGTAGAGCTTGCGCTCCCGGCTACTGACCCAGTGTTGCTCTTCCGCGGCAACAATGAGACATCCGTCACAGTCCCGGTCTGTCAGCCTTCGGATCCCGGCTTCAAGGGAGGCCACGAACTGAGCCGAATCCCCCACGATCGTTTCGTTCAGTCCAGTCGAACCCAATACAGCTGCAAGATGGCTGGCGGGTGCGTTGAAAACGGTCTCCGGAAAAATAATGGGGCTGGCCATGGAAGGGTCGTTGAGCACTTCCGAGAAAAAGCGGGCGCAGTAGGAGGTGCTCCCATTCAGGACGTTGACGATGATGTCCAGGCGCGTATCGCCTGATTTCAGCGCCTGCACCCTTTCGTCTCCCATGGCATCGAGAGCCGCGGCGATTAGAAAGCGGCTGATCGGAGAAGCTCTCCGCAGGCGCGGAGATCGCGGCATTCGGCCATCTGGTGGAGGTGGCACGGACAGAGTTCTTTCTGGGGAAACAGCCAGCATGTCGTCCCCGCCAAGCGCTGCCTTCATCAGACCGGCACAGTCCCATCCCGCCGGGGAAACAGCGCCCCATCCGGCAATGGCGATTTTATCCGCTTGTCTCTGTTTCCTCATTGTTTTTTTGAAAACTGCCTGAAAATCAGTGTGGCGTTGGCTCCTCCGAAACCGAATGAATTGCTCATCACCACTTCGAGCGTTTTGTCTCTTGGTTCCAAAACCAGATCAAAAGTGCAAAATTCGTCCGGTGTGGACGTGGTTGCGGTCGGCGGCAGCCAGTTGCCCGCCAACGCCATCAGGCAGATTGAAGCTTCCACCGCCCCGGCGCCTCCGAGTAAATGACCAATGCCCGCCTTGGTTGAACTCACGGAAATCCCGCTGGTCGCCGGCCCGGCCCAGCGTTGAATGGCCCTGCCTTCAGCGACATCATTTCGCGGCGTCCCCGTGCCATGAGAGTTGATGTAGTCCACCTCATCCGGCCTGATTTCGGCCTCCTGACAGGCCTGCGTCATGGTTGAAAGAGCGGCATCTCCTTCGGGATGTGGTTGCGTGAGGTGATGGACGTCGGTGGCACAGCCGTAGCCGGAAATTTCCGCAATTATAGGGGAATCCCGGGCGATGGCATAGCCCAGGGATTCCAGACAAAAAACCGCGGCTCCCTCCCCCAATGCCAGCCCATCCCGATTGGCGTCGAAGGGGCGGGGCAACCCGGATGTGGTCAGTGCCTGCAAGGAGTCAAAGCCCCCGAATACCAACTGGCTAAGTGCATCATAGCCTCCGCATAAAACCCGCGAGGCGTAGCCTCTTTTGACATGACGAAAGGCCTGTCCTATGGCATTTCCACCGGAGGCACAGGCGTTTGCAGTCACCCGGATAGGTCCCTCCATTCCAAAAGCCTGCAACAAATTCACGGCCTGGCTCTGACTTTGGTAGCCTTCCACCCGGGCCAATTGTCCCCGCCGATTTCTGTTCCCCGATTCCCTTTCTGCGTTGGCATGCACAAAAAACTTCTCAGCCAGGCCCATTCCCCCGGCCGACGTGCCCAGGAAAAGGGGCATGGGGCTTTCACGCTTTTCTTCCTCTGACCAACCCGCCTGGTGCAGGGCCTCTTCCGCGGCATGAAGCAGTAAAACAGAACCGCGGTCCAATCTCGCAATGCGGCGTTTACTGAGTTCCATGTTTCTCGGCAGTGACTCGGGCAGCACCACCTCTCCAGCCGTCCCCACGCGCTGTCGTGTGACATCAAAAAAACTGACCGGTCGGAAGGCCGTTTTCCCCATGCGAAACCCCTCGGCATTCTCTGCCTTTCCTTTTCCCATGGAGGTGATCAGCCCGTGCCCTGTCACCACGACGCGCTGCTCTTGTGTCGTGATCCTGCTCAGGCTGATCTTGTTTTGCTGGGAAAGAAATGCCATGTAGAGATTTTTCTAATCCAATATACGATTCTCAGGTGATTATCAGTCCACTTTACGAAAAATGGAAACAGCTTGTGCAGGAAAATTCTTCCGGCGCCGCGTTGACTGATGTAGTGACGGGCAGAAGTTGGAGCTTCCGGGAACTCGATCAGGAGTCAGATGAACTTCCAGCACTGGACTCTCCCATTGTCATGCCCCGGAATTCGGGAAAAGAATTTATCCTGGCCGTGCTCCAGGCCTGGCGGGACGGAGCGGTTCTCTGTCCGCTGGAAGGAGAAGCCCGTTCCCCGAAGATTGAGACTGATGATGTGGAATCCTTTCCGGATGCAGTCTGCCATATGAAGCTGACATCCGGCAGCACTGGAGAACCGCGAAAGATTCTCTTTCGACCCGAACAATTGATTTGCGACGCGGATCGCATTGTGAGAACCATGTCACTCCGGGCTGACTCCCCCAATATCGGGGTGCTGTCCCTGGCGCACTCCTATGGATTTTCCAACCTGGTTTTGCCTCTGCTCCTCCATGGAATTCCTTTGATTTGGCTCGGAAACCCGCTCCCCGGGGTTGTGAGAAAAGCCTTGGCCAGCCCAGTTCAAAACGGCCCGGGCTACACTCTTGCGGCCGTCCCGGCGATGTGGCGGGCATGGCTGAACGCAGGCATGCTGGCGGGAGGATCAATCCACCTCGCCATCTCCGCCGGAGCGCCCCTCACCTTGAGTCTGGAACGGGAGATTTGGGAAACATGTGGGATCAAGATTCACAACTTTTACGGGTCCAGCGAATGCGGGGGTATCGCCTACGATGACACTTCCCAGCCGAGAACCCGCGCCGGTGAAGTGGGACGCGCCATGGTGGACACCCATTTGTCGATTCATCAACCAGATGGTTGTCTCCGGGTGAAAAGCAAGGCGGTTGCCGTGGGATACTGGCCCCCCGGGAAAGGCGCCGGCAAACTCGGTAAGGGGATCTTCCAAACCACCGATCAGGGGGAAATCGATGAGAATGGAACGGTTTTTCTGGGAGACAGGATGGATGACATCATTCATGTGGACGGTAGAAAAATCTCACCTGGCAAAGTGGAAACAGTGATAGCCGCGACCAAGGGCGTGAAGCACTGCGTCGTTTTCGGCATACCAAGCAAAAATCCCGAGCGTAATCAGGAAATTGTGGCCTGCGTCAATCTGGATCGTTCCTGCAACCGGGACCACCTCGAAAGGAAAATCCGGAATGAATTGCGCCCATTCGAGGTTCCCCGCCGCTGGTGGGTCACCAGTGAACTGCAACCCGATCAACGGGGAAAAATGTCCAGAACCAAATGGCGCAGAAAGTTTCTGGATCAATGAAGCGACTGATACCCGCATCCGGAAAGTTCTGGCGGGAAGAGTGTTTCGTGAGGGACGAGCCGTGCGGACGGGGAGCTTCAATTCCGAAACAAATGCCAACAAATCTACTGGCAATCTTTCCTCACAGACGGTATCAACGGGTTCTTATGAGCGACGCGAAAAAACGAAATGTCCTGGGTGGAGAATTGATTCCGTGCAGCCTGGAGCCGTTGACCGGTTTCTACCGCGACGGACATTGCCGGGTTGGAGCTGAAGATGCGGGGTGTCATGCAGTCTGCTGCCGGGTGACGGAAGAATTCCTGGAATACAGCAGAGCCACCGGGAACGATCTCACCACGCCGATGCCGATGTATGGATTTCCCGGACTGAAGTCGGGCGATCAATGGTGTGTATGTGCCGCCAGATGGAAGGACGCTTTCGACGCCGGGCACGCCTGCCCCATTGTTTTGGAAGCCACATCGGAAGCAGCGTTGCAATATGTTCCCAGGAGTGTTCTGGAAGAATTCGGAGTCGATTCGTTTACGGGACCGGAGTCATGACTTCTCCCGCGCGATCCCCCATTCGAGCGTAGGTTTCCCTCTCCGACCGGGAGTTCGTGAGCAGATCTTCAGCGGGCCTGATCCGTCCCGCCTGAAAGATGAGAATCACCATCGATCCCCCGAATCGGAAGTATCCTTTTTCGTCCCCCTTTTCAGCACGCTGGTTTCCGGGATGCGTGCCCACGATGCTGCCAACATTGGTCGCCCCGATTTCAAGAAAAAGATAATCGCCAACCGGGCTTTGTGAAACGGTAGTGACTTGTCGCTTGTTTTCCCAGAGCCAGGCGAGGTTCCTCGACAGGGCAATGGGATTGACCGAATAAAGAGACCCCTGAATCAAGCGGCCTTCATCGGAAACACCGGCCAGCGGAAAATGAAAGCGGTGATAATCCGAGGGACAAAGCCGGGACACGATGGCTGTTCCTCCATGGTATTTTCCGGCAAGGTCGCTGTTGCCGAGAAGCTGATCCAGATTCAGGCGTCGGCCTTTTGCGAAGATCCAGGAATCCCGACCAAGATTTTCAATCACCAAATGCCGACCATCGGCGGGAAAAGCGACAGTATGTTGCCCTTGGCAAACGGGCCGGGCGGAAGCCTTGAGCTTCCGGTAAAAAAACTCGTTGAACGACCGATACGAGTCCGGTTCGTCGAGGAATTCATTTGGATCCACCTTGAATTTTTCAATAAAGGGTTTGATTTCTTTTCGCGACATGCGGGTGTCCGCCCATCTTCCATACAGGCATGAGAAGCACTTCCGTTTGATAACGGCGCCCAAGACGAACCTCCCCAGCGGCCGATCATAAGCCCATCTCAACCATTTCCCGCCGTAAATGGATTCGGACTCGATTTCGCCGGAATATCGATTGAAAAATATGACTGGAGCAGTTGTGTCCTTGTTCACGACTTTGACATAGCCACGGAAAATCAAATCCGCAAGATTCCTGACCCCGATCGGAAATTTGCAATGGACCCCTCCAACAACACCTGAATGAAAGTAATCCTGACAAACGACGACGGGATTGATTCCGATGGTTTGATTGCCCTGACCCAGATGGCGGAGCGATTCTTTGATCAGGTTTGGGTGGTGGCACCGGCCTCCGAGGCTTCCCAGATTGGGCATCGAGTCACGACGGATTTACCCATCCAGATCGAAAAACGGGGAGAGCGACGGGTGGCCGTTTACGGGACGCCGGCGGATTGCACTCGGGTCGCCTTGCGTTACCTGACGTCCGAAAACCCGGATTGGGTTTGGTCGGGGATCAATCACGGAGCGAATCTGGGGCGTCATGATATCGCCATCTCGGGAACGGTCGCCGCGGTGCGGGAAGCCGCCTTCCTGGGAGCGAAAGCCATGGCGGTATCTCACTTTCTGAAACCGGGGTTCAATTTGGATTGGCCCAAAGCCATCGAGAGAGTGGAGTTGGCTTTTTCAAAAATTCGGGAGGTAACGACCGATTTTGGTGAATTTTGGAATGTGAATCTCCCCCATCCGGATGCCGGTGACCGGGAGCCCAAACTCGTTTTCTGCGAACCGGAAAAACAGGCTCTGGAAGTCAGCTTCGAAGAATACACCCAGGGGCATCTCAACTATACAGGCAAATACCATGAGCGGCCCAGAGAACCGGGCGGGGACGTGGACGTCTGTTTCGGCGGGGATGTGGCCATATCTAAAATTGAAGTCTAACTCGGATATTTCATGAACTTTATGTCGGGAGACGCCGCGAGAGAGTTCATGAAATATCAGGGCTGAGAGACTGCCTGAAACCGATCTACCCGTTGAACCTTTGCAAATCTCTGCGATGTTTTCGCTGGACCGGAAAAGTTTTCCCCTCTTTCAGCATGTTCGTTAAGTTCCAACTAATCACTCTCCCACTTTTCGCTTCAGTCGTTCTGGTAGGATCTGCTCAGGACGAGAACGGGACCTCGCGGGTGACACAAACCGCCGGCGGTCCCGAGCGGATCGATCTCAGCCATTTTCCCGGTCAAATGGTCGACAAGGTCGTGGTGCCGATTCCAGCCGAAATTTTTTCAGTTCTGGACAAAGTGGGTGAGCCAAACTGGGCCGGTGGCATCCAAATGCCGGGAGATGACGAGAAGATCAGAGATCGCGATATTCTGGCGCTTCGATTTGGCGGTCTGGTGGCGGAGGGATTTATCGCCGTGCAAGCAAAGAGCTCCGATGATATTCAGAAGATCGGTCGGAGGGTTCTCAGTCTTGCAGAATCACTGGGGCTGGCCGACGCCGTCCGTCCGCACAGCCAGAGCATCATTGAATCCGCCGGAAAGCGCGATTGGGGGAAAGTCAGGGAAGAACTTGATGGCACTCAACAAACCGTTCGCTCGACCATGGAAAAATTGCGGGACGATGAGCTTTCCGGTCTGGTCAGTCTGGGCGGTTGGTTGCGGGGCACCAACGTCCTGACGGAGTTTATCAGTGAGTTTTTCAGCGAAGACAAGGCTGAATTGCTGAACCAGCCGGGCCTGGTTTCTCATTTTCGGAAAATGATGACCGAACTCAAAGAGCCTGTCAGAGACAGCCCCCGCATGAAATCCCTTGCGACCGGATTGGCCCGCCTGGAGGCCGTTCTGAATCAATCGCCGACCATTTCTGAGGAATCGGTCAATCAACTGAATCTGATTACCAGAGACATGTTGGAAGAATTTTATTTCAAAAAAGGCCAAGAGGAGTCGGCCAGAGCCGGTGAGGACGGCGCCAAAGCCCCTGCTCGGGAAACTGAAAACTAAAATGGCTTTCATGACAGAACAAACCAGTGCGGCATTGCCGAAATCGGGAGCGAACGCTTTTTTTGTGATGTTGCTGACCCTCCTTGCGATGGGGAGCGGTCTGGTCTTTGCGTTTGTCAACGAAGCAATTTCCTTTGCTCTGGAAGCGGCGACCCCCTATGTCGAACAGGGCTTTGAAGTCAGGGAAGATAATTGGTCCGGCGAGGTGGAATCGGGCAAACCGCTACTGGTGAGACATCAACTTTTCCGGGGGAATGAATATTGGTTCTGGGCTGGGACCAGTATTCCGGGCGCCTCAGTGGAAGTGACCGTGTTTGATAAGAAAGGGATGGCGGTCGGATTGGAAACGTTCTCCAAAGAAGGGAAAGCCGGGGTCCGCGTTCTCCCTGGAAAGACCGGAACCTACTATATCCGGGTCATTGTGACGCGGAAAAAAACGACTGAGACGGCCAATGCCGGAGGCGGTGAAGAAGCACCTTCCGATTCGCTCGACTGGGGGCTTGTCTACGGCTATCGCTGATTTTCTTCCTAAGAGTCTGTCGGACTTAGATGGTTTGAGCGAGGGGATCGAGGTTTGAGCCAAAATTTTCATCAGTGGGAGGAGTTTGTGGGAACACAAGTGACGAAAACGAAGGGAGATTTGGGCCAAACCCTCGTTTTCCGCAGTCAATCAAGGTAAGCCCGACAGACTCCTGGGCGAAGCTTCGGAACCCGTTACGGCGCCGCGAGATGGAGCGCCATGGCCCGCATCGTGGCCGATTTTGGAGAACGGGTCAACAGATCGAACGGACCCTGCTCGGCGATTCCATGGTGCTCGATGACCATGACCTGACGGCTCAGGTGACGCACCTCCAGCGGGTCATGGCTCACCAGTATGAGGGTGATCTGCTGCCCGGAGGCGAACGACTGGATCTCGTCGAGAATCCGGCTCTTCACCGCGAGATCCAATCCGGTGAACGGTTCGTCGAGAAGCAACAGCCGGGGGCGGATGGCCAGAGCGCGGGCGATGGCGACGCGCTGCTGCTGACCGGCGGACATTTGGGCGGGCTTGCGCAGGGAGAGGTCTCCGATGCCACAGGCGTCGAGCGCTTTTCTCGCACGATCAGCCTGCCGCTTCCGGCTTGGTTCAAGGGATCTCGGAATTCCCAGCCGGACATTCTCCACGGCGTTCAGATTCGGCCACAGTGCCAGGTCCTGGAAGACCATGCCGATCCGCCGCGCATGCGGCGCCACGACGATCCTTCCGGATTCCGAAACCAGTTCACCGTCGAGCGTGATTTTTCCGGAGGCCGGCCTGGTCAATCCTGCCAGGAGCGACAGCAGTGTGGACTTGCCGCAGCCGGAAGGTCCGAGCAGGGCGAGGTGATCCATGGGATTCAGCGAGAACGAGACGTCTTCAAGGACGGGTTCATCCCCGTAGCGCAGCGAGACGCCGTTCATGTCGACTAAGGCACTCATGATCTGGCCGGGAAGGATGATATTCGGCCGGCCAGCGCCCAAGCCAGGGCGAGCACCAGGGCCGACAATCCAAAGTAGGCCAGGCACAGGGTGGCGACCAGGGACTCCGGCGCATTGGCCATGACGGTGAAAATGGCCAGCGGGAAGGAGCCGTGACCGGGCGGATGGAGCAGAAGCATCGAGCCGATGTCGGCAATGCCGAGCAGTCCCGCCAGCAATCCCCCGACGGCGGCGGCCGGCAAGAGCCAGGGGGCGAGGATCCGCAGGAAATAGATCCTCAGGGGCAGTCCATGAAGGGCGGCAGCCTGGGCCCACGATACCGGGGCGGCTCCGAGCCGCCGCATGGCGAAGACCGAGACGATCGGGAACAGCCTCAGCCCGAGCCAGAGCACAACGGGAAAGCGTCCCCGCAACACGGGGTCAAAGGCGGCGCCCGCTTCCGACCCCAGACGAACGATTCCCAGGGCGCCCAGGGCGGGAGGGAGCGAGAACAGAACAAAGACCCCGGCCAGGGCCACGAGCCGGAGACGCGGTTGCCTTCCCGCGCAGAGGGCGAGGGCCACCCCGAGAACCATGGCCAAAAGCCCGGCGCCGACGCCATAGAGGATGGTGTTGGGAAGAGTGCGGGCGGCCTCCTGCCAGGCGCGCTCGAAGGGGGCGTCGCGGAAGGCGGGGAGGCAGAGGCCCGCGAGACCCGGCAAAATCGTCACGCCGATCACCGAGCAGACGAGGACCAAGGTCAGGCGCCCCGCCGCCCGGCTCGCACCCGGTTCCGCCAGGAACGCCGAACGCGCGAGCAGTCCGGCGGACAGGCGGGGAGCGAGCCATCCCGCGACGGGCAGGGCGACGGCGAGAGCCAGGCCTGCCAGTGCCAGTGATTGCCGGGCGGCGAGGGAGAAGTCGTAGGATGCCGCGAAGGAAATGAGGATCTGCGAGGCGGCGCCCTCATGCCCGAAAATCTGTCCCGGTCCGGGATCGGAAATCGTCAACACGGCCCCAAGCGTTGCCGCGAGGGCCGCCATGGGAAACGCATGGCGGGCGGCCAGCAGGCAAAGGTGCATCTCCCCACCGGCCAGCCGGGCGGCCTGGGTCTGCGATCGGGAAAGGGTCTGTGAAGCCAGCATAGACGCGAACAGGGTCAACGGAACGGCGCCCGAGCAGAACGCCAGGACCGTCCCGCCCAGCCCGCCGAGGAGACTGTGCGGCGGCAGGGCAAGTTGCGTTCGCAGCATGGACAATCCCAGTGCCCAGAGAAATGGCGGCGCCAGAAGGGGCAGCACCAGCAAGGCCAGAAGAACGCGCCGAAACGGGAAGCGATACAACCCGGCCAGCACGCCGCAAGGCAGACCGGCGACGAGGCTCAGACCGGCAACCCATACCGCCACCTGGAGACTGCGCCGAAGTCCTCCCGGAAAACCTTCACCCAGCCAGGCGCCTCCGCCGCCTCCGCCCTCGGCCGCGACCCACAACAGCGGTACTGCCGGCACAAGCGCGCAGGCGAAAATCGTCATCACGCCCACCCATCGCCAGCGGCCCGCCTGTTCGAGAGTGGCACAGGACACCATGGCAGATTCAGGGCTTCATGTTCTGGTCGACCCACTTCTTGAGGTACCCATTGGAAAGGCTCTCCAGGAGCGGCGCCAGCGCGGCGTAATCGACCTTCATCGCAGTGATGTCGCCGACTCTTTTCACGGATTCGGGAACCGGCACGCCGGGACGCAACGGCATCTGGGCAGCCTCGCTCTCGGCGAGGGTCTGTTCGACTTCGGCGGTCAGGAGGTAGTCGATGAACCGCTTTCCGAGGTCGGGATGGGGGGCGTTCGCGATCAGGACGGCCGCACTCGGAATGATCAGCGTCCCGTCCCCCCCGGCATCCGGGTAGATCACGCCGACCGGGTTGCCCTCACCCAGCGCCACGCTGGCGTCATCGGTATCGGTCAGGCCGAAGGCGAAATCGCCGGCCGCGACCCGCCGCTTCACCTCGCTGTTGGAGGAGAGCATGGCGACCTCGTTCGCTTTCATCCCGTCGAAGAACGCCCGCGCCCTGTCCTCTCCCCAAACCGAGAACAGAGCCGCCGCGTGCATGGTTGTGGTGCCGAATAGGGGGTTGGCGATGCAGGCCCTGCCCTTCCATTTCGGATCGACGAAGGCCTGGAGCGAAGCGGGTTCCTCGCCCTCGGCAACAAGGTTCCTGTTGTAAATGATCACGCGCGCCCGCGCCGAGAGCGCCGACCAGTGCCCCTCCAGATCGCTGAAGCCCCCGGCCATGCCCTCCGCGTTTGGCGAACGGTAGGGAGCGGAAATGCCATTCGCTTTCAAGACCGCGGCGCGCACCGGGTCGCCGCTCCAGAACACGTCCGCCACCGGCCGTGCCTTCTCCGCGATGAGCCGGTTGAGGAGGCCGGTGCTCTTCGTTTCCTCGGTATCGGGGACAAGTTTGACGGCCACACCTGTCTCGGCCTGGAATTGCTCGGCGACAGGCCGGGCGAAGACGTCGTCGACCGAGGTGTAGACGACCACTTCGCCTTTTGAACCAGCCGATGGATTGCCGCAACCGGCGAGGATGATCGCGGCGCCGGCGAGGGCCGCGTGAAATACAGTGTGGGGCGTCATGTCAGGGTCAACCCATTCTGGATTAGGGGCATTGCAACCGGAGTCAGTCGAGGCTCGCGGCGGTGAGGTCGTCGAACTGCGTCACGGCGTCCGCCTTGGTCCAGAGTCCGACTTTGCCCGGCTTGGTGAAGGTGTCATCCTCCACTTCGAAGATCTTCCGCCCGTTGAGAAACACCTCGAAGACCTTGCCCCGGGCGATGACCCGCAGCGTGTTCCATTTTTGGTGCGGAACCTTCACGTTCACGCCGTAGGCATCTCCCCGGCCCCGCACCCCAATGCTGGAACGCCTGCCGCCTTCGGTCTTGTAGGCGACGACGTTGCCCTCCAGCGCATTGGCGCGGACGACATAGTAGTTGCCGTCGTCGAGATAGCGAAAGACGAGTCCGCCCGAGGCGTCAACTTCGCCGCTGAGGGTTTTGAACTTCACCGACACATCGACGTCGGCCGCGGTGAAATCGTCGCGGACCACGTGCGGGTAACGCGCGTTGGTGCGGTCGTTGCTGAGCTGGGAGAGACCCTTCCCTCCGGAGGGGGCGCCTTCGACCTCCTGGACTTC
>Ga0114931_10003010_pt1 | contig 21398 bp, 6 predicted proteins | sample 2SBtaG_FD_89579 | JGI IMG/M metagenome (GOLD analysis project Ga0114931, IMG submission 89579) | Deep subsurface microbial communities from Kolumbo volcano to uncover new lineages of life (NeLLi) - 2SBTROV14_V59a metaG | ecosystem: Environmental > Aquatic > Marine > Volcanic | place: Kolumbo...
ACACAAGAAACGTATCAGTGAGTGCATCTGCTGTGATAAACTTAATCGCATTAGACTCAGTAAGAGTATATATTGGACGCGCATCAACACCTGATCCAGGAAACCAAAACCTCGTAGGAGGACAAATAAGTTTAGACCTAGAATATCTTGGAACAGAAAATGAAGGAGAATTCCTATTAGTCCATGATAGTGCGGGAGGAGATGACTTAGATCCAGGACCACTAACCCAATCATATGACACTGCAGATATAATTGGAAATGACTTCTCATTTACACCAGGAAATAATCAAGTAACAGTTCAAAGGACAGGACTTTACCATATATCATACGGAACATATACCAAAAGAACATCAGGAACTACTAGGTTTGAATGGGTCTCAAGCCTTACTGTAAACGGAGGAACACAAGACGTTTGCTATGGATCATCATATAACAGAGGAAGCCAAGGAACCTATGTTTCATATACTGGTGGATCACACTCAAGCTGTATGATAGAGCTTAACTCAGGAGACATAGTAAGAGTAGTACATACAAAGACCTCAAATGGAGGAGATCAAACCATACCTACTACTGGAGACAGAACATATCTTACCATGCAGAGCATGGATTATCCAGAGAATGTAACACCAAATGTAACCTCAGTACAAGCAGTACCATCAACAGCAAAACTAGGACAAAACGTAACAATACTTGCAACAGTACAAGATAACTTTGCAGTAGACGTAGTAAAAGCAATCATAACCATGGCTAATGGTTCAGCAATCAACTTGACAATGACTGATGCTGACCAAAATAGTCAATGGGAGGTTGATTTTAATCAAACATTTTCAATAGGACAATATAATGTAACCTTATGGGCAAATGATAGCAGTAATAACAACATTAATGATACTGCTACAACAAACTTCACAGTAAACTATGATGACTTAACGTTAAGTACAGATAAACAAAGTTATGTTCGAACAGAAAAAGTATTAATTACTGGAACTGGATTTAGACCATTTGCAAGTGTAAACTTATATTTGTTTAATCCAACACTTGACCCTATACCAGGATATAACCCGTTAGTAATACAAGCAAACCTAACAGGAGGAATAAATGCTAGTTGGCAGACAAATTCAACACAATATTTTGGTCAATATACATTAACTGTCAATGACACAGTAAATAATAGATATATAAACACAACATTTGATATTGCATCCGCAGTAATAACTGCAGATAGAACAATTATACAACAGGGAGATACACTAAACATAACAGGATATAACTGGGATGCATCAACTGACGTAACAGTAAATATAACTAATCCAAGTGGAACAACCATATTTGGCCCAACAAACTATACAAGCAATGCAAGTGGATGGATAAACTTAAGCTGGTTTGCAAATTACAATATTACAACAGGAGCGTATAAGCTAAACGCGTTCCAACCATCAAACCCATCAAAGAATGACTACTATGATTTTACAATAAACCAAAGAACAGTAAACTTATTTACAGATTATAAATGGTATAAACGGGGAGAAACCATTTACATAAATGGAACAGGCTTTAGTCCAAACAATAACGTAGCCCTTGATATGCAGAACTCAACAGGACAATCCGTGGCAGGATATCCGATAACTTTGCAAGCAACAGCAAATGGTGCAATCAACCACTCACAATTAATTTCATACACGCAAGCAATAGATACTTATACTTTAATTGCAACAGACGATGTTTATTCAAACCTACAAAATCAGACCGTTCTAGATGTCGTTTTACCAGAACTATCAACAGATTCAAATGCTTATAGCTCGGGAGAAACAGCTTATATTACTGGAACATATTGGTATAGAAACTCAAACGTCATTTTAGACATAATTAATTAACAGGACAATTAGTAAGTGGATATTCAAAAACTGTAATTACAAACTCAACAGGAGGATTAACAGATTCATGGTTAACACAACCAGGAGCAGGATTTAGTGTAAATACATACAACATAACTGGAGAACAACAACTAGACAGCTCAGAAAATGCTAGTACAAGTATAGATGTTACAAAACAAGCAACACTAAATACAAACAAAGCAAGCTATATCTACAATGAGACAGTAAACATAAACGGAAGCTTCTACAGTCCAAGTAGTGGAGTCACACTAGGAATAAAGAGCCTTGAAAACAACGGAAACGTCCTAGGATATCCAAAAACAATAACTTCAGACTCAAACGGATACATAACAGACATATGGAATACCACAAACTATTGTGAAGGAAAATATTTAGTGGAGTCAGAAGATCAAACCTATCCAGCGCAACTATCAACAAACCAAACATTTCAAATAAGTTATCGAAACTGGACAAGTAGAACCTGTACAGACACTTTTGGTGCAGACTGCTCACTATGGCCTTCAACAAGCGAAGGAGACAACACATTTGATACTTGTCCAAGCAGTGTAGGTGGAATAAATGATGAGCATGTAAATGAAGCAAGAGTCAACGCGTCAATGGTAAAACCAGGTGATAGTGTAAATGTAACTTGCACATTTGACCCATATAGCACTGGAACAGAAGAATATATTTATTATTACAACGGAACAGGATGGAGACAATTATTTGCAGGTTCAGGACCTGATGGAAATATACATGATGTTTCAGAAATAGTAACAATAGATAATAATGTAGGGACACAGTACTTTAGGTGTATAGCTGATTGGGATGGAGAAAATGACGAGTGTGCGAATGTTGGAAGTTACTATGACAATGATGATGTAAGCATAGAAGTAGTAAACCCTGTATGTGGAGAAATGGATTATACAAATCCAAGTGTTTATGACGTTCTTCCAAACGGAACAAGTTACAACTTACTAGACAGCGTAATCATTTCTGCAAATGTAACCGATGATACAGCAGTTGCAGGAGTACGTGCAATAATAACATATCCAAATCAATCAACAACCTCAGTTACCATGACTGATCCAGATACAAATGGAGTATATACAGGCACATTCACCTCGACAACAGCAATAGGATTTTACAACATAACAATAATTGCAAATGATACATGGAACAACTATAATGATACAGAAACAGGAAGCTTCACAGTAATAACAGATACACTAACACTAAGTACAAACAGACCAAGCTACATAAGAAACCAAACAGTAATAATAAACGGAAAAGGATACGAACCAGGAATACCTGTAACAATACAAATATCAAATTCAAGCGGAACAATCATGCCAGGATATCCAACAAACCTAACATCAAATTTAACAGGAGGAATAAACCAAACATGGCAAATACCAATAGACGAACCACTTGGAGTTTACAGTGTAAACACAACCGACACAACAAACACCAGCAGAAAACTAGGGATAACATTTGAAGTAGTAACAGCAGTAGTACAAACAGATAAAACAGCTTATCAACAAGGAGAAATAGTCAACATAACAGGATATAACTGGGACCCATCAGTAGATGTAACAATAAACATTACATGCGAATATGGAACAACAGTTTATTGACCAATAAATGTAACATCAAATGCAAGCGGATACATATATGATACTTGGAATATTCCTTATAACCAAGCTGTTTGCAATGAAACAGTTAATGCTTACCAGCCAAGTGACCCTAGCAAAAATGGAAATGATGTCTTTGAAGTTAAGCAGAGAATAGTTAATCTAAAAACAGACTATGAATGGTACAAATGGGGTGAAACAGTAAACCTAAGTGCAGGAAACTTTAGCCCAACAAATAATGTATTAGTTGATATCTCAGGTCCAAGTATGGTAACAGGATATCCAAAAACAATAACCTCAAATTTAACTGGCAGAATAAATAACACTTGGACAATACCATTTACTCAAACCCTTGGAATCTATACAATAAATGCAACAGACCAAACATATCCAAACCTAAAAAACAAGACAACAATAAACTTAGTAATACAAAACGCAAGTGCAGATTCATCTGCATATAGTTCAGGAGACACAGTAACAATAACCGGAACATACTGGGATAGAAACTCATCGGTATCAATAGATATAAAGAATTCAACAGGACAATCAACTGCAGGATATCCAAAGGTTATATCCTCAACAATAACTGGAACAATACTTGACACTTGGACTGCACAACCAGGTTCAGACTTTGGAGCAGAAACATATAATATGACTGTCTGGCAAACAGGACTACCATCAGAAAACGCAACTGACAGCTTTGACGTGACAAGAACAGCAACAGTCAACACAGACAAGGCAGTATACAGATATAATGAAACAGTTGGAATAACAGGAAGTTTCTATGCACCAAGTAATAATGTTTGGATAAACATAAGAAATTTAGATAACGGGGCAAACGCAATCGAATATCCAAAACTTCTTTCCTCAACAAGTGGTGGGAACATAACAGATTCATGGTATTTAAAAGATTACTGTGAGGGAAATTTTGTAGTTGAGACAGTGGATCAGACTTATCCATCAACACTAAAAGCAAATCAAACATTCACACTAGCATACCAGGATTTAAACAGTGTGACCTGTTCAGATGAATGGGGATTTAATTGTGGACTATGGCCTGCGGCAAGTGAACCAGACAACACCTTTGATAATTGTCCAAGCAGTGTAGGAGGAGCTGGAGATGAGCATGTAAATGAAGCAACAGTAAACGCAAGTGTTGTAAGCCTTGGAACAACGGTTGAAATAAGTTGTGAGTTCGATCCATATAGTACTGGAACAGAAGAGTATATTTATCACTATGATGGTTCAACATGGACTCAGTTATATAGTGGTAATGGTCCAAGTGGAGCAGTACATACAGTTTCGAGAACTGCAACATTAAACACTCTTGGAACTCATTGGTTTAGATGCATTGCTGATTGGGATGGAGAAAATGATGAATGTGCAGATGTTGGAAGCTACTATGACAATGATGATGTAAACGTAACAGTAGTATCTCTGCCTGCAAGTTGTGCAGAAATGGATTACTTAAAACCAAATGTGACAAATGTTCTTCCACAAGGAACAACCTATGAATACTTAGCAACAGTGCCAATAAGTGCAAAAGTAGTTGATAATACTAACATAAGTTCTGTACTTGCACAAATAACTTATCCAAACGCAACAAAGCAAAATATAACTCTAAGCGACCCAGATGTAAATACGTTTTACAATAATACCTTTAGTTCAACAGCACAACTTGGACGCTACAACATAACAATACTAGCAAATGATACTTGGAGAAACAAAAATTATACATCAAAAGGCTATTTCATAATAGGTGATAATCTGCCACCAGTCTGGAGCAATAATCAAACAACACCTATAAGTCCAGTAAGTTATGACCCAACCAGAGTTTATTATTTCAACGTAACTTACACAGATAACTTTGGATTAAGCAATGTGTGGATAGAACACAACTTCACAGGTTCAATGTTAACATACCAGATGACAGGCAACAATAGTGATAATTATTATTATAACTACACAGACATACCAGTTGGTGGATATGTGTGGAGGGCACATGCAAATGATACATCAGGAAATACAAATTATACTAGATGGTTTACTTATACTGTAACTGCAGGACAAAGTGCTATGAACCTAACTTTTGATGGTGCTGAGGGAAATATTACTAGAGAAGTAAAGTCATCAGTTCAGATAATTGCAAACCTAACTAAGCCTGTTGGTGAAAGAGTTGTGCTTTATCAAGACGGCATTGTGATTAAAAACGTGACATCACCAAATATTCAAACTCAGAGTTATCCTGCTCTTGGAACTTATAATATAACTGCAAAATATGTTGGAAGTCAAAACTACGCAGCAACTGCTAAATCTTACTTCATAAAAGTACAGGACACATTGTCACCAAACGTAACAATAATAAAACCTGCAAGCGGAACAAAATTCAACACCACACAAACAGTAAATATATCTGCAGAAGTAAAAGATAACCTAGCAATAAGCAAAGTTTTAGCAAATATAACCAGTCTTACAGGAAGTCAATTATATCAGATGAATGGAACACTGATGCGCCAGTACTTATTTAGCGGAACAGCTGGACGATATAATGTAACAGTAATAGCAAATGATACCTCAGGAAACAAAAATGATACAGAAAAAACTTATTTTATACTCCTTGGAACACCGCAAATAATTACAAATACACCAACATACATAAGAAATAATACTGTGTTAATAACTGCTAAAGGATTTAACTTAGGTGATACAGTTACTATTGACCTGTATAATTCAACAGGACAAACACTACTAGGGTATCCAAAAGCACTAGTAACAAATCTAACTGGAAAAGTAAATGATACTTGGCAAGTACCAATAAATGCACCTCTTGGAACATATTATCTAAATGCAACAGATTCATTTGGAAGAAAAGCTATAGGAAGCTTTGAAGTTGTAACTGCAGTAGTTGAAGCTGATAAAACAATTTATGAACAAGGTGAAATAGTTAATATAACTGGTTATAACTGGGATTCATCAGTCGATGTAACTCTAAACATAACTAGCGAATCAGGAACACTAGTTTATGGACCACTAAATCTAACTTCAAACGCAAGTGGATATATAGCTGACACTTGGACTATTGATTATAATCAAACAACTCATAATTACACTATAAGTGCTTACCAACCAAGCAATCCAAATAAAAATGGTTATACTATATTTGAAGTAACTAAAAGACCTGTTGGTGTTGCAGTCGATTCAAACTGGTATAGGGAAGGTAAGACTGTTGCCATATCAGGTTATGGCTTTGCTCCAGGAAATACGGTAACTCTTAGAATAGATAACTCTACAGGACAATCAGTATCAGGTTATCCAAAATCAATTGTTGCAAATTCACAAGGTAATATAACTAATACATGGGATATACCAATAGGACAAAAAGCAGGAAACTACACAATCAATGCAACAGACCAAACATATACAAACCTAAATAACCATACCAACGCTCAAATAGTTAGTCAAGAAATAACAACAGATTCATCTGCATATTCAATAGGCGAAACAGTGTATGTGAGTGGAACTTATTGGGACAAGAGTTCACAAGTAACATTAGTTTTAAGAAATGAAAGTGGAGCAATTCAAATAGGTTATCCAAAGAATGTAACTGCAAGTTCAAATGGTGCAGTAACTGATAGTTGGATTGCAGAATCGTCAAAACCATTTGGAACACAAAACTTTGAATTATTTGCAAGACAAGCAAATAATCAAAGTGTAAATTCAACAAAGAACTTCGCAGTCACAAAAGACTCAACACTAATAACTGATAAAGGACAATACGACCAAAATGAAACTGTAACCATAACCGGAACAAGTTATTCTGCAAATGGAGGCGTATCCATAAATATTATTTGTCAGGAAACACAACAAGAAGCACCAACCTACCCTAAGATTATAACTTCAAATGCACAAGGAGAGATTTATCATCAGTGGAACACGACTGATGCCTGTCAAGGAAACTATACTGTATTTGCAGTAGATCAAACTTATCCAGACCAGCTAAATGCAAATTATACTTTTAAAATAATTTATGCTTCATGGAACAAATCACTTGTAAGTGCAAATGCAATGACTCTAACAGGAAATTATAATGTGAATGGCGGAACAGTTGTTCAAAGTCAAACATCAGATGATAGTAGACATTATATTGGTGGAGTTGATTCTGCAACAAGAGTAAATGCTTACATTAATTACACATTTGATATTGGAAGCATTGATGCAACAAAGATAACTGATTTAACATTTATCTTAGAATACTGTCACTCAGGAGACCAAAGTGGACTTTCATGTAATAATATCTATCCTCATGAAGGAACTACAAATGGAAATCAAAACATTCAGATATGGAACTTTAATACACACACATGGAATACAATAGGAAACCTAATAGTTAATGAAACTAGTGACTCTGAGAGAACACAAAAAACAAATATAACAACTGGACTTAGTAATTATGTGAATAGTGGAAACGTAAGTGTTAGATACGAGTTTGACTTTACACAAACAGGAACACTAGATGATATATTATTAGTAGATTATTCTGCGTTGAATGTTACATTTTACGACCCTGTAAATAGAAGTTGTACAATACTAGATTCAACAGGACCGACGATAAACCTTGAAAGTTTTCCATTAAACAAATCAGGAGATATAGATGGAAATGTAACTATAACTTACAATGTTTCTGACGCAACTGGATTATCAAATTGTAGTGTGATATTAAACGGAGAAGTAAATCAAAGTGTACCTACACCTGCAGTAAACACAACTAATCAATTTAACTTAGTCAATCTACCGGTAAATGGATATGATTGGTCAATAGAATGTTATGATTCATCATCAGAACTAAATAGAAATGTTACTCCAACAAACAGATTTGAAGTAATATATGCAACTAAATTTACACAAACAACTGATTTTTCAGTATTAGATGTGTCAAACATACCAAACTTAGCAATTATAGATTCTTTAGGAAAAATAAACTACACCCAATCAATAAATCTTAGAAACGGAAGCGATCTAAATACTGCTGTAAACATTTCAAATAATTATATAGACGTGGACTCTGTATCTGAACCAAGACTAAACAAATCTGCGATACTAACTTTGTACAATTTACCATATAAAACAAAGCCAATTATACTGAAAAATACTGCATTCTGCACAAATTGTAAAGTGTTATCCTATGATATTAATACCGGAACATTCGTCTTTAACGTAACTAGTTTTAGCTCATACAAAGCAGGTAGTAATTCAAATCTATCAATTTGGGATGATACGGATATAGAAGCAGGGAATAAAACAAGGTATGCTGGTGAACAAATGAAGTTCTATGCAAATTATACAAATAGTACGAGCGGAGTTGCAATAACTGGTGCAACTTGTGAACTAAGTAATAATAATACTGGTTCATGGTCTTCATGGCAAACTATGACTTACAATTCAAGTTCTAATCTTTACGAATACAACGCAACCTTTAACAATAACGGAACATACTACTTTAATGTTAGTTGTCACAACACAAACGGATATGAAAACCTAACAGTAATGGATAGCTTTGAAGTAGCACAAGGAATAGATTTAAAGGTTAATGAAATAAAATTCTCTTCTCCTTTAGCTACTGAAACAAGAAATGTGACTATTTTTGTTAATGTTTCAAATGAACTAGCAAGATCAAGTGGACAATTTAGCCTTGAACTAAATGTGTCTTCATGGCAAGGTTCATGGATACACAACGAGACTCAAACAATGGTTGTGAATAACATTTCCGGTGGAGAATCAGATTGGTTTAACTTTACCTGGTACTCAAAACTAGGAACATACCAGTTTAATGCATATGCTGATAGTCAAGACTCTGTTAGTGAGAGTGATGAGACAAATAATAACTTGTCAGCAAACTATACTGTCTCGGCTTGGACAATACTATACGGAGATTATGAATATCGTTATAGTTTAGCAGACTCTGCAGGACAACCATTAAAGCAATGGAACATATCAACATTATCAGGAAACATCCTGTTTAGCGATGTAGATTCAATCTATAATCCTTCAAACCTAAAACCACTTAATGGAACAAATGATTTAACAGAAGCAGATACTGCTCTTGGAATGACATACTTTAATGATTCAATCTCTAAATTATTTGATACAAATGGAAATAATATACCTGATAATTATGCAAACATAGTAATCTCAGGCTCAATGGTAGAAAACATTCCAATAGTAAACACTGTGAGTGGTTCACCTTTTATAACAGGAATATTATGGGACTCAGCTGATGGAGGTTTGGAATATGATGGAAGTCAAGACTTAGTAATTGTTACTACACTAAATTCCTCATTAGTGGGCGCATATGGAACGTATGATTATGAAGTTAGAGTTCCTTCAAGATTAAAGAAACTAAAAGGTTCAAGTGATTATATTGCAAGACTTGATGAAGTAACATGAGAATGTTAAAGAAAGATAAGAACTCAAAGAATAGTCAGAAAAAACTAGAAAACAACAAATAATATAAAGATAAACTTTTAAAATGAAATATAAAGAAATGGATAAATTAAAAGAGGCTGTAACTACTTTTAAGAGATTGCGAAGTATACTGTTTTTATTAGTAGTTCTAACTCTATTATCAATACCTTTTATCGCAGTCAGAACTTCAGCTGAAAGCATAGATGTTCAATCAGGAAATGTATACTATGCTAATTTAGAAGGAAGTTCGGGAACAGTTAATTGGATGGGACTAAAAATCACACATAATGGGATAGAATTGTATGATAGTCCAAATCCATTCCTCACAATAACATTTAATCTTCCAATAATCCTTGGAATGCAATTTCCAGGATATAACCTAAAGGACAACCTGCATTATTATGGTGCAATGTTACCAGATACATTTAATCTAAACAATCTACAGAACATATCAGTATTTGATTTGACCGCAAATAACCTATTTTCACAATCACAATTTTCAACATTTTATCCTGGATATGATGATTACAGTGATAACCCATACAAAACATTTTGTTGCAACTACTCAACCATATCTGTTGGTGGACAAAACTTTTCTGCTCTAAATGTAAAACTATCAGGCGTAAATTCTTATTATTTACTCAAGTACAATAATAGTGGAGTTTCAACACCTTTATTCCTGTCTCAGATAAAAGACACTACCTGCTTTAACTCTTCATCTTGTGTTTCAGAAATGATGCTTCCAATTAACACAAATCAATACAATTTCTTTGCAATAAGCAAAGTTCCACCATATAATTATACAGTATTCATTGATGGGGTTGAGACAAATACATTCCCTCAAACTGCTTTACCATATAACTTAACTGTTGAAGTAAGAAATTTATACACTGGTGAAGTTGTGCCAAATATTGATGTAATGGTTGCAGAAGACAATGGTCAAAACATATTCTTACCATATAGGTTAAGTGGAATAACTTCAAAGACCTATTCTATTGGAAAAACAAATCTTCAAGGTAGAGAAACTTTTCTTGTAGCACCAACAGTTTATCCGTCAACAGTTGATAACTATTCAATATATGTGGCTGCTCTATTTTATTCAGGAGAACCAGCAAATACAAAACAACTATATGTCACATCTGCTGATGCACTTGTAGCGCAGAGTAAACCAATAAAACCAACAATACTATATGATAACTCAAAAGCAGCAGTAAATGCAATGAACCAAATAAATAGCTTCTTGTTTAAATGGTCAAGTCAGATGGTTCAAGCAAAAAAATTCATGGGACAATATGAAATAAACACAGGAGTACTCACTATAACTGATTTATTGACTAGTAGCACAAATATATCACTTAAAACAGGCGCACCTAATGTTATGACTATATATATAACTAAGGGAGGAGTGCCGCAAAGTGGCTATGTTCAAATAAAAGAAACGCAAGGTTACTTAGTGATGAACCCAGCAATCGAACCATCAGGATTAAGTAATAAAACAAGAAAACACTTCAAAAGAATACCTGAAGGTCAGGAATTTATAATAACTCCAACAAGTCTTGGAGTAGTAAATTCAAACGTAACCCTAGAAATCCTCGACTCAAATGGAGGACTTTTGTATACGAAAGATATTAATATTAATCCGTCCCTAAACATAGTGTCAGGCGGATTGTTTTACAACAATGACTTGTTAAAAACAATAGTAAACTCGATGAATCAAATAATATATTCGCTTTACTATTCGCTAAATTACTAAAAAAAGAGGTTTAAAATTTAAGATAGACAATGGCTGATAGAAAAACAAAAACATCCATGAAAAACCTGGCCGCACTAATAATAGTAGTTTTATTTATTCAATTAATATCAATATTTGTGCTATCAACTACTGTATTTGCTTTATCTGGAAGAATAACTGAAGATCCACAATTATATTTCACAGGAACAAGTACTGATCCATCAACACTTTATCAGGATGGAATAGATGGTAACTCTGATGTAGGTTTAGAAATTTGTGATGTGGGTGCAAGATATGTTGGTCTTGCATACGCTTTAAGAGTTGGCTCGTCTTATTATTATGTTCCGATATCTTATTATTCTAGTTCAACAGCACTTTCATATACTGACACACAAAGTGGAAGTTGTTATCAAGTAACACCAGGATTTGTAACTGTATCGCCTTCGCAACTAACAACGCCAGAACCAGATGTATACAAAGCAGCATTCCCAGGAAATCTATGGATAGGTTATGATGCTGGATCAGGAAACCCTGGAACAATTGGAAGTTTTGTATTTGGAGGAACATCAGCACAATTACAAGGAAGCTACTCAATACAAAGAAGTTTCTCGCAAACAACAAGAACTGTATCCGTCTCAACGCCACAAATAACATTTCAAACAAGCTCAGGAAGCTTTTCAAAATCTGCATCAGATACAAGCTATGGAATATCAAGTGATAGAAGGATGGTCTTAGGCTTATGTGATGATAGTTCAGGAAGTATATGTAATCAAGGAGAAGTACTTTCAAGTGCAGTTTTTCCACGAGAATACAGTACAGGACTATCTGCATCTCAAGTAAACGATCAAAACACATACACAAAATATGTAGTTGCAAACGGAATGGGCAATAGTATTTGTATTGGGGCAAACCTAAAAGCTTCAATAAGTCAAGTAAATCCAAATCCAATATATTACAGTCAAACACTAGGTGTAAATATAACTATTACAAATCCAAGAAACACTCCATACGAAACATTTGGAGGAAATGTAGATGTAACGTCTGACTTTGATGTGTTGGTTCGAATTCACGAGAAAAACAATTTATCAAAGATTGTTTATACAGAAGTAATACCTGTTACAAACACCATATCGCCTGATGGAACACAAGTAGTTTCCATAAATTGGCCTGCATATGCAAAAAGTGGATTATATACTGTTAGAGTAGAAGTTGATAGTGGCGCAGACATAGCTGAATGTGATGAAGGTGATAACATTGCAACTGCGGATTTCGAACTAAGACCAATAACCCTGCCAGACATATTTATAGACGGAGTTAAAACCGAAACTTTTCAAATACCAAATGTACCATATAACTTATCATTTCACTTTAAGAACTCTGATAATTTAACACTATCAAATGCAACTGTTAGAATGTCTGAACAAAACGGTCTTAATTTAATGGGACCAACACAGATATTTAATAAAACAATAAATGGACAAACAGTAAAAACAGGAATTGTAAGCAAAAACTCAATTGAATTTATTTCTGATAAAAATGGAAATGCAACACTAACATTCATACCAACATATAATCCATTGTACGTTCCAAGGTATAATTATACTGACTTATCAGAATATATTGGAAATTATTCATTATCAATTGGTGGATCACAAGAAGATGGAGAAAATTTTATGTTTGTAATTAATGGCGCACTATCATCAGAATATTATTTGAACCTAAATAACACAGATTACCAAGGAGTATATGTCAACAAAAATATTGAAAACAAAAATATAGTCAGCCAAGTAATGGACTTTATATATCACACATTTTCAAACTTTGTTGAAACAGTTGTTAACTAGGTTGCACAATAAAATTTAAGTTTAAATTCAAATTCAAAATTAACGAGGGCGTGAGGGTAGGAAATTAATGAATCTAAGAAATATACTTATGACGACATTCATGATAAAGTTAACAACAGTATTTTTGATTGCATGTTTGTCAATAGTTTTTATAATATCTGCATCAAACGTATCTGCAGGCAATATGACTGCAGAGCTATTATTAGCTAATGGTTCAACAATAGACCACTTTAGATATGACCTTGCAAATGAAAGTTTTGGAAGTAATTCTTACATGGATCACTCACCAACAAATCCAAACTTATACCTAAACATATGCAATGATAACTTATCATCAACAGAAGACCAGAGAATAGACTTAGTTTACACCTCTGAGTCAGGAAACATAACAACTAGTGTGCTAAACTTCTTACCAGAACCATATCAGATAATTATTGATAACGCAACTGGAACAAAGTGTACAAAGATAGATGTAGATATATCAAGCACAAATGCACTCTACCCAGGATATATTGCACCAAGAATTTATTATCCAAAAAATACTACTTACACAATAAATCAATCAAATACAACAATAACTATAACAAATCAGACCATGGGTTCTTATGATTATCCGTATTTATCAGAAATAATGAATGGTTCATACAAGATAAAAATATCAGTCGACGGACCAACACACACTTACTATTTATCAGTTGGAGAAATATATGATGAGTACGGACATATGATAACCACAAAAGAACCAAAACTCATATTGTCGCTTGTGAACGCAACAAATCAAAGCATGGTTGAGGGCTTGAGAGCTCCAAGTCAATCAATAAGCTATCACCAAGGATTCACCGGAGGAGAAAAAGTATACGTAAATGGCATAAAATCATTAGAAGTCAAAATATACAATCCATGCGACCCAATAAATGAATCAGGTTACTACATACTAAACAAAAGTGCGTGGAATGAAAACAAATCCTGTATAAGAATAATAAACTCATCAGGTCTAGTCATGAACTTTGGAGGAGAACTAGTTGATGGAGATGGTCTTGCAAATGGAAGCATGCAAAATGACAGTGAACATTGCGCAGTATACATTGAAAACTCAAAAAACATAACATTAGAATATATGAAAGTACAAGAGTTTACTTATGGTATATGTGTAAAGAACAGTAAAGTCGCAGTGTTTGGCGATGATTCTGTCTCAAACGTACACGGTGCATGGGTGTATGACAACAGTTCAGTAAACCTGATAAATGTGTACATACACAACAATAATACAGACCTGAAAATAGAAAATAATTCTTTGGCAAGCCTTTACAACGTAAGTTTTGATACCGCAAGAATAAAAGCAGATGTAAAAGATGTGATCATGAGAGGTGTGTCTAATCACCCTCCAAAACCCGATCCTGACATTTTGGATATAGAACAATGGATACAAGTTATAAAAAATGGTGTGGATGCTTACGCACAATTAAACTTTCACTATTCAACTCCACTTCCAAACTATGTAGTTGCAGATAATTTAACTGTTTGGGAGTACAATGGAACTTACTCAATACCAACCATTGTAACAAACGGTACAAATGGCACTAACCAAACAACTCAAAATGGTACAACACCGCAGTGGCATAGTGGAAACTGGACCCAGTTATATACACTTATATCCCCATCAGAACAATTAATAATAGCACCACTACTCCATAATTTTTCAGTATTTGCACCTTATGGATTTGAAACAAACCCTGAAGAAGTGCCTGTTCCAAAGCCAGTACCAAGGCCGGTGCCAGAACCAGAAGCTGGAGCGGGAAGTGGACAGGGCGGAACGCCGATTGGAACAATTCCAGGAGAAGTTCCAATATCAACATTACCAGAACCAATAATTATAAAGCTTCAACTTCCTGATAATATAACATTACAACAAGGTCAAGCAGGAGAAGTTAATTTTAACATATCTAATGTTGGAGATGCAGATGCTTTTAATGTAACAGTAAGTCCAAAAGTGCTGTCTGGATGGGACTCAACAAACTACACATTTGCAGAATTATTGGCAGGCAATGATGACACTGGAGCATTTCAAATAGCCCCATACGAAAAGGCAACTCCAAAAGAATACTTAGTCCCAGTATCAGTAAATGTTATGTACAAAGGGATACAAATAACAGTTACAAGAGAAATACTAAAAGTAATAGTTCTTCCAAGAACAAATATCGCAAGAATGAAAATACTTGAATTTCCACCAGTAATTCAAATGGAACCCTATAGTAAGCTAGATGTATCTTTCCTGGCAAAAAACATAGGAGATAAAAATCTTGACGGTATAGATTTAAAGCTAGAATCAAATGGGGATTGTGTAACTAAGTCAAATGCTTTAGAGCAATCAATGGTTAAAGGAGAGACAAAACTATTAAGTTACTCATTCCAATCAGGAGGAGCTGAAAGTTGTGAATACAACCTAAAATTCTATTCAGGAGATAAACTGGTTGGTTTTGCACCAATAAAATTTGTAGTATCAACACAACCATGGACTGAGAGCCCTAACAAAGTGACCACTATGAGTATATTGCTTGTAATACTTGCAATCTGGACAATGCTTACAGTTTGGATATTTACAAGGAGGAGGAATTAAAAATGGTGTTTGACGACGAACCAGAAGAGAAAAAAAAATCAAGTTTAAATGGTCTAAAAGGTTTTGTTAAAAGATTTAAACATCATGCAAAAAAGACAAACGCCAGCATTTATGGTTCTCTTTCAGGAGGATTTAACAGTTCTAGTGATGATTCTAATGATTCTTCTAGTAATGATTCTAGTTATTACAATCAAAATAATTCAGGGGATGAAAGTGAAAAAAATTCAAAATCAGATTCAAGATCAAAGTCAAATAATCAAGATAACCCTGGTAGTTCAGGCAGCTCACTTTATGAAAGTCAACTAGACAAACTATTTTCTCCAACAGGAGAAGACTCAATGTATTCAAATGAAGTTGGAACTAAAAAAAAAATAAATCAAAAAAAAGGTTTTTTTTGGTGGGAATGGACAATAATTGGAATTGAGATAGTTTTAGTAACCTATGTTGTACTACTTTTCATGAATGTCATACCATTTTTTTTCTAAACAATAAAAACCTTTTTTTATGTCGACAATAAATGACAATATTTATATATCATATTTCTTTTTTTTTATTGGGCTGAAAAGTATGTGGTTGGATAGAAAAGTTTTACCAGAAGTTAATAGACTAGTAGTTAGTTCTATTCTTTTTCTTCTAATTGTTACATTCACATTTTCTATGTTTGTTTTAATCCAAACACCATTAGTTGATGCTCAACCACAAATTACAGCAAGTCAAAAAACAAATTTTTTAGATGCCAATCCGGGGGTATATTTTCAAATAGGTGATAAGTCCAATGGATCAATTGAAGATGTTTTTAATGACTCTACTACAATTGCTGGAGACATAGTCTCAGTTGCTCAAGACAATATAACACCAACAACATACTATGTTGAATTAGGAAGAAAATCATCTAACTCATTTGATGTATCCCTCTCAGACATAACTTATCCAAAGATTGAAATTGACAAACCAGTAATTTGGACACAAGAAATAACTATAACAAACAAGGAAGATTTTCCTGCAATGTTCAAATTAAACTTATGGAACTATAAAGAAAGTGTGAGTTGGGGACTTTTAGTTGAATCAGAATCATTCAAAATATATTTAGATGGAGAACTAATATCTGAGACTGAAATTGCGTTAATTCCACTAAAATCACACGAAACAAAAACAGTAAAAGTTTATTACCAAACACCAGTCATACACAAATATACAACACTCACAAACACAAGTAATGATTGGACATTATTTATAGAACTTCAAACATTATACAGAAAAACATACCACAATCTAGAAATAAACCAAGAAGTTCCATCAACAGAATTAACAACAATAAATCCAACACTGGATTTTATTAAACATCCAGGACAAATAATACTTAAAATTCGAGAATTAAATAAAAAACTACAGATAATGTTATCTGGCAAAAACAAACCTGATACTCAACTCACACCTATAAATCCTGGCGTTGTCTTATCAAATTCCAAAAATTTGAGTATAAATTTGACTCAAAACTTAACTCAACCACTCATAAATAACTCAACCAATCTAACTAACTCAGCCAATCTAACTAACTTAATCAATTTAACTAATACAATAAATTTAACTAACACAGGTAATTTGTCTTCAATTAACTACACAAATGCCACGGATAATATTACAAATAAAACCATTAACATAACAAAATTTCTAAGCACACAAAATATAACATCACTTTCAAATAATCTAACAATACATAGTCAATCACATGGTGACTTTTATATCCAAACTAGTAGCGGATTATTCTCTTATGCAAAAATTAGTCCTGAACTTGAATTATCTTTTCAAGTTCTAAACTTAACATTTAACGAAACAATAAATATAACTCTTGATTTGCCATTTGAACTTCCAAAAGGAGTGCAACTATATCTGTGGAAAACAGTTAATGGAAAAACAATAAACGTCCCAACAAAAATAATTCAAAATAGAAATCATGATTTAACTAGTTTATCTAGTTCAAATAATTCTAATAGCACTAATAATATAACCAAAAATATACCTAAAACAAAGTCAAGCAGTCTAATAATAACTCTAACTGATGGAGCAATAGACAATGATGGTTTAATAAATGGAGAAATAACAGACCCACTAATATTACAAATACCAAGCATTACAACTGAAATAAGTGGAATAAATACAACAGATATAATTGCAACAGTATCAGACGCTGAAACAACCACAACACTAAATGTTCACTCACAAGACATATTTACTGATTTTTCATTTGTTGAACCAAACAATACCATAAGAACTCCAAGTGTGGATTTCAAATACAAACTAATATCCTACACTCTTAAACTTGGAGAAAACAAAACAAATACTACAGTAATCATAAACTACCCAGATTTATTGCCTACTCAAACAAATTACTGGAAATTTAATCCAAACACAGGAAACTGGACAAATTACCCTTATACTAGAATAAATGATACTGCAATATCCATACAATTATTTGACGGAGGAGAAGGAGACAATGATGGAGAAATAAATGGATATATAACAGATCCAAGTGGACTTTCTGGTATTTGGTTTAATGAAACCTGGAATTACAGATTTATATTTAATGTTACAAACAATGTAAATCAAAATTTAACATACTATCCAGTAAAACTACAAGTCAATGAAGCTGATGTACCAAATCTCAACTGGTCAAGTGATTATGATTCAATAAGATTCAAAACAATAAATAACACAAACTCATCAAACCCTGTGGAAATAAATACTTCTTATTGGGTGGAACTATGGAATCAAACATCAAAAGAAGCAACCATATATCTAAACATACCATTCATACCTGCAAGTGGATATGACGCAGGAGCAGGAAACGGAGTTTCTCAAGTGTTTATGTACTACGGACAAGACTCAGCCACAAGCGAAAGTAATGGACGAGACGTATTTGATTATTTTGGATATTTTCCAGGTTGTAATTGGTTACCAGCCAATTCACAAGATGGACAAGGAGGACTTTCAACAAATATTTACAATCTATCAAATACATCCGTAAGACTTGTTGGAAATGCATGGAAAGCTTGTGACATAAATTTAACCATACCTGGTGATGGATCACAAGTATTAGAATTCTGGATGAAAGCAAATGCATCAGACTCAGAGATAACAGGTTTATCATTTGATTTAAGAACAAATGGAGTTAATCCAGGAGTTGTATATCAGTATGGTGGAACACAAAATTATGGAACTGCAACCATAAGAACAAGTTATACAAACGAACCGGATTGGCAATTTGTAGACGCAGTTCTTGATGACTACGCAAGCACAAATGAAGATTTAATATTAATCGCAGACGATGATGCTAATGGAAATGCGGATTATACCATAAGAGATTTAAGAGTAAGAAAATATGCTGGAACAGACCCAACAATAAGTTTTAATGCAAACTCAGAATTTGTAGGCGTAATAAACACAAGCATAGAATTTCCAATTCAAGGAAGTAGCTTTAATAGATATCAAAATTTTAATCTTAATGGAACAGTAACCTGTTCAAGAGGAAGTTGTGGTACAATAACAACTCATGGTCAATACTTAGGCTCAAATCTTCCTTTGAAAACATTTAAAGATTCAACTAATAGCCAATTTGGCAATTATAATAATAAATCAAACATAAGTATAATCACAGATTCACTCCAATTATCCTCAACTTCAACTGATCCTTGGTGGAATGCTGACTGGAAATATAGAGTAAAACTAAACATAACACAAGCAGGTCCAACTGTTTCGGATTATGCAGTAAAATTAGTTTTGGATAATACTACTTTAGGTCCAAACTTTAATTGGAATAATGGATATAATGAACTAAGATTTACTTATTACAATCAAACAAGCAGCACTCAAACAGAACTAAATTATTTTATAGACTATTATGAACCATCTGAACAAAATTTAACAGTATACATTTTAATGCCACTTGTTGATAATGCAACTCAAAATTTAGTTTATGCTTACTATGATAACTCAGGTGCATCAAATCAAGAAGACCCATCTGCTGTATTTGAAACATTCATAAATTTCTCAGATTACTCTGTTACAGCTTTTAATGATCAAGATGGGGCAGGTTCAACACCAACAAATTATGGAATAATAAATGATACAGCTATAATGTTAACTGGAAACGCTTGGAAAGGAATTGCTTTAGGTCAGGATATAACTGGTGATGGTTCACAAATATTAGAAATGCGTATGAGAGCAGATTCTGCTGAAGGTGAAATATATGGAGTATCATTTCAATCAATAAGCTCAACTGCAAGTTCAGCATTAAGCTATAAATTTGCAGGAACACAAAGTTACGGAACGGCAACAGTAAGAACATTATACACAAGCGAACCTAAATGGCAGCTAGTAGATGCAATACTAAATGATTATTCAGTAAGCAATGAAGATATGATATTCATAGCTGATGATGATAACAACGCAAACGCAAATGTAACATTGAAAAATGTTAGAGTAAGAAAATTTGTTTCAACAGAGCCAATACTAAACACAGCCTCGTCCGAAGATGAATTAAACATACTAAGTAGTGGAGAATACTTGTCAAAAATATTTGATGCACAATCATCCGAAGTATCATACAAAAATATAACTTGGAATTATGTAACGAACGCGAATACTTCAATATCTGTTTGGACAAGAACAAGTAACAATAATGTTTCGTGGACACCATGGTTCTTAGAATCAAATGGAACCGCCCTGCAAGCAACACCACAAAGATATTTACAATATAAACTGAGATTTACATCTGCAAATAATTATCAAACTCCAGTGTTAAATAATATAGAAATAGACTATAAAGCTCTATCAACAACTTGGACGAATATGTCTTTGACAAATAACTTATTTGTTGCAAGCCCATATATTTGTGGAGTACTTGATAAAGTTCAACCAATATGTAATTCATCAATATCAATAACTCCTAAATCACAAGGGGAATATAGTATTAGAATGCTTACAACATCAAGTCAACCAAAATTAATACCAAACACAACTGAAATGAGAAATATTTCAATATACTTACTCCCAACATTCTCAAGTTTTACATCATCAAATGAAGTGGTGGTAAGAGGTGAAACAATAACTCTTAATGCAAAATTAGTAGATGAAGCATCTGACTCGCTTGAAGGATATAATGTTAGTGTATATGATGAAACTGGAAATGGAACAAAACAATTTATCAGAAGCGCAATAACAAATGCACTTGGTGAA
>Ga0114931_10003011_pt1 | contig 21394 bp, 19 predicted proteins | sample 2SBtaG_FD_89579 | JGI IMG/M metagenome (GOLD analysis project Ga0114931, IMG submission 89579) | Deep subsurface microbial communities from Kolumbo volcano to uncover new lineages of life (NeLLi) - 2SBTROV14_V59a metaG | ecosystem: Environmental > Aquatic > Marine > Volcanic | place: Kolumbo...
CGCGTCCGACCGCCTCTGCATCTCCAAGTACCGCCTGCACCGGATCCTGCAGAAGCACGACCTGCTCGACTGGGTGCGCGAGCGGCGCAACGCTCCCGGAGCCGCGGAGGCGGAGTAGTCAGGCGCCGTAGGTCCGGAGCACCCGGTCGACGCCCGACAGGTAGGCGGCGCCGAAGATCCGCACGTGTACGAGCAGGTAGAGCAGCTGATAGAGGGGCACCGCCTCCTCGATCTCCCGCGGCACGGGGCGCAGGGCCTGGTAGGCGTCCCAGAACGCCGGCGGGAAGCCCCCGAACAGGCGCATCATCGCGAGATCGACCCCGCGCTCGGCCCACCGGGCGGCCGGGTCGATCAGCGCGGCGCCGGTCGCCGCCATGTGCAGGTTGCCACTCCACAGGTCTCCATGGACGAGCACCGGGCCCTCGCAGGGGAGGTCGAAGCCTTGGAGGAGTCGCTCGATCCGGCGTGCGCGGCCCCCGAGGAGGGTCCCGGTCGCGGCCAGGAGCGGCGCGATGCGCAGGGTCCGCCACACGGTCGGCCAGCTCCCGGTGCCGGCGGGCAGCGGGACGGATCCGAGGTACAGCCGGTGCGGCCAGCCACAGGTGTCGGCGGACGCGCCGTGGAGGATGGCGAGCTGCTCGGCCAGGCCCACCGGATCGGCAGGCCCGGGGGGCAGGTACTCCAGGACGATCCCCCCTGCATCCACGTACCGCACGGCGGGGACCCGGACCCCGGCCGCGGCCAGGGCGCGCAGCCCGCGCGCTTCGGCGGCGAAGAAGTCCTCGGGTGCCCCGGCGCGCACCTTGAGCACGACATCGCCCGCCCGCCACACCGACGCGATGTCCCCGCCGGACAGCGGAACGAGGCGGCGCGCCTCGAGGCCCGCGCGAGCCAGGAGCGCCTCAGCCCCCATGCTCGATCATCCGGTCGAGCCACGCCCCGAGCACCGGCTCGAGGATCTCGTACACCCGGTCGAAGCCCTCTGGGCCGCCGTAGTACGGATCGGGGACATCGCCGCCGCCCGCGATGGATAGGACCGGATGCACCTTGGGGTGGTAGGGCGCCGGCAGGACGCGCTTCACGTCGCGCTCGTTGCTGTGGTCCATGGCGAGGATCCAGTCGAAGCGCTCGCCGTCCTCGGAGCGCACCTGCCTCGCGCGGGTGTCGAGGTGGATGCCGTGGCACCGGAGCACCGCGAGGGTGTGGCGGTCGGGCTTCTCGCCGATGTGCCAGGAACCCGTCCCCGCGGAGTCGACCTCGAAGCGGTCGCGCAGGCCCCGCGCCTGGAGGTGCCCGAGGAACACGCCCTCGGCCATGGGGCTGCGGCAGATGTTGCCGAGACACACGAAGAGCACGCGGGTCGCGCTCACCCCTCGTCCCGCCGCCGCTTGGCGAGAGCGCCGCGCTTCAGGCGCTGGGCCACCACCTTGTACTGGCGCTCCTTGTAAAGGTGGTGCGCGTTCTCGTCTTCCTCGTTGCGCCGCGCGGTCTCCTCGTCGACGAGCTGGAACTCGACCATCAGGAACACGACCCGTCCCAGCTCGAAGCCCAGGCGCCCGAAGCGCCCCTCGGGGAGCCGGACCGGGTAGTCGACGATGAAGTTGATCATCCGGTAATCCGACCCGGAGAACTCGTTCTTCCCGGTCTCCTCGCGGATCGGCACCTCGAGCACGCTCGCGAGCAGCTCGCGCTCGGCGTCGACCAGGTCGTCGTCGAGGCGGGCCGGGTCGAGCAGGTTGTTGTGGCTCTGCCCGGGGATCACGTAGTTGAAGGGAAGCGCGTGGCGCCGGAGCCAGCGCAGGGCCGGCACGAGGTCGTCCCGGGTCTCGACGACGATCCGAAACCGCAGCTTGTCGAAGATGGTGGCGGCGATGGTCTCCTTCTTCGCGAGCAGCTTGGTGATGATGCTGCTCCGCGACTTGCGGGAGCCGTAGAAGGAGACGACGGGCAGACCGCTCTCGCGCATGGTGCGCGCCTGCCGGAGGATCGCGGTCTCGGCGAGGTCACACAGCTCCGCCTCGGAGATCGGCGTGCGGAACCGCAGGTCGGCCGACTCCATGTGGTGGATGACGTGCATCAGCTTGAGGATCACGCAGGACAGGATCTGGCGCCGACGAAACCCACCCGTCTCGGACGCCCACACGAAGATGTCGCGAACGTCGGGCGGGTCGCGCACCTCGGCGGGAAAGCGCAGTCCGAGCTGCTCTTCGAGGTAGGCGACCGACTCGTTGAACACGTAGCGCAGCCGCTCGCGGTCACGGGGGTCGCCCGTGTCGAGCAGCAGCAGGCCCAGGTACTCGTCGACCTCGGTGCGGTCGGGGAAGTTCGCGCGCTGCCAGTCGATCACCGAGGCGCCGGCCAGGACCAGCCGCAGCGCCTGCACGTCGGACAGGGAGAGCCGCATTCGCCGGTACATGGCGGCCGCAGACGCGTCGAGCTCCAGGATGTCGCGTCGCAGGGGGCCTCCGTGCCGTGGACGAGGTCAGGCCCCGAGGCTAACCCACGGGCGCCACGTTGCGGGAAGGGCGTGTGGGAGACAAGCCTCGGCGAGCCCCGAAGGAAGCCATCGGCCGCGTCGTGGAGACGCGCGGCCGCAAGGTGCTCGTGCGCGACGACGCCGGGGAACGCGACTGCTTCCTCGCCGGCCACCGGGTCGTCGTCGGAGATCGCGTCCGCTGGGTGCCCGCGCGCGGCTCGGGCGGCAAGGTCACGGGGGTGGAGCCCCGCCGGACCGTGCTCCGCCGCATGGACCTGCGAGCCCGCGAGCAGGTGCTCGCCGCGAACCTGCAAGGGCTGCTCGTGGTGGCCTCCGTCCGTGAGCCCGGCTTCCGCGGCGCCCTCGTGCACCGCTACTTCGCGGCGGCCCTGCGCGACGGGCTCGAGGTCGTGGTGGTGCTGAACAAGTGCGACCTCGGGGTCCCCGAGGAGGTCGAGGCGCACCTCGCGCTCCTCGCCGGGGAGCTGCGGTGGATCCACGCGTCGGCCCGGTCGGGGCTCGGCCTCGGCGAAGTCCGGGCGCTCCTCGCCGAGGCCGACGGCCCGTGGGCCCTCGTGGGCGGCTCGGGGGTCGGCAAGACCTCGCTCATCGCCGCGCTCCTCCCCGACAAGGACGTGGGCGCGATCAGCGCGATCAGCGAGTACTGGGGTACCGGGCGCCACACGACCACCCACACCCGGCAGTTCGCCCTGCCCGGAGGGGGCGAGATCGTCGACTCCCCGGGGATCCGCAATCTCACGCCGGTGTTCTACGATCCGGTCGACGTGCGGCTGCACTTCCCAGTGGTGCGCCACGTGCGCTGCCGGTACCGCGACTGCCAGCATCGCCCGGGCGAGGACGGGTGCGAGGCCGAGGCGCAGGTCCCGTCCGTACTCCTCGACAGCTACCGCACGTTGCTCGCGGAGGTCACCGGGGCCATCGAGGCTCGCAAGCCGCAGTGAGCGCCCCTACTGGGCGTCCTGGATGAAGTCCGTCGAGCCCGGCGTCGCCGTGGCCCAGTCGTTGCGGTCGTCGATAGGCTCCCCGCTGACCGGCTCGGTCCCCGTCGTGTCCGGGTCGCCGTTGGCGTAGTACTCGGACTCCTCGTTCCACTCGCGGACCTCGAGGCGGATCTGCCCGAGCAGCTCCTCGGCGTGGTCGTAGCAGCGGAACACGTAGTAGGGCGACGCCGCTTCGCCAGCGAGCCCCGCCGGCATCGTGCCGTCGTGGTCGGCCGGGTCGTAGTGGTTGGCGAGGGGGACGTTCGAGATGAACCGGGTCGACAGCTCGTCCCAGTGGAACCGCTTGTCGTACTTGGTCTGGTTGGTGAACACGATCTTGCCGGTGGGCCAGCCGTCGGCGGTGAAGGTGGCCTCCGGGTCGATGTACGCAGCCCCGCCGTAGCAGGTCGACGGCTTGCCGCCCCAGGAGATCGGCCCGACGACGCGGGTGACACCGGAGTCCGTGTTCGTGACGGACAGCGTGTAGTTGCCGACGCAGCAGTTGGGTGCGTCGGTGTTCAGGCGGCTGTAGTCGTACTGGCACGCCGGCACGCCGTTGACGCTGTTCACCTCGTTCGTGATGTTCCCCACTGCGTCGACGTCGTAGGACACGTCGGTCGGGCCGGTGCCGACCTCCCAGGCCTCGTACATGTAGTGGTGGTAGGTCACGAAGTCACAGGCCCCGAAGGGCACCGTGAAGTCGAAGTCGAGGCCGTACCCGAACAGGTCGAGCTCGGGGATGTCGAGGGTGCAGTCCATGGTCTGGTAGCCCTCGACGGTTCCGTCGATGTTCAGCTCGCACGGGTCGGTGGTGCCAGTCTGCCAGATCCGCGACGGAATGCCGGTGCCGGTGACCGCGTACAGTGCCATGGGACCGGTGGGCACGGTCGTGTCGACCGTCCCGCCGGTGTCGATGACCGAGGTGTCGGTCGTGTCCATGCCACCCGACCAGTCGGGGAGCGCGGGGCGCGTCTGCGGGGTGCACCCGGCCAGGACGAGGCCGGCGGCGTACGCGACGAGGAGGTGGACGGGGCGTGCCTTCCGCGGGCTCGGGCGGATCATGGGGTGGCTCCATCGGTCACGAAGTCGCCGAAGCTGATGTCGAAGTCGGAGCTCACCTGCACGACCTGGTTGAGCTGGTCGTAGCCGGCCAGGGTCAGGGTGGCGGTACCGTCGAGCTGCCGATCACCGTAACGGGCCCGGATCCAGTCACGCTGGTTACTGCCCGCGGCGCGCACGTTGAAGTCGACCGAGTCGTTGATGTTGACCACCACCGTGGTGACGCCCGCGTAGTAGGGCGGCTGGTTGTCGGCGGCGAGGTCGTACAGGCCGTACTCGACCTTGTACTGCAGGATCTCGACCTGGGCGGTCCCGGAGACGAATCCCTGCTGATCGAAGTTCAGGGTGGCTTGCAGCTGCTCGAGGCCGTCGCAGCCACCGTCGTCACAGTTGGTGTCCACCTCGACCGGCGGCGCGAACTCCCCGGACCCGTAGGTGATGCTGAGCATCGAGCTCGTGTCGGGAGACTGACACCCGGTCGCGGTGAGCGCCGAGACGCCCACAATCATCCAGAGCACACGCGGCACTGGCTCTCCTCGTTGGGTGGGGGGTGCCCACACTATACATGTGCCTCCGAGGCCGGGGGAAGCGTCGTCGCCCCCCACGCAGCCGGAGCCGCCTCACACGCGCCCGAGCCGCGGATCCTGCGGGCCTTCCACGGCGATGACCTCGACCCCGTGTGTGGCGAGGTAGTCGACTCCGTTCGCACCGGCGTACCCGCCGTCGACCACGAGCACCCGCACGATGCCGGCGTGATGGATCAGCTTGCTGCACAGGATGCACGGCTCGCCGGTGACGATCAGCCATGCGCCCTTGGTGGGCACGCCGTTGGCCGCCGCGTTGCACACGACGTTCATCTCGGCGTGGTGGCAGCCGATCTCCATACGGGTGCCCGACTGGACGTGAAGCGTGTCGCGCAGGCAGACATCGCCGCCACACAGCTCGCCGCCGCCGCGCGGGCCGCCGTTGTAGCCGTCCATGAGGATCACGTTCCGCTCGGGGTCGAGCAGGAGCGCGCCGAACTTGCGACGCGGGCAGTTCGACGCCTTGGCGAGCGCGAGACACTGCTCGATGCGGATGCGGATGTGCTTGTCCTTCAACCTCGCCTCCGACCCGCAATGGTAGCTCGTTCGTGGCGGCTTCGGACAGCCCGCGGTACGGTGACGCCCATGTCGGCCCTGCTCGCGCTCCTGCTCACCCTGACTCCCGCCCGCGCGGGGGAGATCGTGATCGGGGCGTCCGCGGGCCGGGACTTCCCCACCGACCAGTTCTGGACCGGGCCCGAGCTGTCGCTCTACCCCGACGGCGAGGGCAAGTGGGGCGGCATGCTGCGCGTGCACCCCGGGTGGGGCTTCGCCGACGGCTACCCCTTCCTCTCCCTCGAGGGCGGAGTGGAGCACGGCGTCCCGGTGGAGGGCGCGGAGCACCTGCGCGTCGGCCTCGTCGCGTCGACCCAGGTGGTCAGCGAGACCTACCGACTCCCGATCACCCTCGCCCAGGGCGCCCGGCGCTGGGGGCTGATCCCCGCGGTCGAAGCCCTGGTCGAGTTCGAGTTCTACACGGAGCGCCCGCTGATCGTCGGCCTCCGGGGCGGCGTCGGCGCCACCTCCTCGAACTACCTGTGCACCCAGCCCGACCAGATCGACGAGTGCCTGACGTGGCTCCCCGGCTTCACGGGCGGATTCTACGCCCGCGGGCAGGTCGCGAAGCACCTCTACCTGCAGGGCACCGTCGGCCCGAGCCCGCGGCTGAGCCTCGGCTACGCCTTCTGAACGGAGCGCCTGCCGCTCAGGGGTAGAGCAGACAGCTCGACCAGGCGCCGTCCCGCCAGGTCCACTCGACCCGGTGGTGCAGGCGATCCAGACGGCCCTGCCAGAACTCGAAGCGGACCGGCCGCAGGTGGTAGCCTCCCCAGAAGGGCGGGCGCGGCACCGGCTCGCCCGCGAAGCGGGCTTCGATCTCGGCGAGGCGCTCCTCCAGGGCCCCGCGCTCCTCGAGCGGGCTACTCTGGTCGCTCGCCCACGCCCCGAGCTGGCTCCCGCGCGGCCGAGAGGCGAAGTAGGCGTCCGAGGTGGCCGGGTCGGCCCGCTCGACGACCCCCTAGGCAATCACCTGCCGCTCCAGGGACTTCCAGTGGAGCAGCAGCGCGGCGCGCCCGGTGGCGTCGAGCGCCCGGGCCTTGCGGCTCGTGTAGTTCGTGTAGAACACGAGGCCCTGCTCGGGGCCCCAGCTCTTGAGCAGGACCGTGCGCAGGGTCGGGAATCCGCGCGCATCCACGGTGGCGAGCTGCGCGGCGTCGTGGACCCGCGGCTCGGCTTCTTCCGCCTCGGTCCACCAGGCCGCCAGCGCTTCCCAGGGCGTGTGTCGTTGGGTCATGCCGGGCAGGTAACCACGCGCCGGCCCGCGACCACGCCTCAGACGCGCAGGCCCTCGCCCTGCGCGAAGGTGTCGCGCCACAGGACCAGGAGCAGGTCGACCTCTTCCTCCAGGAAGATGCGGACCTGCTCGGGCGCACGGCCCACGAAGGTGGCCGGGTCCAGCAGCGCCTCGAGCTGGTCGTGGATCGGAGCGAAGCGGGGATCGGCTCGGACGCGATCCAGCAGATCGTTGTCCGCGCCCTCCTCCTTGACCCGTCGCGCCGCCTCCACCGCGTGCTGGCGGATCGCCTCGTGAACCTCCTGGCGATCCGCGCCGGCGCGCACCATCGCCATCAGCAGGTTCTCCGTGGCCATGAAGGGCAGCTCGGCCGCGATGTGCCGGGCGATCACCGCCGGGTACACGACGAGGCCCCCGGTGACCGAGAGCAGCGTCTCGAGCATCCCGTCGGCAGCGAGGAACGCCTCGGGCAGGGAGAGGCGCCGGTTGGCGGAGTCGTCGAGGGTCCGCTCCATCCACTGGGTCGCGGCGGTCCACGCCGTGTCACCGGCGAGGGTCACGAGGTGGCGCGACAGCGCGCACACCCGCTCCGAGCGCATCGGGTTGCGCTTGTAGGCCATGGCCGACGACCCGATCTGGTGCTTGCCGAAGGGCTCCTCGATCTCCTTGAGGTACGCGAGCAGCCGCAGGTCGGTGCCCAGGCGGTGGGCGCTGACCCCGAGCGAACCCAGCGCGGAGACCACCTCGTGGTCGAGCTTGCGCGGGTAGGTCTGCCCGGTGACCGGCCAGGTCGACGAGAACCCGAACTTCGCGGCGACCTTCTGGTCGAGCGCCCGCACCTTGTCCGCATCGCCGTCGAAGAGCGCGAGGTAGCTCGCCTGGGTGCCGGTGGTGCCCTTGACGCCGCGGAACTTGAGGTCGGTCCGCAGGCGCTGCAGGTTCTGGAGATCCATGAGCAGGTCCTGGATCCACAGGGTGGCCCGCTTGCCCACGGTGGTGAGCTGCGCGGGCTGCAGGTGGGTGAACCCGAGGGTGGGCAGGTCGGCGTAGCGGCGGGCGAAGTCCGCGAGCTGCGCGATCACCCCGGCCACCTTGGGCAGCAGCACGTCCAGCGCGTCACGCATCACGAGCAGGTCGGTGTTGTCGCCGACGAAGCACGAGGTGGCGCCGAGGTGGACGATCCCGCGGGCGGCGGGCGCGATGTCGCCGAGGGCGTGCACGTGGGCCATGACGTCGTGGCGGAGCTCGCGCTCGTAGCGGGCGGCGGCCTCGTAGTCGATGTCGTCGAGGTGAGCGCGGAGCTCGTCGAGCTGGGCGTCGGTCACCGGAAGGCCCAGCTCCTGCTCCGCCTCGGCCAGCGCGAGCCACAGCCGCCGCCAGGTGCGAAACTTGTGGTCGTCCGAGAACAGCTCCGCCATGCGGGGGGTGGCGTAGCGTTCGACCAGGGGGCTCGCGTAGCGCTGGCGATCGGTCACGGGGCACCTCGCGGGGCTGAACCCGCATAGCGCAGCGCTCCCGCGGACGAAAGCGCGCGATGGGACGACGGAGCTCGATCCCCTCGATAGGACCGAACGCCTGCGGCCGAAGGCAAGCAGGTCACCGCCGACGCAGATGGAGGAGTCGCATGTTCACCCTACTCTTGGTCGCCCTGTCGGCGGCCCTTGCCCAGGACCCCGAGTCGGTGGACTGGCAGAAGCAGCAGGCCGACAAGGCCGAAAAACCCAAGTCGAACCTCTCGATCGAGATCGGCGGGAGCTACACCTCGGGCAACTCCGTGGCGATCACGGCCTACGGACTGATCACCGCGGGCCACAAGTGGGACAGCAACCAGATCGGTCTCGAGGCCAAGGGCGCCTTCGGCTCGAACATCCCGGACGCCAACGGCGACGGCAAGCTGGACGCCTCCGAGCGCGCCGCCGGACTCGAGGCCAACACCCAGCGCGTCGGCGGCAAGCTGCGCTACGACCGGCTGCTCACGGACAAGGACAGCCTGTACGTGCTCGCCGGCGGCTTCCACGATCCCTTCTCGGGCTTCGGGTACCGCCTGCACGAGCAGATCGGCTACTCGCGCAAGCTCGTCGACGCCAAGCGCACCGTGGGCGAAGGCGACGCTGCGAAGGACTTCAAGACCCAGCTCGTCGCCGAGCTCGGCATCGACTACGCCCAGGAGCACTACATCCCGGGGGTCGACCCGATCTTCGCGCAGTTCATCGCCGGGCGGGCGCAGATCGCCTTCACCCACGAGTTCAACGAGAACGCCTCGATCTCCGAGCAGATCGAGGCCTACGAGAACTTCTTCACGCCCGACGACCTGCGGCTCTACAACACGATCGCCCTGAGCGCGAAGATCAACGCGACCTTGAGCCTCAAGGTCAGCCACGACCTGAGCTACTACAACCGGCCGCCGGATCCCGACCTGAAGAAGCTCGACCAGACGGTGCTCGTGACCCTGGTCGCGTCGCTGATCTAGACACCGAGCGCGACTCGGGAACGAGCGCGGCATCCCAGCAGGCGAACCCGGAGGTCGTCTCGTGAACCGCAAGGCGCGGCTCGTACTCATCCTGCTCGCCGCCGCGGCGTTGATCGCCTCGACGGCGCTGCTGCCGGTCGGCTCTTGGCTCCTCGCGCTGGTCGCCTGGGTCCGGGGCGCCGGCGTCCTCGGGGTGATCGTGTTCGCGATCGCCTACGTGCTCGCCACGGTGCTGCTCCTGCCGGGCTCGGTCCTCACCCTCGGCGCCGGCTTCGCCTGGGGGCCGCTCGGAGCGCTGGCCATCGTGTCTCCGGCCTCGGTGCTCGGAGCGACCCTGGCCTTCCTGCTCGGGCGCACCCTGATGCGCGACCGGGTGGCCGGGTGGATCGGCAGCGACCGTCGCTTCGCGGCGGTCGACGACGCGATCGGGCGCCAGGGCTTCGGCCTGGTCGCGCTGCTGCGGCTGAGCCCGGTGTTCCCCTTCGTGCTGCTGAACTACGCGCTGGGGCTCACCAAGGTCGGCACCCGCGACTACGTGCTGGCCTCCCTCCTGGGGATGCTCCCGGGGACCTTCCTGTTCTGCTACCTGGGGTCCACGGTCAGCAGCCTCGCGGCGATCCTCTCCGGCGAGGCCACCCAGGACCCGCTCGCCCGCTGGGCCTACTGGGGCGGCCTGGTCGCCACCGGCGTCGTGACCGTGCTCGTGACCCGGATCGCGACCCGTGCCCTGCGCCAGCGGGTGGACCTGCCCGACGAGCCCGAGGAGACCCCGTGACCGACATCCCCCGCGTCCTGCCCGCCGACGAGCACAACACCGCGCTGGTGCGCAACGCCCACCCGAGCGACTGGGCCGCGCCCGTGCCCGACGGCCGCTACAACCTCGTGGTGATCGGCGGGGGCACGGCCGGGCTGGTGAGCGCCCTCGGCGCGGCGGCCCTCGGCGGCAAGGTCGCGCTGATCGAGAAGCACCTGCTGGGCGGCGACTGCCTGAACTTCGGGTGCGTCCCGTCCAAGGGGGTGATCGCGGCGGCCCACGTGGCGCACACGGCGCGCACCGGGGCGGCGTGGGGCGTGAACACGGGCGAGCCGTCGATCGACTTCGCCACCGCGATGGAGCGGATGCGACGCGCCCGGGCCACGATCTCGCACCACGACTCCGCGACCCGCCTGAAGGAGGATGGCGTCGACGTGTTCCTCGGCGCGGCACGGTTCACCGGCCCGGACACCGTCGCGGTCGGCGACACCACCCTGCGCTTCGCCCGCGCGGTGATCGCCACCGGCGCCCGCGCCCTCGTGCCGCCGATCCCCGGGGTCGAGGAGGCGGGTGTTCGCACCAACACGGACATCTTCGAGCTGACGGAGCTGCCGCGGCGCCTGGTGGTCGTCGGCGCCGGGCCGATCGGGTGCGAGCTGGCCCAGGCCTTCCGGCGCTTCGGGAGCGAGGTCGCCATCGTCGATCTCCTCGACCGGATCCTCGCCGTCGAGGAGGACGAGGCGTCGGAGCTGCTGACGGCCGCCTTCGAGGAGGAGGGCATCGCGGTGCACACCGGCGCGAAGGTGCTCCGCTTCGCGCGCGAGGGCGACGACAAGCTCGTCGTGCTGGAGACCGCCGAGGGGGAGCACACCCTGCGCTGCGACGAGGTGCTCCTGGCCATCGGCCGCCGCCCGAACGTCGAGGGGCTCGACCTCGACGAGGCGGGCATCGAAGCCGACCGGACCGGGGTCGTCGTCGACCGCCACCTGCGGACCATGAACCGGCGCGTCTACGCTGCGGGCGACGTGTGCTCGCGGTACAAGTTCACCCACGCCGCCGACGCAATGGCGAAGATCGTGCTCCAGAACGCCCTGTTCTTCGGGTTCAAGACGGTGGAATCGCTCACGATCCCCTGGGCGACCTACACCGACCCGGAGGTCGCCCACGTGGGGATCTCCCGCAAAGAGGCGGACCGGCGCCGGGATGTCCGGACCTTCCTCGAGCCCATCGATCGCAACGACCGGTCGCTGCTCGAGGGAGAGACCCGCGGCTACGTGCGGATCCACGCCCTGAAGAACGGGACGATCCTCGGCGCGACGGTGGTGGGGCGGCACGCCGGGGAGCTGATCGCGCCGCTTTCCCTGGCGATGACCCACGGGCTCCGGCTCGGGGCCTTCGCGGGCACGATCCTCCCCTACCCGACCCGCACCGAGGTGCTGAAGCGCGCGGCGAGCCAGTGGCAGCGCACCCGACTCACCCCGTTCCTCGCGGCGCTCCTGCGGATGCTGCTCCGCTTTCGCCGATGACGACGGCCCCTGGCACGATCTGCGTGTTCGCGAAGCCGCCGCGACCGGGTCGCGTGAAGACCCGCCTCGCGCCGGCGTTGGGCGAGGAGGGCGCCGCTCGGCTCGCCCGGGCCTTCCTGGCGGACACCTGGGCCACGGTCGCCGCGCTCGACTGGGCGCGCCCGGTGCTCGCGAGCACCGAGGCCGACCGGCAGTCCCTGGGGCTGCCCCCCGACGCCGCGCTGTGGCTCCAGGGCGAGGGCGACCTCGGCGACCGGATGGAGCGCGTGCTCGCACGGGCGCTCCGCGAGGCGCCGTGGGCGGTGGTGGTGGGCACCGACTCGCCCGGGCTCCCCTCGACCCTGCTCGCCGAGGGCCGCGACGCCCTGGAGCGCGCGGACGCAGTGCTCGGGCCCACCCCGGACGGCGGCTACTACCTGATCGGCCTGCGACGGTGTCCGCCCGGGCTGCTCGCCGGCCTCCCCTGGAGCCAGCCCTCGACGCTGGCGGCCACCCGGGCGCGCCTGGAGTCCCACGGGCTGACGGTCGCGCTGCTGCCCCCCTTCTTCGACGTGGACACCCCGCGCGATCTGCCGCGCCTCGCGGTGTGGCTCGGCCAGCGCCCCGACGCCGCGCCCGCGACCCGCGAGGCGCTGAGGACGGTGTCCCCCGAGGTGCGGCCACGGCTGTCGGTGGTGATCCCGGTGCTCGACGAGGCCGCGCGAATCGGCACGCGTCTACGCGAGTTGGTGGTGATGCCCGGCATCGACGAGGTGATCGTGGTCGACGGCGGGAGCACCGACGACACGGTGGCGATCGCCCGCGAGTTCCCGGGAGTCCAGGTGCTCCGTGCGCCGCGGGGGCGCGCGCTCCAGCTCAATGCCGGCGCCCGGGCGGCCCACGGCGAGGTGCTGCTGTTCCTGCACGCCGACGTGTCCCTGCCCCCTGACGCGGCGGCGCAGGTGGAGCAGGTGCTCGCCGACCCGCGCCACCTCGCCGGCGCCTTCCGCACCTGGACCGTGGCCGACGACCGGCCGTGGCTCCTCGCGCCGCTGCTCCACCTCGCCGACGTCCGCTCCCGCTCCACCCGCCAGCCCTACGGCGACCAGGCGATCTTCGTCCGGCGCGAGGCCTTCGAGGCCCTCGGGGGATTCCCCGAGATCCCGATCATGGAGGACTACGCCTTCTCCCGGCGCCTGCGCGCCCTCGGCCGCATCGGGCTCACGCGCGCGCGGGTCCACGTCTCGGGCCGGCGGTTCATCGCCCGCCCGATCTTCTACACCTTCGTCATGTGGACCTGGCCGGCGCTGTACCGCTGGGGCGTCCCGCCCGAGACCCTGGCCCGGTGGTACGACGACGTCCGCTGATCGCTACTCGGGCGGGGTCGACGGGGGCGGCACCTCGGGCGTGGGATGCACGCCGGTCTGGATCTCGACCCAGGAGATCACGAAGTCCGCGACGTCCTGCCAGCCGGGCTCGATGACGATGCCGTGGGTGTGGTCGAACTCCTGGAGCACCGTGGTGGCCTGGCCGCCCTCGTAGTGCTTCCAGATGTGCTGCACCGTCTTCTTGGGGACCACGCGATCCTCGTCGCCGGCGACGAGCAGCAGGGGAGCGCGCGCCGCCTGCTGGAAGTCCACCCTGGTGTGCCGGGTGAAGCCCGCCCACAGGATCTCGAAGAAGGGGCGGCCCGGCGCGGGCACCACGTAGCGGTCGTAGACCGCGTGCCGCTCGTCGACCGGCACCTTGCTCCCGAAGGCCCACACCCACCGCTCGAAGTCGATGGGGTGGCTCTTCTGGCCGCCCTTCCAGGTGGAGATCACCGGCCAGGAGGCCTTGCGCCCGCTGCCGGTAACCGGCACGCCCTTGGGCGGCGCGGGCTCGAGGGCGACGCCGGCACGGCCGAGCCCCTCGTCGAGCAGCTTCAGCACCACCAGCCCGCCGAAGGAGTGGCCGATCAGGATCGGCGGCTCGGGCATCTTCCGGATGATCCCGGCGTAGTAGTCGACGACGTCCCCCAGGCTCTCGACGTCGAGGGCGGGCGGGGGGTGCGCGCGCAGCGCTGCCGGGTCGCCGTCGAGGTGGGGCCAGGCGGGTGCGACGCAGTCGTAGCCCCGCGCCTCGTACCGCTCGCACCAGGGCGTCCAGGAAGCGGCGGAGAGCCACGCGCCGTGAATCAGAAGGAGGGTCGTCGCGAACATGCCGTGCTCCCTAATGGATCGCGAGCCGCGTCGCCTCGTTCACCTTCAGGGGCACCTGGCCCAGGGGCGTCCCCACCTGCATGTTGGCGCCGAGGCCGACGTTGACGGGCTGCTTCCTGGCGATCGCGGTCGCGATCGTCGTGCCCACCTGGAGCAGGTCGATGTTCAGCGGGAGCGCGACGATCGTCTCCTTGCCGGGGGCCACGGCGCCGGCATCGGCGACATCGCCGGTCGCGACCTGGTTGCCGCCGAGGGCCACCTGGTATCCGATGTCGTGGAAGTCCATGGACGCGCCCTGCTGGTGGGTCAGCCCCACGTCGAGCTCCAGGCGCGCGTTGTGCCGGAGCACGTTGAGCTGGGTCACCTTCAGGGAGGCCAGCCGCACCTTGGGCGGGCGCAGCACCGGGATCTGCCCGGCGTCCTGGTAGGGCACGCGCACGGTGCCCAGAGGCGTGTCGAAGCGGAAGGTGCCCTTGATCTGGAAGGGCACGCTGTCCTGCCCCCTGGTGGCCTGGCCGAGCCGGATCAGGTCGGCGAACTTCACCGCGACGGGCAGCCGGAGCTCGCTGTTCCCGCGCGCCAGGACGTTCAGCCCCTTGGTGTTGTCCCCCTGGGCGAAGTCGGCCCCGGCCACGTTCAGGTCGTAGGTGAAGGATGCCACCTTGACCGCGACCGGGTTCGGGTTCGTGAGCTGGAACACGAAGTCCGCGTCCGCTCCCTGGAAGGTGACCGAGCGCATCTGCACCTTCTGGAAGTGCAGCTTCGGCGTGTATTGCGCGAGCCCCGGGAACTTCCCGAGCTTGGGGCAGCCGGCGAGCGGGAGAACAACGAGAGGCAACAACCAGAAAGCGCGCATGAAGGGTCTCCGTCGAGGCAGCCTATCCGACACCGGGCGACCTGCGAGCGGGTACCGAGGATGCCGTCTGCAGGTCCAGGTCCCGGCCACGCCGCCAAGCCCTCGACGATCAGCCCGCCCACAGACTCCTCCCCGCGACCTCACGCCCGAACCACCTCCCACCCGCGCGCCCCACCCCGATCGTATCGCCCAGAACGCCCCTCTTCGACGACCCGGCGTGGTCGTTGTCGTGGTGTGCCCCCGCCAGCACCGGCCAATCCTCAACATTTCGACCAACGATCCTGTCTCCATGCGGATCGTAGGCGAATGGTCAGTGCCTGACCCCTCGTTCCTTGACCCCTCGTTCCCTCGTTCATGCACCGTCCAGGTCCACGACCTCAACCTCGCCCCCCGATGATCGAAGCCTCGACCCCGATCGGCCGATAGAAGATATGGCTTCCCTCCGGAGCTCCCTTGTCCCTCCTGGATACCCTCAAAGCCGTCCTCGGCCTCCCAAAGCCCCTCGATCCCACCGACGGCGGCCCCTTCCGCCTCACCCGGAAGGCCGTGGAAGCCCTCGACCGACTTCCCGCCGGCCGCGCGCTGCACGTCCAGCCCGTCCCCGTCGCCGGCGGCTGGGCGATGCGGGCCTTCGAGGGCGACGACACACTCGTCCCCGAGGGCGCCGAGATGGCCATCGTCGTCTCCGAGGAGGACGCCGCGCGGCTGCACGGGATCGTGCTCGACCACGACGGGTCCCGCTTCGTCCCCACCTCGCCGCTGACCGTCGTCCCCCACGACACGCCGAATCCGGACGGGCGCAAGTTCGAGACCGATCGACTGCTCGCCCGCGGCCGGCCCCAGGCCTTCCGGACGGGCGAGGGCGACGCGCCCCCCCTCGCCGAGCGGCTCCTCGGCCTCCCGGGAGTGCGGGCGGTGCTGTTCAACCTGCACACCGTCACCGTCGAGCGCGCGCCCGGTACCGCGTGGAAGTCCCTGGACCGCGCCGTGGAGGCCCAGCTCCGGGAGCACCTGCTCCTGGCCGGGCCGCTCCTGGACGAGCCCGTGGTCGAGCACGACGACGACCTCGAGGCCGAGGTGATCCGCGTGCTCCAGGAGACCATCCTGCCCAAGGTCCACCGGGACGGCGGCGACCTGCAGCTGGTCGCGGTGCGCGACGGCGTCGTGCAGCTGCACATGCTCGGCGCCTGCAACTCGTGTCCGGCGAGCCAGATCACCCTGAAGGCCGGCGCGGAGCGCCTCCTCGAGCAGGCGCTCCCCGGTCGGGTCGTGGCGGTCGAGGCGGTCTGAGTGCCGCCTGACCCGACGATGACGCGCGTGTGACGAACGCCGGGTTATAGGCCCCGGTCTGTTCGGGGATCTCAGCCGCCGATGGCTCGTCCGACCGCCCAAGGCTGGTACAAGGTGGAGCACGCACGCATCGACGGGAGCCGTCAGACGCTCCTCGATGCACTGCAGCGGCTCGACGAGCCGGTGTTCGTGGTGCGCACCGACGACGGTCCGGCCGTGGCCACGGGCGGGCAGGCGGTGTTCAGCGGCGCGAGCGCACCGGCCGACGCGCTTCCCCTGATCGCCTGGGTGCCTCCGCTCACCCCCGACCGCCTCGGCGACCCTGGCTTCCTCGACACCTTCGGGCTGCGCGTCGGCTACCTCGCCGGCGCGATGGCCAACGGCATCGGCTCGACCGACATCGTCGTCGCCATGGCCCGTGCCGGGATGCTGGGCTTCTTCGGCGCCGCCGGGCTGTCCACCGGCCGCATCCGCCGCGCGCTCGATGACGTGCAGGGCGCGCTCGACGACCTCCCCTACGGCTTCAACCTCATCCACTCCCCACAGGATCCGCGCCAGGAGTGGGAGACGGTGGAGCTGTACCTCGAGCGCGGGGTGCACACGGTCTCCGCCTCGGCCTACCTCGGGCTCACGACCCAGATCGTCGCCTACCGGTGCCGGAGGCTGCACCTCGGCCCCGACGGACGGGTGGTCGTACCCAACCGCGTGCTCGCCAAGGTGAGCCGCGAGGAGGTCGCGGTCCACTTCCTGCGTCCCGCCCCCGAGCGCCTGCTGCGGCCGCTCGTCGAGCAGGGTCGTCTCACCGCCCGCGAGGCGGATCTGGCCGCCCGGGTGCCCATGTGCGACGGCCTCACCGCCGAAGCCGACTCGGGCGGGCACACCGACAATCGCCCGCTCCCCGTGCTCCTGCCGCTGCTCCTCGCGCTCCGCGACCGGGTCGCCGCCGAACAGGGCTACGACCGGCCGATCTTCGTGGGCGCCGCGGGCGGGCTGGGCACGCCGGGCGCCATCGCGTCCGCCTTTGCGCTGGGCGCCGCCTATGTGCTCACCGGCACCGTCAACCAGGCCTGTGTCGAGGCGGGGACCTCGCCCATGGTGCGGCAGATGCTCGCCGAAGCGGGCGCTGCCGACGTCGGCATGGCCCCGGCGTCGGACATGTTCGAGGCCGGCGTGAAGGTGCAGGTGCTCGAGCGCGGCACCCTGTTCGCCCAGCGCGGCGAGAAGCTCTACGCCGCCTGGCGCGATCACGCCCGGTGGGAGGACGTCCCCGCCGCCGAGCGCGAGCGCATCGAGCGCCAGGTCCTCCGCCAGCCCTTCGAACAGGTGTGGCACGAGTGCGAGCGGTTCTTCGCAGAGCGCGACCCGAGCCAGCTCGAGCGCGCCGCCCGCGACCCGAAGCACCGGATGGCGCTGGTCTTCCGGTGGTACCTCGGCCTGTCCTCGCGGTGGGCCATCGCCGGCGAGGAGACCCGGCGCGCAGACGTGCAGGTGTGGTGCGGCCCGGCCATCGGCGCGTTCAACGCGTGGACCCGGGATACCTTCCTCGCGGAACCGTCCGAGCGCCGCGTGGTCACCGTCGCTGCGAACCTCATGGCCGGCGCCGCGGCCCTGACGCGCGCCCGCTGGCTCGTCCAGCAGGGCGTGAGCGCCGGGGCCGAGGCCGAGGTCTGGGTCCCCCGGCCCGTCGCCTGAACCCCGAGAGAGGAGCCATGTCCGAGCCCACCCAGGAGCCCATCGCCATCGTCGGGATGGCGTGCCTGTTGCCGCGGTCGCCCGATCTCGCGGCGTACTGGCGGAACATCGTGCACGCGGTCGACTGCATCTCCGACGTGCCCGAGGACCACTCCTGGCGGCCCGACGAGCAGTGGCACGCCGACCCGAAGGCGCGCGACAAGACCTACAGCCGGCGCGGAGGCTTCCTCGACAAGGTGCCCTTCGACCCGATGCAGCACGGGATCACCCCGAACGCGCTGGACGCGACGGACACGAGCCAGCTCCTCGCCCTGATCGTCGCCCGGGAAGCCCTGCGGGACGCGGGGCTCGACCCGGACGGTACGGGCTGGGATCGCGAGCGCACGGGCGTCATCCTCGGGGTCACCGGCACCCAGGAGCTGGCGATCACGCTCGGCGCCCGGCTGCACGGCCCCACGTGGAAGCGCGCGATGCAGCGGTGCGGGATCGACGACACGCTGGCCGACGCGGTCGTCGACGACATCTCCAACCACTTCCCCGAGTGGCAGGAGCAGTCCTTCCCGGGGCTGCTCGGCAACGTCGTCGCCGGGCGGATCGCGAACCGCCTCGATCTCGGCGGCACGAACTGTGTGGTGGACGCAGCGTGCGCCAGCAGCCTCGCCGCGGTGCAGCTCGCCGCCTCCGACCTTCGCGCCGGTCGCGCCGACATCGTGCTCTCGGGCGGCGTCGACACGCTGAACGACATCTTCATGTACATGTGCTTCAGCAAGACGCCCGCGCTGTCCAGGTCCGACGACGCCAGGCCCTTCGACGACGCCGCCGACGGGATCCTCATCAGCGAAGGCGTGTCGATCATCGCGCTCAAGCGCCTGTCTGACGCCGAGCGCGACGGCGACCGCGTGTACGCCGTGATCCGCGGCATCGGCGCGAGCAGCGACGGCAAGGGCACCGCGATCTACGCCCCCAACCCCGAGGGGCAGGTCCGGGCGGTCACGCGCGCGCTGGACGAGGCCGCCGTCGCCCCCGAGACCATCGAGCTGATCGAGGCCCACGGCACGGGCACCCGGGCGGGGGACCTCGCCGAGGTCACCGGCCTGCAGCGGGTCTTCGCCGATGTGCAGCGAGAGGGTCGGTTCATCGCGCTGGGCTCGGTCAAGTCGCAGATCGGGCACACCAAGTCCAACGCGGGCGCCGCGGGGCTGGTCAAGGCGGCGATGGCGCTCCACCAGCGCATCCTGCCCCCGACCGCGAAGATCGAGCACCCGAACCCGAAGATGAGGCTGGAGCACTCCGCCCTCTACCTGAACACTCGCGCGCGGCCGTGGGTGCGCGCCGCCGACTTCCCGCGTCGCGCCGGGGTCAGCGCCTTCGGCTTCGGTGGGTCGAACTTCCACGCGGTGCTCGAGGAGCACGGCGACGCCACGGTCCCGCCGCGTTTCGCGGCCGAGGCCGAGCTGGTGCTGCTCGGTGCGGACGACCCCAAGGGGCTGCGCGCCGCGATCGAGGCCGCCCGTCCCGGCGACGCGCCGACCCTGCAGCACGCGGTCCGTCCGCTGCTGGAGCGCTGGGCGCCCGCGGCCCACGTGGTCGGGTTCCTCGCGACCTCCCTGGACGACCTCGCCGAGAAGCTCGACCGGGCCGCGGCGCTCGTCGCCGAGGGGCCCGGGGCGAAGGCGGGCGTCACCTACGGCGCGCCCGACGACGCGAGCCGCCGCACCGCCCTGCTCTTCCCGGGCCAGGGCAGCCAGTACGTCGAGATGGGGCGCACCGCCGCGCTGCGCCACCCCGCGCTGCGCGCCGCCTTGGACCGGGCCGACGAGGCCTTCCGGGTGGCCGGGCGGCCGGCGCTCTCGGCGCGTGTCTACCCCCCTCCCGCCTTCGACGACGCCACGCGCACGGCCCAGGAGGCGGAGCTGACCGCCACCGAGTGGGCCCAGCCCGCCATCGGCGCCCTGTCCAAGGGGCTGCTCGACGTGCTGCGCGGCTTCGGGGTCGCCGGCGAGGCTTTCGCCGGCCACTCCTACGGGGAGCTGGTCGCCCTGCATGCCGCCAGCGTGCTCGACGAGGCGGGGCTGTGGACGGCGAGCCGCGTGCGCGGCGAGGCGATGGCCGACAGGGGCACCGAGCGCGGGACCATGGCCGCGGTCTCCGGACCCCTCGACCAGATCGAAGCGGTGCTCGGCGAGGGTGGCGACGTGGTCCTCGCCAACCGCAACCACCCCGGCCAGGGCGTGATCTCGGGCTCGCCGGCCGCGGTCGAGACCGCGATGGTCGCGCTCCAGGAGGCGGGGCTCGCGACCCGCGCACTCCGGGTCTCGGCGGCCTTCCACTCGCCGCTCGTCGCCGACGCGCGCGAGCCCTTCGCCGCCGCGCTGCGGGACGTGCCCTTCGCCGCCCCGGCGCGCCCCGTGTACAGCACGGTCACCGCGGCGCCCTACCCCGACGACACCGCCACGATGCACGGGCTGCTCGCCGACCAGATCACCTCCCCGGTGGACTGGGTCGGCGTGGTCGAGGCCCTGTAGGCCGCGGGGGCCCGCACCTTCGTCGAGTATGGGCCGGGCCGGGTCCTCTCGGGGCTCGTCCGCCACACCCTGAAGGGGCGCGACGGGTGGAGCGTGGTCGCGCTGGACGGCCACCGCGCCAAGGTCGACGGCGACGTGCAGCTCAAGGAGGCCCTCGTCCTGCTGGCCACCCGGGGCCTGCCGGTCGACCTCGCCCCGCTCCTCGCCGAGCCCCTGCCGCCCGGGCCGCGCCGCGCCGGCAGCCGCGCGACCGTGTGGATCGGCGGCGCGAACCTGCGCACCGACAAGACCCGCTACCCGCCGCCGCCCGACGTGCCCGAGCGCGCGCCAGCGCCCGCGCCCCCGGCGCCAGCCCGTGCCACCGCGCCACGAGCGCGACCCGCCGCCCCGCGGCCGTCGCCGCTCGCGGCGGCTACCGACCCCGTCCAGCCTGGAGAGACCACCGTGGCTCACCACGACACCCCGGCCCCGGGGGGCGCCCCGGTCGACGGCGACGCGCTCGCGGCCCTGCTGCAGACCACGCGTCAGAGCCTCGCCGCCTTCCAGGAGGCCCAGGAGCGCACCGCGCGGGTCCACAGCCAGTTCCTGGAGGCGCACGCCCAGGCCAACGCGAGCTTCCACCGCCTCTTCGAGACCCACGCGCGCCTCGTGGAGCTGGCGGCCACCGGCCAGATGCCCGAGGGCCTGCCGGCACCCGCCGCCCCGCCCGCCCCGCGCCCGGCCTCCGACTCGCTGCCGCCATCGGTGCAGCGGGTCATGGGGAGCTTCCTCGGCCAGGGCGCCGACGACAGCCTGTCGGGGATGGAGGGCCGTCCCGCCGCGGGGGTGCCCCGCCAGCCGATCCACCGCGTCGAGGGCCTCGACAGTCGCCGCCCCGCCGTCGCCGCCGACGACGATCTCCCGCCCCTGATGACCGCCGACCGGGTCGGCGGGGGCCTCGAGCCGATGGCCCGCCGGGACGCCGCGCCGGCCCCGACTGCGGCACCGACTCCCGCAGCGGCTCCGACTGCCGCCGCAGGGGCCACCCGCGACGCCCTCGTGGCCGCGACCCTCGCCGCCGTCGCCGACAAGACCGGCTACCCCGCCGACATGCTCGACCTCGCCATGGACCTCGAGGGCGACCTCGGCATCGACTCCATCAAGCGCGTCGAGATCCTCGCCGCCGTCCAGGAACGCGTCCCCGGACTCC
>Ga0114931_10003012_pt1 | contig 21394 bp, 24 predicted proteins | sample 2SBtaG_FD_89579 | JGI IMG/M metagenome (GOLD analysis project Ga0114931, IMG submission 89579) | Deep subsurface microbial communities from Kolumbo volcano to uncover new lineages of life (NeLLi) - 2SBTROV14_V59a metaG | ecosystem: Environmental > Aquatic > Marine > Volcanic | place: Kolumbo...
ACAATTGGGACCAACCGTTTTATCACAAACATAACACTTCTTAGTTATTATTCCGTAACACTGATTGCAAATGTAATTATTACAATGAGCACAACAATAATACATGTATGCACATCTACAATAATCACAATAAGCATTATCACAGAATTTACATTTCTGATAAGAGGTTTTTTTGCATTTATTACAATCCACCTTATCTTGCCTATTTTTTATTTGTTGTTCCAGTTCTTTAATACGTTCATTGGCAAACTCCAAACGTTTGTCATTAATCAATTGTATTAAACTATCTGGTAATTTTAATCCTTTTTGAGACATTCAGAACAAAAAACTTTTTGTTTTAACAAAACTTAAGAATGTAATATTATAAATAAAAAAAGTTTTCAATTTAATTTTTGACATTTAATACATTTTTCTTCCCCGTAAGAACAATTTATACAATATTCTTTTGAACACTTAATACAAATTCCTTTTATATTTTTAATGTCATCTGGACAAACTAAAGTTTCACAACAATCTGTTATTATTCCACAATCTTCACATATATATTTATTACATTTCTCACAAATACCACCACAATATGCAAAATTACATATACACTCTGTACAATAAATAGAATCACAAACCTTACATCTTATATACTGCAAATCAATTGTAACACAATGGTCTTTGTATTCACAATCTATTTTTTTTCTGAGTTTTGTTATTCTTTGTTCTAATTCTTTTATATGTTTATTGGCTAATTCAACACGTTTGTCATTAATTAATTTTAATATAATTTCAGAATAATTCATTCGGAACGAAAGTAGCAAAAACTTAATAACAGTGTTGTCTTAATAATCATTGTGAATTAAAAAAAGATCAATTTTTACTACACCTCCTACACATATCATTTTTAAAGTGGCATTTTTCACACATTTTTCTATTACACATACTACATTCCGTCCAACATAAAGAGCATGTTGTGGCGTAATCTGGACAACCTTCACAATCAGTAATTTTCTTGCAAAATGTATCATCATTGTTACATTTATAACATATAACAGAATGACAATCATCACATTTTACCACACAATCATTACAGAAATATTTATTACATATACATATTTCCTGACATACCATACATATTAATGCATTACAATCTTGACAGTTAGAAAAGTGTATAAATGTGGTTTTGTAATAATATTCATCACAACATCTTGCATACACTAAATTATCGACAATTATTTTTTCTAATTCTTTTATGCGTTTTCTATATCCTTCAACACGTTTATCATTAATTAATCTTAGTACAACTTCAGGATAATTCATTTCGAACGAATTCTTCAATAATCGTGTTGCGTTATTGCAAATTAAAAAAGAGATCACTTTTTGTACGGAGCTAGGAGGGATTGTAAGGGAACCTAGGTTCCCTGCAAAGAGATCAATTTTTGTGCGGAGCTAGGAGGGATTGTAAGGGAACCTAGGTTCCCTGCAAAGAGATCAATTTTTTACGTTGATTGATGGACCATATCATATCCCAACATGTTGTACATTTATCACATGTATATCTATCACAATATTCACATTGATGATAGTTTAACATTTAAAACAGGATTTATATTTATCCTCAATTTTTGCCGGTGCTATTTCTTGGTTTTTATATCTTTCGTCACATACACTACATTTTTGTAAACAAGCAACACAACATAAACTCATACAATTTTTACAATTTGTAAGATATAAGTTAGTTTTAAAGCAACTCTTACATAAAGTTATATTACAAGAACAATCAGAATCATATGAATTAACTTCATATCCATAATAATTACACATACTACATTTAAAAATTTTGTCAGTTACGCTTATTACATTGTCAACACTATTTAGTTTTCCGTTCAAATCTTTAATTTCTCTTTCTAATTCTTTTATACGTTTATCATACTTTTTAACCCTTTTGTCATTAATTAAACTTATCAGACTATCCGGCAAATCCAGTGACATTCCTGTTATGGATGTATGTTAATTTAATGTTATTAATTAAAAAAAAGATCAATTTTTGTAACAGTCCCAATGCGGTCCTGCATAGCAGTTAGGACAGAGTTTTTTAATACATTTTTCACAATTTTTTATACAACTTAAACAACAATGTCCATTACATGATGGACATACCGGTTGACATTCTTTGCATATACTGTTGTCACAAAAATAGCATGAACTATAACCCTTTTCTCCGCACTCTGCACAGTAAATCTTACAACAGATTGTGCAACAAAGGTAAGATGAGTTTTGACATCGATAGCATTTCTTTGTGTTATTGTTCTTCAATGCTTTCACTTGCTCCTCTAATTCTTTTATACGATTAGCATCTAATTTGGCACGTTTGTCATTAATTAATCTTATTAAACAATCTCCTAATTCTTCGAATTCCCCTGAAGGAGTACCCAAAGCTTTGCGTTCCTTTAGCGACATCCCTATCCTTAGCTCAAAGCCGGTAGGGAAAATCAAAGATTTAGGGGATGGGATGGGAAAATCAAAGATTTGGGAGCAGAAAGATTCACTTTGATTATTAGATGTAATAAAAAAATAACTAATTAGAATGTTGTTCAATTTTACGATTACAGTGTACACACCATGATGAACATTTTGGGCACAAGAAACTCCCACACAGAGTACAAGATGTACAATTTAATTTATCACAACAATCATCACACATATATAGATCATGAACACATTCAGAGTTCATTCCATTATAACTATAGTAGTAATCTTGGCAAAAATCACATGATACTATGTCATCCATATTATCCAAGAGTTTTATCATATTATCTTTTTGTTTCTTTAAATTTTCATTTTCATTTTCTAATTCATTAATACGATTAGTCAATGGTTTTATTCTGTAATCCGAAATAAGTCTTAACAATCCTTCAGGTAAATCCATACAGTAAACTAATCAGTATGTATAAATCTAATTAAAAATATTGTCAGTTTTTAACAATCTCCCATATTCATATTACATTTTCCACATAGTAGTGTTGTTCCACATGAAAAACAATATAATTTATCACAATATTCACAATAGTCATAGCATTGTGAAGAATATTCACAATTACATATAAAACTTCTCCTACATATAAAACAATTAAGCGTTCTGTCACTAGTTTTTAAACAATTCTTACAAACAATAAACATATAATTACAGTTGAATTCACATATATCATCTCTATATTTATCACATAATTCACATTTTTTGAAATGTTTTGAAATACAATTTTTCAGATTTTTATTTTCTTTCTTTAACTCCTGAACTTGCTTTGTGAAAAAAATCATTCTATAATCTGAAATAATTTTCCACAATCCATCCGATAATTCGATAGACATTTTTTATTTAGGGTTAATAATGTCACTAACTCAAATAAAAATTAAAAATCATCAATTTTTTTTACACTTTAGACACATTGGATCTAAACCAGCTAAAGCATGAATATGACCACAACAATAACATTTATCATAGTCTATTATGCAATCATTGCAAACATTATTATTATATTGTATAAAGGAAATTTTTTTATATATCCCACATGATTCACATTTTACGAATTTTGGTGAAATAACATCTCTTAGTTCTTTATTTTCTTTTTCTAAATCTTGGATTTGTTTAATAAGAGAAATTACTCTTTCGTTTGAAATTATTTCATGTGGTAACGCCATAGACATTCTGAATGAATGTGATGGAAAAGCACAAATGAGATAATAAAAAAAATAATTGTTCAATTTTTGATTTTTCTTTTGTATCTTTTTGATTTTAATTTTTCCAAATTTATTTTTTGTTCCACACTTAATTTTTCTATATCAACTATTCTGTTGATATCTTCAAGTAATTTCGTATAACATTTATATATTGTTACTTCACTGATTTTGCAGTGAATTGATATGTCTTTTTTAGTAATACCCAAGTTATAAATACATGACATTAGAAATATACAACTTGTTGTTTTTGTTCGAGGGTTATTTTCGGGTGCTAATTTATATTTTTGTACATTTTCAATTAATTCCCTAACTTTTAATTTATTTATTCCCTCAATTTCTAAAGTATCACAAAATTTATTAATAAAATCAATAGCTAATGGCGGTTTAATATTAGTGGATTTTATATCATTATCATATAAAATTGCCAATAATCTTTTATTTCCTTGAAGAACTGTATTTCGGCTTATTCCAAATGTTTTTGCTAATTCAGTCTCTACTACAGCTTCATTATTAATACTTGCCGAATACAATATACATGCGGCTAATATTGCTTTTCGGATATCGCCTCTAAATATTTTTGTTCCATAAATTTCATTATAAATACCAAACGCATAATTAATTGTTTTTTGTGATACTAAATCTTTACATCTACCCTCCATATATTTGTACATTCTCAACATATTTTTGTCTCTATAATTTACTTCAGACCATCTATGAATTTTTCCTAATAAGGAATAACGTCCTACTCCTCTTAATACCATTTTAGGAGCAGCATTCGGCATATTACGTGTATTAAAATTCCCACATCTATCATCACCTTTGAGATGACTAATTTTACTTTTATTATAGCTTTGCCATTCCCTATTGATATTAGTAATTTTTCCATTTATTGTTCCACAATTTAAACATACAATTCCACTACATGATGAATCATAATGTATAGAATCACTTTTGCATTCTTTACATCTAGATATGGTTTGATTTTTTAGTTTATCTTGATATTCCACTGATTCTAAACATGCATTTATATTTTCAACACTGTCATATTTACAACAAGTATCTTCATTTTCAAATGCAATTCTAATTTCATTAAAATGAAATGCGGAGTTGTCATCTGATTTTTTTCTAATTTCCTTGTTCAGAGTAACCAAAGTTTCACTTTTAGAAACGGCTAAAGACGCGGTTTCACGAAGCTTCCTGTGGGAGAGTTGACGAGAAATTGATGGTTTACATGTTTTTTCTTTGATTTGGGTTAATTTGTCTTGTTCGTTTAGGGTTTTTGATAAGAATTTCTTGCGTGTTTGATCTTCGTTATAATGAAATTGCATTGATTAGAATTGGGATATACCCAATATATATTAATATATACTAATCTTTAAGTTCATATAAACAAATAATCTGTTCACTTTTTGTCTCAATTTAAAAAAATATTGAAAATAAACAATATCTAAAACTTATATACAACCGTTTATATAATACATACTTTGTATGTCTATCCGTTCACACTCAAATCAAAAACACACAGAATATCAAAATTTACTTACTAAAGAACGACATTATCGCCAATTAAAAGTATTTGAACATCTTGATGAAGTAATAGACAAAACTGAAGAAAATTTTAATACTTTAATTAATTATAAATATAAAAAAGCTATAGACATAGTTGAAAATTTCATTAAAGAAAATAAACGAATATTATATGGTGGTATTGCTATTAATGCTGTCTTAAAAACAAAGGGTGAAGCCATTTATGCAGAAAATGAATTCCCAGATTTCGATTTTTATTCCCCGGATTTTATCATAGATGCTATGTTTTTGTGTAACAAATTATATGAAAACGGATTTAAATATGTTCGAATGATTCCAGCATTTCATCCACATACAGTACGAATACAAATTGATTTTAAAGTTTATATTGCTGATATATCCTATTTAAATCCTCCAGAATTTAAACATATACCTACTGTAAAAATTAATGGAATATTCTATATCAGTCCACATTATATGAAAATAGATAAATACAAATCATTATCATTAGTCAATAATGCATACAGATGGCGTAAAGATATTTCAAGATTAAATAAAATTAATAAATATTTTCCTGAGAAAAAAGTCTTGAATAAACCTCCAGATGATCACAAATTTAAATATCATAAAGATTTGTTAGAATTTTTATACACAAAAACAATTCAAAATAATTTTGATAAATCTACTATTATTAGTGGTTATTTCGCATTTGTTTATTATCAACTAATCACTGAAAAAGGATTTGATCTATCTCATGATGATATTATAACTTCTATTAAAAAACAACTTCCTCCTATTGAAATTTTAGTTACAAATAAAAATATTTATGTAATTGTTGATAATTATATGAAATTAATCAATCAATATCTACATGATCATAAATTAAAAAATAAATATTATTTAATTCTTAATAATTACAATGGTCATGGCGGAAATTTATTACCTCAAAAAATGGTCTTGAAAATTGTTAATCAATCTGAAGGTGCGTTTGTAACAACCGCAGACGAAGATGCACTCTTTAAAGAATATCCACTCTGTATATTTTACAATTATTTTGGAATTGCTAATCAATATAAATATATTCCAACATTAGGAATTAATTTAACTAACTATAATAGTCTCATACATTTTCTGTATATTTATCGCTATTACGTTGATGCATATCAACATGAAGTATATGAAAAACGACCAAAAGATCGGTTTGATCCATTTTATTATAATTTGTTACAGGTCTATAAAAATGCTGAATATACGGATTATTTAATTCAGTCAATGCAAAAATATAATGATCAATTTCTTAAAAAATATAATCTTCTTGGTTATGAAGAACTTGCATCTAAAGATAATCCTAATATTTTCCAAATTATTCAATTTAACTACATTGGAACCAGTTTAGCAATTAGTGGTGTTCAATCTGTTTATAAAAATACTAAATGTGTTACTGTGTTAGGAATTTATAGTTATGGAACTTATTCTCCTGATATAGAATATCATTCCATTAAAGATATGATATTTTATATCGAACAACCAGGTCTTAAAATATGTTTATTATCTGATACAGAAGTTAAAATAGATAAAGCACCAATACCAACTAAAGGCGGAGACAATAATTTTAGTATTGATGATATTATCGACGAAGATGAATCTTCCAAAGAAAATAACGATGATGATATTACCTTAGAAGACATAACTGATATTGGAAGAAAAGTTTCTGATATTAGGATTGTCAAAAGAAAAATTATGTATGGATCATTTTATTTAGTTGATATTATTCTTATTAAAGGGGTCCCGCCTGTCTTTGAAGAAAATGACAAAAAAATAATAAAGAAATATCCATATTATAACGATTATTTAACCTACAGAAAAATTATTATATAAAATTTACTTTCCGATCTCTTTCATTTTAAAACATAGAATATACAACAAGATTAACAGCAATATTAACAACATTAAATTTATCAAACTAACAGCTCTATTAGTTTTCATACAACTATACATCTTACATAATTGGTAATATTTTCTCCTCTTTCGTTGCATAATGGGACAACTAACTATGTGCATGGTTTGGTGTTGACACCCTGGACAACCAATTGACATCATACCTTCCTCAGTATCACCCTCAGTATCACTCATATATTCATATTTTTCATGGGGCTTTCCTCGGTAAGTATCAAATTGAGTACTACCAGTAACTCCAGAAATAATTCGTGTCTGCAATTTATTTCTAAGTGTATTATCAGCAAACGCCATTTGTTTACAATTGATAATTTAATTGATAATTATATTACTAATACAATATTTTTTTTATTTTTACGTGTATATTAATATACAATGCCCGATTATAAACAAAATATTATTGATGTTTTTAAGGCTTTATGGTTATTTTACGAAATAAAAGATGATACTTATAGAATCAAAGCCTATAGAGATGCAATTAATGCATTAAGAAGTTATACAAAACCAATACGTAATAAAGATGAAATTCCTAAATTACCTGGAATTGGAAAAAGATCCATAGAGAAAATCAAAAGAATTATTGATGGGGAAACAATAAAAGATTTTATTCCAAAAAAAGAATTAAAATTATTAAATGCATATGGACAATTAATTAAAATTAGAGATGTGGGTCAAAAAAAAGCCATAACATGGATTAATAAGTATAATGTCAAGAGTCTAAACGATCTTAAAAAGAAAATAAAAAGGGGTAAAATTGTTTTAACAGATTCTCAAAAATTAGGTTTGAAATATTACAAAGATTTAAATACTAAAATTCCTCATAAAGAAATCCAACATATTGAAAAATTACTTAAAAAAATTATTAAAAAGATTGATCCATTACTTAAACTTGAAATTTTGGGTTCTTATAGAAGAAAATTACCATTTAGTAGTGATATTGATATTTTAATTTATCATCCTAAAATTAAAACAAAGGCTCAACTTAACAATGCTCGACCTTATATAAAAAAAATAGTTAATACCCTTGATAATTTAGGGTTAATTGCTGCCAATATGAAAATTGGTTCGTTAGATAAAAAAAGTAAAAGATCAATTAGCTTAGAATATTTATTTAAAACAAAATACTCAAAATTCAAAAGAAAAGTTGATTTAAAATTTTATCCCTACGAATCATATCCAACAGCATTGATGTATTTTACAGGATCACGAAATTTTAATAGACGTGTTCGGGAACGCTTTAAAAGAGTTGGATATCTTTTAGCAGATCATGGATTGTATAAAAAATTACCTAGCGGTGGTATGATACGAATTCCAGTTAAAACTGAAAAAGATATTTTCAAAAAAGCAAAAATGGATTATATTCAACCATCTAATAGAATTTAAACAAAAATTGATAATTATTGTGTCCAAAGCTAATTTTTTGCCAAGGCTTAATCACTTTAATGAATGATATAATGTGGAATATAGTATTAACAAGTGTGTTTATATTTATAAGCTTTTTGTCAATATATTATTTAATAAATACTTTTGTAGGTATGTGTATAATTATAAGTAAAAGATGGAAAAAATTTTTTGTATATTCTATTGAAATGCCATATAATGATGAAATAAATAAAACACTTCAAAAAATGATCAAACAAGGTAAAATTAAGGTTTTATCTAATAATTATAGATTATCTTGGGTATTTGAAGGACCATCACAATGTGAAACAACTGGTTGTATTAAATTTCATAAACATACAACTATTAGTAAAAATGTTTGTATTTATAATGGAACAATTATTGTACTTACTTTGGAAAAGTCCAAATTTAAAAATTTGGTATGTAAGTCTTTCATTTTAAATAAAACAAAATTGAACAAGTTTTGTAAAAAATTAGTTGAAAATAGCTTTAATTTTCCAAAAACTGAACAGGAAATTAGAGTTTATTATACTATTCCACTACCACATATACCTATTGAGTGGAGACTATTAACTACACGTCCAGGTAGATCATTAGATAGTATCTATTTTGATGAAAATATTAAAGAAAATTTAATTGCCGATATAACAGAGTTTTTCTCAAAAAAACAATGGTATTTAGAACACAGTATTCCTTATCGACGTGGTTATCTATTATATGGACCACCAGGTTGTGGAAAAAGCAGTCTAATAACAGCAATTTGTTCTGAGTTAAAATTAGATATATATTTGGTTCCTCTAGCAACTTCTAGACTTAGTGATAATAGTTTAATTAGAATTCTTAATTCAGTTCCTAAGGGTCAATTAATTTTAATTGAAGATCTAGACTCTGTTTTAGGTTCGGGATACAGAAGTGAACGATCATCCAAAATAAGTTTAAATGGACTTTTAAAAGCTTTGGATGGACCGGTCGCTCATACTGATCATATAGTCGTATTTAGTGCTAATGATATTCGCGGATTGACTGAAAATAATCTATTTCGTGCTGGAAGAATAGATTATCGGGTTGAAGTTGGATTTGCTGAACAAAAATACATAAAAGAAATGTTTAAAAATTTCTATTCAACATTGAAAATTGATAATATTGAAGATTTAGCAGATGAATATAGTCAACTTATTTCTAATAAAGATTTTCCAATGTGTTTTATTCAAAATCATCTAATTTCTAATAAAAATAACCCAAAAAGAGCTATATCTCATGTTAAAGATACACATAGAGAATGAATAAAATGAGTAAAATTGATAAATTTTTTAATTTAAAAATAAATTCATATTATTTAGTATCTATTATCAATGGGAATTACTAATATTAGAGTTTTATTTAAGCAACATAATAAAATAGGAATTCAAAAAAAACATATTAGTCAATACTCTGGCAAAAAGATAGCAATTGATCTTAATAATTATTTATATCGATTTTTATATAGAAATAAAAAAAATAACCAAAATCCGTATTGTTATTTGAGAGATGTATTACAATTTATCTTTTTTCTTCGAAAAAATAATGTTTTGCCAATATTCGTTATTGATGGTGCTGTTCCACCACAAAAATTAAAAACTATAGAGGAACGGTGCAAAAAAAAGGAATCTGTCCAGAATAAAATTATAGATTTAATTGAAGAGGTTAATGATACATTATCTAAAAATCTTGACGATGCTACTGTTGATGAAATTATACACGAAGTTAAAGAGATATCTGCTGAGGTAATACCTACTATAGATCAGTTCACTGTTGGAAACAATAAGTTAGGTGATATGTTACCAAATGATATTAAAAACAAAATATTACAAATTGATACTTTATCAAATCAATGTATTTATGTAACAAAACAGGATAAACTATACACAACCGCTCTTTTTAGATATTTAGGAATACCCTATGTCTATTCTCCATGGGAAGCTGATGATATGTGTGGATATTTGTACAAAAATGGATACGTTTCCGCTTGTATGTCAGAAGATATGGATTTTTTAGCACATGGTGTAGGTCATCTACTGAGACAATTTAATACATTTACAGGACAATTAATGGAATATCATCTTGATAATATTTGCAGTGATTTAAAACTTAGTTTTTCGGAATTCCTTGATATGTGTATTCTATGTGGTACCGATTATTATAAAATAAAAGGTCTTGGACCAAAAACTGCTTATAAAATGATATTAAAAGATAAATCAATAGAAAAATGTATTAATAAAATAATACAAAATGAAAAGTATAATTTGAGTGCTGATAATAAAGATAGTTTTAATTACAAAGAAATTCGACAATTGTTTATGAAATATATGAATAGCCCTGAATACCCAAAAAGGATTAATTCTAAAGATCTTAATTTAGGAAATTTAAGATGGGATAAATGCCATAAATTAATACGAATAATTGGCTTTAACAAATTAACCAAAGAAAAAGTTGAAAAGAAAATGAAGTATGATGGATAATTAGGTAATATTGAACTGGTAGTGAATATGGATAAGATAGATGAAATGTTGGCAGCCAAGCCGTTTTGGATGGAAGAAGGGTATCAACCTCCGCCTCCACCAGAAGAAATTTCCACATTTGGTGATTTCAGTTCTCTTATAACAGGACTTTATTTTTTAGAAACGTGTCCTAATTTCGTAAGAAGACCACCGCTATATAAGACTTGTCGAGGAATACGTTATTATCAATGTATGGGAAAATGTTTCTTATATGCAGTATCCGAAAAAATAAAAGATTTGTATTGTAATGATTGTTTTAAAAAAATAATTTTGGGTTATTATAATTGTGATAGTTACACGATTAACAAAATTTTAAAATATTGCTTTGCATAATATGAACCTTAGATTGATCACTAAATATATAAAAAAATGATATTTATTTTATCTAGTACAAACATAAATTACTTAGTAATAATATCATAGATGGGGTTTGGGTTAGTGTCACTCTATGAATTAGATCTGAAAGCCCTAAAGAATGCAACGGAAGAAATAAAGGAATTAAAAGATAAATTAAAGAAACGAGATAATAAAATTAAAAAATTAAAACAACAAGTTAAACAATTAGAAATTAGTTTGATGGATAAATATAAACCTCCTTTAGAGAAAGATTTACATTTGTGTGATCTCCCTTTCGAGAATGGTGGTTCTGGTTATATAAAGGCCAAAAAAAGTTTTAATTCACTGGTTGAAGATAAAAATTGATTTTTTTTAAATCGACTATTTACATTTTGTAACCTATTATTAATACACAATGTGGCCCGGAGATTATTGGGGAGATACAAATAGTAAACCTAATTACGGTAATGTCGATAAAAACAAAGAATTGCTAATTAAAAATAAACAAGATGTTAATAACCTAAAACAACAAATTGAAAACCTACACCAACAAATTGAAAAATTGAAGACAAACTTTATGGATAAATATAAACCGGATAACCCTGGTTATATAGAAGCCAAAAACCATTTTTATTCACTGGTTTAAAATAAAAATTGATTTTTTTTTTGTTTTATTATAAAAACATTTCAATATTACGAAAATGTCATGGTTTCCTAGTAATATTACATCATCAAATGATAATAATAATGATAATGATAATGATAATGATAATGATAATGATAATGATGTACTGATGTCATTAGATGAATGGCGACAACTAAAATATGATCAAGAAATAAAGAAACAAGATAAACCATTAAATACAATGGAAGAATATAAACAAGATAATACTGTTAACATAGAAGCTAAAAATTGAATTATTTTTATTTTAATATTCAATTGTTGTTTAATATTAAAACTATGGGATTTCAATTTCCATTGATGAACATTACACCAAAATTTAAATCAAAACCCTACTATGTTAATGTTGCCAATGTTAATGAAAATATAACAAAAATGTATTGTTGTCGTGAATGTTTAGTTAATATTAAATATGAAAAAAAACACCCACAAAATACCGTTAAAGGATTATGTAAATCATGTCAGAATTACAAAAATAATATTATAGATTCCAATTAATTGGTTTTTTTCCATAATCTTTCAATAATTTATTACATTTACTGAAACATTGTGAACCTAAAAATCCGCGATGAGCCGATAGAGGTGAAGGATGAGTTGTTTTTATAATTGAGTGTTTTTTCGCATCAATTAGTTTTTCTTTTGATTGTGCAAATCTCCCCCATAATATAAACACTATATCATCACCATTATTACTAATGAATTTTATTACATTTTCTGTAAATTGTTGCCAATAGTTTGCGTGACTATTGGATTTTTTTTCTCTAACTGTTAATGCACAGTTAAGAAGAAACACTCCTTCTTCCTTAACCCAACGTGTAAGATCCCCATCTCTTCGAGAGTTTTCTATCTTTGACAATACATTAGTATCATGTGAGAATTCCTTCGGAATTGGAAAATGTTTTGGATTGGTAAAATCAATATTGGGGTCATTTACTAATTCTTTATAGATATTCTTTAATGATGGTGGAGGTGTAACACCTATTGGAACACTAAAACTTAAACCCATAGCTTGTACTTTAGTAATAATTTTATCGTTTTGTTTAACATGGACTTTATTGATATATGGATCTTGTCCTAAAATAATAACATTAATATTCTTCAGAGAACATAATTTAAACACATTAAAGATTAAATCTATTGGGGGATAAATATTAATGTTGTTATCAATACATTCCTTAAATTCTTTTTTTAGATCTTTATACATTTTTTTAAAATAATCTTTTTTTGATTCTTCTTTAATAAAAATTGTCCAACTTTTATCTAATTCTTTCATTGGAAATAATTTTTTACAGAAAGAATCAGAATTATATGCATCTTTCCAAGAGTTTTTAGAAACGTGGTTATTGGAATCAACTTTAGCCATTATATAATCTATTGTATTAATATTATCGATATTATTTTATTTCAATTTTAATAATATAATAGAAAAATGTTTATCGGTCGGCACGTTAATATTCCAGATAACTTTAAATCTCCAAATATTGGAAAACATACATATAAAATAATTAAAAAATACTTAGATAATCCTATTAAAGTTTCAAAGAAAGAAAATCATTTAAATATTAAAACAATAAAATATCCAACAACCTTACAAGTTTTTATAGGACCCAAACTCTCATTTAGTGGTAAAAATATATCTCAATATATGAATAAAAAATATATTACCAAAATTAGAAAATTAATAAAAAAAAGGAATATTAAACTTGTGGCTCATAATACATATCTAATACAATTAACTAGAACAAGCAAAATTATACCAGTTGTAATTGCTAATGAATTACATAGCATTAAATTATTAGGTGGTCTTGGTGTTGTTGCACATCTTGGAAGTGTCAATATGAAAAAAGATAGGAAACGTATAACGATAAGTCTAGAAGAAGCGACAGATAATGTTATTAATAATGCAATAAATATTATCAAAAGATATATTAAAATAAATCCAAAAGATAAAAATCCCCCCAAATTATTTATAGAAACATCAGCTGGTAAGGGTGGTGAAATTTCATATAAAATTCCGGATTTAGCAAAAATTTACAAAAGAATCAAACAAAAATTATCCAAAAACCAGAGAAATATGATTAAAATATGTATGGATACTTGTCATATGTTTTCGGCTGGCTATGATTTTCGATCGGCTAAAAAAACTTTAAAAATATTAACAGAAGTTAATAAACTAATTGGATTACAAAATGTGGGTGTAATACATCTAAATGATTCTTCTTTTCCATTGGACTCTCGTACTGATTGTCATGCTAATATTGGTTGTGGATATATTGGAAATAGAAAATTAGGGGGATCTTTAGATGGTTTTCGTGTAATAATTTTAATAGCTAAAAAGTATAAAATACCTATGATTCTTGAAACACCTAGCAATGGTAAATGCATACCTAAAAAAAGTATGGAAGAACTTGCAGTAGTTAATGCAATGGGAACCGACATACAATCCTCTCATGGAGAACTGGGTAAAATAGGAATTAAAACTGATAAAAAAGTGATTAATAATAATTTAAAAAATATACCTATTAACCTTAATAATAATATCTATTATTCACTTATAAATTATTGTTAATATTTATAATAGTACAAATGAGTACTAACGATATTTTCATTGATAATGCCATTTTGGATGAAATTGTCGAAAAAGTAGAAACTCATGCTAATAAAAAATATAAGGAATATAAACAACCAGCAATTGATATGATTGAAGAATATATAACAAAATATAATCTCATTGTTTATGGTTATATGGCCATGAAAGAATTATTAAATACTAAAAAAATAACCAAAGAAGATTCATATATGCTAAATATGACTCCACAACAAGATGTATATTATAATTGTTATTCCATTAAAGGACGTAAAAATGTTGGTGATTTAATCAAAAATTTACAAAAATTAAACTATAGACCAATTCGATCAAATGTAATCCATGGTGCAAATAATGTTCGATGTCAAATAAAAATCGGAGAATACAATAGGGGATTGGTAATTATTGAAATTGTCCATATTACACCTTATGAATATAACAAATTAATAAAAACTTCAGTTAAAATTAAAAAGGGTAATAGTACAATGAATATAATATCTCCACTTATTGTTAAAATTCAATTATTGAATAGATTAATTGACCCCTTAAGTGGATTCGAAGAATGGAAAAGGTTCTATATGTACAAATTGATTTTTGACAAATACTATAATGACTATAATATATTTAAAGGTGATAATAGAAAAATTTTAAGTAAAAGAATTAACAAAGTTCCTAAAATTTTTAGAATCATTGAATGGATCATATTTTATAATTTAGATGATCAATTCATGTTTCTTGGGAACTATATATATAAAATGTATGTTGATAAAGCAAAAAAATACAGGAATCTAAATGTTCCTAATGTATATAAATATACCATTACTGCAAAAGATGCTGATGGATTAGCTAATAAAATTGTAAATATTTTAAAGAAAAATTCTATTATTAGTACCCCAATGGGTAAATATACTATTAAATTAGACAGACATATAATCAATGATTTGGAAATTAAAAAATATGATAGTACTATTGATCTTATTGATCAAAAATTTATTATTAAATTAGGAAAAAAAGTTTTATTAGATATTTATCAATTACCCAGTTATTGTATACCCTATCTTAGAACTTTAAATATTAGAAATTACCCGCCTAAAAAAGTTGACATTAATATCAGTAACTATTATGTTTTGCTTCGATATTATTATGGCTTATTGTGGGATAATTATGTAAATTTAACACCGAAAAATAGTAATTTTGTTAATCATCTTGAAGGAATAATAAAAAATGTAATATATTGCAGAGAAAATTATTTAAAATATCATAGAGAATTAGGAATTGAAAAAAATAATATTTTTAAAGTGTTTAATTCTAAATGTTTAAGTACTGATGGATTATATACTGATATCGCAGCTCATAATGTAAAATTATGGGAATATAAAAAGAAGTTAACAAGAGAAGAATATAATAAAATTAAGAGCATGTGTCAACCAATTAACAATATTTAAATACTAATATCATCATCATCACTATCTACCAAAGTAGATAATTCATCATCAATTTTTTTTTCTGTTTCAGTAGTATCAACTGTAGTATTACCATTTGTTGTATTATCACTTGTTGTAGTTTCGTCCTCTGTGGGAACTGATGCAACATCTTCCGGACTTACAACAAAGCTATCAGTAACTTCTACACTAGAATCCCTCTTGGGACGTAGTACGGTTGCTTCATTAACATATGGAGTGATTTTACATTCTTTTCCACCGAGCCAAACACGAGCATAATTCAGCTTCAAGATAACAAATGAACCAATTGGAATCATTTTATCAACATTTGACGGTTTTACATTGAGCACATTACCGAATGGATCTTTAAAAACAGTTGTAAAAGCTGCTACTTTTTTCCTGCTATTTTTATCTCGTGAAAGCCTTAATGCAAATCGTATACTTGCATCATAAACCTCATTTGTTAATTCGCCAGTTTCTTTATCTCTTTTTTGTATACCTTCTGAAATTAGAGAGTTAAGGGTTTTAACTTTTGTTACTTTTCTCTTTACTCTTTTGCCGGTATTTTTATCTTTTACTTTTACATCTTCAACATAGGTACATCCCCACTTTTCAGCGTTAACATAATCTCCATCCTTATTTGTTAAGTCTTTTTGATCATCAATATGAGATTCCAAGTTCTCAGTAAATTCTCTCAATGATTTAGCATCATTTTGTCCTCCTTTGACAAATTGACAATCAGTATCTTCAATATTTACTACAATACCATAACTACGGTCTAATTCAGCAGTTTTATCTCTTTCATCCTTTTTTGTAGTACAACCACAATAAGATACTTTTAATCCCCTTGCTTGAAATGATACTGCACGACCATCATATTTTAAGGGTAAAAATGAACCAGGAGATCCTTTATAATTATCTTTTTTTCCAACTTCGACTTTTGTGTGATCTAATTTATCTGGTGTCGGAAGTGTGCGCGATTTAGTTTGTTTTTGTTGAGTTACAAAACCAGTATTGGGGTGACTCATTATGAATGTATGATAAATAGTTGGGTATAAGTTTATATACTACTATGTTTAAATTAGATTTTTCTTCAATTTTTTGTTAGAATGTCTTTCAATTTTTTTATTAATTTAGAGTGTAAAAATTCTGTTTAAAAACTTTTAAAATAAATAAACCGCGTAAATAATTGTAATAATATTTAATTTAAAGAGTATTCATTTTACTTAATTAATAATGAGCTGTAAATTAATTGATTACCCTTCCACTAAAATTAAAAAGACTATATCCACCTCTAAATATGATCCAGAAAGAAAAAAAACAGATATTACATTGGTCAAAAAAGATGAATTAACACGATATAGACACCTTCAATTTATTATACCAGAAACAAATGAAATTATTAAAATTAACGAAACTCCCATGACACGCTCTAAACTATTAATGTATAGTTTATCTAAATTTTATACTAAATCTAATACTCTAAGTGCTATTATTCCAATAATAAAAAAAAAATCGCCAATATCTCTTAGATTATTAGAATGGGTTGTAATGAAAAAAGCTAAACCATATAATAACTATAAAGGTTTGGTTTTTCCTATACAAAGCAAAAAATCAAAAAAAATAAAAGGATATATTCATGTTTATAAAGATTATCAAAAAACATTAAAAACATTTAGTGGTGAATATTTTGGTATCTTTAAACGATCTGATATTGTAACACTTAAATATGGAAAAAATCCTGAAGATCAAGTTGCAACTACGGTTGCACAACTCAATTTCTTTCGATGGACATTAGAAATTAAACTTGTTGACTATATTAAAACACATTTTATTGAATTAGCATCAGAACTTTACAAATCTAAAAGAAAATATGATTCTAATTTACTCACTAAAATTACTCAAGAAGAAAATGAGAAAAATATTGAAATTACTATTGAATGGGATCAAAATAATAACTCAAATTAAATCTGTCAAAATTCCACAATTTTCCACTTTCATCAAAAAATATGGAAGATGTAAATTTTTTTTTATTTTTTATTATATTATTCATTATTGTCATATTGTTATATTTATAATGTTCCAATCTTGTTGTAAACCGTTTTATTGATGATGGAATATAACAATAGGAATCAACCATTTTGTCTGGAATTATATATGGTTTTATATACTTTGATGGTGAATGTCTCCATAATTTTCTAAAATCATAATCCTTATCTCCTAAATTCAATTGTGTACTCATTTTGAATAATTTATTTTCATAAACCGTCATAAATGTGCCAATTCCTCGAAGATAATATTTTAATATTATGTCTGTGGGAGTATGATATGATGCAAAATATCTATAATCAATATTCATACGTGTCATTGATGCCGATAAAAAACTTGGTAATAAATTGACATTTTTTCCATCAAAAAATGCACGTGTACAAGGTAAATGAAATTTTTTGATTATTTGATAGGGATCTTTATTATAAATTCTGAATATTTCAAAAGTTCTTAATCCATTTATATTAATTTTATACTTGTGACTATTCTTCATTTTAATCTTAGTTATGTTAAAATAACTACTATCTTGACCTAGATAATATTCAAAATATTCAAAATATTTCAGTATTTTTTTTGATTCATTTATCAATAAATATTTTTTATATATTTGGAAATATATTTGATATAGTTCAATTGTTAATTTCGGAAAAACATTTACATTACGTTTGAAAAATATTTCATGAAACTGGTTTATTATATTATCTATAATCTGATATTCTTCTTGATTAAAAATACCAGAAAACATATAACCATTTATTTTTGAAATAGTTTTGTTACTTATGTGGGAATAAAATGGACAATTCAAAATATTTATTTGTTTAAAAGTATTATTTTTTATTGCTTTAAGAATGTAACAAGACCAATATTTCAAATAATTTTTAATTATTTTTTTGACCAGTAATTTTACTACACTATCAAAACATTTATTATCTGGTTTTTTTATTGAAGAATCTTTCTCATAACACCATACCATAATATCAATATCCGAAGTTTCGTAATAACTATTAAAATATTTTGCCTCCGATTCCTCTAATTCCTCTAAAGGATTCTTAATCAAACATGCCGGTAAACAACTACCTGTTACATATAGATGGTAATTAATAATCACACTCTTCCTGGAGTTTACACTATTGTGGTTAAAACTTGTCTTATCCTTTGTCTTTTTTGAAGTGAGATAATCTCTTGGAGTTAATTGTTTTTTTAATTTACCTTTCCATCTAAGTCCTTTTAATAGATTATGTGTAAATACAGACAATCTCCTTATAAATTTAGATGTATTATATATACCCAAGTGTTTTCTGTTATTAAATAAACAATTATCCACTGAATAATTAATATAATCGTGTTTTACAACATTGACTCCTAGTACACCAAATGGATTATTGTCATATCGTTGAATATCCACTTTATCTAAACGGAATTTTTCAACATCTTGTAACAATAATTTGCATCTTGTAATGTTACCACTTGCCTCTTCTTTAGTCAAATAATATAGACTATACCACAAACATGTATATATTATGTTTTTGTATTCTTTTTTTCTAAATAAAATTTCTCTAAATATTACTTGTATCACCTCAGAATACATTATATGGTGCGTTAATACTTTAGAAAGTGCCAATAAACAATAAATATTCACGAAATATTTGTCAAATTCTGGATTATATTTGGAAAATAAATCCCTTATAGTTTCTGATTTTACAACATTTAAACTATTTGATAATTTTCCATATATACATCTATAATTAGATGGAATTTCTACTGATGAATTAGTAAAGTTAATTGCATTATCACAGTTTATATTATATTCTTTAATTAATGTTTTTTCATGCTCAACTAGATTTTTATATCTCTTAACTATCTTTGAAACAACTTTTTTATTTTTAAATTTCAAAGAGTAAAAGTGTTCTAAATTGAATATTCTATATTTCCAATGATCATAGAATTTATCATGAATAAATGGTCGAGGCGATTTAAATAATTTTAAATATTTAATTATATCTTTTAGATGATTATCTAAATTTAGTTTTTGAACCGAAGACTGCGAAAAGTTAATATCTTCAATGAGTATCGTTAATTGATCATTAAGATCACTTATAGGATTTAAGTGTTTAATTATATACTCAACATCATCTGGTGTTGCATTTTCAATTATAAGAGTAGGTTGGTAATTATTAAGGAATAAATTTGACTTTGATTTAAATACGGAATGATGCAAAAACTTAATACGATTTTTTTGTTCAAATGATGATAAATCCGTAAAAATTGGCTTAAATTCTACGGTTTTATTGGTATCATCAATTATGGTAATTATTAGATAATGTATATAATTCACTAAATCACAATTGATATCAAATAGGGAATGTTTGGAATTATCTGATGTTAAACAATAAATGTCATTTATTGATTTTTTCACTAGATTTTTAAAATAGACATAATTGGATAACTTGATAGTTGAATATTTCTCTCGTATACTGATAGATTTAGTAATTCTCTCTGGATTATATAAAGTATATCCTATTGTGGTATTTGCCAATATGGTATTTGCCATTATGCGGTGCGATATTAAAAAATATTATATTAAATATTAATTTTCTTCATTTTTTTATATTGATTATAATATAAAAATCTTTTCTATATAAGTAATATATTATTCTTGTATAAGATGAACAACGATAAGAGCGAGAAACATTATTGTAATATTTTGGATTTAGAGGCAAAAGATGGCCAAACAGAACTTATTCAAATACTAACAAAATTATGTATGACATCTCTTCTTACTTCTAAAGCCCGAACTAAAAAAGGACCCAAGAGTAAAACGTGGTTGCAACCACCTACCAAAGATATTAAAGCTATTGGAAAAATGAAAACTGATAAAGCAAAAGAAGTTGTTAAACGTCACATCTTTTATGGTCTTCATACAAAAGAAAATTTGAAAGAAAAAACCGAAGGATATAAATTATTCAATATGCTTAAAGAAGCCTATGATATTGTTATCAAGAATGGTGCTATTCATATTGGCAATGTAAAGGTTGTAGGAGAAATACTTGGGGGTACTAATGGTGCTGTATTGAAAATAGATGGAATTTTGGAAAAACCAAAGAATGGCTCTAAACCAAAGAATGGCTCTAAACCAAAGAATGGCTCTAAA
>Ga0114931_10003013_pt1 | contig 21391 bp, 14 predicted proteins | sample 2SBtaG_FD_89579 | JGI IMG/M metagenome (GOLD analysis project Ga0114931, IMG submission 89579) | Deep subsurface microbial communities from Kolumbo volcano to uncover new lineages of life (NeLLi) - 2SBTROV14_V59a metaG | ecosystem: Environmental > Aquatic > Marine > Volcanic | place: Kolumbo...
ACGCTCAAGGCGTTCGCACACATCCGTCCGCTGCAACCGGGGTTCGTGGTCTACACGGGCGACTTCGTGGCCTATCGCTCGCCTGTGCAGTTCGACCAACTGAGCGAGGTCCTGACCCGCGCGCCCCGGGGAAGGCTGGGAACCGTCGCCGTGCTGGGCAACCATGACTATGGCCACCATTCGGCGCGGCTATCTGTTGCCGCCAATGTTGCACAGCGGTTAACCGCGGCCGGCGTCACCGTTCTTCGCAACCAGATCGGCGTTTTCTCGGGCCTTCAAATCGGCGGCTTCGACGACTGGTGGGGGGACAATTTCGACGGCGAGGCGGTGACCCGACGGCTGGACCCTGACTTACCCACCGTCATCCTGACCCACAACCCCGACACCGTGGATCTGCCGGTCTGGAATGGCTATCAGGGTTGGATCCTGGCCGGCCACACCCACGGCGGACAGGTCAAGCCGCCGTTTTTACCGCCGCCTCGGCTGCCGGTGCGCAACGAACGCTACGCCGCCGGTTTTTCCGATCTCGGGGATGGTCGTCTTCTCTACGTCAATCGGGGATTGGGGTGCTCGCGGCCGTTGCGCTTCAACGTCCGCCCGGAGGTGACGATCTTTCACCTGGCGTGATCACTTATCTACCATGACCGTTGCAACGTCTGATCAACCCACCTCCAGCGTCCGAAGCGGATGGCTCGCCTCCGCCGCGGCCGCGGGGATCATCGCCTCTGCCCTGCTGACCCTGGCGTTCACGCAAACGCCCGGCCCCGGCGTGATCTGGCCGCGCTGGCTGGCCATGATGACCTTGGCCTGGTGGCTGCCGGGCGCGCTGTTGGTCGCCCTCTGGCGGCTGCCAGACCTGGACGCGCCCACCGCAGTCCTCCTCTCCCTGGGCCTCGGCCTCTGCTGGATGATGTTGCTGACCCTGGGCGTCCACTGGCTCCCCGGGCCTATCGGGGTCTGGACCATGGCGCTGACTTTTGCCGGCGGTGGGCTATTGCTGGCGGCAGGGCTGCTCTGGCGGCCTCCGCTGTCCATTCGCTCCGTGGACAGACGCACGTGGGGCTGGCTGGCCGCGTTGCTGATCCTCGCCGCGTTCCTGCGCCTGCCCGGCCTGGCCTACCACGAATTCCACTACGATGAAGTGCTGGTCCTGACCCGGGCCAAGGAGGCCATCCGCGGCGAGGATGACGCCTTCGCCCGCCACGCCAAGGGACCGGGTGAGTTGGCCATCGCCACCGTGGTCTATGACGCCCTGGGCATGGCTAACGAAGGGACCGCGCGCCTGCCCTTCGCCCTGGCCAGCATCGGGAGCGTGCTGGCGCTGGCGCTCTTGGCCCGGGACATGTTCGCGATGTCGACGGCTGAACGGTCGTTTGGCAGCGTGGGCTTCTGGGCGGGCGCGCTGCTGGCGTTCAACGGCTTCGCGCTGGGCCTGTCGCGCATCGTCCAGTATCAAGCCGCCATTTTGCTGCTGATGACCCTGGCTGTGCTGGCCGGGTGGCGCTTCGCCCAATCCGGTCGCGCCTGCTGGCTGGCGTTGAGCGGCCTGCTGAGCGCGTTCGGCCTGGTGTTCCACTACGAATTCGGCCTGGTGGCGCCGGCCCTGCTCTGGCTGGCCTGGCTTGGCTGGCGGCGCGCGCCCGATCGTCCCGCGGTGATCAAGACGCTGCTCTTCACCGGGATCGGGGGCGCGCTGCTGGTGGGCGCGGCCTACCTGCCCATCCTGCTCAACCCGTATGCCGCCACCACCCAAAATTATTTGAACACGCGCATGGGCAGCCTGGGGCGCACCTTCAACGGAGCCTTTTTCGTGGAGATGGGGACCTTCTACAACTCCATCTACTTCTTCGCCGGGCTGATGGGGCTGGCGCTGGTGGGCCTGTTCATTGGCTGGCGCTGGAACCGGGGGGCGACTCTGGCGCTGGTCCTCTGGTTCACGCCCTTCCTCATCCTCTATCTCTTCATCGTCCAGTTCCCCGGCACCCATTTTTACCTGCTCATGCCGGCTTGGTCGATCCTGGCCGCGCTGTGCCTGGCCTGGGTGACCAGCCGCGCGCGTCCGTCCTGGCTGCGCTATGCCGGGCTGGGCGTGATCATTCTCTGGCTGGCCGTTTCCGGCTATTACCTTTATCTCATGTTCTTCCGCCAGAACCCCGAATATCTGATCAACTACGCCAGCCAGCGGATCCCGGTCTACTGGGCGCCCTATGGCGAGCAGGTCCCCCAGAAGCCGCGCTTTGGCTTTCCCATCCGCGAAGGGTGGAAGACCCTGGGCGTACTGTCGGAGTGGAAATATCTCAACGGATCTTACGCCAGCAACGAGCGCTCGCGCCACCTGCGCTGGTATCTGGGTGACTTCGACCGCGTTCCCTTCGACGGGAATCCCGATTTCATCTTCGTGGCCAGGCATCTCCAGGAGCCGGATCCGGCCTTTAGCCCGGAACGGCTGGCGGGCTATGTCCAGGTGGGCGAGGTGCGGGTGCGGGGTGAGCCTCGCATCGCTATCTGGTCCAGGAAGCCCTTGCCGACGCCCTATGTTGTCTACGACGCCGAAAATTTCACCGGCGTTTTCGATGGCGTCGGTCCTACTTTTCGTGAGTGGCCCGATCCCGCTCCTTCAGTGATCGAGGCCGCGCTGGATGAACGTATCACCCTGGCCCAGGGCGGCTTCGCCCCCCACCAGATACGGCGAGGGAAGACGCTCCACGTATACCTGGTCTGGCGGTCCGAGCAACCGTTGGACCGGGACTACAAACTCTTCGTCCATCTGGCCGACGCCGAAGGGCGGCCTGTGGCCCAGCGGGACGGCCTGCCTGGCCTCGACACCGCGCGCACGTCCGAATGGCGGGTGGAAGAGACCTTCGACGATCATGTGTTGATGACCATCCCCCAGGATATTGCGCCGGGTGACTATCGGGTTCTGGTCGGGCTGTATGACGGCGAGAGTGGGCAGCGGATCGGTGACAAGGCCATCGATCTGGGCGCTGTGACAGTTCGGTAGGGTGAAGCTGGAAGCAAAAAGATTGTAACCGTTCACTCCCCGCCCCCTAGTACACTGCGGCGCAAATAGGCCGACAGTTCGTAGTACGCGCTTTAGCGCGGTTGTCGGCAGGCCCCGCGCTAAAGCGCGTACTACGAACTGTATGATTATTTACACCCGGCTGTACTAGCCCCCCAAACCTGGGGGGAACTGTCGACGGTCTCCCCCAGGATTGGGAGTCGGGGGGCCGAGGGGGGGAACGGTTACAAAAGATTGAGGAGATTAGCGATTGTCCCCAGATGCCAATCTCCCAACCTCTCCAGTTTCCTCAATCTCCTCAATCTCCTCAACCTCTCGAATCCAAGAGTAACTTTTGAGCCGGTGAATCGTCTGTCTTTTGTAGCTAAATCGTCGGCTATTCGTTTCATAACGCCCATCAATCCTACGTTCGAGGAATCGTCATGAACCCATTTCACCCCAATTTGTCGGCCCGCAGGATGGCGTCAGCACTTGCAGCGTCAGCGGCTCTGTTGGCCTTCGTCGCTGTGATCGTCCTGCTGACCTGGACGTCGCCCGCGAATGCAGCCCCTGTCCACCAAGGACCCGCGCCCAACACGGGGACCATCGTCATCATCAAGCAGGCGACACCCGCGGACGGGACCGATTTTCCCTTCGCCAGCAACGTTGCTGGATACGCCGCCTTTCAGTTGGACGACGCAGCCATCAATGATGGCGATGGCGTCACCGACACCGTCGCCATGACCGATACGGCCATCGGCGCGTATGTGGTGACCGAGCAACCGCCGACGGGCTGGCGGATCGCCAATATTCAGTGCGACGATGACAACAGCGTCGGAATGCCCGCACAGGGCCAGGCCAGTATCGCACTGTAAGATGGCGAGACGGTGACCTGCACCTTCAGCAACGAGCAACTGGGCGTCATCACCGTGCGCAAGGAGACCAATCCCCCCGGCGCGGCGGGAAAGTTCACCTTCGCCGGCGCGCTCAACGGCGCGATCGGCGCCGGCGGGACGATCACGGCCAGCGTGCAGGCGGGCGATTATGTGGTGACAGAGACGCAACTGCCCGCTGGCTTCGTCCTCGATGACATCGGGTGCAGTGACGGCGACAGTGCGCCGGACATGGCCAACAGCCGCGTGACGTTCAAGGTCGATCCGGGCGAGAATGTGACCTGCACCTTCACCAACGAGAAGCCGGGCGTGATCCTGGAAGAGTCCGATGGTGAAAGCTATGTGGGCGAAGGCGCGACCACGCCGCCTCTGCGGGTCGCCGGCTATACCGTGCGGCTCAACAGCCAGCCGGCTGCCGACGTGCGCATCGACGTGACGGCCGACGAGCAGGTCTTCGTCAACAAGACGGTGCTGACTTTTACGCCCCTCAACTGGGACAAACCCCAACTCGTGCTCATCCACGCGGTGGATGACGACTACGAAGAGCCGGACGTCCATTTCGGGCTTGTCGATCATGCAGTCAGCAGCGCCGATCCCAACTACGATGATGTTCCCGGCGGCTACCAGACGCCTTTCGAGGGCAATCGGCGCGCAGATGCGATCAACCAAGAGACGGACGGCGACGCCCGCACTGTCGAGGTGGCTGTGGCGGACAACGATCTCGCCGCTGTCAACCTGCAAGTGACTGGTGGCGCCCCCGCGTTGCTGGAAGGATCCACCCAGCAACGGTTTTATACCATCTGGCTCAACACCAAGCCTCGCGCGGATGTGATCGTTCATATTCAACCCGACGGCCAGGTGAATACGGACAAGGCGCAACTCACCTTCACGCCCGCGGAATGGACCATGAAGCGTACGGTGCAGATCACCGTGACGGACGATGACGACATCGAAGGCCCCCATGTGGGACAGGTGGTCCACACTGCCCAGAGCAGCGATCTGGACTATGACGGGGCCGGCGCACTCTTCCAGGCCCTGGGTCCGACAGGCGGTCCCCAGCCCAATATCGTGCAGACGGATATCATCGACGATGATCATGCTGGCCTGATCGCGACGCCTGACCGCCTCAACCTGCTGGAGGGCGGAAGCGACGCGATCTACCGCCTGGCGTTGACGGGTAAGCCGACCTCGCCGGTGACGGTTCAGATCGCGACCGACGATCAGGTCGCCACTGATGTGGCCACTCTGATATTCACGCCCCTCAACTGGAGCATTGCTCAGCCCGTTTATGTGACGGCAGTGGACGACAATGATGCTGAAGGACCCCACTTGAGCAATATCGTGCATACGTTCGCCAGCACAGACGCCAACTACGCCGCAGCTGCGCCCGTCACCGCGGTGGCCGACATCGCCGACGATGATTTCCCCAGCGTGTTCGTTTCCCCCAGTCAGTTGACGCTGACGGAGGGCGGCGTTCCCGACATTTATCAGGTGGTTTTGACCACCCAACCGGCGATGACTGTGACGGTCGCAATGGCGTTGGACAGTCAGGTGACGGTCGACAAACGCGCGCTTACATTTACGTCCAACTCCTGGGACGCCCCGCAAGTCGTCAAGGTCACAGCGGTGAATGATGATGTGGAAGAGTCGCCGCCAGGCGACGTTCATCACAGTTTTATCAGCCACAGCGTGAAGAGCGATGATCTCGAGTATAACGCAATTCCGGCCAACCGCATCGGCGTCAGCATTGTCGACAATGACAATGCCAGCGTGCTGGTCGCGCCGACGACATTGCAGACGAGTGAGGACGGGGCCACGGCTACGTACACGCTGGCGCTGAACACCCAACCCCCCCGAAACGAGATCGTGGAGATTCATCTTCGCTTCGAAGCCGAGCAAGTGACTGCAACGCCGGCTGTCGTCTATTTCGATCACAACAACTGGGATCAGCCTCAGCAGGTGATGGTGACAGCGGTGGACGATCAGAAGGCGGAGGGTCCCCACGCAAGCCTGATCCGTCACGAGACCCGCAGCAACGACGCACCCTACAACGCGCTGCCGGTGGATGAGGTGACGGTCAACATCGCCGACAATGATCAGGCGGGTCTAGCGATTTCTCCTACGACGTTGACCGCGTCAGAGGATGGACGTACGGGGACCTACACCGTCACCCTCAGATCTCAGCCTCGTTCGACGGTCATCATTCTGGTCGAATCCGACGCGCAGCTCAAGGCTGACGCGCTCTCGCTGACGTTCACGGTCGACACATGGGATCAACCCCAAATGGTGACGGTGAGCGCGGTGGATGACGACGTGAATGAATCCGACCACACGGGTACGGTGGCCCACCGCGCGATCAGCGCCGATCCCGATTATGACGGTCTCGCCGGAGATGGCGTCACCGTGCACATTCTGGACAACGATGGACTACGGGCGCTGCTGCCGTTGATCTGGCGTTAGGAGTCCGGCGGAAAGATAGGACGCGAATTGGGCGGAGACGACCGGACTTTTAATAAAAATCCGGTCGTCTCCGCCCAATCCGCGTCCTATAGCAGTTGTCTGTCCTAATGCCCCAAGACTTCGACGCTCTTTTCGCGTTTGTGGTGGATCAGTTTCCAGGAGCCGAACTGGCGCAACAATTCGCGCACCCGGTCGCGACGCATGCACAGGCGAGGCTCCTTGCACTGCCAGTCACCTTTCACCTGCTTGATGACCAGTAGTGAATCTCCGCGTATCACCAGCCGTGCGGAACCGGGGTCGGCGCCGGCGTCCAGCAGCCGTTTGAGGATAGCCTCCAGGGCGGCGATCAGGGTGTCGTATTCGGCCTCGTTGTTGGTGACCCGAGAGCCAAATTTTAGCCGGACCATCTGCTGAGGCAGGCCGGGCCAGTCGACTGCGTAACTACCGTAGCCCTCGCCAGGATTGCCCTTGCTGCCGCCGTCGAAGATGATCTCGATGGGCTGCTCCGGGGCCTGGCCGGGCAACGGCGACATGGCGTGGGGATCGTTCACCACGGCGTCCGTCGGCGCGCCAACCACGACCCGCCCACTGACCGGTGAATCATAGCCTTGGTCCATTTCGTGGCGGCCTGTTTCAAGATTTCCCGTTTCAGCGCGTGGCGGCGACAGGGGTGGGGCCGACATTGGTTTTGAAGCGGAAGGCGGCGATTGCGCTGTGGATGTGAGTTCGGTCCTACGATTCAGCCGTTCGCCCAGGGCGGGGGCCACCGACAATCGGTTGCGGTCGCTCCACAGTTCACCATCTTTCAACAGACCGATGACCCGCAGACGACGATATAGCTTGCGCCGCTCTTCCGGCGACAGGGCCTGAACAGCGGTGATGATTTCTGGCAGTGATGGTTTCATGGTGTGAGTGAAGCGTGAAATGTGAAACCGTAAACCGTGAAAACGCGGCCTCACGCCTCACGGTTTATGGTTTCGCGTTTTGCGATTTTCTCTGCGCCCGCCGCCGGGCCCGGGCCTGATCCCAAAGGTAGAGTAGATTTTGGTTATGGAATTGCTGCACAAGGCCGCCTAAGGGGATGCGGCTGCGGTCATACTGCTCGATGTCATGCTGGAGCAGATCTTGTTTGGTCGCCCCCTGGTCCATCAGATCTTCGACCAGCGCCTGAATATCGTCGATATATTCGATGCTGGAGTCGATGCTGCTGGTGACCTCGCCCCGCAGCAGAATGTCGCCATGCCCTTGAACGATACATTCCAGGTTGAATTCATGTAGAGACTCCAGCGAGCGTTTGTACTGCTCGATGTCGGCCATGGGAGACGAGATGAGGGGAACAGGCATGATCAGATCGCTGGCGAAGAGCACCTTCTCCTCGCGCACGTGGACCACGCTCACATCGGGGCTGGGACCCGGTGCATGTTTGATGTGGACGGTCTTGCCGCCGAGGCGGATCAGCATACCCTCGTCGAAGACGATTTTGGGCAGGCGAATCTCCACTGCCTGTAGTTCAGGCGTCTGGGTCTTGGCTTCGGCCAGCGCCTGTCGCCCGTATTCGATCAGCAGATCGCGACAGGTTTCGTGGGCGATGAGTTCGGCGTCGGGGAAAAAGCAAGAGCCATAGACGTGGTCGGCGTGACTGATGGTGTTGACCACATACTTGATGCCTTGGGGGCAGATTCGTTTGGCGAAATTGATGATCTGTTGGGTTTCGGATGGAAAAGGCAGCGTATCGATCAGAATGCCGCCCTCCGGGGTGACCACAAGACCGGCGTTGACTTCCACGAACAACCTGCTTGTAAACACCCATGTGTCGTCGGCTACGCGAGTGCGTATGATCGCCACAGACGCCTCCTCTGCTTTGTGTGTAAGAAATTTTCGTTAGTCTAACACAGGACGGTCGATGGCGTCAAAAGAGTAGACATAATGTCGTGTTGCACTTACACTGCATGAAAAAACCGCTTGACCAAGTCAAGCGGCAATGACTCCACAGGAACGTGTGGACAGTGGGTTCGAACCTGCGTAAGCAGGGTGGGAGCCAGCTGGACGCTTCCGTCTTACCCTCTCCCCATAGGAGGGGCTATCACATCCACGCCGCTTGGCCATGCTCCCATAAGTGAAGTGTTGGCTCGCCCCGTATGCTGTCCGATCACGGGACCCGCAGAGTCTATAGATACTATAGCACAGGTTGAAATTCGGGGCAAAGAAGGAAAAAGGAGGATGGAGTGGGGCGCCGGCCGGCCGTTCGTAGTATGCGCTTTAGCGCAGAGCGTGTCGGCGACTGCGCTAAAGCGCATACTACGAACGGTGCAGCGTCTGTGCTGTGGTCTGCTACCAGGCGCAAATTGCGAAGTTCACCCGAATGCAGGAAACTACGAACGGTGCAGTGTCTGTGCTGTAGTCTGCTACCCCTTTTTGTCTGGGCGCAAACAGATATGCAACTCGGCCAGTTGACTCTCGTTGACCGGGCTGGGGGCGTCGACCATGAGATCGGTGCCGGTTGCGGTCTTGGGAAAGGCAATCACATCCCGGATGCTGGCTGCTTCGGCATAGAGGGCCACCAAGCGGTCGATGCCCAGTGCAATGCCTCCGTGGGGCGGAGCGCCGTACTGGAAGGCTTCTAACAGATGGCCGAACTGGGCCTTGGCCTCCTCCTTAGAGATGCCCAAAGCCGTAAACATACGGTCCTGCAACTCGGTCCGGTGGATGCGGATGCTGCCGCCGCCGATCTCCCAACCGTTGAGCACCACATCATAGGCCTTGGCCAGAACCGCCCCCGGATCGCTTTCCAGCTTGTCCCAGTCCTCGTCTCGCGCGCTGGTGAAGGGATGGTGCACGGCCTGCCAGCGTTCCTCATCATCATTGTATTCCAGCAATGGGAAGTCCACCACCCAGCAGAACGCCAACGCGTTTTTGTCGATGAGATCGGCGCGGCGTCCGATCTCCAGGCGCAGGTTGCTGAGACTCTGTTCCACCACCGCCTGCTGGTCGGCGACGATCAGGATCATGTCTCCCGGTTCGGCCTGCGCGGCGTCGATGATGGCGGCGATCTCGGCCGGCGCCAGGAACTTGGCGATCTGGCTGCGCAACGCGTCCGGGCCATAGAATCCTTCCGCATCGGCCTCGCCGGTGACGCCGATCCACGCCAGTCCTTTGGCGCCGTAGTGCCGGACGAAATCAGTCAACTCATCGATCTCGCGTCGGGTGAGCGTCGCCCCGCCAGGATAGACCACACCCCGCACCTGTCCGCCGTTGGTCACCGCATTACGAAAGACGCCGAACTGGCTCCCGGACACCAGTTCGCTCAGGTCGAACAGAGTCTGGCCGAAGCGCAGGTCCGGGCGGTCGACGCCGTAGCGCTCCATGACATCCTGGTAGGTCAGCACCGGGAAGGGGAGCGTTTGGATGCGTTTGTCGCTCACCAGGCCTGACAACTCTATCAACATGGCTTCGATGATGGCGCGCACGTCGGTTGCATCCACAAAACTCATCTCCATGTCGAGCTGGGTGAATTCAGGCTGGCGATCGGCGCGCAGGTCTTCGTCTCGGAAGCAGCGTGCGATCTGGAAATAGCGTTCCACGCCTGCCACCATTAGTAGTTGCTTGAGTTGTTGGGGACTTTGGGGCAGCGCGTAAAATTTGTGGGGGTGCATGCGGCTGGGCACGACGAAATCGCGCGCGCCTTCCGGCGTGCTTTTCAGCAGGATTGGGGTTTCGACTTCCAGAAAATCGAGATCAGAAAGAAACTCGCGGATGAAGCGTACGACTTGATGGCGCAGGGCCAGGTTGTTGGCCATACGTGGCCGGCGCAGGTCCAGATAGCGATATTTGAGACGCAAGGCTTCGTCCACGTTATCCGAATCTTTGCTATCGATATAGAAGGGCGGCGTTGTGGCTTGACTCAGGATCTCTATGCTCTCGACCCCGATCTCGACGGCGCCGGTGGCCAGGTTCGGGTTCTCGAAGCCTTCTGGTCGTCTGCGCACCGCCCCGCTCACCTGGATGACATATTCACCGCGCACCTGATCGGCGATGGCATGGGATTCGGCGTCCGCGGCCGAATCGATTGTCACTTGCGTGATCCCACAGCGATCGCGCAGATCGATAAAGATCAGGCCGCCGTGGTCGCGTCTACGGTTCACCCAGCCTGCCAGGGTCACCTTTTCTCCTACATTTTCCACCGACAACTCACCGCAGTTGTGGCTCTTCATCATTTCGACAATCCCCGCATCTATTTGGTAGTCAGTATTGATTGATGGCCGACAGTGATCTCACACAATGCGAAAGTGTTACGACTCAAATAGGCTTTGGTAAAACGCGAATATCCGCGTTTCCATCATGGCTGCTAAGCAGGTTCCCTGAGCAGTAACGCAAAAACTAGGGTATGCGCCACTGTTTGCAATTCGACGCATTATAAGCCGCGATTAAACTTCGGTCCAATTTGATCGGGGCTCCTCACGCACAATATTTCGGAATTCAAGCCAAACGGTCGAAATTAACGATAAATTACAATGGATTGCAGAGAATTACGACATTATTACATGGGGAGAACCCTTTTCGAGGTTGCCAATTCGCATCCGAGTGGTTTATACTTACAACAAGCTGACTACACTGCACCCACATCACAACCGTATTAACCCACGATGTCAGCCGTATTAAAAAAATAATCCGTCAGCAGACGCTCGGAACTCTTCATGATGTGACTGGTGTGCACACTGAGAATGGCAACGACAGTTTAATCAGAAGGACGATGCAGTATGGAGTATTCGCCGCGCAGCGAACCGATGGGGGCCGTTGATCGCGCTTGGCTTGGGATGGACAGCGAAACCAATTTGATGATTATCAATGGCGTCATGCTCTTCGATGAGGTCATCGATTATGATCGATTCTTGCAGATTTGGGAAGAGCGATTGCTGTCTCAGTATGCGCGCTTTCGACAGCGACCTATTGAGAAACCGCGTGGTTCCGGGCGCTATATGTGGGAAGAGGATCCCTATTTTGATATTCGCGCCCACGTCCGTCGCATCGCCCTGCCCGCGCCTGGGGACGCCCGCACCCTGCAAGGCCTGATCGGCGATTTGATGAGTACGGATTTGGACCGTCATAAGGCGCTTTGGCGGGTTTATCTGATCGAAAATGTGGCGGGGGGATGCGCGATTTTTTCCCGTTTCCACCACTGCATCGCCGACGGCATCGCCCTGATCCGGGTCATGCTTTCCATGACCGACGAAGAAGCGGACATGGATTTCATGGCGCTGGAGGTCGAAAACGAGATGATTGCGTCTGGTGAAGGATTTAGCCTACTTGGACCAATCAAACCAATGGTGCGTTTTGCGAAATCGGCGTTCGGCGGCGCGAGTAAGGCGACTTCGACGCTGTTTCACGAGACGATGCAGGCCATCGAAGATCCGGGGGCGGCCTTTGAAGCGGCCAAATCCATGGGCGTCATCACAGCGGCCAGCGTAGCCGTACTGACGCGCCTGATCGTGATCCCGCCTGATCGGGACTCGGTTTTTAAGGGTGAATTGGGCGTGGTCAAACGGGTCGTCTGGTCTGATCCGGTGGATTTGGTCGAGGTTAAACGTATTGGAAAATCATTTGGCGGGACCGTCAACGATGTCCTGATCGCGGCGCTGACGGGCGCTTTGCGCAGCTATATGCTCTATCGCGACGATCGCCCGGATGACGGCGACATTCGCTCCATGGTGCCGGTCAACCTGCGCCCTCTGGAAGGCGATATTGAATTGGGCAACCGCTTTGGTTTGGTCTATCTCACCTTGCCGGTTAGCCTCGGCGATCCGCTGGAGCGGCTGTACGAAGTTCGCCGCAGGATGAATATCCTGAAAAGCTCGCCAGAAGCCATTCTGGTCTATCAAGTGCTCAACCTGTTAGGCATGTTACCCGGAGATCTGGCCGAAAAGGCGACGAATGTGTTCGCATCCAAAGCGTCGGCCGTCCTGACCAATGTGCCTGGCCCGCAGCAGACGCTTTACTTTGCAGGCAAACCTGTGCGCCGCATCATGTTTTGGGTGCCTCAGTCCGGCGATATCGGCTTGGGGCTCAGCATCATCAGTTACAACCGTGAGGTGATGCTGGGTATCGTGATCGATGAAAAACTGGCCTCCGACCCCGAAATTATCATGGAGTCGTTCACAGAGGAATTCGCTACTCTGGGGAGACTTGCCGATGCCCGCCAGAATATAATGGAGGAGACGGTGCCCTTGTAATCGTACATAATTTAACGGATCCATAAATTCCATAGGTCAAAAGATGCTGATGACAGATTTAGATAGTGCATTTTTCCCTGAACTGATGACCGCAAACGCCGAATCGATTATGGTGGTGGATGATGATCCGGTTATCCGTGAATTGGTTTCCTTCAAACTGAGAGAAGCTGGCTATAATGTCCTTACTGCCGATTCAGGACCAGCCGCGCTGGCCCTGATCGAGCGGCGCGGACTGCCTCATCTGGCCATTGTAGATATTTTCATGCCTGGCATGAGCGGGCTTGAATTTTGCGAAGAAGTCCAAAAATATGCGGACTTGCCGGTTATCATGCTGACGGCTAACGCCGATTTGGCGACGATCATCGAGTCCATCGAGTATTACGCCGAAGACTATATCACCAAACCCTTCAAACTGAACGAATTGTTGGTGCGTGTCCGTCGCGTCTTGCGACGCGTGGGCGACACCCGGTACGCCCTCTCGCCTATCCAACAGATCGACGAACGTCTCGCCGTCAACATCAGTGCGCGGACCGTGATTGTCGATGGCCAGGAGAAGCGCCTGACCCCCACGGAGAGCAAACTGCTCTACATTCTACTTCGCAATGCAGGTCGTGTAGTCACGACCGAGTTTTTGCTCAAACGCCTCTGGCCCCAGGATGAGGTGTTCGAGGACGCGTTGCGCGTCCATGTCCATCGTCTGCGCCACAAAATCGATGCGCCCTGTAAAAACAGACATTACATCATTACCGAGCGGGGGCAAGGGTATCGTTTTGTGAAAACACGGTAAAATCCAAGATGAGAAGTCAATGACCCTCTGCGACGCTATGATAGTATGTGCTAACCGCTGCATTACACCAAGGAGAATGGCATGAGCGCAAAGAAGGCTGTCAAAGTTAAAGAAGAAACCGAGGAGATCGCCGCCGTCGATTCGGCCCAGAAGGTCGAGCGGATCCGCAATATCGTGTTTGGCGCGCAGATGCGGGAGTATGATCAGCGTTTCAACAACATCGGTCGGGATATTGTCCGGGTTCAGCAGGAGATCGCACAAGTCAATAGCCAGTTGCTGGCGCAGATCAAGCAATTGGGCGCACAAATCCATGAGGTCAATGAACGGCTAAGCGCCAAGCTCAATGAGCAGTCGCAGCAGTTGAGTAAACGGATCGAAGAGGTGGAAAGCCGGCAGGCGGCCAAAGTGAGCGATCTGGACACGCGACTCAGCAGCCAACTGCGCGAGCAGGAGAGCAATCTCGCCGCTCAGGTGCAGAAACTCACCACATCTGCAGTCGAACAGACCGAACAGTTACAGCAAGCCTTGCACGCGCTGGATGAAGATATTCGCTCCGAATTGCGTAGCCACGCCGAGCATCTTGGCGACGCCAAAATGGATCGTTCCACCCTGGGGCAATTGCTCATTGAAATGGGTAATGATCTGCAGGAGGGGGTCGGTGGCAGCGTCTTCTCCAAGCTTTTGGGCGATCTGTCCGATGATCTCGAATAGTCGTCTCATTTTCAACGCCCGGCAAAAATCCGGGATGCTTTCCCCACTGCAGATGCGAATAGTGATGATGCATATGGGGAAAGCCCCATGACGCTGAAAGATCAAACCCCGTGATTAAACGCGATCTGCACCAGATTGAACGAGATGAACACATTCGGCCGGATGGCGGGGCCAAGCCGCTTGGACAGGCCTCGCCACCTGTTGTTTCATTCGGCGACGAAGTCGCGGATGACGTCGCGAGCGGGTCGGATGATGCGGATCTGGACGCCCTTCAGGACCTGTTGGTTGGCCCCTATCGTCAACAAGCGCATGATCTGGAGACGAAACTCAGCGCGATGCAGGCTGAATTGGCGGAGTTAGAACGCACCATCAACGACAAACAAGCGTTGGTGGACACCATGACGCCGATTGTCGCCAGTTCGATTCGCCAGAGCATCAGTGAATCTCGGGAAGAGATGATCGATGCACTTTACCCGATCTTGGGGCGGCTCGTGACGCGTGCTGTGAGCGAATCCATGCGCGAACTGGTTCATCGCATTGACGCCCAGATGCGCAACGCCTTCAGCATGCAGACGATCGCTCGCCGCATGAAAGCCAGAACGATGGGCGTCTCCGAGGCGGAGTTGATTTTACGTGAGGCGCTGCCCTTCAAGGTGCATGAGGTCTTCCTGATCCATCGCGAGACGGGCATCCTGCTCCGTTTCGCCAGCGCCGAGCCGGCCGTAAGTGGCGACTTCGACCTGATCAGCCGCATGTTGACGGCCATTCGCGACTTCGCCCAGGATGCATTCGGTCGCAGCGAAGAAGGCGAGTTGGATGAAATTCAGTACGGCGAGACCACCATCCTGCTCGAAGCCGCACAGCGCGTCTATCTGGCTGTCGTGACTGAAGGCGTTATTCCCCCGGGGTTTCGGACTGGCGTCCGCGAGAGGCTCTACCAGATCGAAGCGGACATGAGTATTACCTTGCGCGATTTCGATGGTGATGTATCCGTTTTCGAAGCCGTCAGTCCGATGCTGAATCAACTGCTTTACGAAGGCGTCAGCGACTATCCTGCGCGGCATGCACCAACTACGCGCGACTCCCCAAGACTGAAATTCACACATAACCAGATTTCCATGCTGATCGCATGGCTGATGATCGCCGCTGGTTTGGCATTCCTGATCTGGCTTCTCTGGGAGATGGCAACCACCTTCTTTGGTGGCGCTTATCTGACTCCTGGGCTGGAGGGGCTGCTCATCGCGCCCTTCTATCGAGCCAAACCGGGGGCGGGCTATACGGAGGACTCGGTCGAGTTCAAGGGGGACCCATGACGGCGATTAGTAAGAAAGTGTGCATGCTGGGCGAGTTCGCGGTGGGCAAGACCAGCCTCGTCAAGCGTTTCGTCTTCGATCGCTTTGATGAAAAGTATATGAGCACCATTGGCGTCAAGGTGAGTCGTAAATCCATTGTCATCCCGCGGGATGATGAAGTCATCGATCTGAACATGATGTTGTGGGATCTGGCAGGATCCGAAGAGTTCAGTCATGTACGCGCCAGTTATCTGCGCGGTGCGACTGGCGCTATCCTGGTCTGTGATTTGACCCGCTCCAGTACGCTGTCCGCTCTCCATCAATACGCAGAAGATCTCCGCACAGTGAACCGCGGCGTTTCGCTGGTCGTTGCCGCCAATAAGGTCGATCTGGAAACCGGACGAGAAATGGATGACGATCAGATCGCGGCGATGGCCGAACGCTTGAACGCCCCTTATTTCCTGACCAGCGCCCGCTCTGGCCTTGCTGTCCATGACATGTTCCGTACGCTTGGTCTACGCCTGCTTGAAATGTAGCCTCCCCTACAGATGGTGTGTGCAAAGCGCAAGAGAATCCTTACAATATACATCCGCGCTTTATCCAGGACCCATTTCGGAATTATTTTCATCTTGAATGTCGAACAGTCCATCCATATATTGCGTTTGCTGCTACAAAATCGCGGCATCAGCTATGCTATCACCGACCGTAATTTCGTCGTTACATTGGCCGATGGCGCTCCCTATTGCATCGATCAATCGCTTGCCTTGGGCAGGCGCATCGATGTTGTCCTGCCGGAGTTGATTGGCAGTGAGGCCGAGTTGCAGGCCATTCTGGATGGCGAACTCCCCCGTCTGCAGTTTCCTTTGATCAACCGCAGTCGAGGGGACCGGGAAACGTCTACGTTTCTGGATGATTTGAATGCGCAACTGCAATTTTTCCCGCCCGCCCATGACAACGGCGAAGTCGAAATCAGTGATGGCGGCGACAGCTATTATCTGACGATCACTGTCTTGCCCCATCAGCGATATGGGGAAATCACCGGTCTGATCGTCTTCGTCGAAGACGTCACGGAAGAAGGCTTGATCCAGCAGCGCATCACGCAACATCGGAATGAATTGACCCTGCTGCGCGATCAGCTTGCGCGCCAAAATGTGCGCTTGCAGGCTGCTAATCGGGAGTTACAGCAGTTGGACGAACTGAAGTCCCGCTTTGTAACCGTGGCCGCCCATGAATTGCGCACGCCCCTTACGGCCATATCCGGTTATACAGAACTGCTACGCGATGGCAGTTTCGGTCTGCTCGACGAACGTCAGCGACGCCCGCTAACTATCATCGCCCAGAGCACCGACCGCCTGCTGGAGATCATCAACAATCTGCTTGACGTCTCGCGCATCGAAACGGGACGCGTGCAACTGAATATGTGCTCCACGCCTCTGCAACAGATCATACGCCGTTGTCTGGACGAATATCATCTGGTGGTGAAAAAACGAGGACAAACCTTGACCGTCGATCTGCCGTCGGACACTCCCCTGCTTCTCTGCGATCTGGCTCGCACCGTCCAGGTTCTTGGCAATTTATTGGGCAACGCCAGCAAATACACGCCGGAAGGCGGCTCCATTCATTTGTCGGCCGGGCCGGCCGCGCAGGCTGGCTATTTTCAAATTGCAGTTCAGGATACGGGCGTCGGCATTCCCCTGGCGGAGCAGCAGCGCATCTTCGGCACTTTTTATCGGGCCAGCAACGCCGATCAGACCAACGCGGCCGGCGCAGGGCTTGGCCTACACATCTCCCGCTCTCTGGTGGAATTGCAGGGAGGGGAAATCCACTTCGAAAGCGAACCGGGGCAGGGTTCCACGTTCTTTTTCACCCTGCCTCTGGCGGAATAATCTCCTCTGTCACCCTTTTATTCCTGGCCGTCATGCTGCGGGCTATCTTATCCCAACTGGATGCCATATTCCTGGCCTGGGTTTTGATCCTCATGCCGCTGGGTCGATCGAGGCCATCCCGCGTTCTGTGTAAACGGACCTGAGCAGGTACAATGGGCTTGGATTTTATTGGGTGTGTCTAAATGAGTTGAAACGGCATTCCGGGATTAGGCCAGATCATCTACCGTTGCGGCGCATCTTATGGCCTAATCCCGGAATGCTAACTCGTTTAGGACGCACCCGATTTTATTCACGAACTTGCAATGGATTGGGGACGCCTTTTCCAATCGGTTGTGTCTTCATGCCGGGATGAGGATAAGGGCGCTTGGAACAAAGTCATAGAAACGAAGCCATAGAAATGAAGCAGCTATAGATGAAAAGAGAAAACATGTTGATAACGCAGGAAAGCAATAACGAGCAACCGCAAGATAAGCAAGCGGCCGACCGCCTTGCCTCTGAGAGCGAAACAGCCGCAGTGGAACATAGAATAGCGAGGACTGAGGACCAGGCGCCTGGAGCCGCCCCTCATGATGAAGACGTTGTCGAGCCGGACAACGCCCTGCCGGAGATTACACTGACCGATCTGCCCGCCCCTCTGCGGGCGGCCGCCGCTGCCGCCGGCTGGGATTCGCTCATGCCGGTGCAGGCCAAGGCCATCCCCTACCTGCTGGCCGGCCGGGATCTGATGGTTCAGTCTCGCACAGGCAGCGGTAAAACCGGGGCTTTCCTGCTCCCCGCGCTGGATCGAATCGATCCTAAGCAGAAGGCCCCCCAGGCTCTGGTGTTGGTCCCCACCCGCGAGCTGGCCCAGCAGGTGGCCAAGGAAGCCAAAATCCTGGGAGAGGCGGCCGGCGTGCGCAGCGTAGCCATCTATGGCGGCGTCAAGTACGGCCCCCAACTCGACGCCCTGGAACAAGGCGCGCAGTTGATCATTGGCACGCCGGGGCGCATCCTAGATCATCTGCTGCGTCGCAACCTGAAACTGGACAAACTAAAGGTGTTGGTTTTCGACGAAGCGGACCGCATGCTCTCCATGGGATTCTACCCGGACATGCGCGAGGTCCAGCGCTACCTGCCCGACCGACGCATCTACGCCTCCATGTTTTCGGCCACCTTCCCGCCCCACGTCCTGCGCCTGGCCCACTCCTTCCTCACCGATCCCGAGTTCCTGAGCCTGAGCCGCGACAAAGTTCACGTGACCAATGCCGAGCACGTCTATTACATGGTTCCGTCGGTGAAGCGAGACCGCAGCCTGGTGCGCATCATCGAAATGGAGAACCCGGCGTCAGCGATCATTTTTTGCAACACCAAACGCATGGTTCACTATGTGACTGTCGTTCTCCAGCGTTTTGGCTATGATGCCGATGAACTCAGTTCGGATTTGGGCCAGGCCGCGCGAGAGAAGGTGCTCGACCGGGTGCGGGCCGGCAAGTTGCGCTTCCTGGTGGCGACGGACGTGGCCGCGCGCGGCATCGATATCGTTGACCTCTCCCACGTCTTCCAGTACGAGCCTCCGGAGGACCCGGAATCTTACATTCACCGGGCGGGACGGACGGCCAGGGCCGGCGCTACAGGCGTGGCCATCACCCTGGTCGCAGACTTTGCCGAGGGCTTGCAACTGCAGAATATCGCCAAACGCTACAACATTCAGATGACTGAACGGCCGCTGCCCTCTGACGAGGACGTGGCCAAATTGGTCTCCGAGCGGGTGACGGTGTTGCTGGAGGCCAAACTGCGCACCCGGGACAAGTTGCAGGCCGAACGTATGCGTCGTTTCTTTCCCCTGGTGGCCGAGTGGATGGAGAGCGAAGAAGGCCAGACCCTGCTGGCCATGTTGGTGGATGACTTCTACCAGGAGTCCCTTCACGCGCCCCTGGTTCCGCCCGAATCGGAAGGAACCCAACCGCAACGGGGCGAACGCATCTCCACCACTTCGAAACAAGGCGATTCCAAGCCGCGCGGCAAGAGGCGGAGGCGATCTGGGCGAAGACGGGGAGACGCCCGACAAAAGCGATAGCCGCCGAGCTTCATCCACCATCGTCATCACGGTAGAGGCGCTTGCACATGCCCGTCAAAATTCTGTTCCGCATATTGGTTGCAGGATGGCTGATCCTCGGCCTGTTGGCGGGACTGGCGCCGTTCGCCCGGGTGGACGCGTCCAGCCAGTCCTCCGGACTCTGCCCGCCCCTGGCCCCGCCCACCGGCTCCGTGATCACGGTTTCCACCGTTTCCGAACTGGAGCACGCGGTGAACGCAGCGGCCGCGGGCGACACCATCCTTATCGCCGACGGCGTCTATAACCTGGACGGCGTCTACCTGCGCGTGGACGCACCCGACGTCACCCTGCGCTCGGCCAGCGGACAGCGGGACGCCGTGGTGCTGGACGGCAACTACCTCACCACCGAGATCATCCAGATCGTGGTCTCCAACGTCACCGTGGCCGACCTGACCTTGCGCGAAGCCTACAACCACCCTATCCACGTCATATCTAACGAAGGCGGTGACGTCACCGGGACCCTGATCTACAACGTACACATCGTCGACCCCGGCGAACAGGCCATCAAGATCAATCCGTACACAGGAGCGAACGCCCGCTACTTTCCCGATGAGGGCGTCATCGCCTGCTCCCATATCGAGCTCACCGGCGCCGGGCGCGCACAGGTCCGCAACAACTGCTACACCGGCGGCGTGGACGCGCACCAGGCCCGGGGCTGGGTCCTGCGCGACAACCTCATCGAGGGCTTCTGGTGCGAGCGCGGGCTGTCGGAGCATGGCATCCACTTCTGGCGCGCCAGCCGCGACACCGTGGTGGAGCGCAACTTCCTGCGCAACAACGCTCGGGGCGTAGGCCTTGGCCTGGCCGCCAGCGGTGACGGCATGCGCACATACGACGACAACCCCTGTCCCGACGCGGCCGGCGGCTATGTGGATCACTACGGCGGCGTCATCCGCAACAACTTCATCTTCGCCAACGAGGACGCCCTCTTCGCCTCCGAGTATGGCTTCGACACCGGCATCGGCCTGTGGCAGGCGTGCGGCGCGCGGGCGCTGCACAACACGGTCGCGTCCACGCAAGCGCCCTTTTCGTCCATCGAATGGCGCTTCGACAACACCGACGTGGCCATCATCAACAACCTGGTCACCCACAACCTGCGCGACCGGGGCGGCTCGGCTACGCTGGCGGGCAATCTGGAGAACCAGCCCCTGAGTCTCTTCGTGGATGGCGCCGGCGGCGACCTCCACCTGGCCGCCAGCGCGGCCGCGGCCATCGACCAGGTGAGCCGCCCGCCCGATGTGCTCGACGACTTCGACGGCGATCCCCGACCCCTGGGCCCAGCCGCCGACGTGGGCGGGGACGAATACCGGACGGTGGTCGATGGGGCCAACAGGCTCTATCTGCCGGTGGTTCTTTTGCCGGCGTCACCCCTGTAAAACAACATTCATATTGTTTGCCAGCCCAGCCACGCCACGCTCGCCCCCCCCAACCCCCAATCCTGGGGGAGCCCGGCTGCACGCGAGTGCGTCCCACGCCATCCGCCAATCCCGCCCACCAGTCGTGCCCTATGGCGTGGGATGGACGGATCAAACAATCAACGGCGAACGATCAACGGATAACGATCATCGTGCGGAGCGTTCATCGTTATCCGTTCACTGTTCCCCGTTGATTGTTGCGCATTCCCGGCGCCCAGGTTTGCGGGGACCCCCCGGGGCTGAAGCCGCCGAGCTACAACGGCGGCGTCCCGTCCATTTATGGCGGGGCAGTCTCCGCAAACCATAAAATTCGCCAGAACCTCGTCACCTTGTCACCTTGTCAGCCTGTCACCCCTACCGCCCCTTCCACACCGGGGCCCGCTTACCTGCAAACGCGGCCATGCCCTCCTTCTGATCCTCGGTGGCGAAGAGGAAGTAGAAGAGGGTTTTCTCGTACTCCATGCCCTCGTTCAGCCCCAGTTCATAGGCCTTGTTGATCGCGGCCTTGGCCATCTGCACGGCCACAGGCGCGCGGGCCGCGATCTGAGCCGCCAGTTGGATGGCCTCGTCCAGATAGCGCTCCACCGGGACCACGCGCGAAGCCAGGCCGGCGCGCAGGGCTTCCTC
>Ga0114931_10003014_pt1 | contig 21387 bp, 14 predicted proteins | sample 2SBtaG_FD_89579 | JGI IMG/M metagenome (GOLD analysis project Ga0114931, IMG submission 89579) | Deep subsurface microbial communities from Kolumbo volcano to uncover new lineages of life (NeLLi) - 2SBTROV14_V59a metaG | ecosystem: Environmental > Aquatic > Marine > Volcanic | place: Kolumbo...
CAGGGTGACAGGGTGACAAGATGACAGGCGGCGACGACGAGTGCGTTCCACGCCCAGTCGAATCTTCGCCCACCCGCCAACCCCGCGGGCGTGGGACGGACGGAGTCAGTTCGTTTTTCGGCGAATCTTCGTCCACCCGCCAACCCCGCGGGCGTGGGACGGACGGGGTCAGTTCGTTTTTCGGCGGAACTCCGTCCATCCCACGCCAAGCTCGCCCCTCGACTCATTTCAAAATATAACGCGTGCCCCGCTTCTCGCCGATCTTGAGCAACACGCCCTTGGAGACCAGGTCCACCAAGTCCAGGCGCAGAGTCTCGGCGCCCACGTGAGAGCAGAGTTCCCGGTACTCCCGGTTGGTGATGGCGCCGTTCTGCTGCACGTAGGCCACAGCCTTTATCTGGCGGTCGTTCATGCTCTGCTCCCACTGCTGAACGACGCGCGCCGGGTCCTTGCGGTTGTAGAGGACCACGGTGAAACGATGCCCCCTGGCCTCGAATTCGGGCGGCATGTGGCCGGTGTTAACCATATCCTCGATCATGCGATCTACGCCCAGCCCCAGTTCCTCGATATAGCCCCACTGGTAGAGGCCGTTGACCAGGCGCGGGTTGCGACTATAGTGCTCCTCCACGATGTTGTCCAGGGTGATATGCGCGGGCAGGCCGCCGGGGCTGGTGACCTCCAGGCGATCCGTGTACATGCGGATCTCGATGCTGCGCCCGGTCATGCGATAATCGCGATGGGCCACGGCGTTGACCAAGGCCTCGCGCACCACGGTGCGCGGATACTCGGTCTCCTCCTGGCGCTGCAACCCCCGCACCACCGCCTGCTTGTCCATCTCTTCCCAGATGACCCGCCAGGCCCGGTCGATGATCAGGGGCAGGGGACCCACGAATTCCTCCCGACGGCCATAGCCGAACGCGCCTTGGGGACCGCGCGGCTGAGTGTCGGCGAACTTGACGAAGATGGCCCGGCTGTGGGGCAGGAACAACTGAGGTTCTTTGCCGAAGAGCAACAGGCCACTGACGGTCGGCGTTCCGTCCTCGGCGATGGCGCCAATCTGGCGCAGGAGCTTGAGCCGGGGCATGATCTGGCTGCGGGGACTGCGCTTCTGGCGGCGCTCCATATACTCGTCGATGACGTCGTCGTCCAGGTCGTCGATGGTCGCGCCAGCTACAGGCTCCAGTTCGAACTCGCCGGCCGGGCGGTTGGCCATCAACTGGTTGATGTCCTTGCCTTCCAGCGGCGCGTTGCCCGCGCCTTTGCGCACCATAATGCGCCCATCCCAGAGCGCGTGGACCTCGTCGCTCTTGGGCACGCGCAGGTGTACGACGGTGGCGCCGTTGACCTGGTCCGGCATCCATTCGGTGTGGACGGGCGGCCTGCACATGCGCAACGCCGCCTGCAAGGCGCCGTCCACCTCCTCCTCCATGAGCAGCCCACTCACGTTGCCCTCTTCGTCGATGCCGATGACCAGGGAGCCGCCTTCGCTGTTGGCCAGCGCGGTGATAGTCTCCGCGATCCGATCCGGATCGACGTCGGCCATGAAGGCCAGACGGGCGCTTGGTTTTTCACGGAGGAGGGCGCGGGTTGAAGGCATAAGAAATGGTTAATGGTTAATGGTGAATGGTGAATGGTGAATTGCAAATGGTCAATTGTCAATGATTGTCGGCGGGGGAGATGCCGTTTTCAGTACTCATTTTCAGCACTCAGTGACTCACTTCATTGTCCTGCTCAGCGGGGGAGCCGCCACCAGCGGGCGCGACTTCGATCGCGGCCACTTCTGGCGCCGCTCCTTCAGGCGCGCTGGATTCATCGCCCGCGCCCGGCGCGCCTTCCACCGTGCGCGCCATGTCCTCGGCGGTGATGACGGCCAGCGCGGCCACGCTGTCATCGCCCCGCATCTTGACCACACGCACGCCCCGGGTGCTGCGCCCCATGCGGCTGATGCCCTCCACTGGCGTGCGCATGACGATGCCGTTGCTGCTGATGATGGTGATCTGGTCATCGGCCCGCACCACCCGCGCGGCCACGATCGGCCCCACCTCGTCCAGCCGCCGGTGATCGGTGGTCCAGTTGCCCTGGGTGTAGCGCCCCTTGGGGCTGTACTCGTCCAGCGAGACGCGCTTGCCCCAGCCCCGCTCGTGGAGGACCAGCAAATCCGCGTTCTCCTGGACCACGTCCATGCTCACCACCTGATCATTGCCCAGCAGGCGGATGGCCATGACGCCGGCCGCGGTGCGGCCCATAGAACGCACCTGGGTTTCATGGAAGCGCAGGGCCTTGCCGTTGCGGGTGACGACGATGAAGTCCTGGTCGCCGCTGGTCAGTCGCGCCCAATCCAGCGAATCGCTTGCATCCAGGTTCATGGCGATGACGCCCGACGAACGCACATTACTGAAAGCGCTCAACGCCATGCGCTTGATGCGACCGAAGCGGGTGATCAGGGTCACATAGTCGGCGTGGTCGAAATCGGGCACCACCAGCATGGTGGAGACGCTCTCGTCCGGCATCAGACTGAGGATATTGGCGATATGCGCGCCCCGGGAAATGCGGCTGCCCTCCGGCAGTTCGTAAACCCGGCTACTGTAAACCCGCCCCTTGTCGGTGAAAAAGAGGATATGGTCCAACGTGCGTGCAAAGAAGAGGTTGATGACCTCGTCCTCCTGGCGGGTGGCCATGCCTTTGATGCCGCGGCCGCCCCGCCCCTGGGCCCGAAAGGCCGACGCTGACATGCGCTTGATATAGGCGCCGGCGCTGTAGCTGATAAGGACGTTCTCCTGGGGAATCAGGTCCTCTTCGCTGAAGTCGCCGCTCATGCCATAGGCGATGGCCGTGCGTCGTTCGTCGCCGAACTTCTCGCGCAGCATAAGGATGTCGTCCCGGATCAGCCCCCGGATCTTGGCGGGGTGGGCCAGCAGATCCTCCAGGTAGGCGATGCGGGCCATGATCCCCTGGTACTCGTCCTCGATCTTCTGGCGCTCCAGCGCGGCCAGCCGGCGCAACTGCATGTCCAGGATGGCCTGGGCCTGCACCTGGCTGAGACCAAAACGCTCCATCAATGCGCTGCGGGCCGCGTCGGCGTTGGCGCTCTGACGGATGGTCTGGATCACCTCGTCCAGGAACTGGAGGGCGATGCGCAGGCCTTCCAGGATGTGGGCCCGCTCCCGGGCCTTGCCCAGCTCGAATTCGGTGCGCCGGGTGATCACCTCCACCCGGTGCTCGATGTAAATGGCCAGGGCGCGACGCAGGCTCAACGTCACCGGCTGCCCCCTGTCCAGGGCCAGCATGTTGACGCCAAAAGTGGTCTGGAGGGAAGTGTGCTTGAAGAGCTGGTTCTGCACCTTGCGTGGGGCCGCGCCCCGTTTCAGCTCGATGACAATGCGCATGCCCTTGCGGTCGCTCTCGTCGCGCAGGTCGCTGATCTGGTCCAGCTTGCCGGCCCGCACCAGCTCGGCCATGCGCTCGATGAGCGTAGACTTGTTGACCTGGTAAGGGATCTCGGTGACGATGATGGCGAAGCGGTTGTTGCGGATCTCCTCCACCTGGGTCTTGGCCCGCACCATGACCTTGCCGCGGCCGGTGGCGAAGGCCTGGCGCACCCCGTCCGTGCCCAGGATAATGCCGCCGGTGGGGAAGTCCGGCCCCTTGACAAAGCGCATCAACTCTTCCAGGCCGATCTCATCCTGGCGCTCCCAGTTGTCCAGCAGCAGGATGATAGCGTCGGCGATCTCGGTCAGGTTGTGGGGCGGGATGTTGGTGGCCATGCCCACGGCGATGCCGCTGGCCCCGTTGAGGAGCAGGTTGGGCAACATGCCGGGCAGCACCCGGGGCTCCAGCAAACTGTCGTCAAAGTTGTTGGTCCAGTCCACCGTGTCCTTGTCGATGTCCTGGAGCAGGGTGGTGGCGATGCGGGCCAGGCGGGCCTCGGTGTAACGCATGGCCGCGGGGCTGTCGCCGTCCACCGAGCCGAAGTTACCCTGGCCATCCACCAGCGGATAGCGCAGGCTGAAGTCCTGGGCCATGCGCGCCATGGCGTCATAGACCGCACTGTCGCCGTGGGGGTGATATTTACCCAGCACTTCACCGACGATGCGGGCGCTCTTCTTGTAGCTGGAGGTGGGTTGCAGCCCCATGTCGTGCATGGCGTAGAGGATGCGGCGATGGACCGGCTTCAGGCCATCCCGGGCGTCGGGCAGCGCGCGGGCCACGATGACGCTCATGGCGTAGTCCAGATAGCTGGACCGCATCTCGCTATCGATGGAGACGGGGTGGACGTGGCCGATGTTGGCCCCGCTGTCGCCGTTCGTACTCATGCCGCCAACGCCGGCGCTTTCCTGGGGGGTGGATCCGTTTCCAGAGGTTGTGTTCATCTCTTCAGCCATACTGCAGACGCTCCCGATCTATCCATCATTCAGCAGCAATAAACGCCGCCGGTCACCCGCCATTTCGGGCGAAATTTCAATCGATTTCAGCCGCAGAAAGCGGAGCAAAAAAGCGCGCTCGCCGTCTGCAACAGTACGCCTAATTATACCCGATCCTGGCGTTTTTCCCTAACCTTCATGGAACATCTGTGCAGGAAAGAAATGAGGGGGAGAAGGATGAGGAAGCCGACGCTCGCGAGGCCCTGCTCAAGGCGTTGGGAGATTGAGGCGGAGCGCGCCTGGCTCGAAATCGCCACAGAGGACGGCGCGCCGGTCCCCGCTCCCCGCTCAGACGAAGATCACCGCAAGGCTTAAATTCCCAAACCAATTCAACTCAAAAACAGGCCGGCGTCGCCTTGTCCTCACCGCTGAGCCTGATATGCGCCTTGACCCGCAGCCCCGCGCCATTGCCATTCGACGACGGCGTGGCCGCCCGTGCGTCGGCCACGCTCAGACGCACGGGCGCAGAGACCGAGGTCTCCTGCTCCCCGCCTTCAGCCAGGCAGACGCGCCGGAAGTGCTGGGGCCAATCCGCAGGAACCTGTGCACGCCAATCGCCGGCCGCGGCGCGCACGAAGTCGTAGAAGAGGCCGGAATGGAGCTGGTCCGTCTTGGCCAGTTCTTCGGGATGCCATTGCACGCCCAGCGCGAAAGGCAACTCGGGGATCTCCAGCGCCTCCACCAGGCCGTCTTCGGAGAGGGCCACCGGACGCAGCCCCCGCCCCACTTTGGCGACCCCCTGGTGGTGCATGGAGTTGACCTCGTGGGCCGATCCCAGGGACCGGGCCAAGAGGCTGTCCGGCTCGATGTCCACCCGGTGGCTGATGCGGAAGCGCTCGAAGGTGGGCGGGAAGAAGTCGTGCTTGTTCAGATCGCCCCGCTGGCTGGTCAGGTCCTGGTAGAGCGCCCCGCCACAGGCTACGTTGATCACTTGCACGCCCCGGCAGATGCCCAGCACGGGCATGCCCTCCTCCAACGCCCAGCGGGTCAGGAGCAACTCGGTCCGATCCCGCTCCTTGTCGGTGGGGCCTAGTTGGGGATGGCGCTCGCCGCCGTACTGCGCGGGGTCCACGTCCTCGCCGCCGGGCAGCAGCAGGCCGTCCAGCCGTTCGAAAAGGCCGCGCAGGGTCGCCTCCGACATCTGCAGCGGGATCATCAGCGGCAGCGCACCCAGCATCTCGGTGGCGCGGATGTAGGACTGATTCATGATGTAGAGGGGCAGGCCAAAGAAGCGTTGCGACTTCTCGCGACCGGTGGGGATGCCGATCAGGGGGCGCTTGAGCCGCGGGCCTTCCGGTGAATCGTCCAAATAAGATTGATTGCGTAAATTACGGTTCATGAATGCGCCTTGTCGATTGTCAACAGTCAAACTCGTAGAATCCAGGTATTATAGTGACTCAGCTTCGGGATGACAAGCTTTACATCTTTTCTGAGAACCTGATACAGCGGAATATTACCCGCCCCTTTCGCACCTGCTCAATATTCCGGGGATAATTCTCAAAAAGTCTCTGTAGCCCTCTGCGTAATCTCTTGCGGCTCGCTGGATCCTCGTTTTTTTGAGGTGTTCCCCCTCTCTTTGACAGAAGGCGACCGGAAGCGTCTCGATCGCCATCAATACGAAAGGCGCAAAGCGCACAGGTCTTCTTCCCGAGGGAGGGCCTGTGCGCTTTGCGCCTACGGTACAGTTGTTCAACAATGGTTCAGCAACTGTCGCTGTTTATAACCGGGCGAGCTTCGGTGGCGGTGACTGAACAGTCGCTTGCCGTCGAAACTACACGCCATTGCGCCAGTTGGCATCCGCTTTTTGCAGCCGACTGGTTTCATCCTGATTCCAGAAATCGATGGTGCGCCCGCCCACGCCATCATAGAAAAGCAAAAGGCGACCGTCTACGATTTTGAAATTGCGCGGATCGATATCGAACCGCTTGCCCTCGGACATGGCGAAGGCGCACCAGCCGCCATATGCAGGCGCAAACCGCGCCGGATTCTCATCGAAGCGCGCCTTGTTGGCTTCATTGGCGAAGTAGTAGCGTCCCCCTGCGTGCTCTGAAGACAGCGCGGGATCGCCCACCAGCGCCTCACCATTGACATATCCTACGACATCATAGCCATGTGCGATCAGATTCCCCGCCAAATTTTGTTGTGACATCTGTCTTACGCTCCTTGTAATTGTGGTTGAAACGGTTTGTCGGTTGTCCGGAGGACGTGTATACTATATAAAATATACGGTAAACTGACAATGATAATTCGTACACAATCATTGCTCAATCGTATAAAATTTTTGGATAAATAGGATGATGGATGTTTTAAGCGATGTTCTGCAACTGGTCCGGCTGCGGGGGACCGTCTATTTTCAGTCCGATTTCGCAGCGCCTTGGGGCATGGCCATGGAGACCAGCGATCTGGCAGCCTTTCACATGGTGGTGCGGGGACACTGCTGGCTGTGGACGGCCGACTCGCCGCCGATCCCACTGGCCGGCGGGGACATGGTTCTCTTTACGCAAGGGGACGCTCACTGGCTATCCGACAAGCCGGGGGGCGCGTGCATGCCAGGGGTATCAGTGCTGGCGGACATCCAGCAAGGCCGATCTCCTTTCCGACAGGGGGACGTATGCACGACCCTCCTCTGCGGCCATTTCGAATTTGACCGGGAACTGCACCACCCCCTGCTCCAGGAGTTGCCCCCGCTAATCCATCTGCGCGGCGCGGCGCGGCATGAGACGGCCTGTCTGGACACGGCCGCCGCTCTTATCACCCGCGAAACAAGCGCTCCCCGGCCGGGAACAGCCGTTGTCGTGGATCGGCTGGCCGAGATCCTGTTCATCCAGATGCTGCGCGCCTACATGTCCGAGACGCAGCCCGACGGCTACTGGGCGGCGCTGAACAACCGCGAGATCAGCCAGGCGTTGACCTTGCTGCACGCCCAGCCGGAGGCGAACTGGACCCTGGACAGCATCGCCCGGCGCATCGGCATGTCGCGGTCCGCGTTCGCCACCCGCTTCAAGCAACTGGTAGGTGAGACGCCCATGCGCTATCTCACCGGCTGGCGCATGCAGAAGGCGCGGGAACTGCTGCGCGAGACGAATTCACCGCTTTCCGCCATTGCCTGTCAGGTCGGCTATCATTCACAGGCCGCCTTCATCCGTGCATTTCATCGCGAATTCCAGCAAAATCCGGGAGCTATGCGGCAAGGCTTGGCTGCAAACGTAGCCGAGGAACGTAGCAAAAGTGCGACAAAGCCCTCCCCGCTTTCTCTCCTGACTCACGACTTTGACGCCTTCGTCGCTCGGTGATAGCATTCCTGGCTATGAGCGCACAAGAGACCATACGCCAGACCTCACTCCAGGAAATCCCAGACGAGGTAGCCGCCCAACGCGCGCACCGGCAGCGGCGTTGGGCGGGGATCGTCCTGCTACTGGCTGCGTTGATCCTCTACCTGGCCACCCTGGACAACGGCTTTCAGCCCGAAGAACTGCGGGGCGGAGACCTGATCACCCACCAATACGCGCAGGTCCAGGCCCGGCCCTCCAACGCGCCCGGTTACCCACTCTACACCATGGGCGGCTGGCTCTGGTTCCATGGCCTGCGCAGCTTGGCGCGGCTGATTCATCCTCTCCCCAATCCCATCCCCCTACTCAGCAGCTACAGCACGCTCTGGGCGCTGCTGGCGCTCTGGCTGCTCTATCGCATCATCTGCCACGCCACCCGCAGCCCACGCCGCCCGGCCGGCTTCTGGCCCCTGGCCTGGCTGATCAGCGCCTTCTACGCCGTCACCTACTTCTTCTGGTACTACGCCACCACCACGGAGCAGTACACCAGCGCCATCGCCCAGACCCTGGCTATTGTTTATGTCTACCAACTGTGGAGCGACGCGGAGCGGACCGCGCGCGCCGAGAAGCCGGGAGCCATCCCTCCCCTGCGTTCACCGTCCATGCTGCTGCTCCTCTTGCTGGCCTTCCTGAGCGGCCTCTCCCTTGCCCACATGCTGACCATCGCTTTCATCGTCCCGCCCCTGGTTCTCGTTGTCCTCTGGCAGGCGCCCTATCTCCTGCGCAGCCTGCGCACGATTATGGCTGCGGTCGCGGCCGCGGCCCTGCCGTTGGCGAGCTATGTCTACGTCTATGCACGCGGCGCGGCCCATCCCGAATGGTGGGGCGCGGGGAACTGGACTGACGCCAACCAGTGGTTCTGGTCCTTCGTGAGCACGGCCCAGGGGCGGGAGGAACTGGGCTGGGGGCTGGAAGCGGGGCGGGCGTTCTTTGGCAACGGCTTCCCCGAACTCATGTGGCGGGAGCTGAGCATTCCCTTCTTTGTGATCGGCATCCTGGGCATCCTGCTGCTGAACCGGCGGCTGGCGACGCTGCTCTACGGTTTCATCGGCCTCACGCTGCTCTTTTCCTGGGCCTATCGTTATGGCAACTGGTACCAGGTCATCTTGCCCGTCTATCCCCTGATCCTCCTGGGCGTGGCCGCGGTCGTCGATCGATTGGATAGACCGCGGGTGGAGCGGATTGGGCGGATCAGCACAGATAAAACAAAAAAAATCCGCGTCGATCCGCCCAATCCGCTCCATCCGCGGTCTATTCTTCTCCTCGCCCTGATCGTCGTCGCCATCGCCTGGCGCGTCAACGCCTCCCTGCCCAAAGCCGACAGCCGCGATCGGCCGGACGACACGGCGCTGGACCACGCCGCAATCTTGCTTGACCAGCCTTTGCCAACACCGGCCAACCTCTTCGCGGCCGTGGACGACGCCCTGGCGCTCCAGTATCTGACCGAGATTTGGGAGATCCAGCCCCAGGCCGCGGTGGTGAGCAGCCAGGAGGCCGGTGAGCGACTGGCCGCAGGCGCGCCGGTGCTGTCTACCTGGCAGGCCGCCTCAACCCTGGCGGACGAGCTGCCGCCGGTGCTCGCGCCTACCGTCCAGAGCCACAGCCCGGACTGGCTGATCTTCGCCCCGCCCGGCCAGGGTCAGCCCACCCGCTCGCCCCAGGTCGTGGTCGATGAGCCGGTGACCGACGGCGTGACCCTTCACGGCTACGCGGTCACATCCTCACCCACGGGTGCGCCGGTCTATGACGGGCCGCCGGGGCTAGACGTCACCCTCTTCTGGACGCTGGAAAACGGGACCTGGCCGGATGAGTTGGCCATCAGCGTGCGCCCCACTCTGGGCGGCGCCTTCATCCCCAGCCCGGACGACCCCGCGGCCATCCTCCAGCAGGACGCGCCCGCGCCGGCCCGCGGCATGGTGGCGGCCCCCGCCGGCTCACCGGCTCGCGTGGCCGACGCCTACCGGTTTGCCGGCGGGAAATTCGCGGACGGTGTCATGATCATCGTCTACCGGCCCGTGGACGGCGGTTTCGAGAATGTGGCTGAGATGCGATTTGGATTTTGATGAGCCAATCTCCCACGCTCCACGCCCTACGCCTCAAAAAACCGTAATTTTACTCCGATGCATCTTCTCAATATTTCGGGGCGTAAGAAAGCGAGTTTTTCACGTCCCCTATCTCCTCGTCCAATTGAGCCTATTTTGATGCTTCTCGTGATGCGCGCGCTCTGGTAAAAAGTAAAGGAGAAGTTCGCATCAGACGCCCTCGTTTGCGTTGGATTGCGCCTGACTGCGATTAAAGAATGAATTGAGGTCGGCTATTTTCAAGTTGCCAGCTATCATCTAATGATCGAAGGGAAAAAAATGAACCGAGTGCGACAAATCTTCCCCGTGTCGACGGCATCTGTCATCTGCCTGATCGTCTTCCTGGCGATCATCACAGGCCGGCTCTTTTTTTCCACTCGCGTCACCCTCGCTCAGACGAATACAACGGCCAGCGCGGCATTTCAAAACAATATAGACGCGCTGACCCATGCCTCGGATGTGGTAGTGCGCGGCCGGGTCAAAGAACAGCGTAGCTTCTGGAACGATGATCACTCCGCCATCCTGACCGACAGCCAAGTCTATGTTCTCTATGATGTGGTTGGCTCTCCGCCCCAGACGGTGACCGTGCGCACGCTGGGCGGCGAACTGCCTGACGAAAATATTGGCATGGGCGCAAGCCATACCCCTACGCTACATCCTGGCGAAGATGTAGCGCTTTACCTACAACAGGAGGGAGGCCGCTTCACCATCAGCCGGGGCGAGGCGGGAAAATTCACCGTACGCGGCCAGGATGCATTCAACTAGCGCCTGATGGCGAGCGTCCCTCTGTCGGACTTGTTCGACGCCACGACAGCGGCCGCGGCTGCGCAGGCCAGGGTGGCGACCCTACCCAAAACCTGGCAGATGCAGGAGTCGCAAATTGGACTTGGTGAGCCAGCTACAGTGACGACCTATGTATACAATGGCGTTCATTGGCCCGGCGACAATCCGGTTATTTCCTTTTACATCAATCCGATTTCGGCCCAAAGCGGGCCAGGCGATGGCAGCCAGACCGATTTTCTGAATGCGATCCAGGCTGCGACCCAAACATGGACAGACGTGAGTTCAGCCGCGTTCACTTTCGACTATGCAGGAACGACCACCCAACAGAACGTGGGGCTAAACGGCGTCAACGAGGCCATTTTCATCGACCGGGGCGTTGAGGATGGAATTCTGGGGCAGAGTCGCTATTGGTATAGCCTGCCCAGCAAGGAAGTTGTGGAAGCCGACGTCTGGTTCAATTACGCCTTCGATTTCGACGCCACCGGTTCGCCGGACGCTTCTGAAATTGATCTGCAAAGCGTGGCCCTCCACGAATTCGGACACTGGCTGGTGTTGGGACATGACGACAACCCGGCAGCAGTCATGTACTACGCCATAGCCGCCGGCGCCCTGAAACGCAATCTTCATCAGAACGATGTCGATGGCGTCTCGGCGATCTATCCATGTCCGAACAACACATGCGGCGCCGCGCCTACGCCCACCTTCACGCCCACAGCAACCAACACCCCGCCGCCGCCCACGCCCACCGCCACACCCACGGCGACCGCTACACCCACGGCGACCGATACACCAGGCGGGACTATCCCGGCAGCGCCGACGCCGACGCCCAGCGATTCGGTGCAGGTCGAGGAGACGTCCAGCCAGGGTGGATCGATCACGTATGATGACGCTAACGGCGAGACGGCGCTCACCCTGGACATTCCGCCCGGAGCCGTAGAAGGGGCTGTGCTCCTGGCCTATACTGAGATTGCCGCGCCGCCACAGCCCCCCACCCCGGGCGACCAGTTCGCTGGGAGGCGTTTTGAACTCCAGGCCATTCAAAATAGAGAAGTAGTCGAGCACTATGTATTTGCATTGCCGGTCACGTTCACCGTGGCCTATCCAGAGCAGGCGGGGCTGGATGAGGAAAATCTGAGTCTCTTCTATTTCGAAGAGACTCTTCAACAATGGACGCCCGCAGCCTGTGGCGAAGAAGGTCGCGATCCAGCGCTCAATGAAATCAGCTCCCCCGTCTGCCATCTGGGCGAATTCGCCCTCTTTGGTCGCCAGCTTCAAACCAGAAACCAGCTATTCCTGCCGATAGCACGCCGGTAGGATCCCCTTTATCCGCACAGTTCGTAGTACGCGCTTTACCGCGGTTGTCGGCAGGTCCCGCGCTAAAGCGCGTACTACGAACTGTCGGTCTGCTTGCGCCGCAGTGCACCAGCGTCCCGTCAAGCGTGAAGCGGCGTCTTCCTGCGCTAGAGAACGGCCATGGAGTTGGACACGCTTCAGAGCATTCCGGGAATGGGACAACGAGACTACGCTACCTGCGCGCAAAAAAAGCCTTCCACATGATGCGGAAGGCTTTTCAAACGATGGGAAGAGGTGTTCGTCGGCCTACGCCTACGCCTCCGCCACGATCTTCTCGATCTCGTCGTCAGCTTTATCAACTCCGGATTCAGCCTCAATTTGCTCAGCCTCCGCCGCAGCCGCTCCTTTGGCCTGGGCTTTGGCTTCCTTGGCCGCAGCTTCGGCGGCCTCTTCGGCCTCGGCCTTGGCGGCCTCGCGGGCGTTGGCGTCATCCCAGGTCTCGTCCTCGCGGACCACGGCGACCTTGAACGTGGCGGAGACCTCCGGCATCAGGCGCAATTCCAGGTCATAGACGCCCAAGTCGCGCAGGGAGTAGCCAAGCGCGATCTTGCGGCGATCGATCTCGAAGCCAACCGTTTCGCCCAGCTTTTCGGCGATATCGCTAGCGGTCACCGACCCGTAGAGACGGCCATTCTCGCCGGCGTTGGCCTCGAAGAGCAGCTTCACATTCTCGATGACCTGAGCCTGGGCTTCGGCGCTAGCGCGCATCTGCGCGCGACGACGGATGCCGGCCTGACGGATGTCCTCGGCCTGCTTGATGGCGCCCTTGGTGGCTAGGATAGCCATCCTCCGGGGCATGAGATAGTTGCGGGCGTAACCGCCGGCCACCGTGAAGATGTCACCGGCCAGCCCCAGTTCAGGGACGTCTTCGATGAGTAACACTTTGACGCGAGCCATTTTTCTTTTCCTTTCTGAACGAGCGTATCATCAGATACGTGTTGTGCAGGAGGTAGGTCCTCGCCCACCCGCCTACATTTGAATGGTGTGGAACCTGCCCCCTGTCCGCCTGCGTCCTATGCACAAGGCATGGCAGGCCAAAACAGCGTGCAGTTGCAGCGTGCGTTCATAGTTTACAGCCAACGCACACGAACGTGCATTCTAACACAGGCCCGAAGGAAGACAAATTTTCGCCTTTGAAAAAGGCGCCTGCTCAATATTCCGGGGCGCAAAAGTCCGACTTTTGACAAAAGTCGGACTTCTCTGGCCATCCACCCCGGTTTATTGGGCAGGCGCCTGAAAACGCCTAAAACCAATAGACCGCGGTCTATCATAAACGGCTACAAACCTATGATAATTGGCGAAATTTTGCGGAGTGCTTTGGTCATCGTCCCCCGTTCGTGCTATACTTTGGCCCTGTCCTGGCCGTGACCGGGGCCTGTTTTTGTTGGACGCCCCCTAATCACCAAGCAAACTTGAAAGCGGATCGAAGGCGTTGTGAGCGAACAGCGGGAAATGCTGGCAGAATCGAATGAATCCACCCCCGGGCCCCAACACCCCGCCTCGCCCTGGAGGCGCCTGATCATCCCGGCGCTGGTTTTCCTGCTGGTGACCATGGGCTGTTCCGCGGCCGGGCTGGTCAGCCGGGAGCCGGGGGCGCCCACGCCTGTACCCACCCACACCTTGGCCGCAACCTTTACGCCCACGCCTGAAATCGCCGGTGAAATCATCATCATCACACCGCCGGCAGGAAACGAGCCCGGCGTCATTATCATCCCGCCGGGGATGGATCCAAGCCTGGTGCTGCCCGTGGTCACACCCCAGCCACCGGTGGTCGTCACTGCGACGCCCTCATCGTCTTCTCCTCTGGTCACTGTCGGGCCAATGACGCCCCAGCCGCCGGCGCCCGCAGGGCCCACGGCTACGCCTACGCCCACCTGGACGCCAACCGAGACGCCAACATTCACACCCACGGCCACCCCCACCCCCTATATCGAGGTTCCCAGCGGCCTGGTTAGCCTACGCACGGGGCCGGGATTGGCTTACCCCCTGGTGGCCCAACTAGGGCCGGAGATCCCGGTGGCCATCATCGGCCAGAATCCCGAAGGCTCCTGGTATCAGATCTGTTGCGTCAACAATCAGGCCGTTTGGGTCGCCAAGTCGTCGGTGAATACGATCAACGACGCCAGCAAGGTAGCGCTGGTCGCGGCGGAGACGCCCCCCACCCCCACGCCCACGGGCACGCCCACCATGACGCCAACGCCCACCTGGACGCCAACGCCCACGCCCTACCCCTTCGAGCGTGCAATCGGCCCCCAGTTCTTCCCCACCAATAATCAGTTCCTGACCATCTGGGTCAAACTCTTCGTGGGGCCGCTGGGACAGGAAGACCCGGCCGAAGGCTATTTCCTGAAGGTGCTCTTCGAAGGCGTAGAACGCCCCCAGACCAACGTGGTTCGCCCCAGTTTCGACCATTTCGAAGAGAGCGCGCCTCCGGGCGCGGGCAACCGGGTGGAATACAATTACAAGTATGAATACACGCCGCCCAATCCCGATGATCTGGAGCGCTGCCACACGGGCACGCCGCTTCCGGAGTGTACAGATCGTCTGAAACTGTTGGGCGAAGGCACGTGGACCATGTTCGTCATCGATGGAGCCGGCAACCAGTTGTCGGATGAGGTGACCTTCACTACACGCGCCAATAACCCAAACCGTGAAATCTATGTCGGTTGGAGACGAATTCGCTGATGCCTAATCGCAACCCTGTTCATCTTCCCAGCTATCTTATGATCTCCCCCCGCCGCAAACGGGTCCAGTCGCGCGCAGCGTGGAGCCTCCTGGCGCTGCTGCTGGCCGGCCTGCTGCTGGCGGCCTGCAACCGAGGCGAGGCCCAATCGCCGCCGCCCACCATCCGCGCGCCCAAGCCCACCTTCACGCCCACGGCAAGCGAAATCGCGGCCGGCCAGGCGCCCCAACCCCAGACCGCACCTGTCCAGCCCCAGGCCGCTGGCGCCGCCGGCCAAAACGCGCCGGCCCCAGCCAATCAGGATGCAGGACAGGTGCAAGCCAATACAGCCCCACCGGCTCCACCGACCGGCGCCAAAGTCGTGGTCAATACGCCCCTGGTCAACGCTCGTAGCGGCCCGGGGCTGGACTTCGACGTGGTCGCGGTGGTGGAGCGGGGCGAAGAATTCGATATCACCGGCAAGAGCGCGGACGGCCAGTGGTGGCGGGTCTGCTGCACCGCGGATGGCGAGACCGTCTGGATCATCGATCAGTTGGTGGACACCGACGGTCCGGTGGACGCGGTCCCGGTGGTGGACGCCGGCGACATCCCCGCGCCCGTCCTCACCCCAGGCAAGGTCAAAGCCGAAGTCAATATCCCCCTCCTCAACGCGCGCAGTGGCCCCAGCACAGATACGGACGTCGTCGCCATGGTGGAAGGGGGCGAGACCTTTGATGTGTTGGCCGCTAACGACGCCCGGGATTGGTACCGGGTCTGCTGCGTAGACGGCCAGGAAGTCTGGCTGGCGGCCGAGTACGTAACAATCCAGGGCCCCGCCGGTAGCGTGCCCATTTTCGGCCAGGAGCCTGCCCAGGAATCGCCTCCAGTCGATCCGGCCAACTTCAGCTTCGACTTGACCGAGCAAGAGCAATTTGCAGAGACCACGGGCGTGCGCATCTACCTCTTCGTGACCGACGACGGCATCCGCGCGCTGGAGGGATACAGTGCGCGGGTCACCAGAGACGGCCAGGAAGAGGCCATCGACGAAGTCTCTTTCGGCGGCCAGCCTGGTTTCACCTGGCCCTTCCAGGACGCGCGCCAGCGGGCCCAGAACTGGAAGGCCGAATTCCCCGACGAACCGCCGGCCGGCGTGTGGGTGGTGCAAATCATCGACGGAGACGGCAAACCCGTCGGCCCCGCGGCCACCTTCACCCTGACCGCCGACGACCCGAACCAGGAACTCTACGTTCGCTACGAGCGCCGCTGAGATGTCAACCCGGAAGAAAACCGCCTGGCTGCTGGGCGGTCTGATGCTGGCCGGGTTGGCGCTGCGGCTTTCCCGGCTCGCCTGGCAGCCCCTTTGGTGGGACGAAGGCTATAGCGTCTATTTCGCCACCGAACCGTTAGCGCGCATGCTCTGGCTCACTGCGCGCGATATCCACCCGCCACTTTACTACGCGCTCCTCCATGGTTGGATCGCGCTCTTCCACAGCGCCGATCCCATGGTCCTGCGCGCGTTCTCCGTGATCACCGGCGCACTGACCCTGCTGGTCATGGGCTGGGTGGCCTGGCTCCTCTTTGTCCGGGATGATGGAGGCGCCGCAGAGAGCGGAGAGGGTGCAGAGAGCCGTAGAGAGAGCAGGGGCGGTGCAAAAAATACACGCGTCGTCGTGATCGCAGTGCTGCTGCTGGCCGTCAGCCCCATGCACATCTACTACAGCCAGGAAGTGCGCATGTATGGGCTGGCGCTGCTCCTGAGCCTGGCCTCCACCGGCTTTCTCTGGCGGCTGGTATCGCAGGCAGCCCCCCCAGCCCCCCAACCTTGGGGGGAGCGCTCTGCCGGCCAGGCCCAGCCTCCCCCAGGATTGGAGGCCGGGGGGCCGACGGCATCCTCCCCTGCCCCCCAACCTTGGGGGGAGCGCTCTGCCGGCCAAGCCCAGCCTCCCCCAGGATTGGGGGCCGGGGGGCCGACGGCATCCTCCCCCAGGATTGGGGGCCAGGGGGCCGACGGCATCCTCTACGCACTGACCGGCGCGCTGGCCCTCTACACCCTCTATTACAGCGCTCTGTTGTTGTTCGCACACTTCGTCTGGGCCGCCTGGCGCTTCCGCCGCAACCTGCGCGGACTCCCACCCCTGGTCTGGGCCGACGTGGCAATTGCCGCGGCCTACCTGCCCTGGGTCATCTACGCCGCGCCCAAGCTGGCCCCCTACGTCTCCAACAAAGTGGCCAGCGATAAGGACGAACCCCTAGGCGCGCTGGCCTACGCCTGGCGACATCTGCACGCATTCCTGGCCGGCCACGTGACGCCGGCGTGGAGCTGGCTGGCGTTCGCCGGGCTGGCTGGACTGATTGGCGTTGCAATTTTGATTATTGTTTTGATTTTGTCTATACGAAAACAAAACGAGCGGCGAGTTGATGCATCCAATGCCCAAAATTCACTACGCGAAAATTCGCCCTTCACTGCCCTCTGGTTCTTACTGCTGCTCCCCCTGACCATCGGTTTCCTACTCAATCTGCGCCTGCCCTTTTTCCCCGTGGGCGGCGAGCGCACCATGCTCCTGGTCCTGCCCTACTTCCTGCTCCTGCTGGCGGCTGGAATCGACCGGGTCTGGTCCGTGGCCCATCTGGGCAAAATCGCGCTGGCCGCGCTGCTGGTCAGCGCAGCCGCGGGGATTGCGACTTTCTACACGACACCCCGTTATGTAGAGAGAGACTACCGCCCCCTTATCGGCCAGGTGGTGCAACAGGGAAGCGATTCGGACACGTTCTTCGCCATCTTCCCCTGGCAGGTGGGCTACTGGCGGGCCTACGCACCGGCCGATTTCCGCGCCAACCACGGGCCTGACGCCGTCCTGGCCGGGGAGGGGATCCTGGCCTGGGGACCAGACATCGCCGCCGAACTGGATGCCGCCCTGGATCGAGGCGTGGTCTGGTTTCCCGCGCCCCTCTCCTTTGGCAGCGCCCTCCCCGGCGAGATCGAAGCCCACCTGGCTGCGCAAGGGTTTAATCTGGTCAACCGCTGGTACAGCCGGACGACCCGGCTCAGCGCCTGGGCGGCGCAGGGCGAAGAGAGCGGCGAAGCCCAGGCCATCGACGCCGACTTCGGCCCGGCGCGGCTCGTGCGCGCGGGCGTCGCGCCCCTAAACGCGGCCAGCGACAACGTTCCCATTCATATCGTCCTGACCTGGATTAAGGAAAAGTCAGACCTTGACCCGAACGACCTCTACGTTTCCCTGCGCCTGCTGGATGATGACGACCATGCTTGGGCCAGTCGCGACTACGCGCCCCTGGGCGGGCTGGCGGCAAGTAAGGACGAATCCGCCGAGCCGGGGGCGCTCACCGACCGCGCCGGGCTGATCATCCCTGTGGGGCTGCCGCCCGGCGCCTACACCCTGGCCGTGGGCGTGGGCCGGGCCGCGGACCAGGCCCTCCTGCGCCCGGACACGGTGAGCGACGACGCGGCTTCGCTCCAGCCCGTGGCCGTCATCCAGGTGGGCCAGCCGGCCACGCCTCCGCCTGTGGAGCGGCTGCCGATCCAGTTTCCGCTTTCGAAGCCGCTGGCGGATGAGGGGTTGACGCTGCTGGGGCACGCGGGGGCCACCGACGGCGAGACCATCCTGGCGGGGACGGAGTTGGGGGTGACGCTCTTCTTCCAGAACCGAAACGACAGTCCGCCGCCGCGCCAGATCTACCTCAGCCTGCTGGATAAAAACGGCGCCGGCGTGGCCGGCTGGGAAGGCTGGCCCCTGCCCGCCTACCCCACCGAAACCTGGCCACAGGATGCACTAGTACAGGTTCCGGCCGCCTTCTTTCTGTCCGCCACCCTGCCCAGCGGCGAGTACAAGCTCATCGCCGGGCTGCTGGATCCGGCCAGCGGCGAAAAAAGTCCGCCGGCGACGTTGGGTGCGGTGCAGGTGCAGCAGCGCATTGGCGAGTTCGAAGCGCCTGCCATCCAGCGCCCGCTAACGCCGCCAGTCCTGTTCGGTGACCACGCCGAGTTGATCGGCTACGATCTGGTGCGACAAGGCCGGACCCTGGCCGTCACCCTCTACTGGCGGGCGCAACAGCCCCTCCTGCCACCCCATCACATCTTCGTACACCTGGACGCGGCTGACGGGACTACGGTGGCCCAGGACGATGGCCCGCCCCAGACCGCGGACGGCCCCGCGCCCACCGGCAGTTGGCTCCCCGGCGAATACATCAGCACCCACCACGTCATCGCCCTGCCGGACGGTCAGGGATGGAACCAAGGGGAATACACCCTGCGCGTGGGGCTATACAACCCGGACGGTAACATCCGCCTGCCTGCAAGCGTCGACGGCGAGCCCCACGGCGACAGCGCCGAGTTGCGCGTACCGTAGGCGCGGCTTGCAGCCGCACAATTCCCGGGTTCCGCGTCCGTTTCAGGAAAACGAAGACCGCGCCGCACGATCCTGCACCCCGCACACCCCGTAGGTGCGGCTTGCAGCCGCACAATTCCCGGGTTCCACGTCCGTTTCAGGAAAACGAAGATCGCGCCGCACGATCCTGCACCCCGCACACCCCGTAGGTGCGGCTTGCAGCCGCACAATTCCCGGGTTCCGCGACCGTTTCAGGAAAACGAAGACCGCGCCGCACGATCCTGCACCCCGCACACCCCGTAGGTGCGGCTTGCAGCCGCACAATTCCCGGGTTCCGCGTCCGTTTCAGGAAAGAGAAGATCGCGCCGCAGAGGCGCCGCACCTACGGCCGCGTCACCGCCTTGCCGAACCACCAGGCCAGCGCGACCAGCACGATCATATGATAGACCAGCCACGGCCCGCCCTCCAACGCGACCCAGAAGGCCTTGGCCGGCCAGTAGGTGGGGATGATGCCCAGCAGAAGACGAAGCCTATTCGCTCAGAGCGTCGGCGACAAACTGACCGTTTTCCATGACCAACACCTCGCCGCCATCGGCTCGGATGCCGATGACATTCATGGTGGCGGTTCCGATCATGAAGTCCACATGAACCTTGGACTCGTTGATGCCCATGGCCTCGTACTCAGCCTGATCAAGGGCGTCGCCGCCGACTACGCCTTCGGGATACGCCTGGCCGAAGGCGATGTGGCTAACCGCATTTTCGTCAAAGAGGATTTCATGGAAGATCACGCCGGCCTGGTTGATGGGCGAGCGCTCATCCACCAAGGAGACCTCGCCCAACCGTCGCGCGCCCTCGTTGGTGAAGAACTCGTCCAGCACATCCTGTCCAACTTCGGCGCGATACTCGACCATCTCTCCCTGCTCGAAGCAAAAATAGGCCCCATCCACCATGCGCTGAAAGGGGAAGGTGGGCTTGGACGTACGCACCCAGCCCTCGGTCCGCAGCCGATGGGGCGTGGAGAAGACCTCCTCGGTGGGCATATTGGCCATGAAATGGACGCCGGCCGGGGTCTGAGAGGAGGCCGCGATCCAGTTGGGGTGATCGGTCAGGCCCACAGTCAGGTCGGTGTTGGGCTTGCCGTCCGGTCCCGTGGTCGCGTCCATATAGCGCACGGCCCGGATCTGTTGCTCATCCATGAAGCGGGTGATGCTCTTGAGGTTGTGGTCATGGCGCTCCCAGGCGGCGATAGGGTCGGGGCGATCCACCCGGCAGGTCTGGAGCACGATCCGCCAAAGCGCATCCAACGCATCTTCAACGGACAGATCAGGATAGACCTCACTGGCCCAGGCGCGGGTGGGAACGCCAGCCACGCACCACTGGAGTTGGTTGGACATGACGGCCTGCATATAGAAGTCCAGTTTGGTTCGCCGCGCCCGGGAGGCCCGCTGCATCACAGCCGGGTCCAGGTCGTCGAAGGCGTGGGGATAGGCCGGTCCCACCAGGCTGAGGCGAGCCCAGGTCTCGTCCACCATCTGGTGATGGCGCGCGACCTCATAGTCGGGGAAATAGTCGAGATAGTCGGGTTGGCTGTTGGCCAGCCGCGCATGCGCGGTGGGCGCGTCAATCCAATCCATCTGAACGTAACGCGCACCGGCCTGATAGGCCTGGGCCACCACCTGGCGCACGAATTCCGCGTGCGCCAGCTCGCCGCTCACGCGCAGGGATTGCCCCGGCTGCAGGTTCACGCCCAGTTTGATGAGCAACTCGGCGTAGCGCGCCTGCTGTTCCTGCATCTGTTCGTCCATCATCAAAGGCCTTTCGCTTCTGTATGAGATGATTAATTTTGACAACTATCCCCGCCACGAGTATACTAGACGTCGGTCGATTTTGGCCCGCTAGCTCAATTGGCAGAGCAGCTGACTCTTAATCAGCGGGTTCGGGGTTCGAGTCCCTGGCGGGTCACTGAAGTGCAAGTAAAAGAAGCGCCGTCGAGATGACGGCGCTTCTTTTTATTCGTGGTTGACCGGCCCGTTTCGCCCCTCAGGTGCGATCGTGGAGAGAAAAGGGGTAGGAAGCGACGCTCCCTGTAGGCGTCCAATCCGGTTTTCTCTCCACATCCAGGTGCAGACCCGCGTCCGCAGAATCCAACTCCCTATCAGGAGATGGCTGGCGCGCAGGGCCGCGTCGACTATTTTCCGTCATCCGGTCCACCTGCCCGCTGCGGATCACAGCAGCCAGGACCAAAATAGACGACAATAAAGACAGCCCGATCAAAAAAGCGATCGCGGTCAGGAACAACGACGTTCTCCTAGAATAGGGTTCAGCAACGACGAAATCAGGATAGCCTACTCTAAGCCAAGGTTCGCCAATGGCGCGCCTCTTAAACAACTCCCCGCAGAATGCCGGATTCATGCG
>Ga0114931_10003015_pt1 | contig 21386 bp, 21 predicted proteins | sample 2SBtaG_FD_89579 | JGI IMG/M metagenome (GOLD analysis project Ga0114931, IMG submission 89579) | Deep subsurface microbial communities from Kolumbo volcano to uncover new lineages of life (NeLLi) - 2SBTROV14_V59a metaG | ecosystem: Environmental > Aquatic > Marine > Volcanic | place: Kolumbo...
GTTGGGTGAATCAGGCTACAGGGCAAATTGCACGCCTGCGGTGGCGCATGGCTGCGTCGCCTACAGGGACGTAGGCGAGGGGCGTGAGCTGGGAGCGGCAAGCTTAACAACTCCTTGGAATAGGCAGAAAATTGCTCCTGCTTTTTCTGCATACCGTCCATCCATGGAGTCGTTGCCCTGCTCCACCGCAAACGCACATTTTACCCTGTCCAACTGAGGATTCTAGGTTGAAGGGAGCAGATTAGATGCTGGGATTCCACTGTCACCGACTGTCAATATCCCGGCTATTCCCGTAACCTGTCGGGGCGCGACGCGCCCGGAGCGGAGATTGGCCCGCTCCCCCTATGCAACAATCTTGAACTGGAAGTCACCCATGAAAGAATTTCCCGAATATATCGACGGCGTACCCTATATCAGCGGTTCCGAAGAGCAGGTCATAGAGACCATGCGCCGAGGGGCGTCCAAACGGCTCTATAGTGGCGTGGGGGGGATCGATTTCGAGCGCATCCGCTCCGCCAGCGCCATCGCCCTGCACATGCACCAGCCGTTGATCCCGGCCGGAGGCGATGACCTGCAGAGTGCCGAGCTGATCAGCAATCTGCAGTACATGATGGAGCACCAGGAGATCGGCGACAATCACAACGCCCCCGTCTTCGCAGACTGCTACGCCCGTATGGGTGACTTTATCCCCCAGCTGGTGGCCGAGGGCAAGAGTCCGCGGGTGATGCTGGAGTATTCGGGCACCCTGCTGCACGGGCTGCGCAAGATGGGCTTCGACTGGGTCATCGACAAACTCAAGACCATCACCTCCGACCCCACCTATCAACCCTACGTGGAGTGGCTGGGCATGCCCTGGGGCCACGCCGTGGCCCCCTCCACCCCGGTGCAGGACTACCGCCGCCACGTGTTGGCCTGGCAGCAGCACTTCGCCGCCATCTTTGGGCTCTCCGCGCTGGAGCGGGTGCGCGGTTTCTCCCCCTCGGAGATGGCCCTGCCCAACCACCCGGAGGTGGCCTACGAATTCGTCAAGACCCTGGTAGACTGCGGCTACCAGTGGGTGCTGGTGCAGGAGCACACGGTGGAGCGGCCGGAGGACGGCTGGAACCCCAGACAGCCCCACCTGCCCCACCGCCTGGTCTGCACCAACTCCAGGGGTGAGACCGCGGAGATCATCGCCATCGTCAAGACCCAGGGCTCGGACACCAAGCTGGTGGCGCAGATGCAGCCCTGGTACGAGGCCCAGAGCCTGCAACGCCAGGAGCTGGCCGGACGCTCGGTGCCACCCCTGGTGACCCAGATCGCCGACGGCGAGAACGGCGGGGTGATGATGAACGAGTTCCCACCCAAATACATGGAGGTGGTGGCGGCGGCCTCCGGCTCCGAGGTACCGCTGATGAACGCCAGCGAATATCTGGAGCACCTGTTCGCCAGCGGCATCCAGACCCGGGACCTGCCGGTTATCCAGCCCCTGTTCCACCGCAAGATCTGGGAGCGCATGCAACCGGGTGACGGTGAGGAGCGGCTCACCCAGGTGATCGAGGAGTTGCGGCAGGAGGACCAACCGTTCCACATGGAGGGTGGCAGCTGGACCAGCAACCTCTCCTGGGTCGAAGGCTACGACAATGTGCTCGCCCCCATGGAGGAGGCGAGTATCCTCTTTCACAAGAAGATCGACGGCAAGGGGATCCCCACCAACGACCCCCGCTATCGCAATGCCCTGTTTCACCTGCTCTCGTCCCAGACTTCCTGTTACCGCTACTGGGGCCAGGGTCTGTGGACCGACTATGGTCGGGAGATCTGTCGACGGGCGGAAGATATACTCAACAACCAAATCTGAACCGGCAACGCAGTACCGAGGGACAACCATGAAGACCGAGGACCAACTCGCAAAAAAATTAGATCCTGCCCTGCAAAAGATCGTCGAGGCCCGCCATCACGACCCCTTCGAGGTGCTGGGGCGCCATCCCCAGGGTGACCAGGTGGTGGTTCGCGCCTTCCTGCCCCATGCCGAGCGCGTCAGCATCGCCGAGGGTGAGCTGCCCATGCAGCGCATCGAGGGCACGGATCTGTTCGAGTGGCATGGGCCGGCGGCCAAGGTACCCGAATGCTACCGCCTGATCTGGCATGACGACATAAACCTCGAGCATGTCCATCACGACCCCTACTGTTTCCCACCCCAGCTCGGCGACCTGGACCTGCACCTGTTCGGCGAGGGCAAGCACTGGCACGCCTACCGCTTCCTCGGCGCCCATCTGCACGAGGTGGATGGGGTGGCCGGGGTACTGTTCAGTGTCTGGGCCCCGAACGCCAGTCGGGTCAGCGTGATCGGCGACTTCAACCGCTGGGACGGGCGCGCTCACCCGATGCGCATGCGCACCGGTGGCGTCTGGGAGCTGTTCATCCCCAACCTGCGGGCCGGTGAACTCTATAAGTACGAGATTCGCAACGACCGCTAGGACGCGGTCTTCCCCAAGTCCGACCCCTATGGACGCCGTTTCGAGCTGCGACCCAAGACCTCCAGCATCGTCGAGGGCCCCAGCCAGTTTGCCTGGCAGGACGAGACCTGGCTCGAGCAGCGCCGCCAATGGGACTGGCAGCACACCCCCATGTCGATCTATGAGGTTCATCTCGGCTCCTGGCAACACGGCCCGGAAGGTGAACTGCTCAGCTATCAGGAACTGGCGCACCGCCTGGTCGAGTATGTCAAGGAGCTGGGGTTCAGCCATATCGAGCTGCTGCCCATTACCGAACACCCCTATGACAAGTCCTGGGGCTACCAGGCCACCGGCTATTACGCCCCCACCAGCCGCTTCGGCACGCCCGACGAGTTCCGCTATCTGGTCGACTACTGTCACCGCCACGGGGTCGGTGTGATCATCGATTGGGTGCCGGCACACTTCCCCAAGGATGCCCATGGCCTGGCGCGCTTCGACGGTACCCCCCTCTACGAGCACGAGGATCCACGCCTGGGGGAACACCTCGACTGGGCGACCCTGATCTACAACTACGGGCGCTATGAGGTAAAGAACTTCCTCCTCTCCTCCGCCCTCTTCTGGCTCGAGGAGATGCACATCGACGGCCTGCGGGTCGACGCGGTGGCCTCCATGCTCTATCTCGACTACTCCCGGGAAGAGGGGCAGTGGATCCCCAACGAATATGGCGGCAACGAGAACCTGGAGGCCATCGCATTTCTGCGCGAGATGAACGAGGTGGTACACGACCAGGTGCCCGGCATCCTGACCATGGCCGAGGAATCGACCTCCTGGCCCCAGGTCACCAAGCCCACCTATGTGGGGGGACTGGGCTTCGACCTGAAGTGGAACATGGGCTGGATGAACGACACCCTCGCCTACTTCGCCCACGAACCCATCCACCGCCAATACCATCACGACATGCTGACCTTCAGCATGCTCTACGCCTTCACCGAAAATTTCCTGCTGCCCTTCTCCCACGACGAAGTGGTGCATGGAAAGCGCTCCATGCTCTACAAGATGCCGGGGGACGAGTGGCAGCGCTTCGCCAACCTGCGCCTGCTCTATACCTACATGTTCACCCACCCGGGCAAGAAGCTGCTGTTTATGGGTACCGAATTCGCCCAGGGCAACGAGTGGGACAACGCCCAGCCCCTCGACTGGTGGGTCCTCGACTACCCCTTGCACGAGGGTGTGCAACGCCTGGTGAAGGACCTCAACCAGCTCTATGCCGAAAGCCCGGCCCTCTATACCCATGAGTTCGAATGGCACGGCTTCGAATGGATCGACTGCAACGACGCCCAGCGTTCCGTACTGAGCTTCCTGCGCAAGGACGAGCAGGGGCATTTCGCAGTGGTGGTCCTCAACCTCACCCCGGTTCCTCGGGAGCACTACCGCATCGGGGTCCCCCAAGGCGGCAGCTGGCAGGAGGTGATGAACTCCGACTCCGACTTCTATGGTGGCAGCAACATGGGCAACGGCATGAACAACCTGCTGGCCATCGAGCAGGAGTGGATGGGGCGCCCCTGGTCCCTGGAGCTAACCCTGCCCCCCCTGGCCGGACTGGTGCTGCAGCCGGCGCCGGCCGAGATCACCGAGGAGGCGCCCGAGGCCGGGGAAAAGGACCAGAAGCAGGGGGCAAAGACGTCATGAGCCCACTACAGATCCTCTGCGAACACCGCCCCTCCTCCATGAAGCTGGAGATCCAGGGCGTCTACGACTGGCCAATCTGGAAGAAGGAGATCTCGAAATTTCCCTGGGTCTATGAGCAGACCGAGACCTGCTACTTCCTGCGCGGCCGGGTCATCGTCACCCCCGAGGGTGGAGAACCCCAGGAGTTTGGACGCGGTGATCTGGTCACCTTTCCCGCCGGCCTCAAATGTACCTGGGAGATCCTCAAGGCGGTGGAGAAACACTACAGTTTCGAGTAGCCAGTCCCCGCCATCGCGGACTGGCCCGCCGCAACCGCCAGACCAGCTGCTCCCGCCCCAGCTCCGGGTTCGCCGCCCCCAGCGGACCCAGGGAGACCAAAAAACGAATAAAAAACACCACTATTTACATAATGTTACATAATTTACCGAGACATACCCGGCAGCCTCCACTCTGATATAATGGAACGATTGACCAACCAGGCCACAGGCCTCATACGCCTGCGAGACAACAAGAATGCGCAGTACAGACAGGCCAAGCAACGCCTCCAATGCCGGTACGCCGGGGCGGCAGGGAGATTCTTCCCTCCAGGAACCGGGCCGGGACAACTCCGTCCAGCCCGCACTGGATCCAGCCACCCTGCGCCGCCTGAGTGAGGAGATAGGCCAACACCATTTCCCCCAGCTGAGCGAACAGACCGAACTGGTGTTGCTGGAGATCTCCCCTCATCAACTCCATGCCTACTGGCACATCACCCCCAGCGACCTGCAGACCCTGGGGCGCGAGGCGACTGCCCGGGGAGGAGAACTGGTCCTGCGCTTTTACGACCTCAACTCCCCCCCCTCCCACCAGGGGGCCTTCGATGTCGCCGTCGACCGGCCGGACGGCAGCCACTACGTCGAGGTGTGGAAGGATGCCCGCAGCTACCAGGCGGAGCTGGGTCTGCTCACCGGCGACGGCGAGCTGATCGGCCTGGTCCGCTCCAACAAGATCGAGCTGCCTCGGGCAGGGGCGGCCACCGCCCCGGGGAGCCGGGTTTTGACCCTGCCCCCCCTGGCCGAGGCGCTGCATCAGGGAACCGGGCAGTTCCCGGAGGTGGTCGCCCGCGACAAGGGACTGGCCGTCTCCCCGCAAACTGCCAGCCTGAGTGGCCTGCACCCTCCAGTGGCGGAGCAACCCAACATCCCCACGGACCAGGGTGGTACGCCTCCGGCCGGTGCCGGGCAGCCAGCCGCGAGAGACAGGGTCCGTTCTGCGCGCCCGGGGGGGCAGCCTTGGCCATTCACCGATCCAAGGTATGCCGGGCAGCGCCCTCGCCACCCCTCCCCCCTCTCCAGCCACAGCCACCACTCACCCCTGGTGAAGCACCGGGAGAGATGAGAAGATGCAGGGGGGTTACTTGGCGTTGCTGCTGCACGCACACTTGCCCTATGTCCACCACCCGGAGCATGCGCGCTTTCTTGAAGAGAACTGGCTGTTCGAGGCCATCACGGAGTGCTATATCCCGCTGTTGCAGCGATTCGAACGACTGCGACAGGAGCGCGTCGCCTTCCGACTCACCCTCTCCCTCTCCCCCACCCTGATCGGCATGTTGCAGGACGAGCTGTTGCAACAGCGCTACCTGCAGCAACTGGGACGGCAGATCCAACTGGCCACGAAAGAGGCCAGGCGCAAACACCCGGACCCACGCACCCAGGTCATGGCGGCCCACTATCTGCAACTCTTCGAGGAGACCCAACACCTCTACACCTCGGTCTATCAGCAGGATCTGATCGGTGCCTTCGGCCGCCTGCAACGCAGTGGTCAGCTGGAGCTCATCACCACCGCCGCCACCCATGGCTTCCTGCCCCTGCTGCGTACCGAACCCGGCTCCATCCGGGCCCAACTGGAGATCGCCTCAGAGACCTACCAGGAGACCTTCGGCCGGCCGTCACCCGGCATCTGGCTGCCAGAGTGCGGCTACTACCGCGGCCTGGAAGCGCTCCTCAAGGAGTTCGGATTCCGCTATTTCGTGCTCGACACCCATGGCCTGCTACATGCCAGCGAGCGCCCCTGGCTCGGCATCGCCGCCCCCATCGCCTGCCCCAATGGGGTGGCCGCCTTCGCCCGTGACCCGGACTCGTCCCGCCAGGTCTGGAGCAGCCAGGAGGGCTACCCCGGCGATCCCTGGTACCGGGAGTTTCATCGTGACATAGGCTACGAACGACCGGCGGAGCAGCTGGCCCCCCTGCTACCCGGTGACGGCTCCCGCGCCCCTACCGGTATCAAATATTTTCGCGTCACCCAGCAGGGCGAGGGCAAGCAACCCTATGAGCCCAACCGGGCTGCCGAACGGGTGCAGGTGCATGCCGTGGACTTTCTGAAAAAGCGCCTGCAGGCCTTCGCCCGGCTGGGCAGCCAGATGCAGCGCCCTCCCCTGCTGCTGGCCCCCTATGATGCAGAGCTGTTCGGGCACTGGTGGTTCGAGGGCCCCCAGTGGCTCGAACAGCTGATCCGCCTGAGCCAGCAACGCCCTGAGATCGAACTGATCACCCCGTCCGAATACCTGCAGAGACATCCCACCCTGCAGTCTACCCAGCCCTCCAGCTCCAGCTGGGGAGCAGAGGGCTACAACGCCTACTGGCTCAACGAACACAACGACTGGCTCTATCCCCACCTGCATCGCGCCGCGCGCCAGATGCAGGCGATGGCTGTCGACTACGCCCATGAACCGCCGGGCACCCTGAGATACCGCGCCCTGCAACAGGCCGCCCGCAGCTTGCTGCTGGCCCAGGCCTCGGACTGGCCCTTCATGCTCAAGTCCGGCGCCGGCAGCACCTACGCAGAGCAGCGCATACACGACCTGCTGGCCCGTTTCCACTACCTCTGGAAGGCGATCCGTGAAGAGACCATCGAGCCCTTGCATCTGAGGGCGCTGGAACAACTCGATGCGATCTTCCCGCATATCGATTTTCGCAGTTTCACACCACCGGAATAGCTCAGGCCCGTGACCCGGTGATGCTTCACCCCGCCCGGCCCGCTGCTGCTCAATGGCTGTTCCAGCCTGGCGCGCTGTGCGGACAACCCGGCCCAACCTGGCTGGAAGAATGCCCGGGAAAGAGCGGTTGCGGGGCCCGCTAGATCAATCGCCGATGACGGCGTGCGACCTGGCCCCATTGCCTCGCATTGCCTGGCGCCTGGTATAGAGACATAGGCCCGCGCAACACCGCATTCCCTAATCAGCCGCCAGCGGGATCAGTGTGTCCGGCGGCTCACCGTCCGCGACTGCTCCTGCTCGATGGTAAAGGTGGTCTCCAGGTAGCGGATCTTCTCGGCCAGTTTTTTGTTATAGATCTTGTTCAAGGGGATATTTTTCCTTCTCCGCCAGGACGCCGACTGGGCCGCCAGCGCGTCTTCCAGTTGCCAACGATAATCGAAGTGGCGATCCACCAGCCCCTTGACCGCCTCTATCTGGTCCCTGGACAAGTAGCTGGGATCCAACATCGCGAGCTTCTCTTTGGTAATTTGCATGGGATGGATCTCGGCGGTACTGACGATCTGCTGCAGTGTCTCGCCTTCATATCCCGACTGTTCCTCCACCTGCTCCCGGAAGGCGACACCCGACTCGATCCGCTTGCCCTGCAGGGTCTTGAGAGGCTCCACGGAGACCCCCTCGCTGGCCAGGTGCTCCAGGACCGCAGGGGTCAGGCTATAGTAGGTCGGCTTGTAGACCTGCTGATTGAAGACGTTCTGCAGGAAAAACAGCATGATGAAGCAGATCAAAAAGGCGATGACGGGGGTCGACACCCAGCCCGAGGCAATCCCGGCCAGGACCCGCCAACGCACCAGCTTGGCGCCCTTTCTGCCATGCAGCAGACCGATACCGATGACCGCACCGACCACCGCCTGGGAGCTGGAGACGGGGATCAGCGGGATGGTCGGCAGTCCCGCTTCCAGCAGGGTATGCTCCAGGCTGGTGGAGGCGAACAGGAACAACACGATCGACTGGGCTATCACCACCACCCAGGCCGCTACCGGAGTCAATGGCAACAGGCTGTCACCCACGGTCATCATGACTCGCTTGGAGTAGGTAAAGACGCCCACACCAATGGCGATGGCCCCCACCAGGAAGAGCTGCTGCACCGAAGTAATGGTGAACAGGCCGGCCAGATTGAAATCGGTAAAGGGTGACGAGGAAACGAATACACCCATGACGTTACCGATGTTGTTGGCGCCCAGGCTGTAGGCCCCAAAGGCGCCGGCCAGCACCAGACCGATGCGGGTATAGGCGTCCAGGCTGATGAGATGGACCTTGGCCAGTTGGATCAACTTGATGATCAGCTTGTAGAGGATGGCCGAAAATATCGCCCCCAGGATGGGGGCGGCCACCCAGGTGCCGACGATCTTGCTGAGGGTGGTCATATCGGTGATCGAGCCGCTGTAGACGTTCCATCCGACGATCGCCCCGACGATCGCCTGGGTGGTGGAGACCGGGAGGCTGAGTTTGGTCATCCAATAGACCGTGATGGCAGCGGCCAGGGCCGTCATGGACGAGTCCGGTAGGGCATTGACGGCACCCAGCTTGCCCAACCCATGGGCCGCACCCGCGCCACTCAGAACCGCGCCCAACAGGATGAAAACAGCGGAGATGAGGGCCGCCGTGGTGAAGCGGATCATCCTCGAGCCAACCGCCGTGCCGAACACGTTGGCGGCATCGTTGGCGCCCAGGGACCAGCCCAGGAAGAGCCCGCTGGAGAGAAAGAGCAGGATCGTCAGGTCCATGCAAATACCTCGCTTATTCCGGGTGGGTCATGGGTTCACAAGGTGCGCTTGATGGCATAGATGGCGATCCACTCACTGGTGTCTTTGGCATCGTCCGCGAGGTCATCCAGATTGTCGATGAAATAGCGAAACTGCATCTTGAGATCCAGTGGCAGCTCCGTCTTGAAGATGTGCCGTTTCAGCTTCATCGCCAGGATATCGACCTCCGACTCGTAATGACCCACCTTGTGCACATGGTCATCCACCGCCCCGATATCGCGGAAGAAGGCACGCGCCGAGACCACGGTCAACTCCACGCACTTGACCGCGTTCTCCACCAGCTCGCCATACAGGCAATGGCCCTCACCCGACACCCCGGAGTGTTCCGGGCGCTCGATCTCGAAATCGTTGGCGATCCCCGAGTAGACATCCACCAGATAGTTGAGATCCTGGATCAGGCTGAGCACATCCGCGCGCAGGTCGGGGATCAACATCTCGGTATAGAGTGAGCGGCCGATGCGCCTGGCCAGGTCGGAGGTGCAGGTGGACATCTCGTCCAGGCGTTCCACCTCCTCCTTGAAATCCTCGTTCACCCCAACTCGGATGTAGTGCTTGATCAACTGCTCGAAGAGGATCCCCGACTCCGAGATCTTGTTGAGGAATTCATCGATATCGGCCTCGATGGCCTTGGATTTACCAAACAACGAGAAACGCATCTGCACACCTCCTGTAGAGGGCCTTGAAAAATGTGTATCTATTGGGCTGCAAGGACCGGACCTTGCAAGACTGCGGTAGGTGGGCGGTCGGGAAGGACCGGCCCGAATGGCTCTCGGCCATTGATTTTATTCGTTGGTAATGGTCGTATGTTGGTTATCTTTGTGATTAGAGTACCACAGAATTTTCCTTAGCGTCATCCAACGGTAACAAAGGGGTCTTGGGCAGGGAGTTGAAGTTGGTGGCGCTGGCCGCACTGTAGGTCCCCAGCATATCGGCCACCAGCAGATCCCCGACCTGCAGTTCGGGCAGCATGACCCCTTCAGCGATGACGTCGATGCTGTCACAGGTCGGACCGGCCAGTACACTGGCAGTGAGCGGCCCCTGGCGCAGGCTGCGCAGCCTGTAGCGGGCCCCTTCGAATACCCGGCCGCTGAAAGAGCCATAGACCCCATCGTCCAGGTAGTACCAGGGACGCCCCTCCCTGCGGGCACAACCAACGACGCTGAAGAGCCCCCGTACCGCCGGCGCCACCAGGACACGGCCCGGTTCTGCGATCAGCCGCAGGTGTGCCGGCGCCTCGGCCAGGGCGGCGCGAATCGGCGCACAGAAACCGGCGATGTCGGGGACGCCCCCACCATAGTCGACGGGGAAGCCACCCCCGATGTCCAGCAGACCGATCCGGGCCATACCCGACGCCTTCAGTTCCCGTACCAGGCGCAGTGTTTCACGAATCGCATGCACATGGGCGTCGGGTGTGGCGCACTGGGATCCTACATGGAAGGCGAGGCCCTTGACCCGCAGTCCCAGGTCATGGGCCTGGCGCAGCAGATTCGGCACCTCTCCCAGGCTGCAGCCGAATTTACGTGACAGGTCCACGCTCGCACTCGGACTGCGAAAACCGATCCGCAGTACCAGGCCGATGCGGTGGCGGTAGCGCTGAAACTTCTCCAACTCCACCCGATTGTCGAAGACGAAGCTGGTACAGCCGAAGCGCAGGGCCTCGCTGATCTCGCGCGATTTCTTCACCGGGTGGCTGTGGATCACCCGGCGAGGCTTGACGTGCGCCTGGCGCAACAGGTCCAACTCCCCGCTGCTGGCGATATCGAAACCAGCTCCCAGGGGGGCCAGGGTGTTGACTACTGCCTGCTCGGGCAGGGCCTTGAGCGCATAGTGCAGATCCACTCCCGGCAGGGCCTGCGCCAGTGCCCGGTACTGTTGGCGCAGACGTTGACAGTCGAGCAGCAGCAACGGTGTGCCATGGATCTGGGCCAGGCGCCCCTCGGTGGAGCTGGGAAAGGAGAGGAGTTGTCCCTTCATCCTTCCTGCAGTGCCTGCAAGAGATACTCCGGCAGGGAGAAAGAGGCGAGATGGATGGCCGGGTTGTAGTACCGGCAGGCAAGGGCGGCGGCACGGTAGCGCTCCCTCAGGCTGGCCTCGCTCAGCTTGCGCAGCCCCGGGTCGTCGCTGGCCCAGGCAAAGGCCATGATGCCACCGATATAGCTGGGGACTGCCGCCGAATAGAAACAGGCATCGCCGAACAGCCCGCTCAGATGGCGATAGGTGGACTGCAACTCGTCCAGTTGGTGGAAGGGCACCCCGTTCTGTGCGACGAACACCCCTCCCCGCGCTAGGCGACTGTGGACGGCGCTGTAGAATGCGTGGTCGAACAGGGACTCACCCGGCCCGATGGGATCGGTGGAATCACAGATGATCAGGTCGTAGCGCTCTCCCTGGCCCTGCAGGAATTCCAGTCCATCGCCGATGACGATCTCGAGGCGTGGATCATCGAAGGCGCCCGCCGAGTGGTTGGGCAGGTGCTGACGGCTCATCTCGATCACCGTGGCGTCTATCTCCACCTGGGTGATCTGTCGAATGGCCTGGTGCCGGGTGATCTCGCGGATGATCGCCCCATCACCACCCCCCACCACCAGGACACTGGTCACCCCACCGTGGGCCAGGATGGGCACATGGGCCAGCATCTCGTGATAGATGAATTCGTCCCGCTCGGTGGTTTGCACCACACCGTCGAGGACCATCACGCGACCGAATACCGGATTGTGAAAGATGGTCAGCTGTTGATGGTCCGTCTTGCGCTCGAAATAGATCTCATCGAACTCGAACTCCTGGCCGTAGGAGTCGTACAGGGTCTCGACGAACCTAGACATCCTCGATCAGTCCCCTCCGATGCTGGTGGGTGGTACAGCTCCGGGGATGCAGGCGCTGCTCTATGCTACGGGCCGCCAGGGCGGGGCGGGCCCTGCCACACATGAAGATGTCGAAGGCGGCGTAGTCCCGTTCCGGCCAGGTATGCACACTGATATGGGATTCCGCCAGCACCGCGACCCCGGAGATCCCCCCACCCTGGGTAAACCGGTGTAGATGGATGTGCAGCAGTTCAGCACCGGCGGCCTGGACCGCCTGGCGCAGGGTCTGCTCGATATAGTCCACATCGTCCAGCCTGCTTGCACCCCAGAGATCCAGCAACAGGTGGGTTCCGGCATACATCTGGCCGTTGGATTGCACAAAGTGGTCTCTGGTTTCCCGCGGCTCTTCCACGTCATCGATAGGCAGGCGCCTCGCAAAACCCGGGCGATGATCCGACATTGATATTATTACCCCTCTGACGCACTTGGAACCACAACCCCGATTGGCGGTTCCCGTAAAACCCGGCTTGACCTCGACCACAACGGCCCTTTCCCGACCGGATCATCGGCCAGCCGGGTTTGAGAAGAATTATCGGCATATTAAGGCATGCCGGGAGACCCCTTGTAAATCCAGTGGCTTAGATGACCATTTTATGAAATTATCGAGTGTACTGAGATAGCAACCATAGAAGAAGGCACACTCTCCGTGCAGCCGGCGAATTATACAAGCGCCCAAGCCCAAAACCCAATGTTATCATCCTTCCATTTCAGGGCTGTGTCATGCAAAGGTCAGGATAGAGGCGACAGGCCGCCCGGCTTTGCAACGACTCGCAGGGTGGTGTGACATGTCCCTGGTCCACCCATGCCCCGGCCTCGGGCCGGATCACTCCGACCGGCGCTCGGCAGCCTGCGACAGCTTGCCCAGTACATGGGCGACCGCGGCCATGCCGAAGGCACTGGTGACCGTCATCACCGAGCCGTAGCCCCCACAGTTGAGCGACCCCTCGAGGCCACCGCCCCGCTCGCTGCAGACGCTCCCCGATGCAGACGGATAGATCAGCTGTTGCCTGGAAAAGACCGCCGGTACATTGAAACGCCGCCGTGGATTTGAAGAGAAACCGTGCACACGCCGCAACTGCTTGCGGGTCTTGGCAAGCAGTGGATCCTGCTCAGTCCTACTCAGATCGGCGACCCTGATCTGGGTGGGATCCGTCTGGCCTCCGGCGCCGCCCAGGGTGATGATCCGCTGTCTGTCACGGCGGCAGGCCGCGATCAGGGCCGCCTTGATGCGAAAACTGTCGATGCAGTCGATGACGAAATCGAACCCCCCTTCCACCACCTCCGTGAGGTTATCCAACCCGATGAAGGCCTCGACCCCCGCTACCCGGCAGTGGGGGTTGATGGAGTGGACACGTTCCACCATGGCGGCCACCTTGGCCTGGCCGAACTGGGAGTCGATGGCGTGCAGCTGGCGATTCACATTCGACTCCACGATATGGTCCAGGTCATAGAGGGTCATGGCCCCGATCCCACTGCGCGCCAGGGCCTCCACGACCCAGGAACCGACTCCACCTATACCGATGATGGCAAGGTGACTTGAATTAAAAATATCGAAGCCCGATTTCCCATAAAGTCTGACTATACCCGTGAACCGGCGAGGATATTCGTTCATATTCAATAGGATAGATATAGATATTCGGTTTCATGCACGGAATGCCGGGCCCAATCATTCCCCAGGCAGATGCAGAAACGGCCGGAACAGACATTGATATAGCCCGCATCATCGGCTATAAGTAGGGTAACTACCAACTGATTTTGGGAATTTTTTCCATAATTCACCCTTCAACGACTGCTGCCGACCCATGAATGAACACATCTATATCTGTGTTTTCCATGACTTAGGACATGGAAATCGCATGCGGGTCCGGAGCATAATTTGCCATTCGATTTCACACCCAACTGGGGATACCCAATGAAACGCCTCCGCCCAATCGCTCTCGCCATCCTGGCCCTGGCCTCCTGTGCAGCACTGGCCGAGGAACAGTCCCTCACCCCCACCCTCTCCAGTGGATTCTATATCTCCCAGGGTGAGGGCTTCGTTGTCAATATCTCCGCACAACCCTCCCTCGATCTGTTGAAGCAGACAAGGGCATTCGAGGCCAACCTCAAGGAGAAGGCGGCACATTGTGTCGAGGATGTGGAGAAGAGCCGATTCAAGACCAGGGATGCACTGATCACCCTGATCATGCCCGGCGGCCTTATCTGGGCCGCCAGCAGACACCAACAGCATCTGCAGGCCCAGCAGCGTCTCGCCGAGGTCAATGGTCAGATCGATGAACTGGAGACGGATCTCGACATGCTCGAGACCCGCACCAGCCACGCGACCCTGGCCCTGCTCAAGTAACCCCATTCGGAACCAGGCCCGGGCCTGCGGCACCAGGCGGGGGATCAGCCGCCGGCGGTGTGTCTCTCGTTCTCCAAGGCCTTGGCGGTAATCTCGTTGTAGAGGTGGACCGCGCGGGCGAACAGTTCCCGATACTCGGCATGGCCCTCAACAAAAGAGGCATACTCCCGGGTCTCTTTCAATACCTCTTCGAGAAAATCGATATCGTAGTCGTTCAAGGTACCGCCCTGGTCCACCAGCCTCTTGATGTCGATGACCCTGGGTAAACGATGCCTTTCGAAACGCTCCAGTAGGGTCACCAGGACCCCCTTGTTCTCCAAAACGCCCGCCATATCTGCCTCCAATAACAGTGTAGAAAGGAAACACCGACTCGACCCGCAGGCAGTCAGTGTAAAAGGGCTAGCGCCCCATATTGATCAGCTGTTTGACCCACTCGGTCAGCCAATACCAGAACTGGGAGGCCGTACCCCGCTGGGCCTCCAGGTGGGCCAGCCGCTCCCGCACCTCGGCGAGCGTCGCCAGCAACTGCTGCTCCTGGGCGGGCTGTACGGGTGCGGCCGGTTGTGGCTGAGCGGCATCGCGAATCAACCGTTCCAACCAGGCCCCTGGCTTCATTCCCTGCTGCTTCGCCACACGCTCGGCAATCGCCCGCGCCTCCCCCGAAATCCCCTGCAAGACCCACTGGTCCGCCGGCCTCGCCTTTGGCTTGGTCTTCTTTGACCTCTTCACCTTTGGCCGGGGAGTCCTTGCTGGCTCGTTGGTGACCGGCGGCTTGGTGGTGGCCGGCGGCTTGGTGGTGGTCGGCGGCTTGGTGGTGGCCGGCGGATTGGTGGTGACGGCCGGTTGGCGAGGCTCAGGCTCAGGCTCGGGCTCTTGGGTGAGGTTCAATTTGCCGATGTCCGTTTTCAGGGCGATGGGCCGCTGAGGACGGCTGGAGTAGTCCTTCACTACAGGCTTGGGCAGGCGAACCCGCGCCTTTCTGGCGGGTTGCGGGGTAGTGGTCTCAACCATGTTTCGATCCTGGTGGCTGCATGGTGACGTAGGCCAGCTGTTATTATGAACCATCTTGCGGATCAAAGTATAAATTCACCCGTTTCAGTGGAGTTTTTTTATCCTAGATCGTTCACCCAGGGCGCCCGGACAGCCCGCGGATCCGCTCTCGTGCGGCCAGGTACAGGGAAGTCTGGCTGGTTTCACAGGTGATGTCGGGCTCGAAAAAGTGGCTGAGCAGCAGGCTCACCACCGCCCGCACCTTGTTCTTGGCCCCTACCAGTTTCATCAGGTAGGTGGTGCGATAGAGAAACCAGGCCCAGAACCCGCTCAGACGCCAGCCAAACAGGTCGACCAGGGCAACGCCACCCCCCAGGGAGACGATCTTACCCGCATGGTGGGCTTGATAGGCCTCCAGCCTTCTCCCCATGATGGCGTTTTCGATATTCGCTGCCGCCCTGATCCCCTGGCTGATGGCGATCGGCGCCACCGGTGGGTAGGGTTGCCGGGTGCGGCTGGACCTGAGGCTCGAGATATCCCCCACGGCGAAGACCTGGTCGTGGCCAGCGACGGTGAGCAGATCATCGACCTCCAGGTGCCCGGCCCGACCGAGCGGCAGCCCTGAACCTCTCAGCGGATGGGTGATGGGCTCTGCGCCCGCGGTCCAGATCAGGGTCCTGGCATCCACGCCCAGCTCTTGCCCCGCCACCGAGGCCGTCACCCGCTCACCATCGAAGGCCTGTACCCGGGTGTGCAGGTGGACCTCGATGCCCCGTGCCCGCAGCAGTCCCAGACCCAGTTCCGCCAGCCGCTCATCCCAGCCCGGCAGGATCCGCCCCGCCCCCTGATAGATGATCACCCGGGGCGGCGTCTCCACCCCGAAATATCTCGGCAGCACCCTGGACAGCAGATGCCATATCTCTCCCGCCACCTCCACTCCGGCGGGTCCGGCCCCCGCCACCACGAAGGTCAGCATCTGCCTGCGCCGCTTCTCATCCGGCTCATTGGCCGCAAGCTCGGCCATGCCGATGACCCGCTCCCGGATCGCCTGGGCCTCGTTGACGCTGGTCAGGGGCATGCTGTTTCCAGCCAGGAGATCATTGCCAAAATATTTCGGTCGGCTGCCTAGCGCCAGCACCAGATAGTCGTATGTCAGCTCGGCACTGTCGGTCTGGACGGTCCGCCGCTCGAGATCGACCTCCTCCACCCTGGCCTGCAGAAAGCCAAAGCCATAACTCGCCGCAAACACCCGGTAGGGAAACACCACATCCTCCCGCCCCAGGCTGCCGGCCACCACCTCCGGCAACAGGGGCAGGAAGGTGAAATAGTTGTTTTCGGAGACCAGGGTGATTTTGATACTGCCCTCGGGCAGCTCGGCCTTGCAGAGATAGGTCGTGGCGTAGAGTCCGGCGAAGCCGCCACCCAGCACCAGGACCCGTTTGGGGGGGTGACGGGTCATCCGAAGGGCCAGCCGAAACGCGGCAGATAGTCCTGATAGTAGACCAGCATGGTCCCGATGAGGGTGATCACGACCACCACCAGGATGCCCAGGGCCTGGGTCAACAGGCACCAGGCCATGATCCTGGGACTCTCCTGCAGGTAGCTCTTCTTGTGTGCGCTCTGATAGAGAAACAGCCCATAGATCAGCAGCAGCAGGCTGGCTAGCAGGGCCTTCAGCAGCAGCCACCCACCCAGGGGGCCGGTAAATCTGACGATGCTGCCGAACAGACCGTCCCGTATGCCGGCGAGCATGGAGAGTGCCACCGCGATGACACCCAGCCAGGTGCTCACCCGCGCGAAGCGGTAGATTCGATCCTCGAAGATACTCGTCAGCAGGCCCCGGAACAGCCAGGCATACATCGCCCCAAAGGCCATGAGCAGGAAGGCGATATGCAGGTGCACGAAGAGCGGGTGTAGTACGCGCATGCCCGCCTACTCGACGATGAGGATGCCGATCATTCCGTTCACCTCGTGCAGGCTGCAGGAGTAGACATAGCGGCCGGGCACTTCGAAGACCCGCTGGAAACGCTGCCCATGGCGCAGCGCCCCGGAGTCCCAGGCCGCTGCGCCAAGGGGCAGGATATTGTGCTCCGGTACCGCGGCAAGATCGGGGTTGTTGGTGGTGGTATGGGGCAGCTCCCCACGATTGACCCAGACGACGCTCTCTCCCCTCCGGATACTGAGCTCCCCGGGTGAGAATCTCATCTCATCGGTCATGGCGACCACTGCTGCCCCGCTGGGGGTCTCGATCGCCTGAGTGCGGGGTTGCGATGGTCGATCACAGCCCGCCAGGGCGGCCCAGGCAAGCAGGGCGACCAGGTTCATCTGCAGGTGTGCGCACCATTGAAGACTGATTGACAACTCTCCCCCCGACCAGACGGCCATCTCAAAGACCCAGGACCCTTGAGCATGAAGGCACCGGAAAAGCACTTTCCAGCTCCATGCACCCTTCCAGCATCCCTGGCTCCATAGACGATGCATCCATGCGCTGTTCCTGCCGTTGCGGCCGTGACCTCACCCGTGGGATACGGGGATGCGGGCAGCGCGATACAGGAACAGTTGCCGCGACGGACGGTCCCGGACGCATACTGGATACGCGGGACCTGGCCGGTGAGATGCGGACCAGCGGGACGCCGGAGAAAATGCGCAGGTGGCTATACCATTCTGAAACCAAGGGATCGAACTGAGGCTTCTAGGATAACCGGAGCCCGGGAGCCTGGTCTCCAGAAGGGAGGGATGAGATCACTCCCCTACCGGGGTTGACCTGCCCATACGCAGCTGTCCGCTACCGGGCAAGGGCAGTAGATGGAGGATGGGAACTGGCGCCACCACCCCGGCCGGGTGAACCGGCCGGGGTGGTGGTGGGAGATAACCTACTCGGGGATATGGGGCGGAGGCGGTTGATCCTGCTCCGACTGCTCCTGGCCGACGGCGAAATAGGGGGGCGGTGCGCCCCAACCATAGCCATAGGGCCCGTAGCCATAGGGTCCATAGGCATAGGGACCCGGACCATCGTCGTAGTACCAGTCGTCCCAGTAGTCATCATCGTCATCATTATCGAACCAGTTGGCCGGGTTCATCATGTCCCAGATGTTGTCGGCCATCGCGACGCGGGACTGCATTGCGCCGAACAAGAGTACTGTAAGCCCTGCTGCTACAATCATCTTCTTCCACATGGCATCTGTCTCCAAATCGATCAACGATCAACCGTACTGAGATTTTAGTATATTCTAATATGCACCTTCAAGGAGAGGAACTCCTTCCAACTCACAGCAGCGCCATCAGCTCCTCGCTGCTCATCACATGGCAATAGATCATGTTGAGGATCTCCAGTTCCCGATCATGCAGTTCCTGGGTACCGGCGGCGCAACCATCCTCCAGGAGGAGGACATTGAAGCTCTCGTCGGCCAGGCTGCGGACGGTGGAGGAGACGCACTGGTCGGTGAAGATACCGGTCATGACCAGGTTTTTTATCCCCATGTTGCTGAGGATGAGACGCAGGTTGGTGCCGGTCAGGGCACTGTCGGTGGTCTTGGTGAGCACGATCTCCCCCGGCCTGGGGGCCAGCTCGGGGACGATCTGCGACTCCGGCTCGTCCTTCGGCAGCAACAGGTAGTTCCAACCCGGCTTCTTCTGGCTGAGGGAGCGATCCCGCCCATCCGCCAGCAGGCAGGCGATGCGTGCATGGATGACATCCATGCCGCGGGCCCGAAACGCCTCCTGCAACTTCGCCAGGGTAGGTATGACGATCTCACGCATGCGCCGCTGGAAGGGTTCCCAACGCGCCCGCTCCGCCCTCTCCTGGTACTCCTGCAGATAGATGTTCTGCACATCGATAGTCAGCAGAACGGTCTCCTCCGGTCTGAGTTCCGGATCCTCCGGGGCCGGCGCCCCCTGATAGTAGAAGGATCGATAGGCCTCTTTCCAACTCATCCGTCCACCTCCCGATGCCATGCCGCGGATACCCACGCCACCAGAGGGCGCACCTCGTCAGTCACCTCTCCTCGAGGAGGCGAGGATCCATCCACCCAGGGACGGGGAGGCTGCAGTGGACCCGGTGCCGTTCCGGCATGGATCAAGCGGTGGGCCTGGAGAACCATGGTGATCTTCATCCGTACTCCTTGGGTGGGTTCAATCGAGGGAGAGACCGGCATAGGCGATGCCGGTCAGATGGGAGAGCTCGCGATCGCAGACCGACAGGTCGTCGATACAAAACTTGTTCAGGTGATCGTGGCCGCAGGCCCGAGCCATGACCTGCATCAGCTCGGTGGAGGCACGGAAGAAGTTGTTCAGCTGAGCAGCACCCTTCTCGACCTTGAGGCGCTGGCGAAGATGCGGCTGCTGGGTGGCGATACCCACTGGACAGTTATTGGTATGACAGGCCCGCATCCCCAGACAGCCTATGGCCTGCAGCGCCGCATTGGAGACGGCGACGGCGTCGGCGCCGAGCGCCAGGGCCTTGATGAAGTCCGCGGGCAGCCGCAGGCCACCGGTGATCACCAACGAGACATCGTTGCGCCCCTGCTTGTCCAGGTAACGCCGCGCGCGGGCCAGGGCCGGAATGGTGGGCACCGATATGTTGTCACGAAAGATCAGCGGCGCCGCGCCGGTACCGCCACCGCGACCATCTAGGATGATATAGTCGACGCCAATCCGCAGGGCGGCCTCGATATCGCGTTCGATATGCTGGGCGGAGAGTTTCACGCCGACAGGGATACCGCCGGTGGCCTCACGTACCTCCTCGGCGAAGCGGCGATACCCTTGCAGATCCTTCCAGTCCGGAAAGTGGGCCGGCGAGATGGCATCCTGCCCCTCCTTAAGCCCGCGCACCTCGGCAATCCTGCCCTTCACCTTGGCGCCAGGCAGGTGGCCACCCGTGCCCGTCTTGGCGCCCTGACCGCATTTGAAATGGAAGGCCTGACATTTCTCTATCTTGTCCATGGAATAACCGAATCGGGCGGAGGCCAGTTCGTACAGATAGCGTGAATTGGCGCCCTGCTCCTCCGGCAACATACCGCCTTCGCCGGAACAGATAGCGGTCCCCGCCATCTCCGCGCCCATGGCCAGTGCGATCTTGGCCTCTGCGGAAAGCGCACCGAAACTCATGTCGGAGACGAACAGCGGGCGCTCCAGCGACAAGGGCCTGTTCGCATTGGGTCCGATGACGACCTCCGTACCGACGTATTCGTCATCCAGCAGCGGGAGGCGGTATAGCTGGGCCGTCAGAATCTGAATCTGTTCCCAGCGGGGCAGTTCGTCGCGCGGCACCCCCATGGCGCTGACCCGGCCGTGGTGGCCAACCCTGGAGAGGCCATACTCCGCCAGGTGCTGAATATAGCCGACATAGGGTTCCTCCGGCCCACCGTGGAAGTCCTTGTAGAGCCCCTGGTAGGCATCACGTTCATAGGGCTGGGGGTTCTGTTTGGCCCAGGTCCTGATCTCATCCTCATCGACCCAGACCGCGCCGTCCTCGACCCATGAATCGAAACGGTGCAGTCGTTCGGTGGGATTGTAGGAGCTGATGCCCGTCTTATAGCAGTAGTCCCAGTCATGCAGGCCACAGACGATATTTTCACCTTCGATGCGCCCATCCGCCATCAGGGCGCCACGGTGGGCGCAGCGCCCGTAGAGTACCGAGGCCTGTTGCTCCTGTTCCCAGCGAATGATCACCAGATCGACACCGGCGACCAGGGCATAGGCGGGCTTGAGTGGTTCCAGATCGGACCAGGCGGCAACAGCGGTCCTGTTCATATCAGAGACTCCTCGACTGCTTGTCTGTCAGCAGGATGGCGACTGAAGCCAAGATCAGGCGATGATGGCCATCATAGATCCCCGATCCCCAACCGCCCCATTTCACCCATGCGTGCTCAGACCTGTACGACCGTCCGCGGCTGAGCCAATGCCACCCTGCGTGGGGATGGCTACTGATCCCCCAGTGACCGAGCGGAATCAAACGGTCGCCTGGCCGACAGGCGTAGCCACTCCCGTGAGTCCACTGAGCAGGTGGGGGAGCCCGCGGTTACTCAAGGGTAGCAGAGTGCTATGATTCCGCCATATTCGTGGCCACCATGAAAGAGGTGGGATGGGGATAACTCCCAGTGAAGCCGTGTGTTTCCGGCACTAGGAGGCTGTCCGAGAATAGTGACTTAGCCCGAATCTTTCACAAATTTGTACCGATCTTGCTTGTCTCTTGATTCCACAAGAAATATTTTCTCAGTCGGCCGTAATCAGCGATACGCCACTCCTTCGAAAATTTCCTTGTGAAACCAA
>Ga0114931_10003016_pt1 | contig 21382 bp, 18 predicted proteins | sample 2SBtaG_FD_89579 | JGI IMG/M metagenome (GOLD analysis project Ga0114931, IMG submission 89579) | Deep subsurface microbial communities from Kolumbo volcano to uncover new lineages of life (NeLLi) - 2SBTROV14_V59a metaG | ecosystem: Environmental > Aquatic > Marine > Volcanic | place: Kolumbo...
CCAACAACCTCTCCAACAACCTCTCCAACAACCTCTCCAACAACCTCTCCAACAACCTCTCCAACAACCTCGTCGTAAAACCAACCGATTCGCAACGGAAAGTCAACAGGTCCAGGGATCCTCGGGCGCCAGTGCTCAGCAGCCTGATCCGTCTCGCAACCCCTCGGAATCTCATCTTCCGGCACCGCGGGACCCGGAGATGGCGCAACTGGAGAAAAACCTCGCCGAAGTGAAGCAGCAGACCGAGCAAACGGAGAAGCGCTTTCACGAAATTACCCGCGACATGGACGAACCCCGGCCGCCGGATTCATCGCCCGCGGCAACCACCGGGGGAGATCAGAAACTTTCCTCTTCGTTAAAGAACTCCCTTCAGGCTCCTCCGGGGGGAAATCCCGAAGTAACGGCTTCGATCACCCGCCTGAAGAAACAAGTGGAGTCATCACCATCACTCGGAAAAGTGATCAACTACGATCGTGACTGGGGTCTTGTGACCTTCGGAGCCGGAAGCAAACACGGCGTGAAGGTGGGGCAACGTTTTGCGGTACGGAGAGGGAGTGACATCCTCGGTTGGGTCAAAGTTGACGAGGTACATGAAACCATGTCGATCGCACACATGGTCACCAAGAACGCCAAATCAGACATGAGTCTGAAACCTCAAGTGGGAGACGATTTGATCCAGTTTGAGCTTTAGTTTCCGCCTGCGATGGGTCGACTGACTGACAAAGCGATTCTCGTGACCGGATCGACCACCGGCATCGGCAAGGCCATAGCCACCCGTTGCCTGGAAGAAGGCGCCCGGGTTCTGATTCATGGCTTGGAATCCGATCTCGCGGAAAAGACCTGGAACGAACTCGATCCAGAACGGACTTCGTCCGATGTTCTGATCGCCGATCTGGCGGATCCCGCAGCCCCGGCGCGACTCCGTGATGCCATGCTGAACCGATTTGGAAAAATCGATGCCCTGGTGAACAACGCCGCCCTGATCGGCACGGGGAGCATCGAGACTACGGATCCCGCTGGATTTGATCAATTTGTACGTATCAACGTGAAGGGACCTTTCTTCCTGATAAAAACCCTTCTGCCGGAGTTGGCAAAATCGGGTGGTTGCGTTCTGAACATCGGATCCGTGAATGCCTCTTGCGGTGAACCCGACCTGTTGCCCTACTCCATTACCAAGGGCGCCCTGATGACCATGACGCGCAATCTGGGCGATACCCTGCACCGCGAATACGGGGTGCGGGTCAATCAGATCAATCCCGGCTGGATTCTCACCGAAAATGAACTGCGGCGGAAACGGGAACAAGGATTGCCCGAAGACTGGCCGGGAGCGATCAATAATCAGTTTGCGCCCAGCGGGAGAATTTTTGATCCCGGGGAGATTGCCGCGGCGGCCGTGTATTTTTTGAGCGATGAAAGTGGACCGGTCAGCGGCTCGGTGCTGGACATTGAGCAGTACCCCATGATCGGGAGAAACCCGAGCAAAGAAATTCAAGCGTAGCAGTTTCCCCGCTCTGCCCAACTTCTCTAAGAGACTGTGGAAAAACTCTGGAATGAAAAACTGCGAGTCATTTTATTTGCGGACGAGGCGCCATGAGGGAGGGGTGCCTGCCACCTGACCGAGTCGGAACGAAGTCCGTAAATAAAAGGCCCCCAGCCCGGAGGGGCGGCGCCGAAATGGCTTTGGGCGAAGCCGCTGATTCAAGGGCCAAAGTGGCATGGCTTTTTCGCTTCAGAGTTTTTCCACAGTCTCCTAAGCACGTCAAAACAGGCGCTTTTCAGCACTCAACATCCATCATCCAGTTTATCCGGAACCTGGTAATTGGGAAAAGATTTCTTCAGTTGGCCACTGAGCTTTTCAGCTTGCTCCTTTTTTCCCAGGGAAAGGTAGGCGTTGATCGCTTTGGTCAAAGCGATTGGGGTGATCTCCGGATCCATAAAGATTTGACTGACCACCAGGTATTCCCGAGCGGCCCCTTCGAGGTCTCCATCTTTGGCTGCGATATCGCCCATAAGAATGCGGGCTTCCGCATTGGTCCGGCCTTCCTTTTGGCTTCTCAAACTTTCGCGAGCACTGTTGCGAGCCGCTTCGTAATCGCGGAGACAGAGCTGGGCTCTTCCCCTTTGTAAATAAGCGGAAGCCCGCTCGCTGGGGCGCTGGGTCTGGACCAGCATGTTGTCAAAGGCGGGGATGGCCCCGGTAAAGTTTTTGATCTTCATCCGGCACTCTGCCAGGAGATTCCAGACTGAGGCAGTGGTTTTCTCGGGTGAATCGGGCGTCGCCAGGTGACTGAGAAAAAACTCGGCGTTTTTGTAATCCTTTTTCTCCACCAGCTTTCGAGCCAGATATTCGATCACCTAAGGAGGAATGACGGAGCGTTCCTCAGCGGAATCAGGGCTCTTTTTCGCCTTGGCAGCCTTGCCGGGCGCCGCCTCAATGTATCTCCTGCTTTCGGCGGAAAGATCGTCGATTTTTTCGAGATAATAATTGGCGAGGACAAGCCGAAGAGTGGCCTTGTCTCCGAATCCCGAGGGGTCGAGATCACGGGCAAGCTGTAGTTCTGGAATCGCTTTCTGGTATTTCTCCAGGTCAAACTGCCCGGCGCCTATCCAGTAGTGCGCCTCGGCCTTTCCCTCGGTATCGGGAAATTGTTTCAAAAGAGCCAGATAGCCGGCGATCATTTCCGGCAGTTCCCGCTTGTGCCCATGAATCAGAGCCACCTGTTGCATGGCATATTCCAATTCCGGAGCCTGGGGGAATTTTTGAATGATTTTTTCAAAATCGCCAAGGGCGGACGAAAAATCCTGAAGATTCAGATAGGCAGCGCCCCTCTTTGCCAGTGCCGAGGAAGTTAAGGAGTGATTGGGGTTTTCTTTTATAAAACGGGAAAGAGTGAGAATCCCCTCCTTCAGATCTCCCGATTCGATTTCGGACCACCCCTGTTTATAGATCCTCGTTATCTGATATTTTTTGTCGATATTGGCGGCGCGGACCGCTTTGTAGGCGGCGGCGGCGGCGGCGTAGTGTTGCTTTGCAAATTCAGAACCGGGTCCTCCCGCGGACTCCTCAGCCTTCTGAAAATGCCATTCGGCCTTCATCAGGTAGGCCATGTCGATGAATTTATTATTTTTGTCAATCTGTCTCTCCTTGAGGGCGTAGCGTTCGGCCATGGCAGGCAAGGCGTTGTCGCCCTGCTGATAGAGCATCTGCAGTTTTCGATAGCCCGCCTCGGCACCTTCGGGCTGATTGGAAAACTTGCTCTCGACCAGTGAGTAAAGTCTGATGGCGTTTTCGAGATCTCCCTTGAGCCGGAAGGAATGTCCCACCACCAGCAGCATTTTTGCCCGGGATTCGGGGGCGGCCCCGCCAGTCCCTCCCCGGGTATAAATCGAAATGACCCGGTCGTAATCTTTCCGGGTGAACGCATTGAAAATGGCGCCCACCTGGGCGAGTGCCTTCCAGGGACTGGTGTCGGAGAATCGTAATGCCTGGTCCAGAAATTTTTCACTGATCTCCGGTTTACCGGCTTCCGCTGCAAGCAGTCCTCCGCGCACCAGGGCCTCCTCTTTGAAATCCTGGGTCTTGGCGGTTTCGGCAAGTTCTTCAAAGTGACTCAAGGCCTTCTTGAGATCTCCCAAATCGAAGAAAAGGCGGGCGGACTCCAACAGGCAGCGTTCTCGAAACGGATTTTTGGAATCCGGAGGAGTCAACTTCATGACAGCTTCATATTCGGCCAGTGCTTTAGGGGCCTGCCCGGTTAGTTGAAGGGATCGAGCCTCATAAAAATGGGACTGTAATCTGGCCGCCGGATCGGAAAGCTCGCTGGCTGCCACCTGAAAATAGGGGAGCGCATTTTTGTAATCTTTCGCATTGAAGCGCAACACGGCCAATCGGTAAGCGGAAGATCCGACAAACGGGCCTTTCTTGTAAGTCTTGATGATATAATTAAATGTGGTTTCCGCGTCTTTTGCCTGACCGACCTGCAGATAACACTCGCCGAGCCGAAACCAACCGGCCTGAATATTCGGACTTTTCGGGTTTTCTTTAACAAAAGTCTGGTACTGCTGGGCAGCGAGGGCATACTGCTTTTGCCCGTAGAGCAGATCCGCGTAGGACAACACATCCTCCTGGGGAGGAGCACCCGGCTTTCCCGAGGGCGGCGGTTCCTGCCCGAAAGCCGTGGAGGCGTTCCAAACAAAAAACAGCATCCACCAAACCAGCAGAGCGTAAACGACCCCATTCGGAGAAAGCCCCGCGGTCTTTTTGATCTTCTCGGGTTGGGGATTCTTTGCCATCAACTCTTCCGCTCGGCCCACCATACCGCAATTCACACTCTGCAAGTCACACTTTTTGATCAATCTTTCGTCGGTTTGACGGTGGCAAAGGCCACATTCCAGATTCCGGCCTTTTTGATCTGGTCCAGCACATCAATGATGGTTTGATAGGATGCCTCGGAAGCTCCTCTCAGAATCACGGCCTGATTGGGAAACTCCTGTGAAATTGCGTTCAACTTCTGTTGAAGAATCTGTTCGCTGACCACTCGACCATTGAGGACAATTTCCCCGTTCTGACGCACGTTCACGATGATTTCGCCCTGCCTCCGCGGCTCGTCAATCGACTCCTCCGCCGCAGGAACGGCAATATCCATATCGCGCTCAAAGCTGGCATATTGCCAGGTCACAATAAAAAAAATCAGAAGCAGAAACACCACATCGATCATGGGAGCCAATTCCAGTTCAGCACCCTGAGGAGGAGATGTGTCGCGAAATTTCATGGGGAGCCTTTTCGATGGGGTCGGAGTTGCGGGAACCTTTCCAATTTCTCATTGCTCATTGCTCATTCTTCGCCAGTCCCGCCTTTACGGGCTGAAGCACGATAGTTTGCCCGCTTGTACTGCGCTGCCAGAAGAGCCATGATATGGGTCATGGCGGCTTCGAGCTCGGCAATGAGCTTTTGCACTTTACCTCGAAAAAGAGAATAGAAAACCAGCGAAGGAATACTGATCACCAAACCAGCCGCCGTCGTCACCAGTGCCTTGGCTACTCCCGGAGCCAGCTGCATGTGTTGGGGGCCCGCCGTTTGTCCCATGTTGTTGAAAGCCTCGATCATCCCGATCACCGTTCCAAAAAGCCCCACCATCGGGGCAACCCGGCTGATGTCATTCAGATAACTGATCCGGTTGTTGAGTATACTGGCCTGTCGAGAACCTTCCGCTTCGGTCACTTCCCGAACCTCGTCGAAACTCGCGGTGGGATTCTTCGTGGCAAAATCGAGCGTTTTGTAAACGATCCGGGCAATACACTCGTTCTCCCGGTTGCAAACAGCAATCAGACCGAGGTAATCCTGCTTCCGAATCAGTGCGTCGGCGGCGTTCATGAACTTGTTACTGACAACGGTACCCTGGCGGACCGTGAACACATAAAAAATGATCAGCAGCACCGCGATAAACGAAAGAGCCGCCAATGGCAGCATCAGCCAGGGACCACCTTCCATCAAATAATCGAGAAAGGACTGGGCCTTCGCCGTTGCCTCGGCAACCGCATTCTCCGGAGAGGCCGCCTTTTGAGCCAAGAGCGACTCATGGAACAAAGTACCGACCAGAAGGCAAAAGGAATACAGCAAGCGAGACAATCGGTGAGTCATCCTGATTTTAGAAAATGAAATATTCGATCCCGCGGAGCTGCGAAACACCCCCGGATCCAGGCAATCAGCATCATCAAACTCGCCTCGATCAGAAATCCGCGCTCGGAACCATCGGGATTCTACGCGCGAAGCCGATCGCTTGCAAATGATCGCTTCTGAAAAAGAACCGAATCTTTGATTTCCGGGAACTTCGATTTTTCAACTTTGTTAAATATGGTAATTATTATAATTTAAACATAGACCTTGCTGGAAAGGCCAGTTTGTATTATAATTATGGAAAATTGCATAATGCTCGTTCGGCTCCCTGAATCTTCGAGGTCCTTCGATTTCCTTCTTCCAATAAAATGAACCAACTTGGCCCAGGCTCACCCCGTAAGGGCTCAGCAGAAGCTCTTTTCCCGGGTTTCCCAACACTGGACATCGGACGATTGCTCAAAGTCGTCCGGAAACGGCTGTGGCTTGCCGGGTTGGTGGCCGGTTCATTTGTCGTGTTGGCACTGGTTTATGTGTTTACCGCGACCAAAATTTACGCCTCGAATGCGGTCATTTTTGTTCCTCCAAAGAATGACGGAGCAGTTTTCGACGGAATCAAAGGAGCCAAGGCGGCAAGCTGGGAGACACTTGATGCGCTCAAATCGATGGCGGAGGGAATTCAAAACGGAGCAGTCATTCTCCGAGTGGCCAATAAGCTGAAACTCCGGGACGATCCGGACTTCGTCAAACCCAAAAAGGGAGGGTACACGGACGCCGAAATCGTGGAACTGATTAACCGCAGAGTTTACGCCAGTCTGAGGCGTGGTACCCGGATTATCGACGTGATGGTAAAGGATAAATCCCCTGAACGGGCCCAAAAAATGACGAAAGCGTTCGTCGATGAATTTCAAAATCTGATCCGGGAACAAAACGCGGCCACGGCGGCGAAAGCGAAAAAAGAACTGGAGCAGCAGGCCGCGGCTCAGCTGAAACGAGTAATGGCAGCGGAAGATGCCCTCCAGGATTTTCGGGAAAAGAATGCCGGAATGTCTCTGGAAGAGCCGGCGGAAGGCAAGGGGGCTCCCGAAAAGAAACTGGATGAACTCAATCGACTCCTCAGCGCCTCAGTGAATGCGCTCATCGAAAAGAAATCAGAATACGATCAACTTCAGAAAATTTCCAAAAACGAACCTGAGAAGATTCTTGAGATTGGCGAGTATTCGACTCAGGACTACATCCAGAAATTACTCACCGCGCGCGGTGTTGCCGAGACGGAATTCTACCGGGCGAAGAATCAGTTTGGGTTGTCCCATCCATCCTATCTCAAGGCCAAAAGCAATCTGGACGGGCTCACCTCACAAGTCCGTAATACCGCGCTGAAGGTCGGCCAGGCAATCAGCAACAGCTATCAGAGAGCGAAAGACAACGAAGATCAACTCAATGCAGCCGTTCGGGAGCAGAAGCTTCACGTTCTCGATGTGACGAAACTCAGAAAAGAGTTCACGGCTTTAAGCCGCTCCGTGGACGCGGCCTACGGCACCTATCAAAGCCTGCTGGATCGGGTCAATCAAACAGACGTCACAGCCGGCATAGATGAAACGGTGATTCGGGTGTTCAGCGAGCCCATGGTTCCTTCCAAGCCCATATCCCCCAAAAAGAAGATCACCGTCGCTCTCGCGGGTATTTTCGGATCCTTTCTCGGCCTGACTCTGGTCATCGGTATCGGGCTGATGGACCGGACTATGCACAATCGCAAACAGGTGGAAGCAACCCTGGGAATTCCTGTTTTGACCGCGATTCCAAAGGCATTCGATGCCTGTTGGAACCTGAAAGAATCCATCATGGTTACCAGGGAACCCTTCTCTCTGGTCAGCGAAGGTATCCGCAGTCTGAGAACGGCTCTTTCATCCCATTCCCCGCGCAGCGTCCTCATCACCAGTGCCGCTCCCGGCGAGGGCAAGAGTTTCTGTTCTGCCAACCTGGCAGTTTTGCAGGCCAATATGGGATACCGAACCCTGCTGGTGGATGCGGATTTTCGAAAACCAAAAATGGCGGAAATCTTTACCGACCCGCTGTTCGGAGAGTTCCATGAAGGCGCCCTCGCCACCCAGGGTCGTTGTCAGGAGACCGTTTATCCGAATCTCTATTTGATTTCCTGCGGCCAATTCACTGCCCCTACCGGAGAGCCCATGAACAGCGAACATTTCGCCGCGATGCTGTGGGAAGCGTATTCCTCCTTTGATTGCGTTATCGTCGATACTTCCCCGGTGGGCGCCGTCAGTGACGGACTGAGCTACTCCCGCCACGTCGATGCGGTGGTATTGGTAGTGCGAGCGGGGCAGACTCCAGCAGGTTCGGCCAGGGATGCTCTTTCTGAGCTGAAACGAATGAGAGCACCCATCGTGGGCTGTGTCCTCAACGATGCGGTCGAACTGGACAGAACCAGAGATGCCTACGTTTCCGGATCCGTCATGGGAACCCGCCATGCTTCATTTCCATCGCCCGCTTCCCATGGGCATTCCCAGGATGGTCAATTCCCCGAACCCCTTACTTTCAGCCGCGGTTGAGTCACATGAGTCTGCCCCCCGAAAAGAACGAGCCCCGCCTCAATCTTCCGCTGAAGCAACCGGCCAAGACTTCGAAAACGGTCTACAACCAACTGCTTGGCTTGTCTTTCCTTCTGGACGCCGGGGTGATCCTTCTCGCCCTTTTACTGGCCCACTGGATCCGTTTCGGGACGGCCTTGGCAGGCATGGGCACCGTTTCCCTGACCACGATCAGTCTGACTGACTATTTCGGCCACTTCTTTCTGGGCAGCACCCTGATGATGCTTATCCTGATCAATTTTCGCTTTTATTCGAGAGAATGCCTTCTTTCCTACCCGGTCACCCTGAAGGTCATCCTGAAATCATCACTCACCTGGCTGTTCGCCTTCCTTACCATCTCTCTGGTTCTCCAATTTTCGCCTCCCATTTCCCGCTTGTTTTCAGGCCTCAGCATGCTGCTGATCTTCGCCGGAATGAGTTCCTCCAGAGCCTTAATGTGGACATTGATCAGCAACGCAAAATTTTCCAGCAGTCTCAGACAGCGGGCCCTGGTTGTGGGATGGAGTGAGGAATTCGCAAAAGCAACCGAATCCTTCAAAGCAGCGCCGGAACGCCACTTTGATATTGTGGGAGTCGTGGCCCCTCCTGGTGGTGAATTTGCCCATCCCGTTCCGCACGACATGCCGGTCATGGGCCGATTCAGAGATCTCCAGTTACTGTTGCAAATGAGGATCTGCCAAATGGTAATCGTGGCTGATGATCTGTTACAAAATCAGGACCTTCTGCGCCTGGCCTCAATCTGTGAAAAGGAGATGGTGGATTTCAAACTGGTGCCCACCTGCTTTCGGGTGTTGCTCACCGGTCTGCACCTTGAATCAGTCGGAAACATCCCAGTTTTAGGTATTTCCAAACTGCCTTTGCATTCCGCCATGAACCAATATGTAAAGCGCCTTTTCGATATCGTTGGGGCGCTGGCAGGACTGACCCTGTCGCTGCCAGTCATCGCAATCATGGGAGCTATCATCCACCGCGAAAGTCCCGGGTCGATCTTCTACCGGCAAAAACGGCTGGGGGCCGGGGGCAGAATTTTTGACATGATCAAACTCCGAAGCATGAAACTGGACGCGGAAGCGGACGGCAAAGTGGGGTGGACCGTTGAAAACGATCCCCGTCGACTCAAGGTGGGTGAGTTTATGCGGAAATGGAATCTCGATGAAGTTCCCCAATTCTGGAATGTGTTGAAAGGGGACATGAGTCTGGTGGGCCCCCGACCCGAGCGGCCCGAATTGATCGAACGGTTTAAGGAGGATATTCCCCACTACAACGCGCGGCACAACATCAAGCCCGGGATCACCGGCTGGGCACAGGTCAACGGACTTCGGGGAGATACCGATCTTTCTGAACGGGTCCGATTTGATCTACACTATATTGAAAATTGGAATGTGATATTTGATTTCCAAATCATGCTACTAACCTTCTTCCGAAGAGAAGGAGCCTGTTGAGCGGGACCCGAAAGGAGGATCAGTGAACATCGCGGCATTTATACCGAATTCAGAGCAATCAGAACTGGACGCCCCGGCCAAACCGTCCCTGATGTTCTATAGAATACTCTTTGTCCTCTTTCTCTTGTCATTCAGTTTCGATTACAAAGACTTCAAAGGCGCCTTTGGAGCAGCCCAAGGTGGCGGATCCTTTTTTCAATTCCTTTTCCTGGCGGTGGCAGTCGCATCCGGCGGACTTGCCACTATGATCGGGCTTCGACACTTGTTGGTGAGGCCGGGTGTCTTCATTTCATTTTTCTGGTGGGCTTATGTTGTCTTCACACTGGCTGTCGCTTTTCTTTCAGGCAATGAGACGGGACACATCATGCGGCTGATCATCCCTCCCCTTTTGGTGGGTTTCGGTATCAATGTCACCCTCATCGCCGCTGCCACGGGAATGCGACCCGGTGAAGCGATGCGCTGGTTCGTGCTGGTGGCTCTGATCAGTTGTCTTTGGAGATTCATCTATGGCATCAGTTTTTCCGGCCTTCCCATATCTGAAGTTCGGATGGATATTCTCAGTCCCGCGATCGGTTTCATTTTTGCCTGGACGGGCTGCGCTCTGTTACTGAGAACAAAATTCACCTGGTGGACGACAGTTATTTTCGGCATACCCATGTTCGTCGCCGCCATCTCCGTCACCAGAAGTCTGGCCTTCCCTCTGGTGACCTCGTTTATGATGGGATCTTTTTGTCTGGGATTGGGTATCGTTTGGAAAATGTATAACTATACATTTCCACTCAAGAAAATGGCGCCCCTTGTGGTGATGGCCGGAGCCGGCACATTGGTCCTCCTAAGCACCATCGCGATCCAATCGAGTCTTCTCGATTCCTGGAACGAACGTCTTTTTCACAACCAGGGAGTCAACACAGCCACCACGGAAGACCTCTCAACCTTAATGAGAAAGGCGGAGGCGGTATCCATGCTGAACATACTCAAGGAGGATCCCTATGATTTCATATATGGAAAGGGACTGGGGGCAGCTTACTATTGGGACGAATCCTATTTTCCGGAATTATTTCTGGTTTACCCGGCTGACAGGCACCAGTTTCCCGACTACATCTACAGTGCCGGACACAGTATCTGGACCTATACACTTTTTTCCCGGGGTTTCATCGGTATTTTATTCATGCTGGGCGCCTTTTTCGGAGTGATGACACTCAGCCTTCATTCCGCATGGCTGAATTCCCGAACCGTCATGGGGCCGCGCGCCTGGGATTCGTTTTTGATGTTCTATCCATTTATCGCCATGTGGTCCGTCCTCAGTGAAAGCATCACCCGGAATCCCTTTGATGAGCGTTTCACCGGCGTGTTGTTTGGATTCGTTGCGGCCTTCCCCCAATTTTTCTACAACCGGGCTTACTACCTGAATTATCGGGAAAGCGTTAGTCAGGAAACGGCCCAAATCATCGTGGATGAATCCATCCTGGATGAAGCTGGGGAAGATGTTCTGATCGAAAATAATCATCCCCAGACCCAAGTTCAAGCGATATGATTTCCATCCTGTTACAGATCATTTTCTGGGCATCCGTCGGGTGCATCCTGCACAGCTATCTGGGCTACCCGTTCTTTCTCGATCTTCTGGCCAGGGGTAAAAGCCTGCCCGATGACAGAATTCAAAAAGACGGAGATCAATGGCCGCATGTCGTCGTCCTGATGGCGGCATACAATGAGGAAGCCGTTCTTAAAAAAACTCTCACATCGATTCTGGACAACGACTATCCTGCCGGGAAATTCGAGGTAACTGTCGGTTCGGACAACTCAACGGACCGAAGCCACCAAATTGTCGAATCACTTCAAGTCGATCACCCCAATCTGGAGTTGAAAATCTTCGGCGGGAGAAGCGGCAAAATTCACATCATCAACCAGTTGGCGGAGGATTGCCTAAAGCGGTTTCCTGTCGACGAGGAACAGCCCATTTTCATCCTGTGCGATGCCAATATCACCTGGTCGAAAACACTTACAAAACAGTTGATCTCCCATTTTAAACGCCCCGATATTGGACTGGTGGGCGCCACCGTGGTGGATGCGGCAAGCGCCCGCTCAGGGATCGGCCAAGCAGAAGATCTCTACGTAGGTCGTGAGAACAAAATGAAGTTTCAGGAAGGACTTCTCTGGGGATCTACCATTGGCGTCTTCGGAGCCTGTTATGCCATGCGCTCTGAATTGTTCGAGGCCGTTCCCACTCATTACAATGTCGATGACTTCTATCTGACCATGCACTGCCTGGAAGAGGGAGCCGATGCCATCGTTGATCCCGAGGCGATCTGCTACGAAGCCGTCTCGGAACACATCAGCGAGGAGTTCAGGAGAAAAAAGCGCATCGCTATCGGCAACTTTCAAAATCTTCGGCATTTCAAAAAATTTCTACTGCCGTGGAACTGTGGCTGGCCGACCAGCTTCGCTTTTTGGTCACACAAAGGAATCCGCTGGATCGGTCCCATACTCCTGATATTGGCCTTCGTCACGAGCGGGCTCCTGATCATGAAGAGTCTCATCTACCTGCTGGCCGCGATTGGCTTGGGCTTTTCGCTCATTCTATCCGGGCTCGATTGGGTGATGGCGAAGCTCTATCCCTGTTTCCATGTGAAAGCGTTCCGTTTTGCCCGCTATTTCTACCTGATGAATTTGGCCATGCTGATGGGAGGCATCCGCTTCTGTCTCGGGGTGAAAAACAGTGTCTGGGAACCAACTCGAAGGGTAGTTGAAAGGGAAGAGCATCCAGCAGTAGCTTCTCCTGTAAAATAGAAGGGAAATGAAAGGAAAGCCACAAACTCTGGTGGTTCACCCGTGGATGGGACGAGGCGGTTCCGAAGCGACCGCCATGTGGGTGTTGCAGGCTCTCCAGGACAGCCATGAGGTGACATTCGTTAGCGCGTCGGACCTCGATTGGGAGGCTCTGAATATTGCCTACGGCACTTCCGTCGATCCCGATAAGGTCTCCGTCCGCCGCGCTCCCCGGCTGCCCGGCGTGAACAGTGGAACAAGGTGGGTCAAGCTCCAGATCGCCTGGTTTGAACGGTTTTGTCATAAGATGGGAAAGAACTTCGACCTATGCATCAGCAGTTACAATCCCATCAACTTCGGAAAACCGGGCATCCAGTTGATTGGTGATTTCAGTTTCAGTGAAGTGATGCGCCGACGGCTTTACGTCCATGGTGATGTGTCGTTTCAACATCGGGATTCCGTCCTGCGGAAACTCTATCTGGCAACGGCGGATTTACTGGGGATTCGCGCCCAACCGCTTTCACAACGGGGCGATCTGGTGCTGGCCAATTCCAAATGGACGGGCCGTCAGTTGGAGAAATATTTTCAAATCCCGGATGCGGCGGTGATCTATCCTCCCGTGATTCTTCCCCAATCATCCGGCGAGCGCAGGCGGCAGCCTCTCGGCTTCGTTTGTCTCGGAAGAATTTCTCCTGAAAAAGAAGTGGAGCGCATCATTTCGATTCTGAACGCCGTGAGGCAACAGGGTTACCTCGTCCACCTGACCCTGATAGGTCATCTGGGAGACAGTGCTTACGAAAGAAGGTTGGCGGCATTGGTGGAACAAAACCGAGAATGGATCACTCCCACCGGATTCCTCGATGTGAAGGAAAAGCAGGAACTGCTTTCGCGGAATTCCTTCGCCCTCCATGCCTGCCGGATCGAGGCATTCGGTATCGCCGTGGCCGAGATGGCTTCGATGGGATGCATCCCTTTTGTTCCGTCCACCGGCGGGGCGGGCGAGATCATCAGTGATCCGGAATTGCAATTCGGCACAGAAGAGGAAGCCGTCGCAAAAATCATCGCCCTTCTGGACAATCCTGAAAAAGTGAAAGAATTGCGGTTTCATCTTTCGCGGAAAGTGGCAAGGTTTGGACCGTCAGTTTTCACGGCTGAATTGCGGGAACATGCCGGACAGTTTCTCAATGGCGGATGAGCTGACTTTGTTCCATGTCACTTTCCCGAAAAATTCGCCAGCGTTTGACTGATCCGGTCTTTTATTATAAGCGTTTCAGAGACTGGCTGCGTCCCCTGCGACATTTTGCTGACCAGCCAAAGTTCAATTCGCTGAACGACAAACCTTTTTGCAACATCCGGAAGGCGCTGCTGGTGGTGGCGCATCCCGATGATGAAATTTTCTGTTCCGGGCTGCTGATTCGACTCATCGAGATCGGCTGCGAAGTGAAGGTGGCATGTCTGACCAAAGGCGAGGGCGGTCCGACTGGAAACAGTGCGACCCGGGAAGAACTCGGCAAAGTCCGGGAACAGGAAATGCGGAATTCCTGTCGGGTTCTGGGGGTGCGGGAAGTGACTTTTCTGGGGCACATCGATCCTACTGCGAAGGGTTACCGGGTTTTCGCGCCGGGAGTTTCTTCGAGGGAGTTGGCAAAACAACTGGCTCCATTTTTAGAGGGAGTGGATCTGCTCATTTCCCACGGGAGCAATGGAGAATACTGGCATGCGGCACATCTTCTGGTTTTTCGGGCTGTGCGTTGCGCGATCAAACAAATCCGGAAGGCCCCTTGTTGGCTGACTATGCTGGCCCGCCAACCGGGACATCCCATGCCCAGGCTGGTGAACTGGGATGATCAGGCGGACCTGTCCCTCGACGTTTCGGGTCTGAGAGAAAAACGCCTCGAATCATTTGAATGTCATCAATCCCAATTGGCTTTGTTCGAGAGATTTTGTGGCGGCAGCCCTGTCGATTTTATCCAGAAAACAAACCGGGAAAACTATTCCCTGCGCTGATTGCCTCCACGGAGTCATTCGGCCAAACCAAGTCCCCCATTATTTTTTGATTTTCCATGGCCCGTCATCGTCGTTCTCGATCTGATCACAAGGGAGGTGGCCGTCCTCGTGAGGCCAGAGCCAATATTCATTCCCGCGCGCCAACGGGAGTCGCCCGATTGACCGAGGAGGCGCTGTATTCGCGCATAGAGAATACGCGGGATATCCTGCTGCTGATTCTCGATGGAGTGCAGGATCCCCATAATCTGGGCGCCTGTCTCCGATCCGCCGAAGGTGCCGGCGTAGCCGCCGTGGTGGTCCCCAGACACAAGGCCTCTCCCCTTACCGAAACCGTGATTCGGATTTCCTGCGGTGGCGCGTCCCGCGTCCCGGTTGTTCCCGTGGGAAACATGGCCCGGTTCCTCGGAAAAATCCGTGAAGACTATGGCATCAGGGTTCTCGGTACGGCGGATCAGGCTGACTGCGTTCTCTACGACTCTGATTTAACGGGGGCCCTCGCCCTGGTTCTTGGAGCGGAGGAAACGGGGATTCGCCGACTCACCGCGGAAAATTGCGATGTTCTTATCCGCATCCCGATGGCCGGCGAAGTGGAATGTTTGAATGTGTCCAACGCGGCCGCGGTGTGCCTGTTCGAGGCCGTCCGGCAGCGGAATCTTTAAAACGCCCCGCTGATCAGCTGGATGTATCGCGATCCACTCGCTGTCAGGGAGGCACGGCTTCCGGTGCCGGAAATGCGTCCTGCCGTCAGGTAGGAATGATTGGTCCTGCTCGGTTTCACCCAGGTAACAGCCGGGTATTTCAGGCTTCGTTTGCTGGCCTTGACTTCCAGGGGAACGCCGGTCCGGGCAAAAGTGAATTCCCAGCTTTTCGCACCCAAATTTCCCCGCGAATCATGCTCCAGCCACGGGTAACGCCTCACGATCTCCAGCCTTCCGTTTTTGGGAACGGTGACTTTGTAATATGGTTCCGCTGTTTCAGCCAGGTAGGTTGGAATCGTGATATCCGGATTCGCCCGGTGAACCTGAAACAATCCCGCGATGTCCATTCCGATGAGATTGAATCCGTTATAAATCCCGTGGTAGTTGAGGCTCTTGTAATGGCGATCATACCATTTCTGAAATCGGTCGCTCAGCAGCATATTCAATTCGACATGGCAATGGGCTCTGGTCCGGTCAATCCCTCTCCCGGTGTATCCCATTTTGGCAATTGTTTCCCCGGCCCGAACTCTTTGCCCGGTTTTCGCTATGGTGGCACTGAGGTGGGCGTAGAGGGAAAAAAACGGGCCGTTTCCCCAATCATGGTGAACCACCAGGTATCTCCCATAATTGCTGCGAGACGGAGTGTTGTTGATATAGACAACAGTGCCTCTGGCGATGGAGCGAACTTCATCGAGCGGGTTTCCCGCTTTGTCGCGATGGACCGGGCGAATGTCAATCCCCTCATGAAAACGGGTGCCGATAACGCCGATTTCGGTGCGTTTTTGATTTCTGAAAAATCCATACTTCCCTCCGTCCCACGCCTTCGAGGTGACACCCTCAAAATTCCGGTTCGTGTACATGTAGAATTTTGATGGATCAGAGGAAAAAATGGCGTTGTTGTCCGTTGGGAGAACCAGGCCCAATGGATCGGCTTCTACAGATCGGGCTGAAAGTTCCAACAGGACCAGGCAGACGAAAGAAACAGCGGAAGGGGGAAATAGCTTTTCCATTGGAACGGCGGTTGAAAAAATGAAAAAGAAGGCAGAGAGGAAGAAGATGGAAGGAGCCTTGTCAGTTTTCTTTCTTTTTCTTCTTGAACTGAAAGGGGTTCTTCTTTTTGGGCAGACTGAACTGCGGACCGGAGTCCGTTGCGGAGCTGACCCCGAGGAAATCATCCACGTGGGGAAATTTCTTCCGGAACAGGGTCAGATGCTCCTGGGTCAGTCCCTGCCAGAGGACAATCACCCCATCATTGACGGGGCGGTCAATAATCACGGCCTGAAATTGGGCCCCGCTAACGCGGATGCCCAGAAGCTTCCCCGGATGAGTCAGGCAAAGTCCCTTCAACTCCGCGGCAGCGTGACTCTTCAGGTGAAAAGCCGCCCCGTATGACTGTCCGTCACCGGAGGTAAAGGGATAAAACCATTCGATATCCGAATCGGTAAAAGAAGGAATTCTGCTGAAATAGTATTGGCGATAGTCTGAACCCAATTTCACGGGAATGACGAACTTTGGATTGTCCGTTTCCGACCCTTCGAGATGAAAGGAAATGATCTTGGTTTTGGATTTGTTGCCCGCGGCGATACAACACATTCCCGCTAACAGGAAAAACAGGGTGGAAATCGGGCGTTTCATTCTCGGGAACCAATTAACCTGAATGATTCATGGGGTTTTTCTAAAACGCCGTCAGGCCGCGAAAATGCAAGGCGCGGACCGATTTTCCCGCCGGCGGTTTTGAAAATACGTCGAGGACGAAAATCGCTCCGGAACGCAGCAGTTTCGTGGGCTGGCAAGTTTTCGGGAAATCTTTCATGAATCATTCAGGTTAAGGGCCAAAAACGGCGAAGGCAAGCGAAGCCTCCTGATCAGATTGCGGACATGGCTCGTGGAAAATGGAAAATTTTTGATTGTCGCAATCGGAGATTGTCGGTAGTTTGAGCGTGGGAGCAGGATTTTTAGCGAGCCTGGTGGTTCCGACCCGCGGAACGATTTCCGCTGTAGTGGGCGGAGGATTCGCCCCGTTCCCCGAAACACCGAAATTCGAAATTGATGTCCAAAGTAGCCGAAAACAACACGCCGGTCGACGAAGCGGTTCAGGAGAGCCAATTGCCTGGCAAACTGAACAAACTCTACCTCAAAGCGGAAAGTGCCATGGAATTGCGGAACTGGGGTTATGCCATCAGCCTGCTTCAGGCGGTTCTCGCTCAGGAACCGGGCTTTCTGGATGGCCGGAGGAAACTGCGGCTCGCCGCGATCAAACTGAACGAGGGCAAAAAAAGTGTAAAACTGGGAGCGGAAGCTTTTAAAGTGCTGAAAATGCACAGCCAGGTAAAGAAAGACCCGCTCGCTGTAATCGTGGCTCTGGAAAAGGACGTTCTCGCATCTGATCCCTACAATGCCCAGGCGAACGAACTGCTCTACGATGCGGCCGTAGCAGCCGGGCTCCCGATGACGGGGGGCTTCGCCCTGGAAACCGTTACGAAAGGCAACCCGGATAACACGAAGTTCTATCACAAACTGGGTGATTTTTATATGGAACGGGAGGCCTTCGATAAGGCAGCCGAGATTTTTCAGCAGTTGGTCGAGAAGGATCGTTCGGATCTGGAAGCCACGAAAAAGTTCAAAGATGCCACCGCCCGGGGTTCCATTTCAAGCCAGAAGTGGGACAGCGAGGGGGACTGGAGAGATTTGCTCAAGGACAAGGATGCTTCAAAAGACCTGGAAAGTAAGGGGCGGGCTGCCATGACGCCGGAAATGTTGGAGGCCCAGATCGGGACTCTGACTCAGGAGTATGGCGCCGACAACAATAACCTTGAAGTGACGAAACGGCTTGCCAACACCTATGAGCAGTTGGAGCACTTCGAGCCCTCCCTCCAATTTTATGAATGGGCTCTGCACCTCAGTTCTAACGATCCGTCTCTGGAACGAAAGTGTGCTGAAATTCGTGAAAAGGTGCAGACCCAAAAACTGGAAGAATTGAGGAAATTTATCGCGGAAAATCCCGACCATCCCGAAGTGGAACGTTGCAAGGCCGATCTTGCCGAGGCGGAAAAGGCTCAAATTTCCGACCTGATTGCCGAATCCGAAGCCCGGGTGGAGAGAAATCCAACGGACATGGAATTGCGTTACGAACTGGGTTCCCGACTTTTCACGGCGGGTCGTTCCCGCGATGCAGTGCAGCATCTCCAACAGGCTACCCGCAGCCCCAATCTGCGAATCAAGGTGATGAACATGTTAGGTCAGTGCTATGAAAATATGGGTATGACCGATCTCGCGGCCCAGCAGTTTGAGGACGCCATCAAAGAGCTCACCACCATGGACGAGACCAAAAAGGAACTGCTCTACAACCTGGGCCTGCTATACGAAAAACTTGAAAACGAGGAAAAATACCTGGACTGTCTCAAGCAGATTTATGCGGTGGATTACGGCTACAAAGATGTCGCCCCGCGGGTGGAAAGATCATACGGCGCGGGATGATTCCAGTTCCCATTTCACGGGGTCGAGACCGTAGTATTGCTTGAGTTCCTCATACAGTTCCCGATGTTTCCGGTGCATGAGACGCGGTCGCTCGAAGAAGGTCTCCGTGGCCACTGCAAAAAACTCCGCCGGGTTGGTGGCGCCGTAAGAATCGATGAGTTCGCGTTTTCCAGCCTCACTTTCTTCGACCAACTTGCGAAAATCGTGCCCCAGAACACGAGCCCAGTCTTGGTAATCGGAAGGCCTGTTCAGGATGGGGGCTCCATCGGCTATGCCATCGGCCTGGTCCAGCTGATGAGCAAACTCGTGCAGCACCACATTTTCGCCATCGTCATCGTTGGCGGCCCCCTGGAGAGCACTTTCCCAGCCAATGACGACGGACCCGCTCTTCCATGATTCTCCCAGGAGAACGGCATCACGCTCGCCCCGGACTTCTTCGTCGGACAGGGAAAACAGACGCTTCCTCCCCGAACGAAATGCCCCGGGATACACTAGAATGGACCGCAGTTTGCCAAAGTAATCGTGATGTTTCAGCCCAATCAGCAGGAGGCAGGCCTGCGCCGCAATCACCAGCTTCATCTCATCCGTAACCGAATCCAGGCCACCGCAGGCCTCGAAACTTTTTTCATCAAGAAAAACCTGCACACACTTTCGGAGTCTTTCCTGTTCGGCTGGACTCAGTTTCGAATACACTCGACAACGAAGTCGAATGGTTGAATCCCACGCAGCTGAAAACGGGCTTTTCCAGAGTCGTCTTCGATTTCTTCGTTGCCAGTATTTTTGGAAAATCAGTGACAAGCCATATCCGCCCAGTATCAGGAGCAGGCCGCCGGTGACAATCCAAAAGAGAATCATGATGATCCACCAACTCAGGCTTGCAGCGCCCGATCCAGCAGATTTCTGGTGATTCTCCGAACCCTTTCATCCGGACCGTGGGGACGGGACCAGTGGGACCAGGGAAGCATGTGACCGGGAGGAGAACTCAATCCCTGGCACCAGAAAATGGTGGAGGCGCTGAAGACAAAGTTTCCTCTCGGGCATGGATAGATGGTGGATGTCCATTGCTGGGGATTCACGCCTCCCTGAAGAGCCGTCCCTCCACCGACGACTTCCAGCCCTTCCAGATCGCTGGGAGGATCTCCGTGGTATTCCCACCCGATCAGCCCGGGAATGGAGTCGCCTTTTTTCATTCCGGTGCCTTCAAAGATCCAGTGTTCCGGTTGTCGGCAGACCCAATCCCCTCCCCCGTTCACCGGATCGACATTTCTTGCCCCTATCAAATAGCCTTCGTCCGGACCACGATGGGGAAAAGGACCGTGAATTTTTTCCCGCTCAGTCGCATACTTGTAGTTTGCGCCATAGGGACCTCCCCGAAACAGGATGCGCTTATCCCGGGCTCCATCGGTGCTGGCCGTCAGTGGCGCCACCCAGCAGACGGCATTACCGGAAAGGAACAGCAAATTGGTCCCCGTGTCCCGCTGTTTCACGGCGTTTTGGTACTGCCGAATGTCCCAATATTCGTCGTGCCCATTACTGATAAATGCCTTGAACCGATGGGGGCGCGCATAGTGGGAATCGGCCATATCGGAATTGGAACAATAGGTCACATCATAGCCTTCTTTTTCCATCCAGTAGGCAAGCGGAAACTCGAAACAAAGCCACTCGCCGGAGCCGATCGACTGGGGATTTTCGTAGATCTGGGCGTATTTGGAGTAGGGACGGTCAAAACTCACATCCGCCCACGGCCCCTGATTCCCTTTCGGATGCGTATAAACGGAAAAGTTGGAAGGCCACTTGTTGTATGCCTGCCAGGTATTGTCGGAACATTGCAGGCAGATGTCAGCGGGTCGATCATCTTTGACAATAAACACGACATAAGCCTGCCAGTAGCCAAAACTAGTTTTGTCGGGACAGGTCAACCTCCCCAGATAAACACCGCTGACCCAATCCTCCGGGATTGTCACTGAGGTGCAGGCATCCCATTGGCACTCGTGCAGATGCCGGTCACCCCGGGTAGACTCCGGGACGGGCTGGGTTTTTCCGGGAAACGGCCCGAGAGTCGTCATGAGGCGGGCTCCTTTGCCCCCGTAATACCCGGTTCGAAATATCTCCAGAGTAAATTCTTTCTCCAGTCGGGTAATCACAAAAAAATTGATGGACTCACCCGCCGCTACCGACTGCCTGGAGCAATAGCCTTCAATGTCCGAATTCCGAAACCCTCGTTGCTGATCCAGCCGCACTCGAGTGAGTTGCCAGTCGTCAGTCCCCGGCTTCCCGTTTTCCCCGCGGATCAAATCCGCCTGCCTGTTCGTCCCCGTCTCGGAGCGTTCCCCCGCCGCGGAGGTGGCACCCGCCGCCGCAATCACCGGGGGCACGGAGGCCGCCGTTTTGAGAAATTTTCGCCGGGAAGACTTCTTTTTCATGCCCCCAGTCTAGCAAAACGATGCCAGATTGACGACTACGGATTTACGGGGTTTCGGCCACCTCTCTCCCGGCACAGCAGAAGTGCTCCACTCCCTTGATCATCCGTTTCTCCCAGACAATGGATGAGGCAGCCCGATCCCCTGAATCGCCGTTTTCCAAATGGTATCCTCACCCACATCCCACTGCAGGGGAACCAACTGAGAGAGCAAAGCTCCATCCCCGCGCGGCCCTCTCCAGCCGGGCCGGTTCTCTGCCTGCGCCGAAATAATTCCAGGCAAAAACAAAGGCCCCACACAAAGGAAGCAATTCCCGCTCAGCAGATATTTTTTCCTAAAACGGCTCGCCCCC